>Ga0326727_10018251_pt1 | contig 14357 bp, 9 predicted proteins | sample MB2enrmetagenome_FD_207643 | JGI IMG/M metagenome (GOLD analysis project Ga0326727, IMG submission 207643) | Lab enriched peat soil microbial communities from McLean, Ithaca, NY, United States - MB29MY | ecosystem: Environmental > Terrestrial > Soil > Wetlands > Peat | place: USA: New York...
TGAACGACGCAAAGAGCAGCGCGGCCAGTCGGTCTTTCCATTCCCATACTCGACGGTGGCGTCGCCAATACCACGCAAACCACACAACGCCGGGTAATAGCGGCACGAATTGCGGCCAAAAACTGTGCGGTGCGAACATTAGCCGCAGAGCCGTGCCAGCCACGGGAGACAAGTGCGAATGAGTCTGCGTTCGTCGCGTCAGGGCATCCCAGTAATAAAACGGCAAGCGCGGGTTTTCGCACAACGGCAGGATCATCAGAGCGCACACTGCAAGTATGCTCCCCAGTGCCACGCGCCAATGACGGCCGTCCACGATCCACAGCAATAGCGCCAGCCAAAAGAGAAAAGCCAGCTGGGGCTTCACGGCGGCCAACGCCAGGCAAGCGCCGGCAACAGCCTCCCGCCCCTGCCGCATGAAGTAAAGAAACCCGGCAAAACCGAGGAGAATCACCGCTCCGAACTGGCCGGTCACCAACAGAAAATACGTCGGCAAAAACGTGAACGTCAGCAGCCAGCCGACCCAACGCCGATCCGGCTCGCCGCCGTATAACCGCCAGACGATCTCGACAGCCGCCAACAGGACGATCAATTGCGTCAATTGCCAAAGCAAATGTCCTGTTTGCGGACCGAGTCGCGAAAACGGAGCGAGTAGAGTCAACGCCCAGGGCGCGGGCCACATGACCAGCACATCCACGGTCGCCGGATTGGCATAACGCTCCAATTCGTCCAGTAGCGTCGGGTCGTACGGATCCTGGCCGGTCGCATTCAGCCGGCCGGCGGCCCAGAACGCGACGTAGTCGTACAGCGGCAAGCCCGCTAGGCCGTTGGGTTGTCGAGAGAGCTGCGCTACGAGAACCAGGCTGGCGACGAAGGCTGCACCGACTAACCAGGGCAGAAGGGATCGTCGTTCGACAGCGTTGGTTTGCATGATGGAAACCCGACGATCTATCAGTGTGCGAATTGACGATGCGAAGACAGTGCCGGCATCTCGCGTATCCGCCGGAGTGATTGCAGACCCGTCAGGTACGACAACAACAAAGCCGGCGTCAGCCAAATCCACCAGAAGAAGTCAATCTTTGCGACAATGAAGATGGCGGCGGTCGCGTTTGCGGCGGCGTAGGCGATCGCCGCTCCCCGGATCGAAGCTCCATTCTTCATCGCCGTGGCTGCAATCTGAATGACTGGCAGTAGAAGCACGATCAGGTCAAACGGCCACGACCCGTAAGGCGCCGTCAGCAGAGAAACGAACAAGAGCATCGGCATCTGCTCTTTCCAGCCGCTGCTTCGATCCCGGCGAATCCAAACCGGCAAGAACCAAACGACGCCGGCCAGCGGCGCGACGAACTGCCAGGCAAAGTGCTCTTCACCGAACAGCAAGCGCAAGACCGTGCCGATGGTCGGTGTGCGGTAGCCGGACGGCGGCGTGTCGACGAGCATTTGACGATACTGCTCTAAAACAGCGGGATTGAAGGCCATGGCCAAAAGCGTGCCGGCCATCAGTGCGAGAAAGGCTCCAGACGCCATCCTGAATCCGCGACGATCAAACGCTTGCCAGCCAAAAGCGAGCCAAAACAGAATGAACAAATGCGGCTTGACGGCAAGGAGAAGCGTCGCGGCGCCCGCGCGCACGTACTCGCCGCGGCGCTCGCAGCGCAAGAACAGGGCAACGCCGCCGAGCATAAACGCGGCGATCTGGCCCAAGTAGAGCGTTAAGAATGTCGGAACAAACGTGAATGCCAAGAGCCAGGCGATCCCGCGAGAGGCGCGCGGCCCGCCGTATTCGTGCCAGAGCAAATCGGACGCAACGAGAACGATGACGAAGTTGAAAGAAATCCAAAGGAGATGGGCTAAATGACCCGGCAGCATCCCGAACGGCAATACGAACGGCAACGTCCAGGGCGGGTTCAGCATCGGCAGCGGGTCGCCATCCCGCCCGACGTCCCGCTCCAGTCGGGCTATCGAGTCCGAGTCATAGGGATTCTGCCCGTGAGCAATGAGCCGGCCGGCAGCCCAGTACTCGGCGAAATCATAAAGCGGAAGAGTGACAGCCTGAGTCGACGTCGACAATTGCACTGCCAAAACGCAGCACAAGCATCCCGTCACTAATGCGAGCAGCCAGGTACGAGAGCGCGGTATTGCCCGAGCTGGCTGCGACATGTTTCATTCCGAGAACCGGGATGCATTCTAAGACCGCTGCTGGACTCCCAAGCCTAGGTCACGCTCACTGGAAACCCAAACCGGTGGTGTAGAAAAACGATTGGACCGACACCGCGCAACGGCGGAGCCGGTCCAATGAAATTCAACTGCAAGCCGGAGAATTCGCGGATTTTGATGCCGCGGCGTGGCTAAGCGGCACGTCAAGAACCGCTGCTGCCACCGGTACTGCCGACCTGGCTGCCTACGTAGCTGAACGTGTTGTTGGCATTGCTGCCCAGGGCCGTGATGGCCGTGATGCAGACGACGATGATGAGGGCCAGCATCACGGCGTATTCAACCGCCGTCGGGCCGTCTTCGTTCCGCAGGAAATTGACCAGGGCTTGTCGGAATTGGCGCATCTGAAACCTCGCTCCAGCAATTCGAACCCATTGGGCAAAATTCTGTCCGAGACTCAGGACGGTCTGGGACTCGCCGCACCCGGCACCATTGGCGGGCTGGACGGAAGCGGGAGGACGGTACTTCAGCCCGCGGCGATCAGGGGAAGCAGAAGAGCTCGGTGGCCAACGTAGGCCGACGATCGATTGCATTCCATGAATGCTCTCCGATGCGTCGAAAAAACATACCTCCTAGCTCGGCCACAGTCAAACGAAAGAGTTGAAATACGGGCAATAGCGAAGCGACAACGCCCCTTGGGCGTCTCAAATTGAGAGGCCGCACTTCGATGATCGAATCGAGATAACAGCGATAGACGTTAGAGCTAGAATCTTTCGGGATTCCGGTGACTTCTCCCGTCCCGCCACGGCGAGTCGCGAGATGGCAGAAGGCGGCAGCGACATGCGCTTCGCTTCGAGTCGCGTGTCAGGCCCCACGTGAAAAGTATAGAACGTGAAATGATCGCGAGTGCGATAAAAATAAAAGCTTGCGAATTCGTGGTTGTTAAAGCCAGGGCCGTGTCGTCTTGGGATAACGAATCCCTGGTTGTCCGGAAGAGAACCGGGTCACGCCGACGGCGGTATGGTACGGCGTTCATTGGCCCGATTCGGGAGATTAAAACTCTAGATTCAAGCCTCCCAGACGCGTGACGGTCTCGGACATCAGCGCATCTTCGGCAGCTTCATCTGCGGCGAGATAGGTCACGGAAAAACGCAGGAACGGCCCTGCGTCATCCCAGGGCACGCAACAGACCGATTGCTCGGTAATCAAGTATTGCGACGCTTCTTCGGCGTTGGCGAAGGATCGACCCGCCGCGGCTTTCGGGGCGCGGACATACAGGAAATACGTTCCCTTCGGCATCGTCGCGCGGAAGCCGACCCGCGTGAGCGCCGCGACGAGTTTTTGCAGACGGCGGCGATACTTTTCGCGAATCGCATCGGAAATCTCGGGATGCTCGAGCGCCGCCTTCGCCGCCATCTGGATGGCCATGAACTGGCCCGAGTCGCAGTTATCTTTCACGTCGGCGAATGCTTGCACGATCTTTGCATGGCCGGCCACGAACGCCATGCGCCAGCCGATCATGTTGAATCCCTTGGACAGCGAATGGATTTCGACTCCGACATCCTTCGCTCCCTCTACCTGCAGAAAACTCAACGGTGGGCCGTCGTAGCTGAGCAGGATGTGAGCCGCGTCTTGTACAACCACGATCTGGTTCGTCCTGGCGAAGTCGATCACGCGTCGATAGAAGTCGCGCGTCGCCACGACGCCGGTCGGGCTGTTGGGGTAATTGATCACCAGGAGCTTGGCACGGCGGCGGACGTCGGCCGGTATCGATCCAAGATCGGGATAAAAGCCGCTTTCCTCACGCAGCGGCAGCTTGTAAACCTCGCCGCCGTAGTAGGCCGTATGCGTTCCTGCGACGGGATAGCCGGGCACTGTCATCAGTGTGACATCACCCGGGTTGATGAAGACCGCGGGCATCATCGCCAGAGCCGGTTTCGAGCCGATTGCGTGATTGATCTCGGAGGCAGGGTCGAGCGTGACGCCGAACTGTCTGCGCATGAAATCGGCGGCTGCTTCCTTGAAAGCGGCGATGCCGTTGTCGGCGTAGCCGCGGTTTTCGACCCGGTCGACCTCGCGTTTGAGTGTCTCACGCACGACGGGAGCCGCCATGTCGTCGTTTTCGCCGATTCCGAAATCGAGCAAGCGCCGCTCCGGATGAGCCGCGAGAGCGGCCCGCTTGGCTCGTTTGATCTTCTCGAACTTGTAGATGGTGGTTCCCTTGCCGTACTTGGCGCCCCCGATGCGTTCGGCGAAAAGAGATTGGAACCACGGGTCGGCGGGTGTGGAGGCACTCATGGAAGGATCTCGATCGGTGTTTGCAGGCGGGCGTGCGGGCTTCTGAGGGACAGGATAGCGGAAGCAAGCGCGAGGTTCATCCCCTTGGCTGAGCTTGCTGGCGCTGTAATTGGGAGCAAGTTTGCCGGCCGCCGCGCCGCGTGCGAAATCGCGCGCAACTTCTCAGATATGGGAAGCCTATTAGGTGAGGATTACCACTTTCAGGAATCTTCTCGAACGGCCGCTCTTCGTTCCCTGCGGATTTTGCAGGTTTCGACCCCGGGTCATCTTGGCACTCGGTTTGCTCTGCCTGCGCGCGCATCTGTTTGGAGACGCACGAAAAAAGTTGACAAGCCTGTCTCACAGGCTACAACGTCCCGATGGTTCTGTAAGACCCTCGATTCTCTCTCCTGAAAAACCGGGCGGAAAAGCCCGGACGCGGGGTAGAACTGTCATGTCGGATCCGACTGCCAATACCTCGGGAGCTGCTCCCGATCAACCGCCCGCGCCAGCGAGTACCGCCGTCACGTCGACTCCCGCGGGGCCTGCAGCCCCCGTTGCTGCGAAGCCGGTTGCAAAGCCCGCCGCCAAGGCAAAAGGCGACGATCGCCGCATCTTCCTCTTCATCCTCATCGGCAGCTGGTTCGCAATTGCTTGGACGAGCTTCGCGGCCACCATGGCCGCGTGGGGGCTGTACACGCTTCGATTTCTAATGCCGAACGTCTTGTCCGAGCCTCCGAGCAAGGTGAAGGTCGGCTTTGCCGATACCTACGACGATGGCAAGGTGGTCGAACGCTACAAAGACCAGAACATGTGGATCATCCGTTCTGAGGGGAAAATCTACGCTCTCAGCACCACGTGCACCCATCTCGGCTGCACCCCGAACTGGCTCGAGAAAGAGGCCAAGTTCAAGTGCCCGTGCCACGGCAGCGGCTTTTACATGAGCGGGATCAACTTCGAGGGCCCGGCGCCCCGGCCGCTGGAGCGCTGGGGCATTAGCGTGGGCGACGACGGTCAGGTCGTCGTCGATAAGAGCAAGAAATTCCAACAAGAACGCGGCGAGTGGAGCAACCCCGAATCGTACATCAAAGTGTAAGGACTTCTCTCCATGTCCGTCGGCGACTTCATTCGCAACTCTCAAGTTTGGAAGAGCATATTCCGCCACCCCGCGCCGCGCGATCGACGTAATCGCGTGGTTGTGATGCTCACCAACGTTTTTCTGCACCTTCACCCCGTTTCCGTTCGCAAGAGCGGCATCGGACTCAGCTACACGTGGTGCATGGGCGGGTTGACGTTCTTCATGTTTCTGGAGCTGACCGTCACCGGCGTGCTCCTGATGTTCTATTATCGCCCGACTCTCGAACACGCTTACAACGACATCCTGATGCTGCGTGACGTGGCCACGCTCGGCGTCCTGCGCGAGTTACATCGCTGGGGCGCGCACGCGATGGTCATCACCATCTGGCTGCACATGTACCGGGTCTTCCTGACCGGTAGTTATAAACCGCCGCGTGAATTCAATTGGGGCGTCGGTGTAATACTTCTCGTGTTAACGCTCTTGCTGAGCTTCACGGGTTATCTGCTGCCCTGGGACCAACTCGCCATCTGGGCCATCACTGTCGGCAGCAACATGGCTCGGGCAACGCCGGTCCTCGGTAACGAAGGACCCGGTGCAGCCTTCCTCCAGGTGGGCGGCGTCTCCCTGATCCATCCGGGTTCCGATGCCCGATACCTCTTACTCGGCGGCCGCTTTGTCAGCGGTGAAACGTTGTTACGTTTCTACGTGCTGCATTGCGTGGCCATTCCGTTGGCGGCGGCGCTGCTAATTGCAGTTCATTTCTGGCGCGTCCGCAAGGATGGCGGCATCAGCGGGCCCCTGTGAGCGATTGTCGACAGGCAGTTGACTGTAGTCCCTCGAAGAACAAACATCCGCTTGTTAAGGACTACTATCGGGCGACTTCTGTCTAGCGCAGGCGAAGGATCTCTCCATGCTCTCCAATCAGATCCAGAACGGGCTCGCAATATACTACGCGATCGTCGCTCTCTTTAATCTCGGCTTCGCGGCCTATCTCTATCGGACCAAGCAAGTCTTGTCGTCCCTGGTGTGGGGCGCGGTGACGCTGCTGTTCTTGATCCACGCCGGCGCTTATTTCGCCCGTGCCGGGTGGATTCTGCCGCTGCCGTTCCGAACTGCGATCGACTTCCTGATGGGGCCGGTCGTCTATACAAGTCTCTCAATCGTAGTCTTCGTGATAATGCTGCTCGCTCGAAAGATTGTCGTTCAACCGCAAGTCGCTTGGGGCCTTTTCATTCTCAGTCTACTTAGCGCCGGCTGGGCGCTGACCGATCCGAGTTTCCGAGCTGTTGTAACCAAGCCGGATAACGTGCCGATCCCGTTGCTCATTTATTCGGTCGGTTTCTTCACCTGGCTGGGCATGTACCGCGCTGTTCAAAACGACGAGCGCCTGAAGAAGGGCGAGCCGGTGCTCGAAAAGCTGGACGACGAGAAAGTACTGGTTTGGCCCGATCTCGTTTATACCGAACTGATCGCGATGATCATCGCGACATTCTTGTTGACCGTGTGGGCAGTGGCGTTGAAAGCGCCGCTCGAGCCGCCCGCGACGACGGCGAAGGCGCCCAACCCGTCGAAGGCGCCGTGGTACTTCCTCGGTCTGCAGGAGATGCTCGTTTATTTCGATCCTTGGATGGCCGGCGTCGTATTGCCGACGATGATCATCATCGGTTTGGTTGCGTTGCCCTACATCGATTTCAATCGCGAAGGCAACGGCTATTACTCATTTGAGCGCCGCTGGTTCGCGATGTCGATCTTCATGTTCGGCTTCATCGTGCTCTGGGTGACGCTCATCGTGCTGGGAACGTTTCTACGCGGCCCGAACTGGAACTTCTTCGGACCGTTTGAATACTGGGATCCGCACAAGGTATTGCCGCTGAACAACGTCAATATCTCGCAGCTCTTCTGGCTCGATTTGTGCGGCGTATCGCCGGATTACTTCAAGGCCCGCTACGGCGCATTCCTCGGCGTGTTGCTGCGCGAATTGCCCGGCATTCTGCTGGTGTTCGCTTACTTGTTCCTGTTGCCGCCACTCTTGGCTCGGACCGTGATGCGGCACTTCTTCATTCGGATGGGCTTCGTGCGCTTCATCGTGCTCGTCGTCCTCATCCAATTCATGGCCTCCTTGCCCATCAAGATGGTCCTTCGCTGGACGCGAAACATCAAATACATCGTGTACATCCCGGAGATCTTCTTCAACATCTAACAGCAGACAGTGGTCAGTCGACAGTAGTCGTTAGAAAGAGCCACCGACGCAGTTAGCGATCGTTGGCCGTAACTGAAGTTCTCACGACTACTATTTACCGACTTCCGTCTACTGCCTGGAGCCAGCCATGGCGGCTACCGATAAACCCTATCGCAACCAGAAGACGCTCGACATCGTTTTCGCGGTGTCGTGCATCTTGATGCTGCTGAGCGGCGTCTGGATGATCGTTCAGGATTACGATCGCGACTGGAAGGGCGATCAGCGGAAGTTCCGCGACGTCGAAACGGCGGTCAGCGAGCGCTTGATGCTCGAAAAACTACCTGACGCGGGCATCGTCGCGACCAAGCGCCAGGCCGCGGAAGAGGCCCGCAAAGAGTTTGATAAAGCCAAGGCCGAAGTCGATCGCGAAGATACACGTCTCGCTGCCGAGCACGAAAAGGCCGATACAAAGTATCGCTCGCTCAAGGCTGAATTCGATTCGAAGATGAGCCTGTACGACATCCTCAACGAGGAGATCGGTAAGACGACCGATAAGAAGGCTCTGGCCGAACTCGAGAAAGAGCGAAAGTCACAGCGCGAGGAACTCGACAAGCTTCAAAACGACCTGTATGCAGCACTCGGCGATATCGAGCGCATCAATGCCGACATTCATGCCAACGTTACCTCGAAGCTGGACGGGCCCGACAAGAAGCTGGCGGCCGCGGAAGATGACTTGAAACGCGTGACGGGCATCTTCGACCGCTTCGCCAAGGCGACGGCTCAGAAACGTTGGAAATTCGGCGATACCTTCCGAGCGCTGCCCATCGTCGACGGCTTCGCGTCTCCTGAGAAAATCCAGCAGATCACTCTCAACGATCTCACCATCGATTACGGCGGTTTTCGCGACGTGCCGCGCTACGATCGCTGCACCACGTGCCACCTCGGGATCGATCGCGGCATCTTCGACAAGGCAGCGCTGACCGCGCTCGGCACGGTGCCGGAGGGCTTGCAGAACAAGCTCGACGAAGCGCGCAAGATGCTCGAAGAACGTCAAAAGGGCGGCGAAAGTCTTGGCTACAACCCGTCCGACATACCGACGACGCCGGCGACGATGAAGCTCTCCAAGGGCAAGATCACCGAATTCGCGTCTCATCCTCGACTCGATCTGTTTGTCGACTCCAACAGTCCTCACCCGGCCGAGCGCTTCGGTTGCACCTCTTGCCACGCAGGCCAGGGCAGCGCCACCGATTTTACGCTGGCCTCGCATTCTCCTGCGGATCTGGCGCAAGAGCACCAATGGGAGAAGCAATACGGTTGGTTCTTCAACCACGACTGGGAATTCCCCATGCAGTCGTCACGGTTCATCGAATCGACCTGTTTGAAGTGTCACCATCAAGTCACCGACCTGATCCGTTCGGGCAGCAAGGAAGAAGCACCGAAGGTACTCAAGGGCTTCAACCTGATCCTGGACAACGGCTGTTTCGGCTGCCATGAAATCAGCGGCTTCAAGAGCAATCGCCCGATCGGGCCGGACCTGCGTCTGGAGCCAGCGCCGGCGATCGACCTGCTGTCGGCCGGCGATCAGGAACGGATCAAATCCGACACGTCGAATCCGCCCGGCACCATGCGTCGCGTCGGGCCCGGCTTACGACGCATCGCCGAAAAGACGGACGAGAAATGGACGCGCACCTGGGTCTACGCACCGCGGCTGTTCCGCGAAGACACCAAGATGCCTCACTTCTATAACCTGAGCACGAACAGCCCGGATGTATTACCGGACGAGCAAAAAGAGTTCCCCGCTGCCGAAATTCACAGCATCGTGCACTACCTCTTCGCGGAAAGCCGCTCCCATTTACGCGGTGAGGATACCTACCGCAATTTCCTGCAGGCTCAGCTCAAGAAGCTGAACGAAGCAACCGCCAACCACCCGCTCGGTGAGAAGCAGAAGAAAGAGCTCAGCGATTTCTCTCGAAATCTGACGGACCTGGCGCTCTTGTCCGTTCCGGCTCAAGCCGCACGCATCAATAGTTCATCGGCCGAGTTGCGTCGGGCGCAAGAGAAATTGATGGAGCTCGTTCGTGCGGAAAAGCGCGACGAGGCAGCGATCAAGTCGGCCGCTGAGGACGTTACCCACCTGACCGACGAGCTCATCAAGCTCGGTCAACCCGTCGGCGTGCAGAAAGAGATTGTCGACGGTGCGGGCAACGTGATCGCAGCCGATGTTCTTGCCAAAGCGACGGCTGCTGAAAAGGACGCAGCGAAGAAAGACGAGCGCGTGAAGAACGGCCAACGCCTGCTCACGGAGAAGGGCTGCTTGGCTTGTCACGCCCGCGAAGGCGCACCGGTGCAGAGCGATTCCAACTTCGGCCCCAATCTGAGCCGCATTTCAGCCAAGATCCATGCAGAAGGCGGCCGCCGCTGGCTCGTCCAGTGGATCTTGAATCCCAACGTGCACTACGCGCGCACCCGTATGCCGGTAACGCACCTCAAGCCGGAGGAAGCCGGGGATGTTGCGGAGTATCTGCTCAGCGCTGAAATCAAGCGCTCGGAGGAGGCGGATGGAACCGATCCGAAGGAGCCGGACGTCGAAACGCTCAAGCGGCTGGCGCGTGTCTACTTGACGAAAGCGCCGGGCATGACGCGAAAGAAAGTCGACGATGTGCTGCCTCTCAACCGCGACAACGCCCCGGGCGTCACCGAAGAAGACCTGCAATTCATGGCCGCCGACGCCGACGAGCGCGTACTGTCGGGCCTGAACGACAAAACCATTTCCGACAAGTTGAAGTGGTACATCGGCAAGAAAAGCATCGGCCGAATGGGTTGCTATGGTTGCCATGACGTGCCCGGTTTCGAACAGGCCAAGCCAATCGGCACCGCCCTCAACGACTGGGGCAAGAAAGACGCCGCGCGACTGGCCTACGAAGACGCCGACGCCTTCGTGCGCGAGCACTACAACATCGTTCCGGTTCGAAAGACCGAGGAAGAGATCAGTACGGCCATCGCCAAGCTGGAGGCTCTGCCCAAGCCACTTTCCGCCGATGATCAGTCGGAACTCGAAGAGCTGACAAAATTGAAGGAGAAGCCCTGGCGAGCCGAGAACGGCAAGCCGCCGTTCGAACAATGCTTCTATGAGACGCTGGAGCACCAGCATCAGCAACGCGAGGGTTTTCTCCATCTGAAGCTAACCGAGCCGCGCTGCTTCGATTACAACCGCATTCGGGCTTGGGACGACCGCCTCCGCATGCCGCAATTCCGCTTCGCACGCACGCACAAGAAGGGCGCCGACCGCGAAAAAGAGGAAGCCGAAGCACGCGAGGCCGTGATGACGTTCGTCCTGGGGCTCGTCGCCGATCCGATTCCGTTGAAGCACGTCTATTCGCCGCCACCCGATAAACTCGCAGAGGTGAAGGGTCGACAGGTCATCGACAAGTACAATTGCTATAGCTGCCATCCGATTCGTTCGGGCTCGTGGGCGATTAAACCGACCAAGGATCAGTTGGAGCTTTTGGGCAAGTCTTTCGCGAATCTCACATCTGTCGGCAAGAAGGATCACCCGTTTGCGGGCCACAACGCCTGGTTCGGTACGACAGGATCATCGCCCGACAAGTTGATTGCGATGGGTGTGAATCCGGTCGTCGACAAAGAGAACTTCACGCTCGGCGACGCCGACAATCCCAAGCAAGTGACAGTGACCGCGATTCGATTGACCGATGCGCTTCGCTTCACCGGCAATGACGGGATGCGTCACGACATACCGGCCGCCATAGTGGTTCCCATCTTGCCGGATGCGATTGTCGGTGAGCTATCGCCGTTCGGCGGCAGGCTGGTCGACATGCTCGTCGGCAAACCGGGAGAGAACGGCTACCTCGGCAAGACTTACGATCAGCGCTTCGGCGGCAAGCCGGAAGAGGCGCGTTCGGCCTTGCCCCCACCACTGCTTCGCGAGGGAGAGCGCGTTCAGCCGAAGTGGCTGTATCAGTTCCTGCTCAATCCGGGTGTGATCCGCCCGGAAGAACACATGCTGCTGCGCATGCCGCGCTTCAATATGAGCCCGGACGAATCGATGGCCCTGGTCAACTACTTCGGAGCAGTCGGCAAGACCAGCAATCCGGGCGCGGGCGTCACCTATCCATACTTGACGGTTGAGCAACTCGACGACCGCTACTGGAAGTCAAAGGAAAAGTGGTACCACGAGTCGGCCGATCGCTGGGTCAAAACGGTCCTGCCCGAGAGGCTCGCCGAGCTGAAGAAGCGTGCCGAAGCGAGCAAGGATGACGACGAGAAAGAGACGTTGAAGTCCGCCGCCGATGCAGTCGAAGCCGGGCTCAAAAAAGCTCGCACTGCCGTCGATGATGTGGCGAAGCAGGGCGGAGATGCCTATGCCATCGCTGGCTATAAACTGCTCCTGAACAAGGATTCGTGCCTGAAATGTCACAGCGTCGGAGCGCTGAAAGCGGAAGGAGCCAAGGGTCCCAACCTCATCCTGTCCGCCGACCGTCTCCGCCCGGAATGGACGCTGGAGTGGTTGGCGAATCCCACGCGGATGATCAGTTACGAGACGCTGATGCCGCAGAACTTCGCCAGGGATGGAATTGAATGGCAGGACTCGTTTGCCGGCTCGCCGATCGATCAGGCACGAGCCGCGCGCGATGTTCTGATGGATCTTCCGCGGATCGCCGAACTGCCGGAGATTCGCAAATTGCAGCCGGCGGCGACTCCCGCCCCGGCAGAGGGAGGAAAGTGATGATTCGAACCATGATTCGTACCGCGGCGGCCTTGACCGTTCTCGCGGTCCTGGCTGCGCCGGCCGTCCACGCTCAAGGTTTCGGGAATATCAAGGGACAGATCGTGTGGGCAGGCGATCCGCCGGCCGCCGAAGCATTGAAGCTAGACAAAGACGCGGCCGTGTGCCTTGCGCACGGGGCGCTGCTTTCCCAGAAATACGTCGTCGATCCGAAGAGTAAGGGCGTGCGCTACCTGGTGGTCTGGCTCGTCGATCCAAAGGCCGGCAACGTCATCAAGGGTCCGCCCGTGAATCCTGCTTTGAAGGCGATCCCTGCCAAGGATAAGAAAGTTGTCATCGATCAGCCGTTCTGCCAATTCGAGCCGCACGTCCTGGCGCTTCGGGAAGGTCAATCGCTGGTCATTCGCAACTCGGCGAAGATCCCGCACAACACGAATATCGTGAGCTCGGGAAGCAATCCGAATCTCAATCCGATCATCGCTCCCGGCGACTCGAAGACCGTTCCCGCGAGCGATTGGCACGCCAGCCCCTCAGCGAGCAGCGTATCCTGCACCATCCATGGCTGGATGAAAGGTTACATCCGCGTCTTCAATCACCCGTACTTCGCGGTGACCGATGCGAACGGCAATTTCGAGATCAAGGGCATCCCCGCTGGCACGTGGAACCTCATCGTCTGGCACGAAGAGAAGGGCTACGACGCAACAGCCGGCGGGAAGACAGGAACGCCGGTCACGGTGACGGCAAGCGAGACCAAGGACCTCGGCAAGATCGACATGAAGCCGTGATATGACGAATTACCGAGACTAACGACCCATGTGCCTGCCCCGGAACTCAGCCGGGGCAGGTTTTTTTGTTGGCACTAACTCGCGGCCGGGTCTGACGTCAGACCTTCTTTCTCCGCGATGTCACGTACGTGTTCAATGACGCGGCGAATCTTTCGATCGTAGATGCCGAGTTTCGAGGCGATCTCTTCGTTGCTGTGGCCCCGCAAGCGCATCTCGAGAATTTCGCGTTCCTGCGGGCGAAGCTGCGTCAGAAAGTGTTCGAGCTGGTCCAGAAACGCGACCGTCGCTTCTTGCGTCGGCTCCTGGTCAAACAGCGCTGCAAGCTGCTCCTGGTGGTGTTCGCCGTGCGGCGTCTCGAGATTCGGGTCGCGCTTGGCTGCCTTGTGAAAGGCGACCTGGCGCAGGGTCTTGTGCAAGGTGATGCGCATCAGCAGTTTGCAGAGGTCGTCCTGGTCGTCGAAGACGAACTGACCTTCCTTGATGCGCACGAAGAAAGTGCGAAATACCGACTGGACGATGTCCTCCGGATCGACGCGGCTGGCGAGACGCTGGCTGATACGACGCCGTGCCAGGGTGAGCAGCCGATCGAGATATCGATCGAAGATTTGGCGGGCGGCGTCCTGGTTTCCTTGCCGGAACAGCTCGATCAGATTCTTGTCTTCGGCGGAATGGTCCATGACGGCGGGCTCCGGAGGGTCGGATGAGCGGCAGGTACACCAAGCCCCGACGCCATTCTAAGCTTGCGTCGGCGTTCGTTCCAAGTGATTCCAGGCTTCATACGCGGGTAAATGAGCTGCTCGACCCGCCTGCGCTGCTTCCCTCTATCTTCATGTCGCGGGTAGTCGATATCGAAACCCGAACACGTCCGCGGTAGTATACCTGTTGTCATCAACGTGAAAGATGAGTTTGTTCGGATCCGCTGGAGGACGGTGCGCAGACATGTGGCGTCTGATCAAATGGACTTTAATACTCGCTGTTCTCGGTGGAATTGTAGCGGCCGTTTACGTACCCGCCGCGGCGTGGTTGGGAAAGCGTTCGGTTCGCAACTACCAGACGGCCAAGATTTCTCGTGGCCGGGTCGAGATGGTGGTCAACTCGACCGGAACGGTTAAACCCGTTCGTTCCGTCTCGGTCGGCGCCTTC
>Ga0326727_10018252_pt1 | contig 14355 bp, 13 predicted proteins | sample MB2enrmetagenome_FD_207643 | JGI IMG/M metagenome (GOLD analysis project Ga0326727, IMG submission 207643) | Lab enriched peat soil microbial communities from McLean, Ithaca, NY, United States - MB29MY | ecosystem: Environmental > Terrestrial > Soil > Wetlands > Peat | place: USA: New York...
TGAGTCGTTAAGTTCGATCATCGCACCCAGTCTCTATACATGAAATCACGTATTGGGTGATTTAAACGGTTCAGATTATAGTCGGAACTGAACTTTGATAGAGCGCATTAATGCAAAGCAAATTATGTTCGCCACGGTAGCAGTGTCACATGAATCATGATATCATTATTCGAAACGCAAGGCTGAGATCAGGTAAGGTCCAGGATATCTGCATCTCCAAGGGACGCATAGAAGCGATAACCGAAAAAGCGGATAATTCAGCTGGACAGATAATCGACGTTCAAAATAGGCTAGTAACTGAGCAGTTCGTAATTGCACATCTTCACCTTGACAAAGTCATGACCGGTGCACTGATAGATGATTCGACGCTCGAAACGTATCAAGGATCTTCGATGACGAACGCGATGACAGCAATCGAACTTGCATCGAAAGTCAAGGAACATTATGTGGAATCAGAAATTATTTCGCGAGTTAGAAAAGTCCTTACAGAAGCTGAACGCAACGGTGTAAGTCACATACGCGCCTTCGTAGATGTTGATCCAAAAGCGAAACTGATTGCTATAGATGCGATTTATAAAATTAAACAGGAATTCAAAGGTCGTATCGGAATCAATATTGTAGCCTTCCCTCAAGATGGAATAATTCGCGAACCCGGGACAGAAGAACTGCTCTACAAAGCTATGGAACGTGGAGCAGATGTAGTGGGTGGAATCCCATGGATAGAGTACACAGAAGAGGAATCGAAAAAACATGTCGACATAGCGTATGAGATCGCCATCAAGCACAACGCAGACATATCCATGTTGACCGATGATGCTGGCGATCCTAACCTCCGAACCACTGAATATTTGGCTTACTCAGCAATCAAGAACAATTGGATAGGTAGAGTATCGGCTTGTCACGCCAGAGCATCGGCCCTCTACAATGGAGTCTATCACTCCAAATTTGTCGCTCTCTTGAAGAAGGCCGAAGTCGGAATTGTCACCAACCCTCATACAGGACCGTTACACGTGCGAGTAAAGGATCTAATGAATGCAGGGGTTAACGTTGCACTCGGCCAAGATGACGTTGGAGACGCATACTATCCATACGGTCGATGCAACATGCTCGAAGTTGCCTTTCTTGCGTCGCATTTGCTATGGATGATGACCCGCAAAGACCGAGAGTTGATTTACAATATGATAACTATCAATGCAGCCAAAATCATGCGATTAACGAATTATGATTTGAATGTCGGCAATCCCGCGAATCTTCTAGTACTGGACGCCAAAGATTTGGGAGAAGCATTCTCGTATCATTCAGAACCGCTTTACTTAGTCCGGAATGGAATTGTGACGCCCAGGCTTGATTAATCTTTGAAGAATCTAACAAATTCATTAAAAAGAAAATCTTTGTCAAGAAGAACCCGCAATTGATAGCGCTAAGTGACATCCAATGAAATTTATTGATCTCACGATTCCAATTGGAATAGCGACTCCTCCTTGGCCAACTTATGAACCACTCCAACTGAAATACTTCAAACGTTTAGCACCGAACGGGGCGAATGGTCAGGTACTAACCCACTCAAATCATATTGGTACGCATCTCGATGGTGAAATCCACTTCTATACGCCGGGTAAGGATATTGCGAGTCTTAAATTCGATTACTTAGTCGGACCGGGCGCGATTGTTGATCTGTCAGATGTCGCACATGAATATGATGTCTACACTTCGAAGATGGTTGAGGAAAGAGTTGAAGTCCGCGAAGGGGACATACTGATAATTCATACAGGGTTTCATGTCTACGGTTGGGATCATCCAACCGCCGATGAGATCCGGTACATGGTGAAGCACCCCGGACCGGATAGGGAATTCGCGGAATGGGCGAAGAGGAAGAAAATCAAATGGTTGGGCCTTGATTGCGGCAGCGCCGATCATCCTATGAACACGATAATTCGAGATTGGATGCCAAGACAGGCAAGGGAAGCTGATGCCCATTTTCAGAAAAAGTATGGTAAGAAACTTAGCGAAGTATTCACTGATGATAAGTACCAATTGATGCATATCGAAATGTTTCCTTACGGGATAATTCATGCGGAATGTGTCGGGGGTGACATTGACCTGCTTCTCAATCAGCGAACAACAGTAGGTTTCTTCCCATGGCGATTCGTTGACGGAGAAGCGAGCATAGGGCGATGCGTGGCTTTGGTTGACGATACGGAATATGAACGTTTGATGCAGAAAAAATCCGAGTTACCTAAAACTCGGTTCGGCGACGCAATTGGTTGTAGGCGATAATCAGTCGCGCTCAATCAAAGTATCTTTGCTAGGATATCTTCGTATTCCTTCTCCAGCTTTGGAGGAGGCTGCCACGTGACCTGTACGACTTTGACTCCCTGAGCTTCTAGATCGTCTTTGAAGATTTCTAACCCAATGTTAATGACTTTCAACTCAGAATTGAAGAGTTTCAGGATCTTTTCGGCCAAGTCCAAGCGCCCTATGGAGGGTAATCATGCTTGTTAGATAACTCCTAAAAATGTGCTTATGGAACTGTTGGCTAATTCGACGGGAATTCGAGTGCACGTGGATCATTCAAAAGAAGATGTATGTGGTGCAGGCTTCAAACATTTGACTCCTGTCCATGAAGCTGTACGCATAGTGGTAAATCATCTATCCCAGAAAATAACGGGCCTCGAAATGCTTCCTCTATCAGAGGTTTTAGGGAGAGTGATCGCTGAAGACGTAGTTTCGCTTGTTCACATTCCGCCATTTAACAGGGCAGCTATGGACGGTTATGCAGTATTTGCCGAAGATACATTGGGCGCATCGACCACAGCTCCCGTTCCGCTAAAGTTGACTGGAAGTATCGCGATTGGAGTTGTCCCCAAGATTAGGTTGAATCGAGGAGAAGCTCTAGCAGTAGTAACTGGTGGCCAGATCCCTGAAGGAGCGAACGCAGTCGCCATGATCGAATTTACTAAGTCATCAGAGAGTATCGTTGAAGTATCAACTGAACTCCATCCTAATGAAAATGTTTCCTGTATCGGCGAAGATGTGACAAAGGGTTCCGTGATTTTAAGAAAAGGAACGAGAATTCTGCCACAAGATATCGGTATGCTCACCTGCCTTGGCTTCGATCGAATTTCAGTTTTGCGAAGACCCCGTGTTGCTATATTGTCAACAGGCAATGAACTTCAGAAAGAATCGGCTCTCGTTCCGGGTAAGATACCAGATGTGAATCGCCCTGTGCTAATCAATGCAGTGAAAGACTACGGCTGCGAACCGGTCGATTTGGGAATAGTACCGGACGACTACAACACTATCCGCAATAGAATCGGAGACGGACTCAAAGTTGGTGATGTCGTCTTAGTGACGGCGGGGACGTCGGTCGGGCCAGGAGACATAGTTCCGAAAGTAGTTGATTCACTAGGATCTCCAGGAATGTTAGTTCACGGAGTGGCTATGCGCCCTTCAATGCCTGTGGGATTGGCCGTAATCAATGGTAAGCTTATACTCTCACTGCCAGGTTACCCTGTCTCCGCCTATCTTGCTTTCCTAGAATTCTTCCCGACTCTTGTAAGCCGACTTTTGGGATCAGACTTCATGCCACGACCCAAAGTTAAGGCCAAACTGAGCCGACGTATAGCCGGAATTTTAGGATCTAAGACATACGTCAGGGTGCGTGTCAACGAAACTGATCACGGACTTATTGCGGATCCAGTGAGAACTTCAGGTGCGGGAATTCTCAGCAGTTTAGTTCAGGCAAACGGATTCATCATTATCCCTGAGCAAGTAGAAGGGTACGAAGAAAGCGAATTTGTAGATGTCGAACTCTTCCGACCCATGGAGCGCCTCTAATCTGACAAGTGAAAGGAAAATCTTCAGACAGCTTCAGACGTTGGAGCAAGCGAACTCTGTCTTATCAAGCATGTGGCGTCCGAAACCGTTACCCTCTGACCGAGTTCCGATAGAGCAGTCACTCACCAGGGTTCTTTCGGAAGACGTTCTTTCTGCCGTCGACGTACCAGGATTTGATCGAGCAGCGATGGACGGATTCGCTGTTAAAGCCGAAGATCTCTATAGCGCAAATGAGCAAAATCCTGTAGTTCTGAAAGTCTTAGGAGAGGTGGAAGCTGGAGATTCTGCTTCACATAAGATTTCGAGTGGCAAAAGCTTCGAGATCGCAACTGGCGCCCCTATTCCAACGGGTGCAAACGCAGTCGTAATGGTAGAATTCACTAAGCGCGCACAGGACCAAGTTTCCGTATTCAAAGCTGTTACGATCGGAGAAAATGTCACTAGCGCCGGGTCCGACATCATGTGCGGAGAACTGTTGTTACGAAAATCCCAGTTTATCACACCACGCGAAATAGGTCTTCTAGCTGCAGCTGGAATAAACGAGATAAGCGCATATAGAAAGCCACACGTCGCAATTTTCTCGAGTGGAAATGAGTTAATTAACCCGGGTGAGGGTCTGAAATTCGCTAAATTATTTGACACAAACGGTCCTACCTTAATCGCTGCTGTTAACGAATGTGGCGGCGAACCCAAATTCCACGGCATACTTCCGGACGATTATTCAACGATAAAGACCAAACTTCGTGCAGCTTTGGCGGATGCCGACATGGTCATAACATCAGGTAGCACCTCTTCTGGTCCTGGCGACTTGATTTACAGAACCGTTGAAGAGTTAGGTCAGCCAGGAATTCTGGTCCATGGACTCAACCTGAAGCCGGGAAAACCAGTTGTTGTAGCGTTGGCGGATGGTAAGCCAGTCTTCGGACTGCCCGGCTACCCGACCTCAGCGTTAATGATTTTTCATGTGTTGGTGGCTCCGATAATCAGAAGCTTGGCACAAACAATTGAAACAAAAACCAAGAAGGTTCAAGCAATTTCTCCATTGAAGTTCTTCAAAGCACGTGGTCGAAGGGAGCTTCTTCCTGTACAGCTTATAGCGCAACCTGGCGGCCGATTCTCAGCGTATCCAATGCAGAGTGGATCAGGAGCTGTGAGTTCATTCTCTCTCGCAGATGGATTCGCAGATCTTCCTGACACGCAAGAATTCGTTGATGAAGGAGAACAGATGGAAATAGAATTATTCGGTCAGAATTTAGTTCCGCCATCAATTGTCGCGATCGGAAGTCATTGTGTTGGATTAGATATAGCCTTCAGATTGCTCCGTGAAAGAGACACACATTTCTCCGGAAGAACAATCAACGTAGGATCAGTTGGCGGCTTTCACGCAATCAAGCGCGAGGAGGCTGACATTGCAGGTGTTCATCTCCTTGACAAGACAGGTGAGTACAATATTCCGTTCATCTCGGTTTATGGGTTACAGGAATCAGCTGTATTAGTCCGCGGTTACAATCGCGAGCAGGGATTGATTGTCCGTCGAGGAAACCCAAAGAACATCAAAAGTTTCCGCGACCTACTTCAAAAAGATAGCGTCTTCATCAACCGTAATCGAGGCTCAGGCACTAGGCTACTCATAGACAAGTACTTGGCTGAACTGGCCACACAGATACGTAAGGAACCTGCTGAAATCGAACGACAGATCGAAGGATTTACTCACGAAACAAAATCCCATTCCGCAGTGGCTGCAGCAATTAGGAATGGTCGCGCTGATGTTGGATTTGGCATCAGATCTGTGGCGGTTCTGGAAGGATTAGATTTTATTAAGACTGACGATGAGAAGTATGATTTCTTAGTTGTTAAATCGCGCCTTAACAAACCAAGCGTTCAAAGTTTCATTGAGTTACTGGGCTCTGATGAATTTGATGAGGCGCTATGTGAAAATGCGCCTGGTTTAAGCGCTACCGAAAAGTCGGGTACCATAATTTATCCCACTGCAAAAAAGACTGCGACGAGCGCAACGAACGCGAATTAATAGTACTGGAATCAGATTATCGAAGTCAGCAGTCCATGGTTATCTATTTCAATAAGTGCGTGTATGATTTGATTCCCTGTTGATGAAATTCCAATGCAGGCGGAGACAGGGCTGTGCGAATCTCTAATTCAAGAATATGACGTCAACGTCGATGCCACACTGCCAGCAAAGCTGAGATCGCCCTTAACGGAAGGTGTTAGGATTTTTCAGGTGGAACACTCATCTTTGGACGCATATATCATTGACACACCGTACATTCGACGAATTGCCTGTCACCCTCATGTGGTCGGAAATGAACTTGAGTCGATGATGTTTCAGACTGCTGAACTGACGCTGCCGGCTATTCTCGAGCTCTGCGAAATCAACAAGTCAAACTGCGAATTGCTTTTTGAACAAATTCTTCGTGCCGCACCGGGCTATCAACTTCACGCAGCGGCTGCTCGCATGATTCCAGGATCGTTCAGAACGGTATTCGTTCGCCCCCGTTACACTCACACCTCGTATCGTGACCACGACGGAATGGTACAGCGACAACTTGAAGTCGTTTACGAAGATTTTTCAGATCTGCAACGAGGTAAAGATATTGTTCTATTCATGCAAGACACAGTAGCGAGCAGCCGCTCGGCCGTCCTCAGCATAGAACGGGCGATCCAAAAATGTGAAGAAAGTGGAACTAGAATCAAGAAGTGGGTTCTTTACGGGTTCATAGCACTAGACGGACTCGAGTTACTGGAAAAAGTAGCCCGCAACTACGGCATTCCACTAAAAGCATTTGCCTTAGGAAACTTGACAGCACTCTGCGCCAATAATTACGATATGCCTCTATTCGGTGTGGATGAATACTTGTGGCAAAAACAACACTCTGTACACAAGTTGGGCGGTTTAGTTGACAGAATAACCTTCGCTGATTACGTTAAGGAATTTATTCCCGGTGCAGATCAACCCGGAGATTGGTCCTCGCGACAAACAAATCTTTTCAATGGTTCAGGCTTCGAGCGGGGCGATATTGAGATACATCTGAAGAATAGTGTTCGCTTGATCAAGAGCCTTCTTGAGATTGGAACATTCTCTGATTGGCAAAAACAAATCGCGTTCATGGAACTTCAGAAGTTGAATGAGAAATTGGTTTCTGCACCCAATTGATTGCGGCGATAAACGCATTTTCCCACAATGTCGACTCAGAAAGACGAAACGAAACTTGGTTTTCGAAATGTTGTGATGCTAGGATACGTCAGTTTATTCACTGACGTTTCAACTGAAATGATCTTAGGCGTCCTGCCGCTTTTCATCGTAATTAATCTTGGAGCCTCTCCTGCAATACTTGGCCTAATTGAGGGTGTAGCGGAGGCAGTAAACTACGGCTGTAGAGTTTTAACGGGAGTTCTCACTGATAAAATTGGAAAACGCAAACTTCTTGTGCTATTAGGTTACGGCCTCTCATCTGTAGCAAAGCCCCTTTTCGCCGTCGCTTCTTCCTGGGGGCAAGCGCTCGCGATTAGGACGGTTGACAGAGCAGGCAAGGGAGCGCGAACATCGCCGCGAGACGCTCTTATCAGCGATTCAGTATCAAAGACGCAAGCTGGGAAAGCTTTCGGCACACATAGTTCGATGGACCAAATTGGAGCTGTCGCGGGACCTTTACTTGCATTCGCACTAATACCTTTAATTGGAATTCGCGGGATCTTTTGGGTTTCTTTTATTCCTTCACTGATCTCGCTTGTAATCCTCCTCTTCTTCGTAAAGGAAAAACACGGATTAAAGCGTCAGACGAACGTTTTCAAAAATGCTCGTTTAGTGTTAAATCGCGAATTTGCGTTGTTGCTCGTCGCGTTGGGAATTTTCTCAGTGGGAGCATACGACTTTTCGTTCATACTGTTGGAAGCAGGTGCTCTTGGTGTTCAAACGAATTATATTCCTTTAGTATACGCTTTCCTGAATTTCGCGACTGTACTTATCGGTTTACCGATTGGTCTTTTGGCTGATCGAGTCGGTAAGATGCCGGCACTCTGCATTGGATATTTTATGTTCTTTGCCGCGTCGTTGAGCGGAATTTTACTGCACGCGAATCCGTTGAACGCTCTCGTTATAGCGTTCTTATTCGGTAGTTATCTCGCTATCTCGGACACTATTCAACGCGCGATAATTCCAGATTTTACGCTGCCAGAGTTTAAGGGAACGGCTTATGCTTTCTATTATACCCTCGTTGGTGGCTGCGCGTTAGTTGCCAACTCTATTTTCGGCTTCCTTTGGAGCAGCGTAGGTTCAGGACAAGCTTTTCAGTTCAGTATGATCACATCCGTCTTTGGACTTGTAGCCTTGTTCTTCTTCATGATCAGAAAGAGAGCTGTTGCAGCGCCTTCGCTAATCTCTTGAAGCAAGCTGCGGAATTGGCTGATCAATTTGCTTCTCCGTTAGCTTAAGCTGAAATGTACTTTCGAACATTCTGATGATAGAGAATTTCACATCACTAAAGTTCAGATCATGTTGAAGCAAGAAATTCATCGAAGTCATAATCGAACTGGGTAGTCCGCATGGAGTTATCATAGAGAAGTAGCTCAGGTCCACATTTACATTGAGCGCGAATCCGTGAAAGGTTAACCATTTCCTAATCGCCGCGCCGATAGAAGCTATCTTTTTTTCCTTAACCCAAACCCCAGCCTGTATTGGGTTTCTCTCAGCTGAAATTTCGAATTCTTTCAATGCCAGGATAAGCATTTCTTCTAAGTTTCTAATGAATCCATGAATGTCACGGTTTCGTGATTCTAGATTAAGAATTGGGTACCCCACTAGTTGTCCTGGACCATGGTATGTCCATTGTCCTCCTCTCTCAATTTGAATGACAGGTATTCCGTTGATATTATTCGGTAATTCTTCGCGAGCAATCGATTTCCCCGCTGTGAAAACAGAATCGTGTTCGACTAGGATTAGGCTATCAGGTATAGCATTTTTACCGCGCAGATCGAGTAGATTGTGTTGGATGTCCAAGACGTCCAAGTAGTCTCTTCGACCTAAATCGAAGAGATATCCTTCGGGTGTCATTTTTGGAGTATGTGGATTGCCCTGCCTTTGGCAGCGGAAGCGGCCTCCATGATGCCTTCAGGTAGAGTTGGATGGGGATGAATGGTCAATTCGATATCCCGTAAAGTTGCACCCATCTCTATGGCTAATGCTGCCTCGCTGATTAAATCCGAAGCTTCAGGGCCCACGATATGAATCCCTAGTACTAATTCCGAACTCTTATCGGCCACGACCTTGACAAATCCTTCTGTTTCACCCGCAAGCAATGCTCTGCCAAGTGCGGTAAATGGAAATTTTCCAATTATTGGATCATATCCCTTATCTCTTGCCTGAGATTCGGTCAGTCCTGCTGACGCAATTTCTGGATCAGTGAATATTGCCCAAGGGATTGCTCTGAAGTCCGCTTCGCTCTTCATACCTGCAATCGATTCGGCTGCTACGATCCCTTCCTTGGAGGCTTTATGGGCGAATAACGGTGGGCCGTTTACGTCTCCGATAGAATATATGCCAGGCACGTTTGTCTCCATGTGCTTATCTGTCTGTATCCAGCCTTGTGGATTCGTTTTCACACCCGCCCTGTCAAGTCCTATTTTGTCGCTGTTTGGCCTTCTACCAACGGAAACCAATACCTTACTTGCAGGAAACATCGCTTCTGTTCCGTCTTCTAGGATAGCACGTACTTGGCCTTCGCGGTATTCCTTAGCTTTGGATTTAACGTGGTAATCTATCCCTAATCGTCGAAAGCTTCTTTCTATCACTTTGACAAGTTCGATGTCGACGCCGGGTAGGAGTTGGTCGAGCATTTCTATCACAGTAACTTTGCTTCCTAATTCAGCATACATAGTTGCCATCTCGAGCCCTGTGACTCCGCCGCCGACAACTACGAAATTTGGTGGGATTTGCTGAAGTTCAAGCGCCTCTGTAGAAGAGATTATGTTTGTTCCATCAAATTCAAGTCCAGGTATTTGCATGGCGCGGGATCCGGTAGCTATGACAGTGTTCTTGGTCTCGATAGCTTCGGTTCCAGTTGAAGTGGTTACGACAATTTCATGTGAGCTCTGAAATTGTCCCTCGCCTTTTATTATATCCACATTGTTGCTCTTGCAAAGAAATTCAACTCCTGAAGTTAGGCGATTTACGATATTCTGTTTCCACGTTTGAGTTTTTGTGAAGTCAATTTTGAGATCGGATACTTCCATTCCCATCTGTTTTGCTATTTCGATTCGTCGCTTGAGCCGTGCGACTTGCATGAGCGCTTTCGATGGTATGCAGCCGATATTTAGACAAACGCCGCCGAGACTTGCCTTTTCAATTAGAGCTGTATGTATCCCTAGTTGCCCGAGTCTTATTGCTGCTACATATCCGCCTGGTCCGCTTCCTAGAATCGCCGCTTCAAATTGTTTAGTCATTGGTTGATCACTTGATTAGTCACATTACCGGTTTTTCGTAACAGTGATTCGACGAAGAATTCTCCTGCTCTATAGGAACTTCGGACAAATGGTCCCGCGGCTACGTAGAGGAAACCAAGTTCTTCGGCTACGTGCTTGTAACGCTCGAATCGTTCGGGTGAAATGTATTCAATTATAGGAACGTGCCCTTGCGACGGTCGAAGGTATTGTCCTATTGTCAGTATGTCAACTTGAGCTTTCTTTAGGTCATGCATGGTTTTTCTAATGTCGGCTTCCGTTTCGCCTAATCCCAGCATGATTGATGATTTTGAGTAAATTTTAGGGTTCATTTCTTTCACACTCCGGAGTACGTGTAAAGACTGCTGATAAGTTGCTCGCGGGTCTCTGATTTTCGGCGTGAGTGGTTCGGTTGTTTCAATGTTATGTGCGATAACGTGCGGTTCGGCTTTAACGACCTTTTGAATATCTGAGGCGATTCCGTTGAAGTCTGGTATTAGCACTTCAATTATTACGTTCGGATCACGTTCTCTTAGTGCTTTTATCGTGGAGGCAAAATGCGAGGCTCCTCCATCTAGCAGATCATCGCGATCTACTGAAGTTATGACAACGTATTTCAGTTGCAGCGCGGCCACCGTCTGCGCCACCTTTATCGGTTCGAATATGTCGATTTCTCCATGTGGATTTCCGCTTTTGACCATGCAGAAGCGACATCCACGGGTACATGTGTCGCCTAGAAGCATGAAAGTTGCAGTTCCGCCCCCCCAGCATTCAGCGATATTGGGACAGTGCGCTTCTTCGCAGACCGTGTGTAAGTTGTGCTTTCGTAGGATACCATGAATTTTTTCGTAACTTTCTCCCGTAGGGTATCGAACGCGCAACCAATCGGGTTTCTCAAATATTTCCTGTTGAACTTGTCGCGTTTTAGAGTACCGTGGCATCGAAACCAACGACCTTCTATGGTTGGTCCTGCAGTTACTTTAACACGCCGCCTGGCGTAAACAAAACTATCTAAAGTTTAAACCCGAATGCCCCGGCGAAGGATTCCACTTTCCTGAAATCATTCAAGAATTCGATCCCTTTCTGAGTCAGGCTGTATGTTTTATCCTCATCAATGGATTCCTGAATTACTCCCAATGCTTTCAATTCTTCAAGGTACTTCACAAGTCTATCATGAGAAAGGTTTGCACCGTATAGAATCCTTGTAGGTTTAGTCTCGTTTCCTTCGCGCTGAATAACCCTCATTATGTCCACATAAATTCGAAACTGCGACCTGTACTTGGTGGTGGTGGGTTTCGTTCCCACACCAGTTTCAATCATATCGCTTGGTTCACCCTAAAGAGCATAGCCAACAGAAGAAGGAAGCCGAACAATTGAGCGATTTGTGCGAACGGAAATAGTATGGGTACGAGAGTATAGAGTAGAAAGAGAACATGTGCGAACATAAGGCAGGAAAAGGCACCGAAAACGAGAAGAGTGTTAGTACTCTTGCTAACGCTGTAATTAATTGCGGTTTGAGCCGAAATATAGACTAAAAGGAAGACGAGAATCAGTTCAGTAAATGAGTTGCGTTGCACGAACATTATTGGCAGCGCGGCCATTGCTATTTGGGTTCCAAACGATCGCGTCTGCTGTATGTAGACAATTACAAGAATTCCGTATGCGATTAATTGCGCAAAGAAATTTATCGTATAGCCGATGGTATACAAAAAGAGGAATGCTCTATGGAATTTTGCGAAAATTATAATGCCATCCGAAAAACCGTCGACTATTAGACCTGCTCCTAACAATATGAAACTGAGATTGAGATAGAGAAGTATACGTTGTTTAACTAACGCGTATCCTTTCATGGCCTCGTAAGCTATTGCCATGGCGATACCGGCAGCGATGAACTCCATCAATGAGTCGTATCCATAAAACCAGTAGTGAGCAACCAATACGAGTCATTCCCAGGTCGGCTGAACGATTACCTCCTTTTCAGGGTTATGCATCAATCGTATATCAATTCGTCAATTTAACGAACAGTGGCTCATGAATTTGGAGCCGAATTCTTTTACCTCTTGAATTCATATGGAAGTACCATGTAGAGCAGATCAGGTAAGCTTTGTCTTCTCCAACCATTCTAGGCTTGCGGTGCTCGAACTGTGACTCAGAAGGTTTGGTCACAAATGACACCGAATATAATGTTGATAACTTCGGTTCAGTCTTACTGAACGTCACATCTTGTCCTCATTGTGGTTACAAACGCACGGATGTTCTGACGTTAACTAGCCGCGAGCCTGTCTCTTTGAGGGTACGCATAAATTCACTGGAGGATCTGGACATTAAAGTTATCAAGTCGGGTACTGCAACCATTGCAATTCCCGAATTCAAGGCGACGATAACTCCTGGACCATACAGTGAAGGTTACATCACTAATGTTGAGGGAGTACTGGAAAAGATAGAGGACGCGTTAACCTTCATGCTTAGCTCAGCTGATGGTAAACGTCTTCGGAAAGGTGAGAAAATGTTGAAACAGATTCGAAATGCAAGGGAAAGGAAACCCAGATTCACCTTAACCATTAAGGATCCTTTAGGGAATAGTGGCCTTGTGGCTGCTGATCAATCCAAGATTGTGAAGAGGAAATTGACAAAGAAGGAACTTCTTCGAATCAAATTTGGCCAGTATGCTCAGTCCACATGAATGAATGTTGAGTCAGAGTGCGCTGAGTTTGCGCTCAGAGAAGATAGGATGGGCCAATGGCATACTCATCGATACTGGAAGGCAACGATTATCGTTCGATCCGACGTCTGGACGACGACTTCTAGAAGATCGAAATGTGTTCATTACTCACGCACACTCAGACCATACTTACGGATTCAATGGTCCGCCGAAGAAGTATTCAACTCCAGAGACACTTGAAATCCATACAACTCTAAGAAACCGCACGGTCACAAATGCGCGCACATTTCGGATTGGCCAGTCAATTAAATTTGACGATTGCGAAGTTGTGTTTCTAAACGCTGGACATATGCTCGGTTCTTGTCAGTTTGAAATTAGGACATCGGAATTCACTGTAGTTTACACCGGGGACATTAACTGTGTTGATACGCTGACAACGAAGGCTGCAGAGCAGAGACCTTGTGATTATTTGATCATTGAAGCGACTTACGGCCACCCATCTTATGTGTTCCCGCGGAGACCCACAATGTATGCAGATATGATTCGCTGGACTATTACGGAATTGAAGAACCATAAGATTCCGATGTTTCAGGTTTACTCGTCAGGTAAACCTCAAGAAGTCGTTCGGCTTTTCAACATCTACACGAATATACCTGTAGTTTGTAATTCCTCTATTTCTCGCGCGAACGCTGTTTACTGTAAGAATGGGGTGGAGCTTGAATATTTTGATGCAACTACCTCCGAAGGTAAGAAGGCCCTAAAGGCGGGTGGTTGCGTATTTGTTACAACGGCTCGCACAGAACATTTGCCGCGCACTGCGTCACGCGCTGTTGCAACTGGCTGGGCGTTACGGCAAGCGTTTCGGAGTTATACCTCATTTCCTTTGAGTAGCCACGCTGATTTTGAACAGTTGATCCAGTTTGTTAGTGCGGTTAATCCTAAGCGGGTCTACATATTTACGGGGTATACGGATGTGTTGTCGGCGGAAATAGAACGAAGGTTGGGCATTCCGGCTGGTCCGATACCTGCGATTTCGCAGACTAAACTATTGGATTTCGGTAAGATTAGTGCTTGAATGTGATATAGATGAATAGACTTACGGCTATTAGAGCAATAGACATCATCATTGTTATTTCGGGGCTGATCTTGATTCCTGGAGTATCTTCCTCGAAGAATCGAAGCAGCCCTGCGCTTGCTGCTGGCATCGGCGACTCATGTTTTCTACGTTTCTCACGTGCCGTTGACATGTTGGGTTTCGTCCTGCTTGTGTGACTTGCTAGAAATTAAGGTTTCATACAGGTGAAGTTCTAGTTACCTGATTTTTATGTATTCGTACGCGTTTTTGGCTGAAGTGAAGCAGTATTGAACTTTTTGGAAATTTTTCCTGAATTCAGCCACTTCTA
>Ga0326727_10018253_pt1 | contig 14355 bp, 8 predicted proteins | sample MB2enrmetagenome_FD_207643 | JGI IMG/M metagenome (GOLD analysis project Ga0326727, IMG submission 207643) | Lab enriched peat soil microbial communities from McLean, Ithaca, NY, United States - MB29MY | ecosystem: Environmental > Terrestrial > Soil > Wetlands > Peat | place: USA: New York...
GAATCCCAGGATCGAGGGGAGCCACTGGTCGATCCATTCGTTGTGGCGTTTGTAGAGGTCTCGGTTCTGTCGGATGAAGTCCGACTTCCATTTCGGAAAGGGTTTTGAAAGGTCGCGCGCATAGACCGGTAGCGCCTCAACCACTTCGTCTTTGGAAAGACCGCGAAGAGAGCGACCGAAGCTTCCCTTAAAAGAACTGCGGCTAATAAAGTCGTCGCACCAATGCGATTCTCCAGCGTACGGATAGGTGGCGCCGAACTCCATAGCCCAGATCGGAAAGGAGGGCAGTTCTTCATCTTCCGGGAAGCGGTCCAGGAATTGCTGCCACGCCTCAAGGTACCTTATAAAATGCGCCGGTAGCAGCTTTGCCTCTGGGGGGCGCTGATCCAGCACGGAATGGATCGAAAGCCTCTCTTCTGCGGCTGGTTCAGGCCACGAGAAGCCATCAAGTCCCCCGCGACGCCCCACTATGAACGCCCGTTCGCGGATTTGTGGCACCCCGAATTCGTGTGGAGACAATAGTCGGTCCCTAACACTGTAACCTGCGGCACGGAGACGATGCTCGATCGTGCGCCAGGTCTTGCCCTGCCGATGACGGACTAGATTGGGAACATTCTCGATGATGAAATAGTGTGGCTTCCGGATTCGCAGAATTCGGATGACGTAATCGATCAGATCTCCCCATTGAGGGCAGTCGAAGCCTCGCTGACCGCCAGCCTTTGAGAAGGGCTGGCAAGGAAAGCCAGCGCACAGGATATCATGATCGGGTACCGATGATAGGTCCAGTGTCCGGATGTCGGCGTGCGTGCGCAGGCAAAAATTCTTTTCATACAATGTTGCGAGGTCTTCATCTGCCTCGCAGGCAAAAACACACTTGTGGCCCAAATCCTTAAGCGCCAAATGGAAGCCCCCCAGGCCTGCGAATAAATCTATGAAACGAAGCCTCCTCGCCACTTTGGTCTCCCGGCGCTTATTGTTAGCATCAGGCGTAGCGAGCATCATTGCCGCTGCGGATGTCAGGTGCACAAGACCCAAATTTTCGCTCGTCTAGAGCTTACTTCACCGCCGCACTCCCCGTCAAGCAGCAAGAGCCGCTCTAAATAATGATGAACAAAGAATCTACCGCTATGGTCGGCTCATACTTGACACAAAATAACTCCCCCATCGGATCAGTAATTACAAGTCGGTATTCAAGAGCAGCCGTATTCGATCGAGAGGGACTTGATCTTTGGGACCTGATGAGAAAGCACTCTTGAGCCCACATCCCCCAAGGACATATTGGAATCCTATCCTTCAAGCTGGCGTCAGTGCAAATATTCAGAAGGCCAGGATGCGGCTGGAAAAATTGAAAAACGTTCCAGGAAAGGAGCAGGGGCTGGGCCGTTCCCCAGCAGCCATGAGGATTTTCTCAGAGTTGCACGTTCAGGAACAGACCTTTTGGTCTAAGTAAAGACCGCCATGGCAGTCTATCAAATTGCTGCTCCGAGACGGACCAAGTTTTAGCCAGCAAATTCTTCATTACTTTGGCGGAGAGAGAGGGATTCGAACCCCCGGTGCCACAAGGACACAGTTGATTTCGAGTCAACCCCCTTCGGCCTCTCGGGCATCTCTCCGCTTTGGCTGATTCAAACAGCCTGCATCCTGTCGCAGCGTCTCATAAAATCTCCGGAGCAACTCTGCTGACTCGTTCTCCATGATTCCCGAGACTACTTCAAGCTCATGGTTCAGTCTCGGATCATGGGAGAGGTCAAACAGACTCCCCACTCCACCCCATCGAAGGTCCCTCGCTCCGAATACGAGGCGTTTCACCCTCGCATGCAACAGAGCGGCCGCGCACATGACACAGGGCTCCAATGTAACATAAACAGTGGCTTGCGGCAATCTCCAATCACCATTAAAGCGGGCGGCCTCGCGAAGCGCCACGATCTCCGCGTGCGCGGTCGGATCTGTTTCCGCTTCCACCAGGTTGTGGCCTGTTCCGATAACCTTCCCGCTCTGAACAACGACGGCTCCCACTGGGGTCTCACCCATTGCCGCAGCCTTGGCCGCGAGTACCAGGGCAAGCTTCATAAATTGTTCTTCCGATTTGTCGATCTTGTTCATGAATTGATGCAAGGCCGTGATCGAACAATCAACAGTCTAAATCCGGCACGGATCTGACAAAGCCTATTCCGTGGCACCCAGGCTATCGAACCGGTGGCTACCAACATCATTTACCCGTAATGCCGATTTGTGCTTCGGCCCACTTGAGCACGTTCAGTACAACGGCTTTCACTTTAGGTCGGTTTAAAGGATAAGATTCTATAAAGTCGTACCGGAGGATCACTGCATAAGGTGTTAAGGTTTCAATGGTATCTACTTCCGGTGGAAGTTCGATATCATGTTTTTCGATTAAATCTATGAGCTGCCAAGATCATGAGACTTTCTAACCTCTATCTGTTGGAACGCCAGGACTGCCTTAAGGCATTTTTCTATCACCTGTTGGGCTTGAAATCCGACTGACTCATCTGAAATGTGTTTTGCGGCCACGAGAAGTTGAAACACCTCCAAATCTCGACGAGCGATAGAAATGAATTGACGAGCCAAGTCAATGGGCTGCTTCATACACCGTCCTTCCCTCTCTCAAGGCCCAATAGAGCACGCTGCCCGGGAGATGCCCCCAATCGTGGGCTTCTTTTTCGGAAACAACCAGCAGGTCTATGGAAATATCGAGCCCTTTGAGAGCCCGTCGCAGCCTTATCATTTCGTGAATCTTGTTGCTCACTTCCCTTTCAATCACCAGAAGATCAAGATCACTCTCTTCAGTAGTTTCGCCGGTAGCATGCGATCCGAACAGAATTAGCCGGCTCGGATGAGCGGCCTCAATGAGCCGGCTGATCGCTTCCTGAATTGTGTCCTTATCAGTCATGTAGATGCGCCTTTGTGCTTAGGATTGCTCCCTCGGCAGCGGAACTTACCATCATGGCATATCGCGCCAGATATCCCTCTGTGATGGTCGCGACCGGCGGTTTCCACTCTTTGCGTCGCCTGTTCAGCTCTTCTTCCGGCACATTCAGGTCAACCCTTTTGCCGGGTATGTCAATTACGATCTCGTCGCCGTCTCTCACCAAGGCGATCGTTCCTCCGTGGGCAGCCTCCGGAGACACATGGCCGATTGATGCTCCCTTTGTTCCGCCGCTGAAGCGTCCATCCGTGACCAATGCCACTGATCTATCCAGACCCATGCCGACAAGCGCGGAGGTTGCGTTCAGCATTTCTCTCATTCCCGGACCTCCACGCGGGCCTTCGTACCGGATGACAACTATTTCCCCTGGCTTGATTCCACCACCGAGTATGGTTTCGACCGCGGTTTCTTCAGAGTCAAAGACACGGGCCGTCCCCTTGTTCTTCAGCATCTCGGGCTTCACTCCGGCCTGTTTCACCACGGCTCCGTCCGGCGCCAGGTTTCCCTTTAATATGGCTATACCTCCTATCTTATTATAAGGATTGGAAAGCGGCCGAATGACTTCCGGATCAAGGACCGCCGCGGACTTGAGATTGTCTTCCAAGGGGGCGCCGGTCACCGTCAAAACTTCCGGGTTCGCTAATCCGCCGCCAACCAACTCTTTAAGGACCGCTTGTACCCCGCCAGCAGCATGAAGATCCTCCAGATGATTAGGTCCCGCAGGAGACAAGAAACAGATGTGCGGTGTGCGCGAACTGATATCATCGAACAATTTCAGGTCAATGTTGATTCCGGCTTCCCGAGCAATGGCCGGAACGTGCAACACGGTGTTTGTTGAGCACCCAAGGGCCATATCCACTGCAATGGCATTTCGGAATGCTTCAGCCGTTGCGATCTGGCGGGGACGAATATCACGGGAGACCAGTTCCATGACTTTCATGCCTGCCCGTTTCGCAAGCCGAATCCTGGCCGCATCGACCGCGGGAACGGTCCCGTTTCCCGGCAAACCGAGCCCAAGGGCCTCGGTGAGACAGTTCATTGAATTGGCTGTAAACATTCCTGCACAGGATCCGCAGCCTGGGCATGCCTTGTCTTCCAATTCGGCCAACTCTTCCAGAGTCATGTCATTAGCTCTTACTCGCCCGACTGCTTCGAATACAGTGATGACATCGGCCTTTGCACCTTTGAATTTACCTGTCATCATTGGGCCGCCGCTTATCACGATCGCGGGTATGTTGAGCCTGAGCGCGGCCATAAGCATTCCAGGAACGACTTTGTCACAGTTCGGTACAAGCACTATTCCGTCAAAGGGATGTGCTATGGACATGATCTCCACTGAGTCGGCTATCAGCTCACGGCTCGCCAGGGAATATTTCATTCCCAGGTGACCCATTGCCAAACCGTCACAAACACCTATGGTGCAAAACTCGAGTGGAGTCCCTCCGGACATCCTAATGCCGGCCTTGACAGCTTCGACAATCCGATCGAGGTGAATGTGCCCTGGAATCAATTCATTGGCTGAATTGGCGATTCCTATGAGCGGCCTGGCAATCTCTTCGTCGGTGACACCCATTGCCTTGAAGAGAGCCCTGGAAGGAGCTCTGACAAGGCCGGTTTTCAAGATATCGCTTCTCAATGGTTCCTCCGTAAATTGCATAAGAGCAATATTTATTTGTTGAGTATTCTCTCTACCCGGGGCGCAAAAAGCCTGTCAAAGACCGGCAGTTCCCCGAGAAGCGGCCGCGCATAGCTCTTGAACGCTTCCGTTACATTGTTGACGCCATCGATAAAAGAATCGGGCATGCTTTTGGTCTCTTTCGCCACATCTTCCAACGGCGTCACATTGTACCGGACGCCGTAGTCCCCCACTCGCTCAATAGTAATCGAGGCATTAACACTGTGCAACACAGCTACTTGCACGGCTCGCTCGCCAACCTCCCTGGCTTCACGTGCGTCGACTTCGCTTACACATCCAAGAAAGGATCGTTGCAAGTATCCAAAAGTATCCGACCTGACTCTCTTGATTTTGAGCCCCCCTTTCACCAAATTCATCAGAGCGTCGCCCAGAGAAGTGCTCCCGGAAAGCTGAATATTACCGTGGCTGTCCTTTTCCACCGATTTCACCAATCCGGTCACTACCGGTGCCCCGTCAACGTTTTGAATTCCTTCTGAGACTGCAACGACCACGCGCCCAAATTCCGAATATATCTTGTCAACGCTGCCCAGGAATTCGTCCTGGTCAAATGGTTTTTCCGGCAAATAAATCAGATGAGGGCCATCATCATGATACTTGCGTGCAAAGACCGATGCAGCAGTGAGAAAGCCCGCATTACGCCCCATCACCACGCCGATGTAAACACCAGGAAGCGATCTGTTGTCAAGGTTCACTCCGGCAAATGCCTGGGCCACAAACTTGCCCGCGGATCCATAGCCCGGGCAATGGTCTGTCACTCGGAGGTCGTTGTCGATGGTTTTCGGAATGTGCATAACCCTAAGCTCATAACCCGCTTCCAAGGCGAATTTATTTACTATTCTGCAGGTTTCGGCTGAATCGTTGCCTCCTATATAAAAGAAGTAATTTATGCCGTGGGCTTTGCAAACATCGAAAATTCGCTGGCACACCTCTTCATTGGGCTTCAGTCTGGTGCTACGAATCCCCGCGGCAGGAGTCATGGCCACCCTTTCCAAGTTGTGGCTCGTAACTTCAGAAAGGTTCACCAGGTCTTCTTCCACCAGCCCCTCCACCCCCCGGAACGCGCCGTAAAATTGAGTAATATGCGAGTACTGGCGGGCTTGCAGGATAGCACCTGCGAGTGACTGGTTAATAACAGCGGTCGGTCCCCCTCCCATGGCTATGATGGCTTTCCCTGACAATTTTTCCATTGTGGACTCCTTTTCACTAAACGGAACGGACGCGTTTTGGCTTGCTGCTTCCCCTGCCATAATAGGCATTGCCAAAATTCTTGTCTTGTTTGCCCTGCGGAACGCGGGGTCACCCCGGACCCGATCCGGGTTCCAGTCCCGCGAGTCGCGAATTCGCGTTAAGCTAAGCGCACCGCGTAATAAAACTTGCTGTTAAGCCAGTTAAGTGCGGGTTGTTTATAGCCTTACGCGGGACAATCTTATAGTTTTTTGCTCGGCGCGTAGCAATAGAGCTTCTCTACCTTTCTGCTTCTCTTGTATTAAGAGAAGCGTCTTTAGAAGGTTGGGAAAAGAGAGAAGCTCTCATGGGCAACCATGCCGAAAAGCAGTCAGAACCACAAGTGAAAATCTCCCATAGGGATTTTCAGGCAATAGATAAGACGGTTCTCCTCCCGTCAACCTTTCGATTGGGATTGGATCCATAGGAAATCGAGAGGATTTCCCTAAGATCAGGCTTCATGAAACGACGACCCCGAAAGATCGAACCCGGTACCTTCCAGCAAGCACTTGTCTTCATGAGCCTCATGCCGTTCTTTTCCATGAGGGCGTTGGCAATCCACTTGGGCTTGCTGACCCACAACGTTATCAGCAAGGTGGCAGTCTTCCTCAGGATGAACTCCACAGTCATTGACTTTGTAAGAGAAGCGCTTCTCAACTCAGTTACGGCCGACCTCCCTACTCAAAAAAGAAATCGGTAAAGGAGCTTTCGATCCTTTCTGTCGTCTATTGCTGCTGGACAGCACTACCCTTGCTCTTCCTCCAAAACTTGCCGCTTATTTCCCAGGTTCCAAGAATCAGTCGGGTAAAACCAGCACATCAGTTAAACTTCAGACTACCTATAATGCCCTCACCGAGACATTTGTCTCGTTTCAGCTCACTCCTTACCGCTGCAACGACCAACGCGCCTCTCCTTCCATCTTGGACATTATCCTGGAGGGAGATCTGGTGATCCGAGACATGGGTTACTCTTCCCTTCGGGTCTTCAGAGGCATTGATGCGAGGAAAGCTTTCTACCTGAGTCGATATTCGCATACGATAGCCCTCTTCCACCCCAGCGGCAAGCGCTTTGATCTCCTGGGAAGCCTGAAAAAACACGGAACTCTCGACGAAGAACTCTTTGCCGGCAGCGAGGAAAGACTCCCCGTCAGGGTAGTGGCCATTCCGGTCCCTGAGCATGTTGCCAGCGAAAGAAGGAGAAAACTTCTCCACAATCGAGACAGACGGCTCAATCCTGATCCAACCCATTTGGCTCTTCTCGGATGGGAGATCTTTCTCACTAACATGCCCCAAAAGATCTGGGATGCCAGGACGGTGTGCGAATCTACGGAGTGCGCTGGCGCATCGAAATCATCTTCAAATCCTGGAAAAGCCATTTCAAGATTCATGCCTTTGATCATCCCACTCCAACACAAGTGGAACTGCTGATTTACGCGAGACTCATTTATATCACGCTCTTTCAGGCCTGCTTTTTCACTCAGCTTGCCGGCTTCGTCTATAATACTACGGGACAACACCTTAGCGTGCTCAAGGCCGCTGACTTCTTTAGCCAACACTTACTGCCGGCTTTGTTGACCGGAGGCGACTGTCCCCTCATCATTCCTCAAATCCTAAAACACTGCACATACGAAAAACGAAACAAGAGAGCAAACTATGCGCAAATCTTTCGCCTCCTCGTGGAAAACTCGTGACCATGAACACCTTAACTTAACGCGAATGTGCTTCCGCAGGAATGACGAGGAAACGGGCATTATTCTTGGCAACTGATATAAAATCGTTCGTGATTCCCGAACGCCCGTTGTCATGGCCCAACACGGACCTGCCGCGGCAGTCATGCTCAGCGCTGAAGCATACGGACGATCTTATTTTTCGTCCAAAACGGCTCGGACGACCTCCATCATCTGCCGCATGTCATAGGGCTTGTTGACAAACCCCTTTGCTCCCGCGGCGAGTGCATCCTTGGTGGGGCCGTTGGCGGAAAAGCCGCTGGCTATGACCACCTTTGCGGTCGGATCAATCCTGAGAATCTCTGCCAAACACTGTTTCCCGCCCATTTCTGGCATCATAAGATCGAGGACGACCAGAGCAATCTCATCGGTCCGACTTTGGAATATTTCCAGCGCCTCTTTACCGCTAGACGCAATGATCACCTCGTATCCAGCTTTTGCCAAAATCCTTGAGCCCAGGTCGCGTATGAATTCCTCATCATCCACAAGCAGGACGGTTTCTGTCCCACCTCGAGGCATTTCCCTGACGGTTGTTTCTTCTTTCTCCTCCCCCGCAATCAGGGGAGGAAAATAGATCTTGAAGACTGTCCCTTCACCCGGTTCGCTGTAACACCTGATATGGCCTCCGTGGTGTTTCACGATTCCGTGGACCATCGCAAGGCCAAGTCCCGTACCTTCACCCACGGCCTTGGTCGTGTAAAACGGCTCGAAGATGTGCTCCAGGCAGCCTTTATCCATGCCAGCGCCGGTATCTGTGACGGTCAAGCGCACGTACGCACCGGGCTGGGCGTCAAGATGTGTTCTGGCGTATTCTTCGTCCAGTATGACATTGGCCGTCTCGAATATGAGCTTCCCGCCATCAGGCATCGCGTCACGGGCATTCACCGCAAGATTCATGAGAACTTGATCTATCTGAGTACGATCGGCATTGATCTTAGAAAGCTTCCCATCAAGAAAGAGCTGTATATCGATCATCTTGGGCAGAGTTCTTTCCAGCATTTTCTGCAACTCAGTAATTCGATGGTTGAGGCTTAAAGGTCGAGGTTTGATTTCCGTCTTTCTGCTAAACGTGAGCAGCCTCTGAACCAGATCGGCACCGCGCTGGGCCGATTCACGTATCTTCTGTAAATCGGTCCGGTAGCGTTGTGGCAACTCCTCATCGCCGAGAATCAACTCCGAATATCCGAGTGCCACTTGCAAAACATTGTTGAAGTCGTGAGCAACGCCTCCAGCCAGAGTTCCCACGGCCTCCATCTTTTGGGCCTGCAGGAATTGTTGTTCAAGAGTTTTGCGCTCAGTAATGTCTTGGAAAGTCCCAAGAACGAGGCTTCCTCCCGACTCGTCCACACGCACTAAGGATCTTAACTCAGTCCACAAATGCTTCCCACTGGCGGTAACAACCTCAGTTTCCATTCTGTGCGGCGTACCAAACTCCAGCGTGTCGTTCACCATCTTCTTAATCGAAGGGATGTACTGAGACTTGTAGAACTTCAGCCCTTCTTCAAGGCCAGGTTGGTAGTCTAATGGTACCTCCATTATGCGTCGAACTCCATCAGTCCAATGAAGAGCGTTTGTCTGCGGATTTGCCATCCAGCCTCCTACGAGAGCAATTTGCTCGGTTTGCCGCAGGAACTGTTCGCTTTTCCTCAAAGTCTGCTCCGTCATTTTCCGCTCGGTAATGTCCTCAGAAATACCCAACACGTACTGCGGAGTTCCGTGCTCGCCGTACATCGGGATCTTTTTGGTATGCAGTATTCTAATTCCCTTGTGCTTGGTCTGAATGGTTTCCTCGGGAATATCTTTCAGAACACCTTGCTCCAAAATCTCTCTATCTTTTGCGGTGAAGGACTCAGCCTCCTCCTTGGGGAAGAAGTCATAATCGTTTTTTCCGATCATATCTTCTCTCGAATGACCTACGAATTCTTCTCCGGCCTTGTTGAAGCGGACGAAGCGCAGTTCTTTTGCCTCTTTTACGAAAATCATGTGAGGTATGTTCTCTACGATCGCCGAAAGGAACTGCTCTCGTTCCCTCAGAGCCTCCTCAGCTGCCTTGCGCTCGGAAATGTCCATAACTGTCCCGATATAGCGCAACATTTGGTTGGTGGCATCTCGAAGCGGCCGACCGCGTGACATTAGCCAACGTGGTCCCCCCACGCCGACGTTTGTTCGCCATTCCACGTTCAATTCCAGGCCCTTGGAAGCTGCTTCGTTTACAGCCTGTTCGGCGTCTGCTCTATCATCCGGGTGTATCGTCTGAAGCCATGCTTCATAGGAAGGCTCGCAACTATACGGCTCCAGCCCGTACAGGCCCCATAACTCTTCTGACCAGAAATTCTCGTTGGTTCTCAAATCCCAATCCCAGGTTCCGGCTTTTGCAGCATCCAACGCCAAGCGCCGTCGTTCCTCACTCTCTTTTAGGGCCTCCTCGGCCTGTTTGCGGTCGGTGATGTCCTGCACGAGTCCCACCAACTCGATCAGATCACCCTGATCGCCGAATCGTGGGCGTCCTTGCGCCCAGATCCAGCGTAGCGCTCCGTCCGCCCTCCGGATTCTGCACTGGAAACTCCATTCGGTACCTGTCCGTAGCGTTTCGTCAAATCTCTCGTCCACCGTGTTGACGTGCTCCGGCAGCACATGATCAAGAAACATCTGATATGTCCACTCAGGCAGCAGCTCCTGATAGCCAAAAATCTGATCATGGCGCAGCGACCGCCAGGCCTTTCCTGTCTTTATGTTAAGGCTCCATGAGCCAAGCTGGCCTACCTCAAGCGCATGGTTCAATCGCTCTTCATTTTCCCGCAGTGACTCTTCTGCTTTCTTGCGGTCAGTGATGTCTCGCAAACTGGATATGCTGTACGCTATTTTCCCGCTCTCATCGTAGACCGCAGACGTATTGAGCATCACATCGACTTTGCTGCCATCCTTGCAACACAAAGGCAGTTCGGCGTTGTGAACCTCACCCGTAGAACGAAAATCTTGGAATACCTTCTGAGCGTCCTCAATGCTATCGGGATGATAAAGCCCGAACACCAGACGTCCGATAATCTCTTCCTTCGAGTAGCCTGTTACCTGGAGCAGGGTCTGGTTGCACTGGATGATATGACCGGTCGCTGCGTCCACAGAAACGTACATGTCAGGAGCATGTTCATAGAGATCCCGATAACGCCGTTCACTCTCCACCAGTTTCGCTTCAGCCGTCTCGCGGGCTACCGCCGCGTCGACCAGTTTTCGGCCGACTGCCTCGATCTCTTCGATGGACGGGTGCGAGGTCCCGTGCAATGGCGCTTCCGCTAGTTTCGCCACCGATCTGGTCAGCCTTCGACTTGCCATCCGTCCGGCCACTACGCTGATCAAGGTGGCTGCGAGGATTGCTACTGCCAGGGATACCGACGCTGCCATGATATGAGAGCGATGGACCCCACGAGGGACCTTCAAATCAACCGACCAGCGGGAGACCGCCGAATGAGCGACGAAGCGTTCCGAGGGCTCTTCGTCATCCGCGCGGTCCGCCATGTCCGGAAGAGACCGGCGAGCTATTACTTCATTCTTGCCGTCATGGAGTGTCAGGGACCATCCAGCGGGGATCGACACTTGCAGGAGGCTTTGTTGGAATTGTTTGGTCTCATTGATGCTGAGGAGGAGAAACTTGGTTTTACCGTCTCGGATGACCGGCACTGTCACGGCCACTATGGGCTTTTTGCTGACCCGACCAACTAACATGTCTCCTACCGCGGGTTTCCCGGATTCCAGCACAGCCGGAGCAGCAGCGAAGCCGGTTGACAGCGGCAGCTTCGGTAGCGGCGCTCCGAAGGCTTCACCGGTGAAAAAGAGCATTTGCATTGAAGGGTCGGCCAGGATCACGTGACCACCGAAGTTTTGCCTAAAGGCCTTGGATTCATTGTAAAACTCGTTCAATCGAGGCGGATCATCCACCAGGGGGGAAGCAGCCAGCACTTGCAAAGCGGCGATTTGTGCCTGGAGTTGGCGGTCGATGGTAGCGGCGATGTTCTGCACCTGATTTGTTGCCTCTTCGTCGGCCTGAGCGCGCAGCGTTTGGACCTGATTGACGGCGAGATAGATTGCCAGTAGCACAAGGGGAAATACACACAGCCAGATCAGCCGCGTCAGGAGCGCATGCAGAGACAACACCTGATTCTTCTTGTGGGTAGTGGCAGTCGGTTTGAAAACTGAGGACCGTTTCATTCAAAACTCCATCCGAGGTCTAGTCAACGAATTCCGGAGAAAGAGGTAGCGAGAGCAGAAGAGAGACTGGAAAGGGAAAAACAGTCAGCCAATCTGTGGAGCAGCGAGCCTCATGGGCGTCATTCATGAACCTTTCGCTGACACAGCCATGGTGTCGACACTACCCGCGAGATTGTCAACACCGTGGACATTCCATACTTCGGCACCTACCCCATGTGAATGAATATCGCTGCGTCGGCATAGGATCCGGAGAAGTCTATGACTTCTTGGTCGGTCCAGTCCACATTCCCTCTCTGCTACGATGCAATGTCTTTGAGCTTGGTGTAAGCCTTTTCTTCCCTTGGTGGCGTGCTTCAGTTATGTCTTTCGAAGCGTAACGAACTGAACTTTAATGATATTTTCATACCATAAGGTCAGGCAAGTAGCAATACTGTTATGCGCGGAGATTCTTTGTGCCAGGACATTGACCGGCACGGGCGGGTAGTAAAGGCTCGGTGTCAAGATAAAGCGCCGAGAGCCTTATAAGACCGAGACAGCGCCTCAGGAGACCGTCGGATTATACTCTTTGTCCAAAATTCTATCCCAGGGGTAGTACATACGTTGTTGTTTTAGTTTGGTCTGGAAACCCACGTCCTCTGGACACTTCGCTCCAGGAGCGCGGTATCACGAGCCAACCAGAGGCGATTTGCGGGGTCCCATTTCTTCGCCTTACCAACAAACCATTCCGTTTCCCTCAAATCGTCTGTGTCGCCGTCTGGTGAAGCGGGTTTCGGCCGAGAGCATTCGCGAGAGGTGTGATTGATCTAGGATCGTCTTGGGTAGCGGGGACACCGGCAGTAAGAGTCTGCAACTCTTGCAGACAAATGAACTGATCTTGATGGGAAGATCAGGGGCAGGGAATTTGGGTATCTTCAGACAACTCTGTCGAATAAAGCCGAAGAATCTTAAGGCTGAAAACTTCGGCTTGCCGAATCATTTTCCGCACCGATCTCTTCCAGTGGTTCACGACCGTGCTTGCGCACAGAACTGAGCCATTACATAACTATATAATCCTTTCTTCTCGGACCGTTGCCATTCATCGGTGGTTTAGCCTAGAATAAAACATGTACGAAGAAGTTCATTGAGGGGTGCTGATGGATAGACGGCGATTAGGTGTCTGGTTGATCGGTGCTCTGGGGTCTATTTCGGCTGTGGTTATTCTGGGCGCTTTGGCCTTGCGAAAGCGGCTGACACATCCGACAGGAATGATTACGGCTATAGAACCATTTTCCAATCTCGGACTAGCACCTTTAGAGACCTTGGAATTTGGAGGCTGCGATATTCGCACTGGCTCCTTGGGACAGGTTGTTCAGATGTTTACCCGAGAAACCGGCTGCATCGACCCTGCTATTCTGAATAAAGTTGAACCGGACTTGAATATGATCGGGCAAGATATCACCTTGGGAACTTCCAGGAACTGCGGAGAGGCCGTAGAACTACTTGGAAACTTGGGCAATTGCAAGCTGACGCTTAGAGAGGATATCCAACGTGTAATTAATTTGTTACATAAATTCAAATCATCGAGGCGAGTTGATGAGATAGTAGTCGTGAATCTTGCTTCTACGGAACCTCCACTGGAAGTTGGAAAACAGCATAAAGATCTCTCGATCTTTGAAAAATGCCTGGATAGAAATGAAGCCAATACAGTGCGAGCAAGTACGATCTATGCATACGCTGCGGTCGATGCAGGGTGTCCGTATATCAACTTTACGCCATCTACAGGCGCGCTATTGCCAGCAATAGTGCAATTTGCCGAGCAAAAAAATGTTCCAGTCATGGGAAATGATGGGAAGACGGGAGAGACTCTGGTCAAATCCGCTCTGGCTCCCATGTTCGCATGCCGAAATTTGGAAGTTTTAAGTTGGGAAGGCTTTAATATTCTGGGAAATATGGACGGTCGGGTATTGGCTCATCCCGAAAATAAAGAATCAAAAATACTGACCAAGGATGGCGTGCTTTCTAAAATCTTGGGCTATTCGCCTCATTCGAAGGTACACATAGACTATGTACCTTCTCTGAGCGATCAAAAAACCGCTTGGGATTTTATCCATTTCAAAGGTTTTCTGGATGCCAAGATGTCTCTCCAATTTGTTTGGCAGGGGTATGACTCTCTTTTGGCAGCTCCTCTGATCCTCGATCTTGTTCGCTTTGCTGACTTCGCCAAAATGCGCGGGGAGACAGGGATTATGCCTCACTTGGCGTGCTATTTCAAGGATCCTCTGGGTGTACACGAACACCGTTTATACGAACAATTTCGCATGCTTGTTGATTATGGGGTGCAAGCCCAAAGGACCGCCGTTTGATGGGACATATCGAACTCTCCTTCAGCACGAATGCGTTTGTCAGATTCGATGTTCTTGAGGCCGTGGAGCGTATCGGTCAAATCGGCTATAGGGGGGTGGAGCTTCTAGCCGATGTTCCTCATCTTTACGCTGATTCAGTGATCGAGTCCCATTTGGAAAGTCTCAAGCTCGGTCTAGACAAGAACGGTCTTAAAGTCGCCAATATTAACGCAAACACAGC
>Ga0326727_10018254_pt1 | contig 14354 bp, 11 predicted proteins | sample MB2enrmetagenome_FD_207643 | JGI IMG/M metagenome (GOLD analysis project Ga0326727, IMG submission 207643) | Lab enriched peat soil microbial communities from McLean, Ithaca, NY, United States - MB29MY | ecosystem: Environmental > Terrestrial > Soil > Wetlands > Peat | place: USA: New York...
CGCCATGCCCTTGTTCTCGACGGCCGGGCCGTTCAGGGTGATGAATTTGAAACGGAGAAAATCGGAGGTCTCGAGAAACTGAGGCAAAATCATTCTGCCATCATACGCGGTATAAGTCGCATAATATGTGTGCGTGCCGTCATCTCGGCGGAAGAGAACAAAGCGCGCGTCCTCGATCCCGTTGCTCTGGGAAGGAGTCACGGGAAACAAGACGCGCTCGGATAGGCCCGACTCCGGAGTGAACTGGACCTCGTAATTGGAGCTGGCGAGCATCAGGGTTTCCCGGGCGACACCCTTCGCCGTTTCCCGCTCGCGCTCTGGTTGCTGGATTTCAGTGCGGCTGATGCTGGCGCGCAGTTCCTGCATCGTGAATGCGTCCGGCAAGCCCCTGAGAACCTCCCGGTTGAAGTCGCCCAGCAGACAGAGTTCCCGGAGCTTTCGCTCGAAGAGGGGCTTTTCGAATGTCGAGTTGGGCACTTGCATCGGCTCGAGGCTGTAGCGGGAGGGCAAGTCCATTGTGACGTTAGCATCGGTGTCCAATACTCCGCTGCGAAAAGCGATCGAGGATACGTGCCCCTCGGCCGTGGCACGCAAGCTCAGGATGAAACGCAACGATCCGGGCGGAACGTCCGACTGGTCCGGATGCGGCACCATCGAGGGATTGAACAGCGCCGCCGCTTCGAGCGAATATTCATGAGTGAAATAACCGCCCAGCAATAACTTTCGTTCTTCCGAGAGTTTCTGGCCATTAAGTAGATAGGGGCTCACCGCGTCAAAGCGACGGCGGAGGAATTCGTCGATCTTCAGTTGGCGGTCGCCGAATTCGGCCCGCACCCCCTCCAGGAGGGAATGAACTTCGCCTTCGGGAAGAGCCATAACCCGGGCCGATATTTTAACGGAGCGATGGTCGCTCATCAGACGAAAAGGGCGGGCCAGCACGTGAGTGCGGTCCGGGTCGAGAGTGACAGTGCTGCGATTTACATCGATTTGTCTCATTGAGTGATCGAGGCTGCCAGAGCGGTTCGCCGAACGCCCGTCGCGGTGTTTTGGATCAGCCGCATTTCCGCCACCGAGAGGAGAAAGGCCAGCATCGATTCCGCTCCCTGGTTTTCGTTGGTCCGGTCCGCGTGAAGCCCATCGCGGCAGCCGCCTGTCTCCTGTGCGTAGAGTTCCAGACCGACATCGTTCCAGCCGAGAAACCAGTCGAAAGCGCGTTGGGCTTGCTCGTACCACCACGGATCCGCAGAGGCGCGGTATGCTTCCAGGCAAGCCGAAACCGTGGTTTGCGCCTCGATGGGTTGCTGGTCGAAGTCCGCGCGCGCGCCGTTGCGCTTGTAGAATCCGTTGCTGCCGATGGGCCGCAGTTGACCGTTCGGCGACGTCTGCACACCCACGAGCCAGCGCAAGGCCCGTATGCCTCGTTCGTAGACGCTCCCCTGCCCGGTAGCGCGTCCGCTGACAATCAGGGCGTGAGCCAGTTTGGCGTTGTCATAAGTCAACCCGTCTTCAAACCAGGTCCAGCCGGGCTCGGCGACCTTGTCGAAAATTGTCACCAGCCGGCTAGTCATCTCTCGGCGGATGTTCTTGGCCAGCCGGTCGCCTTTCGATCGGCCCAGATACTCGTGAATGCCAATCAGGGTGAATGCCCAGGCGCGCGGCGAGGTGAAGTCCATCACGGCCGGCAGCGCCCGCACGAAGAGTTGGTCGGCCTTTGTCTGCGAGCTCCAGTGCGGCGAGCGCCCCACGGCGGTGCCCAACGCCCAAATCGCCCGGCCGTGACTATCCTCGGACCCTTGTTCGTCTAGCCAGCGGCGGTCGCTATTTAGAAAGTTGTGGAAGCGTCCGAGTTTTGAATTGAAGGCATAGTCCAGGAACCCCGCATAGGTTGTGGCAAGCGCCCGGACTCGCTTCGGAGCGTCTTCCAACTGGCCGAGCAACACCACGAGGATGAGTGCGCGGGCGTTGTCGTCCGTGCAGTAGCCTTCGGAGCGATTCGGCGCGGTGAAGCTCGCGTGCTGAAAGATGCCCGTCGAATCGGTCATATGGTAGAGATGACCCAGGTTCAGCTCCGGCGATTCATGCGGCCGATGGCCGAACCCGTTTGCCGCAGCAGATACCAGAGGCGCCGCCGCTCCCTGCCGTCGCGCCACTTCGAAAGAGTCCATGTAGATCCCGGCGGTGTGGCTCCAAACCATTGCACGGCCCAACTTGTAGGCGGTATCGCTCATGGCGCACCGGCGCGTCCCATCGCGCAACAACCCACTTACCTCGTGCGCGATCGCCTTCGCATCCGCGAACGGCACCAGTACGCCGCGCTGGTCGCTCAACAATTCGGCGGCATGCCAATACGGCGTCGAAATCACGGCTTTGCCCGCGCCAAACGCATACGCCAATGTCCCCGATGTAATCTGGGCTTCTTCCAGGTAAGGAGTAATGTAAAGATCCGCAGCTCCAATGAACTCGGTCAGTTCCTGTAGCTCTACAAATCGGTTGTGGAAGATGACGTTGTTCTCGATCTTGTTTCTCCTGACGATGGCTTCCAGTCCGAGGCGGTAGGCTTCCCCCCGCGTGCGCAACTCGTGAGGGTGCGTGGCGCCGAGCACGATGTAGACGACGTCGGGAAACTCCGCCACCACATCCGGCAGCGCATTCAGCACATGTTCAATCCCCTTGTTCGGCGAAAGCAGCCCGAAGGTCAGCAGCACCTTCTTTCCGGCCACGCCGAACTGGTCCTTGTAATGATCCGGGGCGACGAACGGCACGTCGGGGATGCCATGCGGGATGAGATCGATCTGATCCCACGGCGCCTGGTACACCTCTCGCAAGATGCTCCGTCCGCGCTCGGTCATGACCACCAACCGGGTCGAGCGCGCGAGCAATCCCTGCATCACGCGATGCTGATCGGCGTTCGGCTTGGGGAGAACGGTGTGGAGCGTGGTGACGACCGGTGCTTTCAATTCGCGCAGCAGCGCCAGGAGGTGGCTGCCGGCCGGCCCGCCGAAGATTCCGAACTCGTGCTGAACCGAGACAACGTCCACGTTACTGAAGTTCAGGAAATCGGCGGCTCGCCGGTACGACTCGAGGTCCTGCTCCTCGATCTCGAAGCGAACGGCGTCCGGATACCGATAGCAGCCCTTGAGGTCATTGATCGGCACCGCGAAACATCGGCTTCGAGGATGCCGCGCCGACACGGCCCCAAGCAGGTCGGAGGTAAACGTGGCAATACCGCATTTGCGCGGCAAGTAGTTTCCGAGAAACGCGACGGTTCGGATGCTGGAGGCTGTTTTCACGACTTGGGTCCACCTATTTCTTTTTTGCCATCGCAACCGCGGGCGGCCGCAACGGCCAGGCGCAGAACCGCTCACTCATTCACGCGGCATTGACGAGAGTCCCGCTGCAAGATTCCATTTCTTCCCACCCATCCCGATCGACAACGGCCTGGCACTGGATACAACGCGGCGCCCACGGCACGGCCGCGAGGCGCCTTGAACTGATCGCCGATTCGCACTCGATGCAGACTCCAAAGCTGCCATCGCGAATCCTTCGTAGTGCAGCTTTCACGTCACGCAGGAGGGTAGACTCGCGGTCCACGTTTCGAATCGCCAGATCCCGTTCCGACGCGTACTGAATCTCATCCATCTGATCCGCGCTCTTCTCGATGGCGATATGATCCCGCTTCTGCGATACCCCGGCTAGTTCAGCCTCTTTTCGTTCGAGGACTTCCTGGAACCCGTTCATCCCGGTAGGTGCTATCTTCATTACGTCCTCTTGCGCCCGTACGGGCCGCTCATCGTCTTGAGCACGAGGCGGTCCATAGCAGAACCACTGCCATTTCAAGGCTGGGGACGATGTGTCCGGGTGGCGTTGGCGGAAACCCGCCGGAGCCGGGATGCAAAGGCTGCACCTGAAGTGCGAAATCTGCCGACTCCCAGGCTTAGCCGCCGGGCGCGAAGCGAGCCGCGGTTCCGCGAAATCCGCCCCGTCTCAGGATCTGCCCTGCGAAGAGAGCGCCCGCGGGGGCGGCGTGGTTACGAACGTGCCCTCACCCAGTCGCGTACAAAGTCCGCTCGAAAAATGCGATGACACCTCACGATCTATTTCGCCGGCACCGAAAACTCCGGCCCTGCGCCGCTCTTGGGCTGTTGCTTCTACTCCCCGTTTCGGCCGCCTACTCCTATTCGGTTCTCACCCACGAGGCCATCATCGATTCGACGTGGGACAGCGCGATCAGGCCACTCCTGCTCGAACGATTCCCGGCTGCCACCCCGGACGAGTTGACGCAAGCCCACGCATACGCGTACGGAGGGTGCATCATTCAGGATCTGGGATACTATCCATTCGGCAGCAAGTTCTTCAGCAATCTGACGCATTACATCCGGAGCGGCGATTTTGTCCTGAATCTGATTCGCGACTCGCAAGACCTTAACGAGTACGCTTTCGCCCTGGGAGCACTGTCGCACTATGCCGCCGACAATAATGGCCACCCATTGGCCGTGAACCGGGCCGTACCCTTGTTTTACCCGCAGCTTGGCCGGAAGTTCGGGAAGGTGGTTACGTACGCCGACGACCCGTACTCCCACAGCAAGACGGAATTCGCTTTTGATGTTTTTCAGGCCGCCAAGGGCCGCTACGCCTCCGCCGCGTACAAAAGCTTCATCGGGTTTGAAGTGCCAAAACCCCTGCTCGATCGGGCGTTTCAGGATACCTATGGCCTGCGCCTCGAAAAGGTTTTCATGAACGTCGATCTCGCGATTGGATCTTATCGCCGCGCGGTCGGCTCGGTTCTTCCGGCGCTAACCAAAGTTGCCTGGCAAATCAGGAAACAGGAAATCCGGAAAGACGCCCCTAGCGCCACACGCAGGAACTTCCTCTACAACTTGTCTCGTTCCAGCTACGAAAAGAACTGGGGATCTACATACTCGCGACCGGGAATCCGGTCGAACGTCCTGGCGTTTGTTATCCGTATCGTGCCAAAGGTGGGACCGCTCGGGCCGCTGTCGTTCAAGAGGCTCACACCGGAGATCGAGAAAATGTATATGGCCAGCTTCAATTCGACGATTGACCGTTATCGTCAACTGCTTTCGGAGCAGAGTGCCGGGAGTCTCAAGCTGCCGAACGACAATCTTGACGTGGGAGCGATCACCACGGCGGGGAAGTACCGGCTGACGGATGCCGCCTACTCGCAGCTCCTACACAAGTTGCAGGGCCACTACACGGAAATGCCTGAGGAACTCCGAAGCGATACTCTCGCTTTCTATCGCGACCTCGGCGCCCCCTTTACGACCAAGAGCGACAGCAAAGAGTGGGCCAGGGTTCTCAAGGAACTTGATCGATTGCAATCTGTGGACGCGGACCTGCGACATCCCGTGGTTGCCGTGGCCAGTGAGGCGACCAGATGAGGGCGATTGCTTATCGCGCCGCCTGAGGATCCTGGTCCGCGGGAATCCCGACACAGCAAATCCTGCCTTTTGGATCGCAAAACTTGCACCTCGGCGCGGGCGCATCGAGCTTTCAGCTTTTGCTAAACAGACATCCTGCTTTGGTCACAAATCTGCCCAACTAAGATCGGGTGAAGAAACGGACTTCAAGGCCGAAGACTCTCCTATTTGGTCTCGGAGTTCGCCCCATCCCAATTTCAAAGAAGGAGACATCATGCCACAAACAAGAGACGCCAAGGGACGGTGGATGCACAGTATCCTTGCGGCAGACACACTAACTGGCGATAAGGTTGTGAACCGTCAAAAAGAAGACCTCGGAACAATCGAGCATTTGATGATCGACGTGGAGAAGGGCCGCGTCGCTTACGCCGTTCTTTCGTTCGGGGGCCTCCTGGGTATGGGGAATAAATTGTTCGCCATCCCCTGGAGTGCTCTCACGGTAGACACTGGCGAAAAGCGGCTCATCCTAAACGCCGATAAGAAGTTACTAGAGCGGGCTCCCGGGTTCGACAAGGCTCACTGGCCGGACATGGCCGACCGCGCCTGGGACGCCGAAGTCTCCGCCTTTTATGGCGCCAAGCCCTATCGGACTTGAATCCGGACTACGGCGGGCGGCCCTTCATGCAAGCGGCGCCTCGCGCAGTCAGTGACCGAACGCGGGGCCGGGTGAAGGAGGGGTTGCGGCGGAAACGGGGCCGATTTGAGGGCCACATGCCGGTAGCGCCGCCCGCCGGCATGTGGCGTTTGCGGACCTAGCTCCAGTGCCCCTCGACCAGAACATAGCCGCCGTGTCTGTGAACCCAGCGATGGGCCACCCACCGGGCATGCGGCCGCGGAGGCTGCTCCCATCTCCCCGGGGTCCAGTCGTAAGCGTTTCCATCCCAACGCTGATACCCGGAGATCCACACATGGTTGCGGCTGGGCGCCGGCGGGCGCCTCTCGACGTGAATGCGGGGTGGCGCGATACGGATCACAACATCCGCGGCCAGAGCGCTGAAGGCCAGCCCGCCCGCAAGGACCAATCCAATGACTCGTTTCAGAACCATAACAAGCTCTCCTCTTCTTAGTGACAAACTGCGAACCACCGCTCTCAGCAAGGCACGCCTGTGGCCGTATGCAACGACTAACAAGCCTCACGGCGACTAGCCGAATACCGGCAACATCTGCACTTTACGTGCATCTTCGCGTGCGGCTCCATGGCGAGAATCTATTCGGCGCTTCCAGGATCGGTCTATACGAGTGGATGTCAACGTGCCATCTACACATCGCTGGATAAGGCTGGCCCAGCGTGGAATCGTTCGTTGGGGCGGAGAAAATAACATGCGATGGGTTTTGATTGTTTCGATGGCAGCGGCGTTGGCTAGTCGTGGTTCGGCGGCAACCGACGCGCAGTGCACGGAAATATTGCAGCGTGCGCTGGATGCCGGGAATCCGGAGACGCGGCAACAGGCGGTGGCCGCGCTGAGTCTGGCGTCTGGGCGCGGGCCGCTGTTCGATCAGCTCGCGCGGATGTTGCAGGACAAAGATGTCCGGGTGCGGCAAGCCGTGGTAGCCAGCCTGGCGGACGTGAAGAGCGCGAGCGCCACAGCGGCGCTGCACAAGGCCCTGGAGGACCCCGTGCCCGAAGTGAGTTTCGCCGCGGCCAAAGCGTTATGGGCCCGCAACGACCCTGCTGGCAGGGATGCGCTGCAGGCAGTTCTCGAAAGAGAAACCAAGTCCTCGTCCAATTTCTTCACCAGACAGAAACGCGATGGCCTGCGCATGATGCACACCCCGCGGACTACGTTCCTGTTTGCCGTACGGGCGGGTGCTGGGTTCGCTCCGGTGCCCGGGCTGGGCGAAGGTATTGCTTCCATGCAGGGGATCCTCGCGAGCGCGGCGGTTCCGGGACGCGCATCGGCGGCTTTGCTATTGGGCGCGGACACGGATCCCGCGACCGTCGAGGCGCTCCGGGACGCGCTCACCGACAAGCGTTCGGCGGTTCGGGCCGCCGCGGTGCATTCCATCAGTCTGCGAAACGACCCTGCGCTGAAGAAAGAACTGGAGCCGATGTTGCAGGACAACAAAGAGTCCGTACGCCTGCGTGCAGCCGCGGGCTATCTGAGATTATCCGCGATTGAGGCCGGGGCCAGGGCGAAAAACGAGCGTTCGACGGCGGAACTGGCGCCCGTCCCGCAAGGACAGAAGTAAACTGAAGGGGCTAATCGGCCGGCAGAGTGAAATAGAACGTCGATCCCATCCCCGGCGCCGATTCCATCCACATTCGACCGCCATGCCGCTCGATGGTCTTCTTGCAGAATGCCAGGCCAAGCCCGCTCCCGGGATGTTCCTTCCCGTGCAGGCGTTTAAACACACCGAAGATGCGGCCCTGGAATGCCGGATCGATACCGGGACCGTTGTCTTCGACGGAGAATACCCAACCGAGATCCACCCTTCGGGATGAAATGTGAATGCGCGGAGAAGGTGTGTCGCAGTACTCGATGGCATTCCTGATCAGATGGCGCAGGACCTTGGTCAGTATTTCGAAGTCTCCGGTCACCGCCGGTAAAGGGTCATGGGTAACGATTGCGCTCCGTTCTGCTATCTGCTTGTCCACCGAGAGGAGCGCCTGGCTTAAGACTGCTTCCATGTCCGTCCGGGAAGACTGTGCGTCGCCGGCACCCGTGGCCCAGTAATCCACTACGTCGGCGAGCAACGACTGCATTCGGGCCGCGCCTTCCTGGATGCGCTCGAGGAATACCCCGGCCTCCGAATCGAGGCGGCCGGCATAGGTCTCGGCCATCAATTGACTGAACGAGGCCACATCTCGGAGAGACTCGCGCAGATTGTGGGCCGTCATCGAGACAAACTCTTCAAATTCCGCGTCCGCCTGGTCCAATCGCGCCTCAACCGCGAGGCATCGCCGCGTCTCCGCGTCGAGATCATGGCGCAAGCGCTCGATTTCGTCTTGCGCGAGAGTTTCGCCTGAGTCGCCCATTTTCAGTCCGCGCGCCGGGGTCCGGGATCTCTATGGTTGCTGGGAATTGTGAACTTGAACGTAGCGCCCCTCCCTTTTTCCGACGATTCGACCCAGATTCGCCCACCCTGGCGCTCGACGACTTTCTTACAAAGCGCCAGACCGATGCCGGTGCCGGAAATCTCGCTTCCATGCAGGCGCTTGAACATGCCGAACACCCGGTCGGCGTCTTGCGGGTCGATACCGATTCCGTTGTCCCGCACCGCAAAGAGCCACCCTCCCGCGTCTCTCTCCGCCGAGACATGGATTCTCGGTGCTTCCTGACCTCTGTACTTGATCGAATTGGAAATGAGGTTCTGAAAAAGCTGCACCAGCACGACTTCTTCGGCTACCAGAGTTGGCAACCGATCGGAGGTCACGATGGCGCCACTCTCCGCGATGGCGGCCTGGAGGTTCAACAGAGCTTTGGCGAGGACAGCGTTGCAGTCAATCGAGGCGAAGCTGTCCTGTTCCCGCTCCGTAACCTCCCAATAGGCCAGCAGAGCCTTCAGCAGGGCTTCTATCCTTAACGCCCCCTCCACGGAGTAAGAGATGAATTTGTCCGCTTCTTCGCCGAGGTTCCCTCGATACTCCCGCCCCAGCAGCTCGGTAAAGTTCACCACCATTCGCAGGGGTTCCTGCAAATCGTGCGTAAGTGCGTAGGCGAAATGCTGCAGTTCGGCATTGGTCGTCCGGAGTGCTTCCTCGGCCTGCTTGCGGTCGGTCGCGTCCTCAATCGCCAGGAGGATCGTGCGCGCCTGCGCATTCGGATTGAAGATCTCGCTCGCATTGAGCAGCATCACTTTCCGCCCGACATGTTCAAATTCGTGCGTCACCTCAAAGTCCCGGAACGTCGAGTGCGCGGGGAGAATGTTCTCCAGCAACTCGCGCAGTTTCGGTATATTCCATTGGCCGTTCCCGAGGTCGTAGATCAGACGTCCCTCCGTCTCCTCCTGCGTGGCCCGGAATGTCTCGTAGAACGTCCGGTTGGCTTTCATGACTTCGAGGTTCTGATTCAGGATCACTAACGGCTCCCGCACCGTTTGTACGATCGCTTCGGCGAAGTCCTGACCGCGCTTGGCGGCATCGATATCGATCAACATCAGTACGGCGCCGTCGGTTTTGCCATCCGGTCCCACGGAAGGGAGGACGCGCAGCGAATACCAGCGGCCGTGCGAGTCGCGGATATCGCGCGGTTGCCGATTGCCGCCCTCCATGGCATTCAGCAGCAACCGCCGCAGGTCGGGCAGTTCCACTTGAGGCTGAAGATCGGTGATCGACCGTCCGACATCGGAGGCAATCAGATTCAACATAGGTTCCATGGCTCGCGTGAAGCGGCGAATGCGCAGATCTCGCCCCACCATGACAAGGGGTATGCTGATGCTTTCGAGAAGATTGCTCAGATACCGGTTGACCTTGCTGTATTCCAGGTTGCTGATCTTCAGCTCTTCATTCAGCGTGTTCAGTTCTTCGTTGGCGGATTCCAGCTCTTCTTGCGCGGTTTCCAGCTCCTCGTTGCCCGCCTGCGCCTCCTCGTTGGCCGCCCTAAGCTCTTCCAGGGTGGTTGCATTATCCTCGACGATCGATTGCAGATACTCCTTGGTCGCTATCAGCTCCCGCCGCAGCCGCGCGCTTCCCCCTTCGTCCTGGATCGAGGGCTTGTCGATCGCCCTCGGGCCGCCGTTCGGTTCGGCGTCCTCGAACAGAACGAGAAAATAGCGTTCCTCCGCGAAGGACGCGGTCGTGAACGGGATCACCTCGATTGCGACGTCTTGTACCCGGCCACCTTCTTCGATCCGGAAGCCGTCTTCTTTGGTGGCGGAGTTCGTCTGTCTGGCATCTCCGATCGCCTTGCCCAAGCCCGCAATCAAGCCTTCGCGCGCCAGCTTCAGAAGATTCTGGGTTGGCTCGCCCGGCGAAAGCTCGAGGTACGGAGCGGTGCGGCCCCGGACCTGGACGATGTTCATATGGTCGTCAATGATGGCGCCAGGCGGGCCATGTTCGGCCAGCACCAACCGGTCGGCCTCTCTCAGCACGTCCGGCCCCGGCCGGCCCTCGACGATTCTCCGCGGAAGATCCACCCGGCCTTCAGCGCGGCGGCCTTCGCTTGGGCCTGGCGCCGGCTTATCCGCAGCCGGCAGCATACCGTAGATCTTGTGGGTCTTCTCGACTTGCTCAAATGAATCGGAGAGCGTGCCGATGCTTTCCGATGGACCGAGCACCAGGAAGCCCGTTGGCTTGAGGGCGTGATGCAGGAGCGACAACACTTTGCGCTGTAATACGGCTCCCAGGTAGATCAGCACGTTACAGCAACTGATGAGGTCGAGCCTCGAGAATGGCGGGTCCTGCGCCACGTTGTGCCTGGCAAAGACGCATACGTCCCGGATGGTTTTCGCAATCTGGTACCCGCGTTCCGTTCTGGTGAAGAACCGCGCCATCCGCTGTGGCGAGACATGGGCCAACGCGGCGCCCGAGTACGTGCCGGCGCGGGCTTTTTCGATCGCAGATTCGCTGATATCGGTGGCGAAAATCTCGAACGGAACGCTCACTTTCGCGCTGTCCAAAAATTCCATCAAGCAGATGGCGATCGAATACGCTTCGTCGCCCGTGGCGCACCCCGGTACCCAGATCCGGATCGGGTCTTCGATCCCTCTATTCTCGACCAAAGCGGGGAACACTCTCTTTTTGAGTTCCTCGAAGATCGCCGGTTCCCGAAAGAAAGAGGTGACGGTGATAAAACAGTCCTCGCACAACGCGTGTGCTTCTTCGAGGTTTTGCTCGATATCCCGGATGTAGTCCTCTAACTTTGCGAATCCGCGGAGGGCCATGCGCCGTTTGATGCGCCGCTGGAGGGTGCTGTGCTTGTAGTACGTGAAATCCACTCCGGCGGCTTTGCGCAATAGCCGGAATATCTTGTTCAGTTCCGCTTCCTCCGACGTCTCGGTTGCCTCCCGAAGCTCGATTCGGGCACGAGAATCTCGCGCGATGGCCGTCAATTCCCGCGCGATTCGAGCCGGCGGCAGCACAAAATCCACTACACCGGCTGCGATGGCGCTTCCCGGCATGCTATCGAACTTCGCGGTTCCCTTTTCTTGAGCGAAGGTGATACCACCCGCGGCCTTGATCGCCTGGAGGCCCAGCGTCCCATCCGATGCGGTCCCCGACAAAACGACGCCGATGGACTCGCTGCCGCGGTCCGCCGCCAGGGCGCGGAGAAAAGAGTCGATCGGCATGTTGCGGCCACGCTCCGGCCGGGGCGGAGTATGCAGGACTCCTTCGGAAATGCCCAGATTGCATCGCGGCGGAATCACGTAAACATGGTTGGCCTCGACGCGAGTCTCGCCTTTCACTTCACAGACAGGCATTTTGCTCGCCTTCGAAAGCAACTCCGTCAGATGGCTCTCGTGATTCGGATCGAGGTGCTGAATCAGCACGAATGCCATGCCGGTGTCGCCCGGAAGCTGGCTGAGTAGTTCCGTGAATGCCTCCAGCCCGCCGGCGGAGGCTCCTACGCCAACCACTATAGGGAGTGAGCTGCCTTCGGCGCGCTCCTTGGCGGCTGGCCGCACCATGGCCGCCGCAGGCGGTGTTCGTCGCTTTGGGCGAGATGACTCGGGCGCACGCGGAAAACGCGCGACAGTGCCTGGCCGATGCCTGCCGATCTCATTTGCCACGCGATACCATTACCTTTCTCGCCCGGACCAGTCAAGCACGTGTCGTGCCACTTTGGCGGCCGGCCAACTCACTGAATTGTAGCGCCGTCAGCCGACTCTGGGACCTGCGAGCAGATCCTTGATGATTTTGCCGATTTCCATGAACTGATCCAGACCGGAAGGCTTGGTGATGAATTGGCAAACTCCGAGTTCCTTGAGCAAAGCCTCGTCCCGCCGCGACCGGGAAGAACTCCACACGCACACGGGAACGCCGCCGAGGTGTCCGGCGCTTCGGATCGCGCGCAGGATGTCTTCCCCGCTATACCTGGATAGATTCAAATCCACCAGGATCAGGTTTGGAATTGCCGCATCCGCATAAGGCCCCTGGCGACGGATGAATGCGAGGGCTTCGCCTCCGCTCAGCAGATGAACCAGTTCATACCGGAGATCTTGCTTCTTCAGCGCCCGCTCGAGAAGGAACACGTCCGAGCCGTTGTCTTCAATGACAAGAATGCGGACCGCGAGATCAATCGAAGCGTTTTTCAAGCTCACTGGTCTTCATCATTCCACAGTTGATGGCGGCGCCGTTTGCGGCGACACCTGCCGGGCCCTTACGACGAACCGCTTGGGCGCGGCTCCGATATAGAAAAATGGATAACAGGTCACCAGCGTCAGCACGTTCTCAGACGAGGGAGCGAGTACCCCTACATTATCCGGCTCGACGATGAGGAGCGACTCGACTACGTATTTGAAATCGCCACTCAACGTCGAGAGCCGAATCTCGTCGTTGATCCGCAAATCCTTCAGCGGGCGAAAGAGCGTGTCCCGGTGCCCGGCGAGGCCCACGTTGCCGGACTGCCCCGGCAGTGCCGTGCCGGGAATATGTCCGACTTCGCGCCGAAGAGTGGTTCTGCCGATCCCTTCGACGACAACCGAGGAGAGGAGGAGACGGGGAATCTCAATACGGCCAATGAGACCATCGGGCGCGGCGGCAGGCCCGCCCCTCGGAGAAGCGGAAGGCTCCGTTTGACGCGAGCCTTCGCTCGCCGCGCGCCGATCGCGTAGCTGGCGGTCGAGATACTCACCCGCGCGCCTCTGGAAAGTCCAGGCGTCCGCCAGAGCGAATCCACAGTAGCCCAGAAGCAGGGCGGCGCAGGCAAAGAGCGCACGCTGGGCCCACTTTAGCGCCCGCCGCAGTGGTTTCTTCTGGACCACAAGTTTCATTTGTCGCTCATCTCGTCGACCCGCGATTCGCCCCCGGCTATGTAGCCGGTGCGCGTGCGCACGGACAGTCTGTCGTGGCCTTTCGCCCGGGCAACTACCCGAATGGCACGATAAGCGCCGTCGCGAGTCCGGTTGATTGGAACATATCCGATCGTGTACTGATGGCGAATGTCCCGGGCGATGCGCTCGCAGATGGCCACCACTTTGCCGATCTCGTCGGGAAGAAAGGCTTCGCCGCCCGTCGCCTGTGCCAGGCGCCTGAGCACACCCGGGTTCCGGTCCGGATCGTTTTCGTCGAATAGACCTACGGTGTAGATAACGGCGCTGGATTCCCCGGCCAGTTTCATGACTTGGGCCAAGCTGCACGCGCTCGCGTTGTCACCGCCATCACTGACGACGATCAGCACTTTCTTGTCCCGGCTGCCGGCCTGCAATTCCCCCAGCGCCTTGGCGATCGCGTCGTAAAGAGCCGTCTGGCCTCCGGCAGGCGCGATGGCGATCGCCTTTTCAAGTTCGGCGGTGCTATCGGTGAATCGGATCGTGCTGGGCAGGCCCAGCGACACGATCTCGTTGAAGTTGACGACGAACATTTCGTCTTCCCGATTGCTGGACCGCACGAAGGTCCGGGCGGCCGCGGACACCTCCGCAAGTTTCGGTCCCATGGTCGTGCTGTGGTCGATCACCAGTCCCACGGTGACCGGGATATCTTCGTTTTTGAAGAGCCCGATGCGCTGCGGTACGCCGTTCTCGTAAACCGTAAAATCCTGTTCACCCAGATCCGAGACAAAGCCAGCTTGCCGATCGGTCACCGTAGCGTGCAACACAACCAGTGCGACGTCCACCGAGATCCGGAGCGGTCCCAAGTCGCGATCTTGCCCTGTTGCCGGCGGAGCCTGATCGCCGGCGTTGCCCGCCATGGCACTCAGGAGAAGGATCGGCAGAGCGATCGCTCTCGCGACGCCACCCTCTGCCGCCCTCGATGGCCGCCTTAGCATAACTGCTCTCCTATGATGTTTTGTCTACCCCAAACTTGTCGTGCAGCTC
>Ga0326727_10018255_pt1 | contig 14354 bp, 14 predicted proteins | sample MB2enrmetagenome_FD_207643 | JGI IMG/M metagenome (GOLD analysis project Ga0326727, IMG submission 207643) | Lab enriched peat soil microbial communities from McLean, Ithaca, NY, United States - MB29MY | ecosystem: Environmental > Terrestrial > Soil > Wetlands > Peat | place: USA: New York...
TGGCGATCGGTTCCTGCCCCGCAACCTGCAACGTCTTTGCAGGCAGTCCGGTCATCGAGGGACCGCTCGACCGGATCCTTCCTGTCGACGTCTACGTCCCTGGGTGTCCGCCCCGGCCGCACCAGATCATCCAGGGCATCGCGCAGGCAATCGAGCGGCTGGCGGAATATCGCGCCACGCCGGCTGGAGGTGAGCGATGAATGCCTGGCATGCGCTCTTCGCCCTGCTGGTTTTTCCCGGTTTGCTCTATGCCTTGCCCATGAGCTGGTTTATGCTGGGCGCCGGGCGCAAGCTGACGGCGCGCTTTCAGGGACGGATTGGCCCGCCTCTTTCACAGCCCTTCTATGATGTTGTCAAATTGCTGGCCAAGCAGCCGGTGGCGCGCGTGCCCGCGGAGAAGTGGCTGCTGACCGGTCTGCCGCTGCTTGCCGTCGGCGCCATGCTCGGAGCGCTGGCCTTGCTGCCGGTATTTCCGAGCGAAACGGGTTTTGTCGGTGATCTGGTGCTCCTGGTGGGGCTGCTCGAGTTGCCGCCGCTCTGCATGATTCTGGCTGGCTACGCTTCGCGCTCGATCTACGGCGAGGTGGGCGCGACGCGTGAGGCGGCTCTCAGCATTGCTTCGAATGTTCCTTTCCTGGCCGCGCTGGTGGCCTTGGCGGCCGGCGCGGGAAGCCTCCATCTCTCGCAAATCGCCGTGGCAACGCCGTGGCTGGTGCGCCTGCCCGCGCTGCTGACCATCCTGTTGTGCCTGCCGGTGAAGCTGCGGACCAACCCCTTTTCGCTGTCCAATGCCGAGCAGGAGATTCTCACTGGCCCGCTCACCGAGTTCGATGGCCGCCAACTTGCGCTCTGGGAGCTGGCGCACGGTCTGGAGTGGGTCGCACTGACGGGATTCGTGGCCACTCTTGCGGTTTCAGTGCGCAGTTCGCACATTGTCTTCGATTTTCTCGGCTTTGTGCTGATTTCCCTCGCACTCGTGCTGTTGCTGAACCTGTTGGCCGCCTCGACGGCGCGCCTCAAACTCTGGCAAGCCACGCGCTTGCTCTGGCGGTGGGCGTCCCTGCTGGCGGCAGTGGCGCTGGCCGCGGCTTTTTATCTGGCTTTTTATCTGCGGCACGGAGGCTACTGAGATGTTCCGTATTCTTGCGGCGATCGCCGGCAACGTGCTCCATGGCCCAGGGACGATTCGGCTGCCAGGCAGCGTGCCCTGTCCCTCGGAATTTCGCGGCGCCGTAACGCTTGATCCCGCGCTCTGCCTCGCCTGCGGCATCTGCTCTTATGTCTGCGTGAGCGACGCGATCACCGGGACCGAGCAGGACAAGAATTACCTTTGGACGTATGAGCCGGGCCGCTGCACCTTCTGCGCGCGTTGCGTGGACCGCTGTCCGGGACGCGCTTTGACGATGGCCGCCGGGCCGGTTCCCGCGTACTCCAAGCAGGGCGAACGGGGCGTACAGAAGCTGATGCCGTTGCCCACCTGCCCGCATTGCGGAGCGCCGTCGCGGCCGGTGAATGAGGAACTGCTCGGCCGTGCCTACGATGAAGTAAGCCCGGAGATCCGGCTGCTGGCGCGATTGTGCGAGCATTGCCGGCAGCAGTTGCAGCGCAAGCAGTTCGCCCCCACGAACCCCGAAGAAGAAGCCCTGGAACAAACGATTCAGGAACGAACGGGTCAGGGACAAACGGATCAGGGACAAAAAGGAGAAGCGGAATGAGCGCCGCGGAGATTCGCAAACAGATCGGCGGAAGCTGGGAGGAGCGCGGCGACGGTTGGTGGCTGTCGTTGCCGCCGGAGCAGATCCGCGCCGCCGCCGGGATCATGCTCGCCGGAGGCGCTCGTTTCGCGGCGCTGGTGGCCAGCCCCGGCAGCCAGGGAGAGTTCGGGCTGTCGTGGCACTGGGACCTGAAGGGCACGCTGCTGTCGATTACGGCGACGCTGGCAGCCGGAAGGCCCGCTCCCAGTATCGTCGATATTTATGTGGGAGCCGATTGGGCCGAGCGCGAGACGCGCGACTACTACGCCATAACCTTCGAGGGCCGCGAAGCCACGCCAACTTTGATGCTGCGCGCAGAAGACGCGCCCGGCATGATGCTGCCTCCGGCGGAGGCGGGCCGCCCATGAGCTACCGCATTCCCATCGGTCCCTACCACCTCGCTCTTGAGGAGCCTTACAAGATCGAGCTGGATTGCCAGGGCGAACGCGTCGTCGGCGCTACGCTGAAAGTTGGCTTCAACTTCCGCGGCATCGAGTGGCTGGCCGAGCGCAAGAACATCACCAAAGCCATCGCCCTCATGGAGCGCGTCTGCGGCATCTGTTCCAACGTGCATTCCATGACCTTCTGCATGGCCTTGGAGCAGATCGGAGCAGTGGAGGTTCCGCCGCGCGCGCAATATGTGAGAGTCGTGGTGGCGGAACTTGAACGCCTGCACTCGCATTTGCTCTGGGCGGGCATTGCGGCGGAGCTGATCGGCTTCCAAACGCTGTTCATGCAGATTTTCCGTCTCCGGGAGTGCGTCATGGACGCCTTGGAATCGGTCTCCGGCAACCGCGTGAACTACTCCATGAACCGCATTGGCGGCGTGAATCGCGACATCGATCACCCGGAAGCAGTACGCCAGGCGGTCCGCCAGGTCCAGGACACCATGTCGCGCACGCTGATTCCATTATTTACGACCGACCAGACAGTGGCCGCCCGTTGCCGTGGCGTGGGGAAATTTTCGCTGGCCGAGGCCATTGCTTACGGCGCCGTAGGCCCGGTGGCTCGCGCTTCGGGGCTGGACACGGACATGCGCCGCGATCAAGCCTACCTTGCCTATAACGCTCTCGATTTTGACGTGCCCACCCGGACCGAAGGCGATGTGCTGGCGCGTATTGTCGTGCGTGCATTGGAGATGCTCGAAAGCTGCCGGATCATCGTGCAGGCCCTGGAACGGATACCGCCCGGCCCTCTTCACGCCGGCGACATCTACACCGTGCCGCCCGGCGAGGCGGTGGCGAGAATTGAGGGCCCCCGAGGAGAGGTTTTCTACTACGTCCGCTCGGACGGCAGCGACACTCCCACCAGAGTCAAGGTGCGCACTCCCAGCTTCGCCAACATTCCCACCGTCACGGCCATGGTGCGGGGCTGCGATCTGGCCGACGTGCCTTTGATCCAGGCCGCCCTCGATCCCTGTTATTCATGTACGGATCGGTGATACAATCTTGCCGGCCAGTCTTTTGGCCCGGCTTAACGATGAACCAGCTTTTGCATTGCGGAAATGCCGCATGGGAAAGGATGGATCTTGAGCCTCGAAGTTGACTGCACGCCAGCGCCTGGCTCTAGGGCATTTTCTGAATCGCCGTAGAGTTGCCAGCCGTGTGCCGGATGGTTTTTTCTTGAGATTGAATGGGGTTTTCTTGAGAAATTATCCACCCGGCAGTTGTGGCTTCGCTCTACGCCAATTCGAAAACTGATCCAGGCGCCGTGCCAGAGTTATGGGACGATATTCCGGAGGCTGGCCCGCTACCGATGAGCCTCCGGCGACTTAGCGACTGTACGGAAGGGCATTTCCGGTCTGTCTGGCTAAATTCCCTCCCGCCTGCGAAAAGAGGTTGGAAATGAGCGATCATTCAGGACCGTTTCTGCTAGTCAACCCCGACCGGTGCATGGGGTGTCATACCTGTGAAGTCGTTTGCGCGGTTGCCCACTCCCGTTCGGGCGACTTATCGGCTGCCATGGTTGCGGGAGAAACTCTGTCGCCCCGGAATCGGGTAGTGCAGGTTGCCGCCACCCGATTCCCAACGCAATGCCGGCAATGCGAGGATGCGCCCTGCGTGAGGGTATGTCCGACGGGAGCAACCTATCAGACGGCAACCTACACCGCCGTTAATCCCAGAGTCTGTATCGCCTGCAAACTCTGCATGATGGTGTGCCCTTTCGGGGCCATTCATATCAGTTCGATTCAGGTAAACAGCCGCCGCAAGCCGGCCGCCGTCAAGTGCGACCTATGCGTTGATCGCGAGGATGGTCCAGCCTGCATCGCCGCCTGCCCCACGCGCGCCATCTCGCTGGCCCATCCGCGGGAGGTGATGAATGAGGCGATTCAGGACTCCGCCCAGCGCTACCTTGCCGCGATCCAGGCACAGGACCGCGCAGCCAATGCCGTCAATCCCACTGCGGAAGGAACTTCGCTATGAGCTATTCGTCGAAAATTCTTGCCAGAAGTATTGACCCAGCCACTCAAGAAATGCTCGACCTGACGCAAAAGGCCGGGATTGAGACCATCTGGGATCGATTTGATGCGATGCAGCCGCAGTGCGGGTTCGGCGAAACCGGTCTGTGCTGTCGTAACTGTAATATGGGACCGTGCCGCATCAGCCCGTTCGATGATGCCGGTCCCAAGCTGGGTGTCTGCGGCGCCAGCCGGGACGTGATCGTGGCCCGCTTTCTTGATCGGATGATCGCCGCCGGCGCGGCCTCCCACTCCGATCACGGCCGTGACATTGCGCATACATTTCTGATGGCGGCCGAGGGCGAGGCCACCGACTACAAAATCAAGGATGAGGCCAAGCTCGCGGCGCTGGCCGCCGAATTTGGCATCGCTACCGATGGCCGCGCCAAGTCGGAAATCGCGGCAGAACTTGGCAAGAAGCTTCTGGGGCAGTTCGGCCAGCAGGAAGGAACGCTCGATTTCACCAAACGCGCGCCACTCAAACGCCAGCAACTCTGGAACGCCCTGAAAATCATGCCCCGCGGCATCGACCGGGAAGTTGTTGAAACCATGCATCGCACCCACATCGGAGTGGACAACGATGCGGTGCATCTGGTGCTGCAAGGGCTGCGCACCTCGCTCGCCGACGGCTGGGGCGGCTCGATGATCGCCACGGAACTCTCCGACGTGATGTTCGGAACTCCCATGCCCAAGCGCTCGGCCGTGAACTTGGGCGTGCTCAAGACGGACGAGGTCAACATTATTGTGCATGGCCATGAACCGACCCTGTCGGAGTTGATCGTGGCCGCCAGCCGCGATCCCGAGATGGTCAGCCTGGCGCAGAAATTCGGCGCCAAGGATATCAATGTTACCGGCATCTGCTGCACGGGCAATGAAGTTCTGATGCGGCAGGGCATCCCGTCTGTCGGCAACTACATCCAGCAGGAACTGGCCATTGCCACCGGCGCCGTGGAAGCCATTGTGGTGGACGTGCAATGCATCCTCCCCTCGCTGGCCACCGTAGCCGGCTGTTTCCACACCAAGTTCATCTCCACCTCGCCCAAGGCCATGTTCACCGGGGCTACGCATATCGAGTTTGACGAGAAGAACGCTTACGAGATTGCCAAGCAGATCGTGCGCGCGGCGGTGGAGAATTATCGCTTCCGCAAGCCTGGGCAAGTCCATATCCCCGCCGTCAAAACCGATTGCATGGTGGGCTTCAGCGTCGAGGCCATCGTCCAGGCGCTCGGCGGCAGCTTGACGCCGCTCATCGATGCCATCGCGAAAAAGCAGATCCGCGGCATTGCCGCCGTGGTGGGATGCAACAATCCGAAAACTCAGCACGATTACTCGCACACCAATCTCGTCAAGGAACTGGTGAAGCGCGACATTCTGGTGCTCAGCACCGGCTGCAACGCCATTGCCTGCGCCAAGGTTGGCCTGCTTTTGCCCGAGGGGGCGGAGCTTGCCGGTCCAGGGCTGCGAGCCGTCTGCCAGGCGCTCGGGATTCCGCCGGTCCTGCACATGGGATCGTGTGTGGACAATAGCCGGGTGCTGGTGGCCTGCGCTGCGGTCGCCAACGCCTTGGGGGTGGACATCAGCGAACTGCCCATCGCCGCCGCCGCGCCGGAATGGATGAGCGAAAAGGCCGTTGCGATCGGCACGTATGCGGTCGCCAGTGGCGTCTTCACGGTGCTGGGCCTGATGCCGCCCATTCTCGGCGGACCCGCTGTCACCGACTTGCTGACAAAGGGTGCCGAGGGGGTGGTGGGCGGCAAGTTCGCGGTCGAACCAGACCCCTTCAAAGCGGCCGACCTCATCCAGGCGCACATCAACACGAAGCGAAGGAACCTCGGCCTGCCGGTATAGAGCCGCTCTCCGATTGCTGTAGAGAAAGATCGTTGCTGCTGAGTGGCTTTATTGAGAAAGCCACTCAGCAGAGTGCTAGTCCCGTAATCGCGTGATTTAGTAATCATAAGCACGAATATTGGGTGCCCCAGGTCTCGATTCTGAGACCTGGGAAAGTAACGATTCAAATGGTCACGGTACTCGTACTCTGTGTGGACGGGAGAACTACTCTTAATGGGTGGCGTGGATGAGGGAAGTATCGTCCACGATGGGAGCAATAGATGAAGATAGCCGTTGCGGGGAAGGGCGGAGTCGGGAAGACGACGGTGGCGGCGCTTCTGGCGCGTTTCTTCGCTGCCCAAGGGCTGGGGGTGATTGCCGTCGATGCCGATCCGTCCGCGTGCCTCGGCGCCGCTCTTGGCCTGCCCCTCGAGCTGCTGGACAAGCTTGTCCCCATCAGCGAGATGGCCGAGCTGATCAAGGAGCGCACCGGGGCGGAGAAAGGGGCCTACGGAACTTACTTCCGTCTGAACCCCAAGGTCGATGACATCCCCGAGCGTTATAGCGTGGAACACCAGGGAATACGCCTGCTTCGCCTGGGCTCGATCGACCTGGGCGGGAGCGGGTGCATTTGCCCCGAGAGCGCCCTCGTTAAAGCGCTGGTCACGCATTTATTGCTCCGCATGAATGACCTGCTCATCATGGACATGGATGCCGGGCTTGAACATCTGGGCAGGGCCACGGCCGGAGCGGTGGACCACCTGCTGATTATTGTCGAGCCGGGCCGCCGCAGCCTCGACACGGCGCAACAGATTGCGCATCTGGCCCAGGACATCGGTATTCGCCAAATGTCGATGATTGCCAACAAGGTACGCAGCGCCAGCGACCGCCAGTTTATTGAGCAGAATCGCGGCGCCTTGCCGCTATTAGGCGTACTTCCTTACCTCTCCCAAGTGATTCAGGCGGACCAGGACGGTGCGGCCGTCTATGACACAGTTCCACAACTGGCGCATGAGATCGTGGAGATTGCCCGCGCGCTCAACAGCAGAAGAACCACGGAAGGTCACCCGGACCGGTGTGGGCAGCCATCATGATGCGCTGGGCACACTTCCGGTTGTGATTGCGCGCACGAAGGTGATGGATTGCAGACGCCGAAGTTCGATCGGCCCATTGGTTTCGTTGAACGCCGGATCGGCCATCCGCGCCTGATTCGCAGATGGCTGAAGGCTGGCGTGATGGACGGCAAGGAGTGGACATGAACCGCTCCATGCCGCGAGTTTGATTCGAGCCGGCTATAGCGCCAACCCCATTTCATACGCTTGTTTCATGGCGCGGCTTGTCAGGATGTCGCCAATTTCCCATGCGCCTGTGCCGTACACGATGCCTTTTTCTTTTGCCCCCGGCAGGCAGGACGTGAATGCCCGGAAACCGGTGATGGTTGGCTCCAGGGCGGCCTTGCTGCTGACCGCCGCGGTGGCGATGAAGTAGAACTCCTTATTGGCGATCTTTGTGTACCGCGCAACCGTGCGGTCGATCACGGTCTTCATCTGGGCGCACATGGTGTAGAAGTAGACCGGCGTCGCCATGACGATTACGTCCGCCGCAATCATGCTGTCGAGAATCTGCTCCATGTCGTCCTGCTGCATGCACCGGCCGGTCTTTTCGCAGGCGTAGCAGCCCGTGCAGTAGTTGATCTTCTTCTCTGCCAGCACTACTTTCTCAACCTGGTGGCCGGCTTCCGTTGCGCCTTCCTTGAAGCGGTCGCACAAGGCGTTCGAGTTCCCGTTTTTTCTGGGGCTCGATGAAAGAATCAAAACTTTTTTCCCCATTTCATTCCCTTCGACAAATGTATGCTCCTGAGTGAAGCCCTGCCGCTGTGATCAGCAGCGGCGGCAAACAGTGGTCCCAAGGCTACGCCGTCTGCCGCCGTGCCACACTCATTTCAACTGCGCTGGACAAAATGCCGCTCTATCGGCCGGTCAGCTTATCAAGTTGTTCCGGGTACCGGGCACCTTGCGCCTTAATCTTCGCCGCGGCGCTTTCAATCTCGCGCAGGTCTTCGGCCGTCAGTTCAACGGCGACGGCTCCGATGTTCTCTTCCAGGCGATGCAGCTTGGTCGTGCCGGGGATGGGAACGATCCACGGCTTCTGGGCCAGCAGCCAGGCCAGCGCAATCTGGGCCGGCGTTGCCTTCTTCTGCGCTGCGATTTTTCCTAGCAAATCGACGAATGCCTGGTTGGCCTTCCGTGCTTCCGGCGTAAAGCGCGGCAGCGTGCTACGAAAATCGGTTTTGTCGAATGTGCTGCTCTCATCCATCTTTCCCGTCAGAAAGCCCTTGCCGAGCGGGCTGTAAGGAACCAGGCCGATGCCCAGTTCCTCGAGCGTGGGCAGGAGTTCCTCTTCAGGCTTTCTCCACCACAGCGAATACTCGCTCTGCACCGCCGTCACGGGCTGCACGGCATGAGCGCGGCGGATGGTCTTCGCGGCGGCTTCGGAGAGCCCGAAGTGCTTCACCTTGCCCTCCTGAATCAACTCCTTCACCGCTCCCGCCACGTCTTCGATGGGCACATCGAGATCGACGCGGTGCTGATAAAACAGATCAATGGCATCGATCTTCAGCCGCTTGAGCGATTCTTCCGCAACCTGCTTGATGTGTTCCGGACGGCTGTTGAGAGCTGGAGAGCCCTTCATTCCGCGAGGATCGCGCTTTGGGTCAAGATCAAACCCGAACTTGGTGGCGATCACCACCTGGTCACGCAGCGGCGAGAGCGCCTCGCCTAGCAGTTCCTCGTTCGTGAAGGGGCCGTAGACTTCGGCCGTGTCGAAGAAGGTGACGCCGCGCTCGACGGCCGCGCGCAGCAGGGCGATCATCTCCTGCTTGTCCTTGGGCGGCCCGTAGGAAAAGCTCATGCCCATGCAGCCCAGGCCGATTGCCGACACTTCCAGATTGCTGTTTCCCAGTTTTCGCTTCTGCATTGTCTCTCCTAGTAACTGTTCAGGTCTGTATAACTGTTCAAAACGGTTTCGGGTTTTGGACCGGATTGCAAGGTTTGATTGCAATCTTCTTTCGCCTCCCGCCGCTACGGTTTGTCTTCTTCGAAGACTTTCCTGGCGACGGCAATCGCCGACATGGCGCTCGGCCATCCCGAGTAAAAAGCCATGTGGGTGATGAGCTCGACGATTTCTTCTTGCGTCAGGCCATTCTCGACGCCTCTCTTCAGGTGGAAGGGAAGCTGTTCCGAGGCGCGCAGGGCGATCAAGGCGGTGATGGTGGCCAGGCTGCGATCGCGCTTGGAAAGCGCACTCCTCTCCCACACATCGCCGAAGAGAACATCGTCGGTCAGGCTTACCAGCTTGGGGGAGAAATGGCCGATGGCCTTTTCCGCCGCGGTGGAATGGGTTTTGTTTGCCATGCATGGCTCCTTTTACTCGGATTTCAGCGAAGCTACTCGGATTTAAGGGAAGCCATGTCGATGGAGAAGCGGTACTTCACGTCCGACTTCAAGATTCTCTCGTAGGCTTCGTTGACCTTTTGAATGGGAATGACCTCGACGTCGGCGGTGATGTTGTGCTGGCCGCAGAAATCGAGCATCTCCTGGGTTTCGGCAATGCCGCCGATGGGCGAACCGGAAAGGCTGCGGCGGCCCGTGATCAGGCTGAAGGCGGAGACGGGGAGAGGCTTTTCCGGGGCTCCGACCATGGTGATGTTGCCGTCGATCCCCAGCAAGTGGATGTAGGCGCTGATGTCGTGACTGGCGGCCACGGCGTCGAGGATGAAGTCGAAGCTGCCCGCGTGCTTTTGCATTTCATCGGCGTTGCGGGAGAGAACTACCTCATTGGCTCCCAGGCGCAGTGCGTCCTCCTTTTTGCCGGGCGAGGTGGTGAAGACGACCACGTGCGCGCCGAGCGCATGAGCGAACTTCACACCCATGTGGCCCAGTCCGCCCAGGCCAACCACGCCCACCTTCTTGCCCTTGGCGACGCCCCAGTGGCGTAGCGGCGAATAGGTGGTGATGCCGGCGCAGAGCAGGGGAGCGGCCCCGGCCAGATCGAGATTCGCGGGCACGCGCAGGACAAATCGCTCATCGACGACGATGCCCTCCGAATAGCCGCCGAGGGTGACCCCTCCCAAGTGCTTGTCAGGCGAGTTGTAGGTGTAGGTCGCATTCCGGCAGAACTGTTCGAGCTTGGCCCGGCAGGCGGGGCAGGTGCCGTCGGAGTCCACCAGGCAGCCCACCGCGGCCAGGTCGCCGGGCTTGAACTTCGAGACCGCCGAGCCAACCTTGGTGACGCGGCCGACAATCTCGTGGCCGGGAACGCAAGGGTAGACAGTGGGCATCACGCCGCTCCACTCGTTGCGGACCTGGTGCAGGTCGGAGTGGCAGATGCCGCAGAAGAGGATTTCAATCTGTACGTCGGTTTCGGTCGGCTCGCGCCGCACGATGGTGGTGAAAGCCAGCCGCGCGGTTGCGCTGGCGGCGGAGTAAGCTTTGGCGTTGGGCATTAAGTCACCTCTTGGCCTTCCTGGCCGGTATGTAAGCTGCGGGGCGAATAGCCTCGCCCCCGCGCTTCCTCTTCACCCAAAGAATAGGCCAGGGCGCTCTTCGAGCGGTATCCCGATCCTTCCTATTGATTGCCTATTTCTGTTGAGCAATACTGTTTCTGTACATAAAGGACCGATTCAGCGGTACGCTGAACAGGCAGGAATCCAGCGGAGTTTCCATGGCAGAGTTAAAGAGTGCGAACGAAGAATCCCGGTCGCGGGTGGGGGCACTGCGGGCTGAACTGGCCCGCAAGATCGCTGCCCACATCCGCGTGGAGGGCAAAGAGGCAACCAGCGTGCCGGGCCTGAGCCTCTACCGCAAAAGTGCTCCGACGGAGTGCACCTCCGCGGCCTACGAGCCCGAGTTGATTGTCTTCGTTCAGGGAGAAAAGCGCATCAACTTCGGCGGAACAACTATCGTCTGCGATGGGTCCACCTTCCTGCTGACCGCGGTCGATCTGCCGGTGGTCAGCCAGGTGACCAAGGCCTCGCGGGAAGAACCAATTCTGGCCCTGATGCTCAAGCTGGAGATGCTGGCCGTGAGGGAGATTCTCAGCCAGGAGGAGTTTCATGTGCCCGAGGCGGTTTCCGGTGCGCGCGGCATGGCCGTCGGCGAGAGTTCGGCCGAATTGCTGGATGCATCTTCACGATTGCTCGATCTGCTGGACGAACCCCAGGATATTCCATTTCTCGGCCACCTGATTCAGCGCGAGGTCGTCTACCGCCTGCTGCGCGGACCGCAGGGCGCAAACCTGCGCGCCATCGCCACGCTGGGCGAACAGAGCAACCGGACGGCCAGGGCCGTGCAGTGGCTGAGAGAAAACTACGCCAAGCCCCTGCGTGTCGAGGAACTCGCGTCGGTCGCGCAGATGGGCGTCTCCACGCTGCACCATCACTTCCGCACGCTGACCGCGATGAGCCCACTGCAATACCAGAAGCAGCTTCGCTTGCACACGGCGCGCGTGCGTATGCTCACCGACGGCCTGGATGCGGCCAGCGCGGCCTTCGAGGTCGGCTATGAAAGTGCCAGCCAATTCAATCGCGAGTACAGCCGGTTCTTCGGCCGGCCGCCGATGCGCGACATCAAGGCTCGCCGTCTCACCGGCGGCGCAACTGGTCTCGATTCACTGCAAGCTTAGTTAACGCTGCAAGGTCGTACAAGAGTGGAGTGACGATTTGTATTCGGAAGCGTACAACTGGCCGCCCTTGGCCAGATAGGATGCAAAGGAACGCGAGTCGAACGATGATGGTCGGAGCCGGTCGGATGACAGCTACTGTCCGCGCCACATTGTTCCCATGTGGCTCGGTTCAGCACCAGTCAGCTTCCCTGACTGGACAACCCGTCAATCCATTGCACGATCTGCGCCTCTTCTTCTTTGGCGGTTGGCCCCACTGCAGGTGGTCAGGCGGCTAACGGCCTGATCTTCGGCCGCTTCTACTTGGATTCAATCCACAGGCCGTACTGAAGCTGGGCCTTCAAGAAGAAGTCAGGGGAAAGCGCCAGAGCCTCATCGAGCCGGATGCTGAGGTCCATGGTAACGGCGGTGCAGCCATTAGAGCATTTTCGCTTTTACTGTAGACTCCCGTGCCCCATCCATTTCCGCGTTTGTTGCGGAAATGGGTGGGATACCAACGCGATCCAGGTCTACACAATTTCCGAAAATGCTCTAGGAATGCGGGAGATGGTGGCTCGCGCTACGCCGATATGTTCGGCAAGCTCGGTTGCAGTTCTCGCACCGAGAAATTCCCTCAGCAGTTCCACGGGTTGGCTGGGTTGTGCATCATCGGCATATTCCATGTTTCATTTACAGCCTAAATGAAAGCTGACCGGCTGCCGGAGTTCGGCCGGCGGCGGGAAAGCAGGCGGCCAGTTCCTCGGGTTCTTCGGTGGAGAGCCGCCCGGCCAGGGCGATCAGGGCCAGCAGAAGCCAGGTGGTGCGGCTCTCTTCGACGGTGGCCACCAGCGACGTGGTGACCCAGACGGCGAGCGAGACGGCCAGAGCCCACCGCAGCGGTCCGCGGGTTTGGGCGATCGACCAGATGGCCGCAGCTACGACGAGCGAGGCGAGAAAAAGCGCGCAGAGGCCGCCGGAGACGGCGATCGACAGAGCCGTATTGTGCGCCGTGTCGACGGGCGCGAGACCTGCCGCCGCGACAAAGGAGCCCGCTCCGGTGCCGAAGAAGGGAGCGTGGGTGAAGGCGCGCCAGCCAGCCTGCCAGATGTTCAGCCGCCTGTTCAGGTCGCCGCCATGAAGCAGTTCGGAGACGGTGGCCAGCCGCTCGAAGGTTCCGTGCGGAATCATCAGCCAGAGCATGAAGGCTATCGGTGGCAGGGCCAGCGCTCCGGCCAGCACACGGCGTGGGTGGCCCTTGGCCAGGAGCATGCTGCTGCCCACCAGGGCCACCACGGCGGCCACAAACCCTCCGCGCGAGGCCGTGAGCAGGACGGCCACCAGGCCCAGCGGCAGGTAGCCGGCCGCCAGCAGGCGCCATGGCCAGCGCCGTTCGCTGTTGACGAGCAAGGCCGCCAGCGGAAAGCCCAGGTCGAGAAAGCGGGCCACGTCGTTGGGGTCTTGGCCGGCGGCGGCAAATCGGACCTGCTCGGCAACGGCCTGGGCGGTGGCGAAGCTGGACAAGGTGAGCAGGGCCAGCACCCAGGAGCCGGCCACGAAGACGCGCAGCAGGGCGCGCAGATCGCGGGCGCCATCGGCAAATTCCCAGACCAGCCAGAGGATCATCATCTCCTGGAAGTAGCCGCGCAGCTTGTCGAGGGTCGCCAGCGGCTGGATGGTCCAGAAATAGGAGCAGCAGAGCAAGAGATAGAGGCCCAGCGCAAGCCAGAGCATCGGCCCCGGAGCGCGCAGGCGGCCAGAGGCTAGAACGGCGGGAATGGCCGCCAGGAGCACGATGAGGCCCACCAGGCGGGCAATGTTGCCCAGCGGCTCGCCCAGGTCCAGGGAATACTCCCAGGGAATCGCGAAGGCGAAGAGCAGCAACAATCCCCAGGCTATGCGGCGCATCACGGAAAACCTCTCAGCAATCCCTGTTGGCAGGGAAGAATCTTGCGGAAATGGATTCCCGCTGGAGAAAAACAACGGGAATTTGCAGCGCAACAAACAAAGCTATCGCCAGCGAGAGCAGGAATCGCATGCGTACCATTTGCCGGTTCAAGATCGAGTCGGGCAAAGGCTAACTCCCTTCCTCTTGAGCGAATTCCTCGAAGCCCGTGAATTTCTACGGCCAGGAGTCCTGGAAATTCAGCAGCCATCGAGGCCCGGGAACAAAAAATCTCTGAAAAAGTCTCGATAAAAGAAGAAATTCCGTCAGCGGCCAGGGGGTACTCGCTTTTGCCCTGGTTTCGCGCTGGATCAAGCCCTGCACCTGGCACCACCCCCGGTGGATTCAGAGCTTCCCGTTTCAAAAACGCTGTGAATAGACCATGCCAGCATAGATGGTGACGCCGATTGCCGATTGAATGGCCGATTCCATGGTCCGGTTCCACAGGTTTTTGGCCGTCGAGTCGGGCACGTAGAGAATGTCGCGGTCACGGACGGGCTGGTCCGGCTCCTCGCCGTGCAGCATGCGATTCAGATTGAGGCTGGTGAGGGTCCGCCCGCCCTTCTGCTCGCGAATGAGAATGGCCTTGGCCGTGGCGGCGTTCTGCGTCGGCCCCCAGGCCAGCGAAAGCGCCTGCACCACGGTCAGCCCTTGCGCCGGGTCCACGGGAAAGCCGCCAGGACGCTGCACGTCGCCCACCACGAAGACCAGCCCC
>Ga0326727_10018258_pt1 | contig 14352 bp, 12 predicted proteins | sample MB2enrmetagenome_FD_207643 | JGI IMG/M metagenome (GOLD analysis project Ga0326727, IMG submission 207643) | Lab enriched peat soil microbial communities from McLean, Ithaca, NY, United States - MB29MY | ecosystem: Environmental > Terrestrial > Soil > Wetlands > Peat | place: USA: New York...
GCGTTTCGCCACCATGCGGACCGTTCTCTTCCTGATCGCGGGAAAGCTCGACTTCACCCGCATCAACCCGCATGCCGCATAGCCCACTCAAAATTCAAATGAGCCGGAAGAATTCTAGCGCAGATGAAGCAAGGCGATGCGCGCAGAACACGCAGATGGTTCGGCGCGGTCTATAGGCCATTGGCTTGACGTTTGATCACCAGACGTAGCTTGCCGAAATTCAGCAGCAGGCATAGGTGCAGGCCGGTTGCTTTGAGATAATTGGTGCATTGCATGCGGTGCGTGTCATCCAGTGCCCTGACGGTCTTCAGCTCAACCAGAAGAACCTCGTTAACTAACAGATCCACGAAGTTTTCACCTACCAAAACGATCCTGTAATGTACTCTAATGCCCATCTGCTGAATAACCGATAGGCCCGCTTCATGCATTTCATAGGCCAGCGCATTCTCATAGACCTTCTCAAGAAATCCCGCCCCGAGCGTGTTGAGCACGATAAACGCGCAGCCGATTACAGGCCCCGAGAGATCATTCAGGCTGTTAGCATCTGCGTGTTCTGCGTGCATCGCCTTGCTTCATCTGCGCTAGAATTCTTGCTTCGCTATACTTGCGGTCGAATGGTTACGGAAAGGTTGACGGGCGTGGGATGCACCGGATGCGCGAAGCCCGACCTGAACTGAAGCCAGCACCAAGTGGTCGGATCTACTGCACCGACTTACTGGCGGCTGCCGGGCCCGCGTTGAGACGGCGAATACCTATCAGAGCCGCGCTCAACCGACCGTGCACGCCGGGACGCTGACGGTGTAGCCACCATCCGCCTGTGGTTCTAGTCCAACGGTGAAATCAGAGCTGCTTGGCATGGTCGCGCTCCTTTAAACTGCCAAACGTGTAGCACATCCGGCGTCGGGTTGCTCCGCGGGAACTCCCCGGGATGGATTGCACTGCGTGCCATGCCAGTCCTCAATCGTAATGTCCTCAATGGCAGTCCTCGATCGTCACTTTCTCCGGACCGTGTGAGCCAAGCGAGCCACCCTTGCGACCGCATTTGTCTGTGGATTTGGTTGGGAAACGATTAGCCACTGCACGGCAACCGGATCTCAGGCATGTGGCCCGGGCACCTCGGATACCACCCCACCGCCCCCTCACCCAAACACCAGCGCCTGCGGGCGCTTGAACTCGACCTCGACGAACGCCATCGGCACCTCGGCGCCGTTCATCACATCGTGCTCCACGCCGGCGGGGCGGTGATAGGCATCGCCGACGGCGCGGCGCGTCTCGGTGACGTGGGTGCCGTCATCCACGCGCATGATCGCGTCGGTCAGCATGACGACAACATAGGGCCAGCCATGGGTGTGCTGGCCGGTCGCCGCGCCGTTGGGAAAATCCCAGCGGGTGATGCGCACGTCGGCGTCGTCGCGCTGCACGGTGGGGACGGCCGGGATGGTGCACTTGAAGGCCATGGCGCGGCTCCGTTGGTTGGTAAGGCGTGGCCGAGGGGTGGTTCGCCCGAGATTGCTGCGTCGCCGCGCGCCTCGCAATGACAGCCAAGCCACCGGCGTCCTTCCCACGGGACGATGTCGTCTGCCGGACGGCTGGCCTACTGTGCCACGCCAAAGATGAAACGGGAGGCCCTGCGGGACGAGATAAAGCCACATTCAGGCCGGACAGGCTGGGTCATCCTTGCCGTTACCCTCGCCCGGCGATATGCGCCGCCAGCCGCGCCGCGTCCTGTTCCACCCCAAATATGAAGCTTGACGCCCGGCGCGACAGGAACGGCAGCCCCAGGAAATACAGCCCCGGCACCTCCGACACCCCCCGCCGGTGCACCGGCGACCCACCCGCGTCCAACCCACCCGCCTGCAGCCAGCCGAAATCGAACCCAAAGCCCGTCGCCCAGATGATCGAGGCAATGTCAGCCTCGCGCAGATCCAGCCGCAGGATGGGATCGGTGACGCAGGCCGGCTCCGGTTCCATCACGCGGGCGGCCGGCTCCTCGGGCAGATCAAGTCCCTCCTGCGTCACATAGCCATCGGCCGCGTCAAGCAAGGCCAGATAGTTCGCATCCCCAGCGGCAAGATCGCACTCCAACCCAGGCGCAATGCGCATCACCCCGTCAGCGAATGCATCCGCCCGGCCCAGCAGCGTGATCCCGCGCGCGGCCAGGCGCCGGAAATCGATGGTGTGGCCGCCATAGGCGCCGCTGACCGCGATGGTGACGTGCTCCTTGCCCGCCTCGCGGGTCTCGGCGTCCCACAGTCCCAGAACGCCCAGCCAGTAACAGAAATCCTTGCCGCGATAGCGCCGCGGCGGGCGGTCGTGCTGGCCCACGCACAGGAAGACGCGGCGGCCGGCGCGTTGCAGTTCGTCGGCGATCTGGGTGCCGGAGGACCCGGCGCCGACCACCAGCACCGCGCCCGGCGGCAGTTGGTCGGGGTTGCGGTACGCGGTGGAGTGGATCTGCAACAGGCCGGGGTCGGGCGGCACCAAAGGCGGGATGACGCCCTGCTGGAACGGCCCGGTGGCGGCGACGACGTTGGCGGCCTCGATTGGGCCGGCCGAGGTTTCGGCGTGGAAGCGCCCATCGGGAGCGCGATGCAGCGCGGTGACGGTGACGCCGCAGCGGATCGGGGCAGCGACGTGGGCGGCGTAGGCGGTGAAGTAGTCCGCCATCTGGTCCTTCGCGGCGAACCCGTCGGGCTCGACCCCGGCGATGGTCAGCCCGGCCAGGCGGTCGTGCCAGGCTGGTCCGTTGGCGTGCAGCGCGTCCCAGCGCTCGGTGCGCCAGCGTTCGGCGATACGGTGGCGTTCCAGGATCAGATGCGGCACGCCGCGCTGGCGAAGCTGGTTGCTCATGGCGAGGCCGGCCTGGCCGCCGCCGACGATCAGCGTGTGGATTTGTTCAGCGGGCACGGCGGCATCCTGTTTCGGGTGGGCAAGACTCATGCACGCGGTGCGCGAGGGGCACAAGCGACGGAAGCTTTACCTGTGCGATGGAAAGGTCGCGGGGTCGGACGGGCGTGCACCCGCGGGCGCCGCCGCCCACACGCGCCTCGCCCCCGATACCTTGCCCCTCTGGCCGCCCCGGTCTAGAAGCCCGCACCCCCGACACAGGCAATACGAGTTTTCCCATGAAGCAGCAGGCGAATCTGATCCGCGCCGGCCAGGTGATCGAGCATGAAGGTCGCCGCTGGACCGTGCTGAAGCAGCAGATCATCACCCCCGGCAAGGGCGGCGCATTCATTCAGGTCGAAATGCGCGACCTGAAATCGGGCAACAAGACCAACGAGCGCTGGCGCACCGCCGACACCGTCGAGCGCCTGATGACCGACAACAAGGACTTCACCTACTCTTACACCGACGGCACCAACATCGTGCTGATGGACCCCGAGACCTACGAGGAGCACCACATCCCGCTCGACCTGCTGGGTGACGCGGCGCCGTTCCTGCAAGACCAGATGACCGTGACCGTCGACCTGGTGGAGGGCGAGGCCGTCGGCCTGCACCTGCCGCCAAGCGTAACGCTCGAGGTGGTGGAGGCCGATCCGGTGGTGAAGGGCCAGACCGCGTCCTCGTCCTACAAGCCGGCGAAGCTGTCGAACGGCGTGAAGACCATGGTGCCGCCGTTCATCGAGGCGGGCGAGCGGATCGTGGTGAAGACCGAGGACGCCAGCTACGTGGAGCGCGCGAAGGGCTAAGGCCCGCACCATGGCATTTCGCCTTTCCCCGCACCTGACCGTGATGGCGAACGCCGCGCAGAAGGCCGCCAAGCGCCTGTTGCGCGACTTCAACGAGGTCGAGCAGCTTCAGGTCTCGGTCAAGGGGCCGTCGGATTTCGTTTCGCAAGCCGATATCCGCGCCGAGCAGATCCTGCGCGAGGAGCTCAACAAGGCGCGCCCGGGCTATGCGTTCCTGATGGAGGAGTCGGGCGCGTCGGGCTCGGACAACTGGGCCTGGCGCTGGGTGGTCGATCCGCTGGATGGCACGACCAACTTCCTGCACGGCATCCCGCACTGGGCGATCAGCATCGGGCTGGAGCGGCGGCTTGCGGGCGGCGAGTCGGAACTGGCGGCCGGGCTGATCTACGCGCCCGCCTCGGACGAAATGTTCTGGGCCGAGAAGGGCGGCGGCGCCTTCGTCAATGAGAAGCGGCTGCGGGTGTCGGCGCGGCGGGAGCTGGCCTCGGCGCTGTTCGCCACCGGGATACCCTTCGCCGCGGTGGCGCCGGCGCGGCGGCTGGCGTTCGCGCACACGCTGGGGGCGCTGATGCCGCAGGTGGCGGGCATCAGGCGGTTCGGCGCGGCGGCGCTGGATCTGGCCTGGGTATCGGCCGGGCGCTACGACGGATTCTGGGAGCTGGGACTGAAGCGTTGGGATATGGCGGCGGGACTGCTGCTGGTGCGCGAGGCCGGTGGTTTCGCCACCGATCCGGCCGGTGGCGAGCCGCTGGACACCGGCAATGTCGTGGCGGGCAATCCGCATCTGCATGCGGTGCTGAGCGGGTTCGTGGCGGACGGGCAGGCAGTGGCGACGGCGCGCGGGGCGTAGCGATAAAGGTTGCGGTCGGCGATTGATCCGGTGCCGGTCAACGGACTCCTAGCCCCACCCGTCATGGCCGGGCTGTCATTCGACATACTTCACCTTCTCCGCGATAAGCGTAGCCCGGGTTCCCGGTGTCAACGCCGCAGATCAGTCGGCCACGTTTCTTGACCGCATCGAGTGTGACACCTTGCTGGGCGACTGCGCATTGGCCGCCTGCGCGATGCCGATCAAGCCAGCCAGCAAAGCAGCCACCGTGAGCAAGCCGCACCTCCCCATTCCCCATGGACGTTTCATTACGCCTCTCCGTGCTGTGGTTTGAACCGCGGTGCCCGGCGATCCCGGGCGTACCACGACCATGCTCGTTCATTTCATGACGGGCCCCGCGTCCCGGGCCCCTGTCATTGCGAGCCGCAGGCGAAGCAACCTCCATCCGGGTGCGCACTCCCCAAGTGCGCACCCGGTTGGAGATTGCGTCGCCTCCGGCTCGCAATGACAGCGCTATCCCAACTGGCCCAACAACGACGCAAGTCGCCAACCCACTGGTGCGAATCCGACCGGTCTGTCTAAACATCACGCCACGACGCGGCGATTCGCTTACCCAGTTGCTTCACCCACATCACAGCGGCATGCATGACCTGGGCGTCGGAAGACCGTGATGAACACTCGATCATACGAGGAGTAGAGCATGTCCAAAGCGTTCATCGCCGAAGTTCTCCAGGGCTCGGCGGAGTTGACGGGAGCCGCGGCCAACCGGGCGGCCGGCGACCTGATGGGCGCGATCGTCAAGGAGCTGAAGAAGTCGGGCAAGTTCACCCTGCCAAGCTTCGGCACTTTCACGGTGCGCAAGACCAAGGCGCGCAAGGGCCTCAACCCGCGTACCGGCGAGGCGATCAAGGTCAAGGCGGGCAAGACCGTCCGCTTCAAGGCATCGCCGACGCTGAAAAAGGCGGTGTGATACCCCAAGCCGCTGCCAAGCTCGGCTGAGCAACCTGCGACCGGACGGCTGCGTGGCTTCCTCGGTCTAACGGGTCGGACCAGGCGGCGTTGACGCGTTGCCTGGTCCACAGCATGTGCCCATCGCATGCCGACTGCGTCGCACTTTGGGCGGCATTGCATTTCGGGCATTGCATTTCGGGCGGCAATCCAACGATGACCACCATGGGGGGACGTTTGCCGCTGTTGCACGTTCTGGTGGTGTGCATCGGCACACTGGTGGTGCCACTCGATTCGATGGTGAACCTGGATTTCCCCTCGATCATCCACCGTTTTGATTTGGCCATCCCCGACATCCAATGGCTGGTGATCAGCTACACGCTGACCCACGCCAGTCTGCTGCTGGTGTTCGGCCGCATCGGCGACATGATCGGCCATCGCCGTATCTTTCTGTTCGGCACCGCCTGGAGCGGTGTCGCCTTCATTCTCTGCGGCGCGGCGCCCACTTACGCCTGGCTGCTGTTCGCCCGTTGCCTGCAAGGCGTCGGCGCGGGCCTCGTGCTGAGCTGCGGCGCGGCGCTGGTGACCGGCTTCGTCGCCGACGCGCGGCGGCCCAGGGTGCTCGGCCTGTATACCATGATGTTCGGACTGGGCGCGGCGCTGGGGCCGCTGATCGCCGGCGTGATCGTCAGCCGCTGGGGCTGGAGCGCGGTGTTCTGGGCGCGCGCCCCGCTCGCGCTTGGCAGTTGCGCGCTGGGCTTCGCGCTGCCTGTGCCGCCGCCGGCACAGGTTGCCCGCCACGAGCAGTTCGACGCCACCGGCGCGGCGCTCCTTGTGCTGTCGATCAGCACGCTGCTGCTGACGCTCAACCGATTGCGCGCCCCGGAGCTGGCCGCGGCGTTCGGCGTGGCGACGCTGCTCGGCATGTGGGGATTCGTCTGGCAGGAACGCCGGGTGCGCCATCCGATCATCGACCTGCGGTTGTTTGCCATTCGCGGCTTCATCGGGGTCAATCTCGGCCACGCGCTGATGAACCTGGCCGGCTTTGCCATCATGCTGCTGATGCCGTTCTATCTGGATCGCGTGGCAAGGCTGCCGGTGCTGTCGCTCGGGCTGGTGCTGGCGAGCTCGCCGGTCGGGATGATGATGGCCGCACCGATCGCCGGGCGGCTGGCGGGGCGGCTCGATCCGCGGCGGCTGACGGTTGCGGGCGCGGTGGGCGCCGCGGTGGGACTGGGGCTGATCGCGGCGCTGGCGGGAAAGGTCGGGATCGGCGTGCTGGGGTTGGCGATGTTCGTGCAGGGATTTGGCCAGGGATTGTTCCAGGTGGCGTATTTCGAGATCGTCACCGCAACCATTCCGCGCCAGGATCGAGGAGTCGCCGGCAGTCTGGGGATGTTGACGCGCACCGGCGGCGTGGTGCTGGGTGCTACGGTGCTGATGCTGGCGTTCCAGTCGCTGCGTGCGGTGGCTGCGGCCCAGGGTGGGTCTGACGCGACGGCGTTCCTGTTCGGTCTGCGCGGCGCGTTCGCGCTGGCGGCGGGGTTGAGCGCGCTGGTGCTGGTGATGCTGGGCGTGCGGACGCGGCGATGAGGCGACGATGCCCGATAGGCGAAATGATCGTTTCTCCCCCTCCCCTTGAGGGAGGGGGTTGGGGGGAGGTGTTCGAGCGGCACCCTCCCTCAAGGGGAGGGGGAGAATCGCCGTCAGCTGCTTCGCTTTCGCCGCGCTGCTGCTCAGCCTCACAACCAGCGCCTGGGCCGATACGCCCCTGCCGTGGCGGGATGCCAATCGCCGCGCCGTCCAGGCATCCCGCGCCAGGCAGTTCGCCACGGCGGAGCAGCTCGCGCTCGACGCCCTGCGCACCTGCCCCGCGGCAAACCCCGAGGCGATGCTGTGTGCCAGCGCGTCGTTGCACAATGCCGCAGACGCCGCCCTGGGCCTGGGCCACCCGGACCAGGCGGAGGATCGCCTGCGTCGCGCCCTGGCGATCCGCCGCGAGGCGCTGCCTCAGGCCCATCCGCTGATAGCCGACGCCGAACTTCGTCTCGGCATCCTGATGCAGCAGCAGAACCGCCCCGCCGAGGCCGAGCCGTTGTTCAGCGACGCCGCCGCGATCGTGCGGCCCGCGGGCCTGCAGGCCGTCGATACGCTGCTGGTCATCCTCTCCCGGTTGGAGAATGCGCAGGCTGCCCTGGGCCAGACCGACGCGGCGGTCACCACGGCCACCGAAGCGCAAGACCTTGCCACCCAGGCGCACGGTGCTGCCTCGAACGCGGCCCTGTTCGCCGCCAGCAATCGCATCACACTGCTGCGCCGCGCCGACAAGTCCGACATGGCGCTCAAGGTCGCGCTGGCAGCGCTCCACGCACCGGGAATCGAGGCCGTCGTGCCGCACTGGCGGTTGCTGCTGGCCGGTCAGGCCGCGCAGGTCGCACATGACGTGGGCCGCCCGGACCCGGCGCGGTCCATCGCGGTCGCGACCTTGCCGTTGGCCGACGCACCGGACGCCGACGCGCCGGCCACCGTGACGCTGCTGATCGGCCTCGATCGGCTTGCCCTCGCTGCCGGCGAGAACACTGCGGCGGTCGGCTATGCCGAGCGGGCGGTGGCGCTGGCGCAGGCGGGAGATACGGGCGACCTTGGTCTGACGCTGCTGGAACGCGGTCTGGCGCGCGCCGCCTCGGGCGATGCCGCCGGGGCGCTTCCCGACCTTGACGCCGCGCTGCCTGCCCTGCCCGGGCCGGAGAACCTGCCGGACCGCGTGCGGGCGATCAGCGCCGCGGTGCGTGCGTGCACCGCGCTCGGCGATCTGGCGGGCGCGATGACCCGGATCGAGGCCGCGCTGACGGCGGAGGCTGCTGCACCGCCGGCGACCCAGGGTGAGCTGCAATCCTACCTCGCGACGACCTACCAGGCGCTCGGTGACCAGGCGCGCGCCGCCATGGCGCAGGCGCGCGCAATAACCCTGCTCGAAAGCGCATCCGGCAACAGGGCTGGCAACACCAATGGCGGCACGGCTGGCAACACGTCTGGCTACACTGGCGCGCTGATCGCCGCGTACCGGACGCTGGCCGTCATGCGCCTGGACCTGAACGACGTTCCGGGTGCGTTGGCCGCAGTGCAGCACGGCGTTGACCTTGCGGGCGGCAGTGCAGGCGTTACGCCGGCGATCGCGGCGCAACGCCCCTCCGCACTGGCGGTCGCGGCGCTGGTGGCGGGCCATGCGCTGCTGGTGCCGCAAGGCCTGGACTGGGCGCGACAGGCGACGGCGCTGCTCGATGCGATGCAGTCGGATGCGCAACAATCGGTCGCGATCGGCACGCTGGCGGAATTCTATACCGACATTGCGTTGACGCCGGCCGATGGGGCACGCGCGGCGGCACTGGCCGATCGCGCGCGGGCGGCCTACGCGGCGATCGGGCTGCGCGGCCGCTACCTGGCCGCGGCGACGCGCTGGCTTGGCCAGGCAAGGATCTGGCAACAGCGTCCCACCGAGGGCGAAACGCTGTGCCGCGAAGCGGAAGCGCAGTATCGCGCGCTGCAAGGTGTGCTGGCGCTGGAGCTGGCGCGCACCGCCTGGTGCATCGGGCGGGCGCAATACGCCCAGGATCGTTTCGCCGATGCCGCAAAGACGCTTGAGGCCGCGATGACCGAGCTGCAGGACCAGCCGCGCGCCGATCCAAATGTCATGGCTGAGCTGGCCGATCTGCGTGGCCTCGCCCTGCGCGACCTGGGACAACTGGATGAGGCACGATCGGCGCTGCTGGCGGCGCGTGAGGAGGCGCTGGCCGCGCGCGCTGGTGGGTCGGTGGCGTATGCCGAACTGCTGGCCAGTCTGGGCTCGGTGCTGCGGCGGACCGACGATATCGATGCGGCGCACGCGATCGATGCGGAGGGGCTGGCGCTGCTCGATCGGATCGGGGCGGGTGGTGGCGATACTGGCCTGATCCGGTCGGTTCTGTTACAGAATGAAGGGTTGATCGCGCAGGGGCGCGGCCATGCCGATGCGGCCACGCCATTGCTCGACGAGGCGGCACGCCTGCGCCGCGAGCGATTGCCTTAAGCGACGCCCAACAATACCCGCTGCAATTGGGATTCTGCGAGGCTTGGGTTACTCGGCGGCTCAGTAGTGGTAAGCTCCGCGATACCGGTAAGAAAGGGTGATAACCGTCGTGCCGATGGACCAGAGCATTGATCCAGGGACTCGGCAGCCCATGGCCATGGCGACGGACATTTCGGAGGCCCGGCCCTTGGCGCGGGAAGCCGCCACGCCCGAGAGCGAGGTAACAGAACCGGCAAGTGTGACCGCGCCGCCATCGCCAGACCCGCCAACGCCAGATCCGCCACGCGCCGCCCCGCCGCTCGCTGCCACGCCAGCCGCCGACACCCAGGCAGCCGCATCGGAACCGGCTGCGCCAGAGTCGGACACCGACAAGAAGCGGCCATACCCCTTGCCGGCCAAGCTGCCGACACAGGAAGGACCGGTCGGCATCCGCTTCGATTTCAACCACGGTGCGCGGGTCGTTCTGCCCAACCGGACCGAGGGCAAGTGGCGCATCCGGCTGCGCGACATCGACACCGGCAATACGCTGTTCCTGACCGAGAACCAGGGCGCCTTCGTCAACTCCGCCAAGCGCTACTTCGTGCGCATCGGCATCGAGGTGTGGGCGCTCGATGCGGCCGGCGTCGCGACCAGCGTGATGACGCACGACTACGAGGCGCGCGATCGCGAGGTGCTGATCCAGTTTCCGGTCGGCACGCTGGGCGACATCCTGGCGTGGTTCCCCTACGCCGCGCGCTTCGCCGAGGTGCATGGCTGCCGGCTGACCTGCACGATGTCCGAGCTGCTGATCCCGCTGCTGCGCGACGCCTACCCGAACATCCGGTTCGTCACGCATGAGGAACTGATCGCGCAGAAGATCGCCGAGACTGTCTACGCCAGCTACTGCCTCGGACTGTTCTTCGACGACGCCGAGAACGTGTTTCAGCCGACCGACTTCCGCCAGGTCGGCTTGCACCGTACCGCCGGCTATATCCTGGGCGTCGACCCCGCGGAGGCGCCGCCGCGCCTGGCGCTGGCCGATGACGGCCCACCGATCGCCGAGCCCTACGTCTGCATCGCCGTGCAAAGCTCGACGCAATGCAAGCATTGGAACAACCCCGATGGCTGGCGCGGGGTGATCACGTTCCTGAAGGAGAATGGTTACCGGGTGATCTGCATCGACCAGAAGCCGGTGCACGGCGCGGGCCTGGTGTGGACGCATATTCCGCATGGCGCGGAGGACGAAACCGGTGATCGGCCGTTGCTGGAACGAGCACGTTGGCTGCGCCACGCCGCGGCGTTCATCGGGCTGAGCAGTGGGCTGTCGTGGCTCGCCTGGGCGGCGGGGGCGCCGGTGGTGCTGATCAGCGGGTTCACCCATCCGACAAATGAGTTCAGCACGCCGTACCGGGTGATCAACTGGCACGCCTGCAACAGTTGTTGGAACGACGTGCGGCTGCGGTTCGATCACAAGGATTTTCTGTGGTGTCCGCGCCACGCCGGCACGCCACGACAATTCGAATGCACGCGGCTGATCACGGTCGCGCAGGTGATATCGGCATTGAAACGGGTCCCCGGTCTGATTGCGCCGGCGACGACCGATGGGGCGACAATGACGGATGGGGCCAAGCCGGGCATCGGCGCCGCCCGATCAGCGGAAACCCACACAATCCCCGACATTTCAACCGAGCAGAGCGCCTGACCGGCTACCCCGCTTCCGCCGCCGGCATGACGTGCCTCCCCACAAAATGGGTTGCTTGCGGTTCACCACCACAATATGTTGCGTTCCTTGGCGGCGCGACCATCGGCGCGCCACATGCTACTGATCCGTCTCCCAGGGCCACACGCGAATGGACGCCAACATCCCCTCCCCCGCCGCCGACGAGCATCCGGTGCGTTTCGACCTGCTGACCGAAAACCCGGTCTACAAGCCGTTCCGCTACCCCTGGGCTTACGACGCCTGGCTCACCCAGCAGCGCGTGCATTGGCTGCCGGAGGAGGTGCCGCTGGCCGACGACGTGAAGGACTGGCACCGCAACCTGACCGACGCCGAGCGCAACCTGCTGACGCAGATCTTTCGGTTTTTCACCCAGGCCGATGTCGAGGTGAACAACTGCTACATGAAGCACTACAGCCAGGTCTTCAAACCGACCGAAGTGCTGATGATGCTGTCGGCGTTCTCCAACATCGAGACCATCCACATCGCCGCCTACAGTCACCTGCTCGACACCATCGGCATGCCCGAGATCGAGTATTCCGCCTTCCTTAAATACAAGGAGATGAAGGACAAGTTCGACTACATGCAGGGCTTCACGGTCAGCTCGAAATACGAGATCGCGAAGACGTTGGCCGCGTTCGGCGCCTTCACCGAGGGCCTGCAACTGTTCGCCTCGTTCGCGATTCTGCTGAACTTCCCCCGGTTCGGGAAGATGAAGGGGATGGGCCAGATCATCACCTGGTCGGTGCGAGACGAATCGCTGCATTGCGAGTCGATCATCAAGCTGTTCCGCACCTTCGTGCAGGAAAACCCGGAGATCTGGACCGAGGACCTGAAGCGCGACATCTACCTGACCTGCGCAACCATCGTCGACCACGAGGACGCCTTCATCGATCTGGCGTTCGAGGGCGGCGCGGTCGAGGGGCTGACCTCGCGCCAGGTCAAGGAATACATCCGCTACATCGCCGATCGCCGCCTGATCCAACTCGGGCTGAACACGCTGTTCCATGTCGAACGCAACCCGCTGCCCTGGCTCGACGAAATGCTGAACGCGGTGGAGCACACCAATTTCTTCGAGAACCGCGCGACCGAGTACAGCAAGGCGTCGACCACCGGCACCTGGGAGGAGGCGTTCAGCAGTCCCGCCGCGAATCACCTCGGTGCCGAGCTGGCGAACCCGGGGGAGACGACCGCCCATCTGGCCTAGGTGGGTGCCCCGCCATCGCTTACTGTTCCACCTCTCCTTGTTCGACCGCTCCCGGATGGAGAGGCCGGAGCGCGTCAGCGCCCCGGGTGAGGACTTGCCGCCACCTCCATCGTATGTGCCTGTCCCGTCCTCACACGCCTCTTCGGGGCACCGCGACGTCGGGTGAGCTGCGAGTCGCCGGTGGTTGGCATGTGCGGCGGCTCGAGCGCGGATCGACGAAGATAGGGCTAGACAAGATCCGGCCAGGCTTCGAGGGGCCATTCGGCAATGCCACGATCCAGAGCTCTCAGGGCCGAAAATCAACATCCTCGGCCGTTGCACACGCCCTGATAGCAATTCGCGTACAATGAGACGGCAGCGGCGATTTAAGACGGGGAGTCCAGAAATCGCCACGCATGAAGCGCCCCGAGACCGGGACTCGCAAAATGCGTCTCGCAAAAACACCTGCGCCCCGCAAAATAACGTCCTCTGATAAACGATTCTGTAATGCGTTCGCGTATTAAGCTACACTTGACGGCAGCATGGTCGGACCAAAGCTGAGTTGACACAAAATCCAGTCCGCGTATGTCGTAATGAGGCGCGCCGATGCGCAGCGAGACGTGAATTTGGGACGCGCGTGAATTTGCGAAGCGCGTCCCGGGCAACCGGGCTTGAATGGTAGATTGGGATAGGATGGGCACGACGATCGAACCCACGGCGAACCACCAGGACGTTGATACCGCGCCGCAGGATGGCGCATCGCACAACACCCCTCGGTACAGCCGGCGCCTGTCAGACAAGATTCTGATAGCGTTCCACCACGCCTGCGACCAGGGCGACTTCGAGGTGGCCGAGCAGTTGTTGCACGTCCTGGAAATGATGCTGACGCGCCGGCCGCTCACCCCGGACGGCACCCGCAGGCGCAACATGGAAAGCCTGGTCGCGGCCCACGAGCGCCTATGGCACCTGCGCCACGTGGAAACCAAGGATCTCTGACAAGGTCGGCGCGCACCGCTGAAACGCGGCGCGCGGCCTCCCCCCGCCCTCGGGTGCCGGCAGGTTGACGCTGCATGGCCGCGGCGCACAGACTCCCGGCCGCCGGGACGCCCGGCCATGGGGGACGACGATGAAAATCTGTGTGTTCGGCGCCGGGGCGATCGGCGGGCATCTCGCGGTGCGGCTGGCACGTGGCGGCGCGGACGTCTCGGTGGTGGCGCGCGGGGCGCAGCTTGCGGCGATCCGGCAGCACGGGCTGAAGGTGGTGACCGCCAACGGCGAAATCGACGCGCAGGTGCGGGCCAGCGCCGATACTGCGGAGCTCGGCGCGCAGGACGCCGTGCTGGTGACCGTGAAGGCCCCTGCCCTGCCCGCGGTCGCGGCCACCATCGCACCGCTGCTGGGGCCGGACACGCCGGTCGCGTTCGTCATGAACGGCATCCCCTGGTTCTACTTCCACGGGATCGGCGGCGCGCTGGAGGGGCGCCGTCTGGCGAAGATCGACCCCGGCGACGCGCTGTGGCACGCGGTTGGACCGGCGCGCGCGATCGCCGGCGTGGTGTATGCCGCGAGCGCGGTGATCCGCCCCGGCGTGATCGAGCTGAAGAACCCCAACAGCCGCGTCGTGCTGGGGGAGATGGACGGTCGGGAGAGCCAGCGGGTGCAGGCGATCACGGCGCATATCAACGGCGGCGGCATGCGGGCGATCGTTTCGCAGTCGGTGCGCGACGAGATCTGGAGCAAGCTGCTGAACAACCTCGCAAGCGGCTCGCTGGCGGTGCTGACCCAGGCGACGGTGCGGCAGATCTACCAGGAGGAGGCGTGTGTCGCGACGGCGCGGCGCATCATGGCCGAGGCGGCGGCGATCGCCGCTTCGGTGGGTGCCAGGCCGGACCCGGACCACGAGAAGCGCATCACGCATGGGCGCGGGCTGGACCA
>Ga0326727_10018259_pt1 | contig 14352 bp, 14 predicted proteins | sample MB2enrmetagenome_FD_207643 | JGI IMG/M metagenome (GOLD analysis project Ga0326727, IMG submission 207643) | Lab enriched peat soil microbial communities from McLean, Ithaca, NY, United States - MB29MY | ecosystem: Environmental > Terrestrial > Soil > Wetlands > Peat | place: USA: New York...
TCCGCCGGCGAAGAAACGCACCGCCAAGGTGGCCGCTGTTGCCCAGGCCAAAGCGCCAATCGCTCCGGCTGCAGCTCCCGCTCCGGCCAAAAGGCCGGCTGCTTCCACCCCAGTGCTGGCGCGCCGCACCATCACCTCGGAGGTGATTGCCGCCCGTGCTTATACGATTTGGGAGCAACAGGGCCGGCCCCAAGGGCGGGAAGTGGAAAACTGGCTGCTGGCGGAAAGCCAGCTCAAGGAGGAAATCCAGTCGTTTACGGCTTGAGACCTACTTTTTGTGCTGCCGTTTGACCTTGAGCTGCGTGGTAGCGTGGACTACCGCAGCACGAACCAAGGCGGCCTCTTCGTCGCTTAGCTTTTGGGACAGGCGGCCTTCAGCCTTGCGTTGCGCCTCTTCCGCCTTGGCTTCATCGATATCGTCGGCCCTGATGGCCATGTCGGTGAGGATGGCTACGCGCTGACCGGTGATCTGCACGAACCCGTCGCCGACCGCCAGGAAAATGTCCTGCCCGCTCTTCCGGGCGACGATCTCACCGGCGACCAGTTGGGTCATGATGGGCATGTGCTCGGGGTAGATGCCCATTTCGCCGTCGATGCCCGTGAGCGAGACCATCTCCACGGCCTCGGAGAAAACCTTCGCCTCCGGCGTTACAATTTCGAGTTGGAGCGTGGCGGCCATTATTCCTTGATTTCTTCAATGCCGCCCTTCATGTAGAAATTCTGCTCGGCCACGTCGTCGTGCTTGCCTTCCAGAATTTCCTTGAAGCCGCGGACGGTTTCGGCCACCGGCACCTGTTTGCCCGGCCGGCCGGTGAACACTTCGGCCACTGAGAACGGCTGGCTCAGGAAGCGCTGGATCTTGCGCGCCCGGTAGACGGTGAGCTTGTCATCCGGCGAAAGTTCATCCATGCCCAGAATGGCGATGATATCCTGCAAATCCTTGTAGCGCTGGAGCACTTTCTGCACGCCGCGCGCCGTCTCGTAATGCTCCTGGCCCACGATGTCTGGCGCGAGAGCCCGGGAATTGGAGGCCAGCGGATCCACCGCCGGGTAAATGCCCAGTTCTGCGATGGAACGTTCCAGCACAATGGTGGCGTCCAGGTGCGCAAACGTGGTCGCCGGCGCAGGGTCCGTCAGGTCATCCGCCGGCACGTACACGGCCTGGAACGAGGTGATGGAACCCTTCTTGGTGGAGGTGATGCGTTCCTGCAGGTCGCCCATTTCGGCGGCCAGCGTGGGCTGGTAGCCCACGGCGCTGGGCGTGCGTCCCAGCAGCGCGGATACCTCGGAACCGGCCTGCGAGAAGCGGAAAATGTTGTCCACAAACAGCAGCACGTCCTGGTTCTTCTCGTCGCGGAAGTATTCCGTCACGGCCAGTGCCGACAGGGCCACGCGGAGGCGCGCGCCGGGCGGCTCGTTCATTTGGCCGTACACCAAGCCGATCTTGGAGCCAGGCGCGATGATCGGCAGTCCAAATTCGTTCTTGCGCGTATGGCCCTGGGCGTCCTTTTCCACCTTGATCACGCCGGCCTCGATCATTTCATTGTACAGATCGTTGCCTTCGCGCGTGCGTTCGCCCACGCCCGCGAACATCGAGATGCCGCCGTGCAGCTTGGCGATGTTGTTGATGAGCTCCATGATGACCACCGTCTTGCCCACGCCGGCGCCGCCAAACGCGCCCACTTTGCCACCCTTCAGGAAGGGACAAATCAGGTCAATGACCTTGATGCCCGTGGTCAAAATCTGCGGTGACGTGGATTGGTCAATCAAGGCCGGGGCCGCGCGGTGAATGGGGCAGTACTTGTCGGCTTTCACCGGGCCTTGCTCGTCCACGGCCTGGCCGGTGACGTTGAACACACGCCCCATGACGCCTTCGCCCACGGGCACGGAAATCGGCGCGTCGGTGTCGATCGCCTCGTAGCCGCGCTTGAGCCCCTCGGTGGTGCTCATGGCCACTGTACGGACCCAGTTGTCGCCCAGGTGTTGCTGCACTTCCAGCGTCAACTTGGTATGCCCCATGCCGGGCAGCTCGTATTCCACGGTCAGCGCGTTGTAAATCGCGGGCAGTTGCCCGGGGAACTCCACGTCCACGACCGGGCCGATGATTTGAACGATTTTGCCTATGTTCATGTGCTAAAATGTCTGGTTCGCAAATGGGGTCAGCCCAGCGCCGCTTGGGCGGAGGTGATTTCCAGCAGTTCCGTGGTGATGCTCGCCTGCCGGAGCTTGTTGTATTCGAGCGTCAGGTCCTTGATGATCTGCTTGGCGTTGTCGGTGGCGTTCTTCATGGCCACCATGCGCGCGCTTTGCTCACTGGCCTTGGTTTCCAGGAGAATCTGGTGCATCTGGAAATTCAGGCTGTGCGGCAGCAATTCGCCCAAGACGGTTTCCTCATCCGGCTCAAATTCAAAAACCTCGGTGCTGCTGGCGGCGGGCAATTCCTGTGCCGGCGAATTCACGCCCGCCGTGGCCGCCGACAACTTGCCCATGGGCAGAAACGGCACGAGTTGGGGCTGCTGGGTGAGCGTGTTGATAAACCGCGGGAACAGGATGTCCACCGCGTCCACTTCGCCCTTGAGAAACATCTGCTGCACGAACTTGGAGATCGCGCGGGCCTCGCCGAACTCGGGGGTGTCCTTGAAATGAAACTCAGCCGTCAGGTTCCGCTTGGTGCGCGAGACAAATTGTGCCGCCTTTTTGCCGGCCGTGACAAAGACAGTGGTGTTCTTGTCCAGCTTCATAGCCTCGCGGAAGAGGTTGCTGTTCAGGCCGCCGCAGAGTCCGCGATCGGTGCTTACGAGCACCACCGCGCGCTTGGTCACCGGTCGGGCTTGCAGCAGCGGATGGTCGAAACCCACGGTGTGGGTGGCCGCCTCGGCCATGATTTCGTTCAGCAGTTGCGCATAGGGCCGGCCCACCAGCGCCGCCTGCTGCGCCTTGCGCATCTTGGCCGCTGCCACCATCTGCATCGCCTTGGTGATCTGGGCGGTATTCTTAACCGACTTGATTCGCCGGCGTATGTCGCGCGTGCTGGGCATGACGGCAGTTTATCGGTAGGTCTGTTTGAATTCGCCAACCGCCGTCTTGAGCTCCGCGCTGAGGGCGTCGCTGATGGCCTTTTCCTTGAGAATCTTCGCCAGCAGCTCCGGCTTGCGCGTGTTGAAGTACTGCCCCAGCTTGGCTTGGAAGTCCTTCACCTTGTCCACCGGCACGTCGTCAAAGTAGTTGTTCTGCACGGCCCAGAGGATGGCGGCTTGCGATTCGACCGGCACGGGGTCGTATTGCTGTTGCTTGAAAATTTCGATGATGCGCTTGCCGCGTTCGAGCAGCGCCTGCGTCTTGGCATCCAGATCGGAACCGAACTGCGCAAAGGCCGCCAGTTCGCGGAACTGCGCCAGGTCGCCCTTGATGCGGCCAGCCACCTGTTTCATGGCCTTGATCTGCGCCGCCGAGCCCACGCGCGAGACGGACAAACCGACCGAGACGGCCGGCCGCACACCTTGGTAGAACAGGTCGGTTTCCAGGTAAATCTGCCCGTCGGTGATCGAAATGACGTTCGTGGGAATGTACGCCGAAACGTCGCCCGCCTGCGTCTCGATGATGGGGAGCGCGGTGACCGAGCCGTTGCCGTATTTCTCGCCGACGCGCGCGCTGCGCTCCAGCAGGCGGCTGTGGAGATAAAACACGTCGCCCGGATACGCCTCGCGACCTGACGGGCGCTTAAGCACTAGCGAAACCTGGCGATACGCCACGGCGTGCTTGGACAGATCGTCGTAAATGATCAGCGCGTCCATGCCGTTGTCCATGAACCATTCGCCGATGGCCGCCCCGGTGAAGGGGGCCAGGTATTGGTTGGTGGCTGAATCCGAGGCGGAGGCCACCACCACGATGGTGTAGGGCAGGGCGCCGGCTTCCTCGAGCACGCCAATGACGCGCGCAATGTTCGACTGCTTCTGGCCGATGGCCACGTAAATGTTGTAAATTGGGCGCGTTTCCCGGTCGCCGGCCGCTTCCGCCGCCTTGTTGATCCGCGCCTGATTGATCATCGTGTCGATGCCGATCGTTGTCTTGCCCGTGGAGCGGTCGCCAATGATCAGCTCGCGCTGGCCGCGGCCGATGGGGATCATCGCGTCGATGGCCATGATGCCGGTCTGCACCGGTTGACTGACCGGCCTGCGCTTGACGATGCCGGGCGCAATCTTCTCCACGGGATAGAAGGCGGTCTCCCGGATGGGACCCTTGCCATCCAGCGGCTGGCCGAGCACGTTGACCACGCGGCCCAGCAGGCCTTTGCCCACGGGAACCTGCAGGAGCTTGCCCGTGGTGCGCACTTCGGAGCCTTCCTTCAATTGGGTGTAGTCGCCGAGGATGATGGCGCCCACTTCCGTCTCTTCCAGGTTGAGGGCCAGGCCCACCAAGCCGTTGCCGAAGTCGAGCATCTCGTTGAGCATCGTGTCGGTAAGACCCTCGATCTTGGCCACGCCGTCGCCGACTTCGCGGACGACGCCGACGTTTTGTTTGGCCGTGGCGACCTTGGCCCCGGCGATCTTGGCTTCGATTTCCTGTAGCAAATTACTCATAATTTCTTGCTGCGTGCTGCGTGCCGCGCGGGCGTTGTCCGCCGCACCCGGCGTTCATCATCTCAAAAACTTTCCTGCAATTTCTCCAACCGATTTTTTACACTGCCATCGTAGAGGTCACTGCCCACTTGGACCCGCAGGCCGCCGATCAGGGCGGGCTGGGTGACGTAATTGATTTCCAACCCGGCGCCATAGTGTTGTTCCAGGCTGGCACGGAGGCCGGCTTGCTGGGCGGGGCTGAGCGGCACGGCATTTTCCACGCGGGCCGTGCGCTGGGCCAAGTTCAGCTTTACCAACCGGTGCAGGCGCGAGAGAATCTGGACATAACCGCGCGGCTGTAGCTCCAGGAGCAGGTTGACGGCCTGGCGTGCGCGACCTTCGTCCAGCACGCCGTTGACCAGGCAACTGCGGAACAGTTCCCGGGCTTCGCGCTGCTCTTGCTTGGAGATTTTCATGTCGCGCTAAACGGTCAGGCGATTTGGTGCTGCGTTTCCTCCGCGAGCCGGGTTTGATCCGCCGGGGTAAGGATTTTGCCGGTGACGGTCATGGAGGTTTGCACCACCAGGCGACCGACTTCGCGCTGGAGCGCGGCGAGCGTGGCGGCGCGTTCCTGGGCCGCGGCTTCGCGCGCCTTGGTCACGATCTGCTCCGCAGCGGCCACGGCCTTCTGCGTTTCTGCTTCGGCCACGCGCGCGGCGGCGGCCCGGGCGTCGGCAATGATCTTGTTGGCCAGGTCGCCGGCATCCGCGAGTATCTTTTGGCGCGCAGCCTCGGTCTTGGCCAGCTCCGCCTTGATCTTCTCGGTATTGGCGACGCTTTCCGCGATCTTCTCCCTGCGCGCTTCGAGCATGTTGAAAATGGGCTTGTAGGCCAATTTCCACAGCACGAAGAGCACAAACGAAAAGCTGATCGTTTGTTCGACCAACTCAATCCATTTGATGCCGAGGGTATCCATAACGGCCGGTTAATGATTACCGATGACGATCCAGGCGAGAATCGCCAACCCTTCGGAGAGCGCCATGCCGATCAACATCGTCGTAAAGACCTTGCCGAATGCACCGGGATTGCGGCCAATGGCCATGACGCCACCCGCGGCGGCGATGCCGATGCCGATGGCTGCGCCACCAAAGGCCAGACCGATGTGGATGTTACCTGTCATTTCTGCGAGCATATGTTTGTGTTGTTAGTTTCAGTTTATCGCAACCGTTCGCCGGATGGTCTCCCGGTCGCAAAGCTTCAAGAATCAATGTTCGTGTTCCTCCTCCGCGTGGGTGCACAGGGTGCCGACAAAGGCCACCACCAGCATCGTGAACACAAAGGCCTGCAACAAGCAGACAACCACTTCAAAAAAGTAGCCGGGAATGGAAACCAGGATGGCGAACCACCAAGGCTTCTGGGACAAAGCCATCGTCAGCATCGTTTCCCCGCCGAAGATGTTCCCGTAGAGACGCAAAGCCAACGCCACCGGCCGGATGAACAGGATGGAAAACGATTCCATGATGCCGATGAAGATGAATAGCAGCAACAGCAGCGGATAAAGCCATTTGTTGCTGGCTACTTTCACGCCGAAGACGTGTTTGATGACGCCAATCGGGCCGTTGTACTTCACCGCCCAATAAAGCGAAGTCACAAAGAAAATCGCCGCCATGGCCACGGTCAGATTGGCATCCGTGGTGGGCGGACGAAAAAAAGGTTTGGACACATGTTCGATGGCGAAGGGCATCGGACTACCGCGATCCGGCTTGCCGAATCCAATGCTGCCGACGCCCGGAATCAAATCCGTCAGATTGGAGAGCACGATGAAAATGAAGAACGACATGGCGAAGGGAAACACCCACTTGAGCACCTTTGGTTCCAGCACGTTGGCCATCAGCGACTCCCAGCCTTCAATCAAAGCTTCCATCAAATTCTGTCCGGCCCCGGGCACTTCTTTCATTTTGCCAGTGGTAAGACGCACAAGGATTACGATCAAAATCGCCACGATCCAGGTACACACCATCGAGTTGGTTACCGGCAGCGGTCCAATATTAAACAAAACCTGGGCGGCCTGAGGGACGAGTTCTTCCGCTCGTTCAGCCTTGAGACCAGGAGAGGCGGCGTTGGCCACCGCATGGGGGGCGGCCGAAATGGCCGGCGCTGCCCCGGCGCTCGCGGCAAAAATCGCGGCGAGAAGCGTCCACACCAAAACTATTCTCGTTAGTTGGTTCACGATGCAAAAATGAAACTGATTCCTACGGCAAACCTACCGACAAACGCACAGAGAGCCATCGTAAATCAGAAGCCAGCAACGTGCCTTATTGTGAAAAATTTCACAAGATTTTTTTTAAATTTTTTGTCTTAGTTGCCCTAATTGCTTGCTGTCAAAACTCTTTAGAATAAGCGGGTTTTCTCCGTGGGCCCGCAGCTGCCGCAGGCTGAGCGCATCGTGCCGCTTCGCCAACCGCTGGCCCTGCTCGTCCCGCATCAGTTCGCAATGGAAAAAGGCCGGGGGGGCCAGGTGGAGCGCACCGTAAAGCAGCAGTTGCCGCGCGGTGCTTACCAACAGGTCGGCCCCCCGCACCACCTCCGTGATTTTCATGGCGGCGTCGTCCACCACGCACGCCAGTTGGTACGCCGGCACCCCATCGGCTCGCCAAACCACGAAATCCCCAAAGTCTTTTCCCGCCACCCAGTGCTGCGGACCCAATCGCCCGTCCACAAACCGGATCACCTCACCTTCCGGCACCCGAAAGCGCCAGTTGGCGGCCCGTGGCCGATGTTCCCCGGCCGGCGACGCGTTTGCACTCCGCGCACCTGGCTGGGGCCGGCAGGTGCCCGGGTAAATGGCCTCATCGTCCGCCGCGTGCGGGGCGGCCACGGCGGCTTGGATATCCTTGCGGGAGCAGGTGCAGGGATAGACCCAATCGCCGGCCCGCAATTGATCCAGCGCGGCCTGGTAAAAATTCATTCGCTCGCTCTGGTTATAGGGACCCAGGGCGCCACCCAAATCCGGTCCTTCAGCCCAATCAAAACCAAACCAGCGTAAATCCTCGAACATGGCCTGCACAAACTCGGGTTTGCACCGGGCCGTATCCAGATCTTCATTGCGCAAAATCAGCGCGCCGCCGGCGGTCCGGGCGCGTTCCTGTGCCACCCAGAAGGTCCGCGCGTGCCCCAGATGCAGGTAACCGGTGGGCGACGGCGCCAGCCGGCCGCGATAAGCCGGGACCGTCGTTGGGGAGAAAGAAGCTGCGGGGCTCACGGCGTGCCGGTCGCCCGAAAAAACAGGCGATGAAGTGGAGGGGGTTGGCCAAACAATGGGAAGGTCTGGCTAAGCGGCCATGGCACGGGCGTCACTGCGTAAATCAGGATCAGGTTCATATCACGGCATCGTGGCCGCCAAGGTAGCAGAGGTTGCCTGCTGCCTCCAGCGGGAGATTGGGGTGCGCGTCAGCTTGATTTCGGGGGGGCGACGTGTGCGCCGGGGGGCGGATTGGTTTGACCGGCCGGGGGTTTGTTGCTACAAGGTACGCGAAATTTTTGCGCGCCACCATTTATTGATATGACCAAAGCCAAACGCCCCAAATACTCACGAATCCTGCTGAAACTAAGTGGTGAGGCGTTGGGCGGGGAGGGGGGCAATGGTATCGATTCCGCGGCCATACTGAACATGGCCGAACAGATTTGCGAGGTGCGTGAACTGGGGGTGCAAGTGGTGGTGGTGGTGGGCGGCGGGAATATTTTTCGCGGCTTGAACGGCAGCAAGCGGGGCGTGGAACGCGCCACCGGCGATTACATGGGCATGTTGGCCACCATCATTAATTCCCTGGCGTTGCAGGACGCCCTCGAGAAGCTGGGCGCGCCCACCCGCGTGCAAAGCGCCATTACCATGTCCCAGGTGGCCGAGCCCTTCATCCGCCGCCGCGCCGTGCGGCATCTCGAGAAGGGGCGCATCGTGATTTTTGGCGGCGGCACCGGCAATCCTTATTTTTCCACCGACACCGCGGCTGCCTTGCGCGCCAATGAAATCGGCGCCGAAGTGATCCTGAAAGCCACCAAGGTGGACGGTATCTACGATTGCGATCCCAAGCAGAATCCCAAGGCCAAACGTTTCAGCCAGATTTCGTATCTCGATGCCCTGCAACGGCGCCTGCAAGTCATGGATTCCACGGCCTTCTCGCTGTGTATGGATAACCAGATGCCCATCATCGTGTTCGACTTCTTCCGTCCGCACAACCTGCGCCGGGTGGTGCTGGGTGAAGCCGTGGGCACCCAGGTCACCGGTTGAGTTGAGGTGATCACCTGCCTGGCGGACCCGGAGTTTTGCGCCGTCTCCCATCATGCCTGAATTACCGGAAGTTGAAGTGCTCGCGCGCCATTTGCGTCCTTTGATCGAGGGCCGCACCATCCGTGCCGTCCAAGTGCGCCGGCCCAAGGTGCTGGCCCCCACCACCGTTGCCGATTTCCAGCAGTCCCTGTTGGGGACCACGTTTGTGGGGCTGGAGCGGCGGGCCAAGTACCTGTGCTTCGAAATGCGCGCCCGGCACTCGCGGACCCGTTTCCTGCTGCTGGGGCATCTGGGCATGACCGGGCGAATGTACCTGGCGCCGAAGAAAGATCCGTTGCCCAAACATGCGGCGGTGATCCTCGACTTGGGCCGGTTGAATTTCATCTACGATGACACCCGTTATTTTGGCCGGTTGACGCTGGATCCTTCGCCCCTGGCGGGACTGGGGCCGGAGCCGTTGGAAAAGACCTTCACGCCGGAGGTGCTGACGGGCGGTCTCAAGCGCTCGCGCCAGCCGATCAAGGTGAAGCTCCTCGACCAATCGCTGGTGGCTGGGATTGGCAATATTTATGCCAGTGAGGCCCTGTTCCGGGCGGGCATTTCACCGCGGCGCCCCGCGAACCGGCTGACCCGCCCGCAGACGGCCAAGCTCTGGCTGGCGATCCGTGAGGTGCTGGCCACGGCAGTGGCCGAGGGCAGCACGGTGCCGTTGAATTTCAGCGCCCACGCAGCGGACGGCCTTTACTATTACGGCAGTGCCGCTGGTGAGCGGGATTTCTACACTGAACGTTTGCGGGTGTACGACCGGTCCGGCAAACCGTGTGAGGTTTGCCGGACACCGATTCGGCGGATCGTGCAGGCGGCGCGCAGCACTTTTTTCTGTCCGCACTGCCAAAAAATCTGAGCGGAGAGGGACCTTTCAAGGTCGCCCGCTCCGCCCAGAACTGCAATGGACCAAACCGCCGAAAGTCGGCCGGCTGGCTAAACGATGCGTTATCTTACCACTTAATCGTCGTGCCTACGGACACCAGATTGCCATCGTACTCACGATAAGGGGCCTCGGCAGCGTTGTTCTGGGCGTTGCGGGCCAGATCCAGATTGTACGCGACGTTGAAGCTGAGGTTGCGATTCACCGCAAACGTCAAGCCCGTGGACAAGGTGTACAGGTAATCGTTCCGCAGGGAAGTGCTGCCCGCGTTGCCGCAGGTGTAGTCGCTCGACTGAATACGGCCGGTCAAGTCCCAAGCGAGCTGGCTGGTCAGCTTGCGCTTGTAACCGAGTTCATAAAGGCTTTCCATGATGGGCACTTTGCCTGTGCTGGAAACCCAACGCCATTGCTTGTAGCGCAGCGACAGTTTGTCATTGTCGGAGATGTTCGCGGTGGCGCTGGCTTCCGCGTAATACGTAATGGTGTTATCGTCGTTGACCGGCGCACTCTCGTCATAGCTCCGGAAATCCGGGCCGCCTTGGGCGGACAGCGTCAGCCATTTCCACGGGCTGCCTTCGACGCCGAGCAGCACGCGGTTATAGTCGCTGGTGGCGCTCAATTGTTTGGAATCGATCGCCTCCGAGAGTGTCTGCTGATACTGATGGCCGTAGCGGTAGCCCAACGTGACCGCAAAGTTCGAGGCCACCTTGTAGCCAAAGTCCACGCCGCCATTCGCATCGTAGCGGTCCACGTAATTCTGGTAGCCGGATTCAGTGCTCCAATCGGTCATGAGATCGTAATACAGGAGCGACGCCGCCAGACGCACAAAATACTTGTCCTGGTCGAACTGGATGGCGAGCTTGGACCGGTCCTGGATTTGCTGCAGGCGCTCGCGCGGGAGGGCGGTGGCGTAGCAGCTCCGAGAACTGTCGTCACCCGAATAAACGGGGGCCTTGTCGCTGCCATCGATGTAGTTAAAACCGTTATCCAAGCTCACGGAGAACGCACCGGCGTTGACCTTGACCGTCTGCGCCAGGCGGTGAGCGGTGTAGTTCTGGCTGGGCTCGTTGTGAAAAATGTTCACCTCGGGGTTATAACCGAGGGACAGCGCCTGGACGACCGACGCGTCACCGAAGAGCGGCACCAAGTTGAGGCCCAGCGTGGGCGAGAAAGTGCTGATCCACGAGCTCTTTTCCTTCTCATGATCGCCGGAGACGCCATAGATGTTGTCATTGTAGCTTTCCTTGGCGGTGAAGCTGAGGTCGCTGAGCCAGGCGGGCTTTTCCGGGAGGAAGGAAAAAGCCGGCAGCGTGCTGGCCGTACCAGTGCTGGGTGCGTTGGTGCTGGCAGACTGCGCGGTTTGGGCTCCGGCACTGGGGATCAGGGCCAGCAGCGATGCGCAGAGGGCAGCGGATTCGAGTTGGATGCGGCGTGAATAGGCCGAATCATATCTGAAGACGGAAGCATTAGACCGTCGGATAGTTGTTTTTGCGTATGATTTCATTCGTGTTATTTGTCGTTTTTAGGGATTGGCTCCCGCCGTTGCGGGCTGCCGATTGTGTTCTTGAGATTTGCTGTGGCCTGCGGCCGGGTCTTTCGCTCCAGCCGTGCGGGCACCTGTCGGCTGCCTGAGCCGGCTGCTTCCCTGGTGGGAGGCGAGCGACAGAGATCCGTGATCGATGTGCGCGGCATCGGTGCCATCCACCAGTGCCAGCAGTTCGCCGACCGAAGCTTTCATGATCTGCGCCTGGGCGGCCAGTTCCTGCGATGAACTTGCGAGCTCTTCCGCGCTGGCGGCGCTGGTCTGGGTCACTTTGTCCATCTGCCCCACCGCCACATTCACCTGTTCGATGCCCTGGCTCTGTTCCTGGGAAGCATTGGCAACTTCGCCCACCAAATCGTCCAATTGTCTGACCCGAGTGACTATTCCTGTCAGAGTCTGCACAACTTTGTCACTGATTTCAACCCCTTGCCCCGTTTTTGTAATCGCGCTGGCGATCTTGGCCGATGTCTCCTTGGCCGCCTGGGCGCACCGTTGCGACAAGTTGCGCACTTCATCGGCCACCACGGCGAATCCCATGCCGGCCTCGCCGGCCCGCGCGGCTTCCACGGCCGCATTCAGGGCCAGGATGTTGGTCTGGAAAGCGATTTCATCAATGGTTTTGATGATTTTGGCAATATCATCGCTCGAATTTTTGATGGCCTGCACGGCGGCGGACATTTGCTGCATGTCGGCGGCGCCCCGCTCAGCCTCGGTCCGGGTCTGCTTGGCCAAGTCATTCGCCTTCCGGGCGTTGTCTGCATTGCGCTTGGTCATGGCCGCCATTTCTTCCAACGAAGAGCTGGTTTCTTCCAAGGAAGCCGCTTGTTCGCTGGCACCCTCGGCCAGCGACTGGCTGGTGGACGCCACCTGTCCCGACGCTTCGCTTACCTGGTCGGCTCCCTGATTCAATCCGGCGGCAATGGCGTGCAGGGCGTGACCGGTGTTGCGCGTGATGATCCAAGCCAGCCCAACCCCGACCAACAGCGCCACAATCAACCCGATTTCAATACCTAATTGTGAAGCCCGGACGGCCGACTGAATCTCCCGGGTTGCCTGGTCTGAGCTCGATCGACTGTAATCAATCAGCGCTCCCAGGGCGCTTAAATATCGGTCGGTCGCGGGGTCGAGCTCGTTCCGAGCCATCTGGTAGGCGGCCGTGTTGTTGGTCGACTGCCGGCTGACCGCCAGCACGTTTCCCCGAACCGTCGTGTAATCCGTGCGTGCGGATTTGATCTGCGCCAGCAGTTCGCGACATTTCGCGTCTGTATTGATCCGCTCAATTTCGTTGTAAGCTTTGGTGTTGGCCTCCGCGCCATTTTTGATGCTGTTCTCCAGCCGCGTCATATCGGCCGCATCGCTGCTGCCGATATGCTGGTAAACCGTTCGCACGGTGTCCTTGGCCTGCATGCCGACTTGGCCGCAAAGCTGGACGGTGGGCGCAGTTTGGCTGGCGATCAGATCCGCATGGTGGCGAATGGTCGTCAAACGGGTGTAGGCAAACCCGCCCAAGGCGGCCGCTACGACAATGACGCCGGCGAATCCGAAGGCGATCCGGGCGCCGACAGTCCAGTTTTTCATATTCCAGCATCGGCAGAATATGATCCGGACTAATGTCTTAAAAACGTGACATTTCCTGTCCTGAAAACACTAATCCGGCTCGCCGGAGACCTGCCGACGGCTTTAGCCGGCGAAGGGGGGGGGCGTGCCGGAGCAGTGGCTTGGCTTCCGAATGGGGTGGCTCGGTTGAAGTGGTGGGCGTCGTTTGTGACCGAGGACTATGCTGCCAAGCGGTCCGGCCGGTGGAAATGGCTCAAAGCTCCGCGATGCGGTTGACGATGGCGTAGCGAACAAGTTCGGCCGTGCTTTGACAGCCCAGTTTTCGCTTGATCCGCAAACGGTAGGTGTCTACGGAACTCAGGCTCAGGTTGAGGCTGGGGGCCATTTCCTTGCTCCGTTTCCCGGCGGCGAGCAGGCGCAGCAACATGCGCTCTTTTTCGGAGAGCATCGGGCCGGTTCGGCCCGGCGGCTGAGTGAGAATACCCCGGTAATTTTCGAGCATGCCCGCTCGGAGCTGGGGGCTCACCCACATCCGCCCCTCCAGCACTTTGCCGATGGCCTCCAGCAAATCGGCCACCGCGCTGGATTTTAGCACGTATCCCGAAGCCCCCGCCCGCAAGGCTTGCTCCACTTGCGCGGGATCTCCGTCATCGGTGAAAACCACGATCTTTACGGCCGGTAAGAATTGCAGAACGCTTTCAATAACGGCGATCCCGTCCAAGCTCGGCAGGCGCAGATCCAAGATCAACAAGTCCGGCTCCAACTTGCGGGCCAGTCTCACGGCTTCCAATCCGGTTGCCGCCTGGCCAATGACGATCCAACCGCTTTGCTTTGCAATTTCCACGCGGAGCCCGCTACAAACCACGGGATGATCGTCGGCCAGCAGAATCTGCCTGTTTGTCATGCTGTTTAGACTATTCCGGACTCGGGAGGCATCGGTTACCTCGCCTAATGAGGCCGTTGCTGCGAGCATTTTTGGCCGGGACTTGCGGTCAACGATCCTTGAACAGATGTGTTGCCGCCATCGCCAGACCCGCACAACCGTCATTTGCTGCTGAACGATTTGTTTAAAAGTAACGTGAGGATGAAGCAAAGTCATCTTATTTTATTGGCTGACCAGCGTTTTCAGAAGCCTTGCGGAAGTGGCCGCGTGAACGGGAAAGGTTGGAGGAGGAAAAACAGGTGTAACCGCGGCCGGGACATGCCGTTGGTTTGCGATCTGTTAACACACAAAAGCTGCTATTTATTAGTAACTTGTAAATTTGCGGATGCGTGGGCCGCGGCGCGTTCTGGCCAGGCTCTCCACTGGGCACGGAATGGTAAAGACGCCGCTTTCCGGCCATCTCCGGCGGGCGGCCACCAACTTGTAAATCGGCGGTGGCTGGCTGGGCGGCCGCCCGGGAGGGGGGAACCGAGGCGGCGCCAGCACATCGCTGCCGGGGATGGCCGCGACAAGGCCGGCACGAGCTACGGATTT
>Ga0326727_10018260_pt1 | contig 14351 bp, 16 predicted proteins | sample MB2enrmetagenome_FD_207643 | JGI IMG/M metagenome (GOLD analysis project Ga0326727, IMG submission 207643) | Lab enriched peat soil microbial communities from McLean, Ithaca, NY, United States - MB29MY | ecosystem: Environmental > Terrestrial > Soil > Wetlands > Peat | place: USA: New York...
GCGATGGGGGGCCGAGGGGGAAATCTCTACTATGAGGATGGCGCCACTGCCGCTGGATATGCGCTGTTGGCAAAAGACAAAGATGCCTATGATTTTCAGGATGAGGTCTGGCGATATTTTCTTTCGTCAGTTCACGATGATGGATATTTGGATTCGGAAGTCTCAAGAGGCTCGCGGGCGCTGATCTACCATAACCGCGCCTTATCCATGCTGCTCGCCATGCGGGAGGCCAGACGGGCTTTGCGCATTCCGGAAACCGAGGCGGATCGGGTCAAACTGAAAGCCTTGTCCGATCTCGTCGGCCGCGCTCTCTGTCGTCCGCAGGAGATGGCGGCACGGGCCGGAGTGGCGAGCGAAGAGCCGATGGGCGACTGGGGCTACCGTGTTCAGCAAACCTATGGCGCCGATCTCATGAATAACGATTGGCAGACCTGCGGGATAAAGACGAACAACGTGATCGATCTGAATGGCGGCGGTGATCTCGCCAAAATGCGCCTGACCTTTATGAGTCTTGCGCAAAATCCGGCCCGGTAGGAATCGCGAATTCAACCGGAGAACAGCCTATTTGGCCGCCAGCCGCAAGGCGCCGTCCAGGCGGATCACTTCGCCGTTCAGCATGACATTGGCGAAGATGGCCGCAGCCAGGTCGGCATATTCCTCGGGGCGCCCCAGGCGGTTGGGAAACGGTGTCATCAGGCCCAGGGACAGCCGCGCCGGCTCGGGCAGCGAGGCCAGCATCGGGGTCTCGAACAACCCCGGCGCGATGGTGACGACGCGGATGCCTCGGGCCGCCAGTTCGCGGGCCATGGGCAAGGTCATGCCGGCCACGCCGGCCTTCGAGGCGGCATAGGCGGCCTGGCCGATCTGTCCGTCAAAGGCGGCGACCGAGGCGGTGTTGATCAGAACGCCCCGCTCTCCGTCGCCCAGAGGCTCCAGGCGGGCCATGTGATCGGCGGCCAGGCGGTTCATGTTGAAGGTCCCGATCAGGTTCACGGTGACGCAACGGGTGAAGCGACCCAGGTCGTGGGGGCCATCGCGCCCCGACACCCGTTCCGAAATCGCCACGCCGGCACAATTGACCACGCCACGCAGGCCCTTGGGTGCCGCTTGCGCCGCCGCAATGGCCCGCAGGCAATCGGCCTCGACCATGACGTCGACGGGGACGAAGGTTGCGCTGGCTCCCAGGTTCGCGGCCATTTCGCTGCCCTGCTCGCGGTTGACGTCGGCAATGACGACAAATCCGCCTTGGGCCACCACCATGGCGGCGGTGGCGGCCCCCAGCCCCGATCCGGCTCCGGTGACGATGATGCCGCTGCCTGCGATGTCCATGATCTCTTCCTTCCCGCTGCCTTGGTTTCAGATCCGCTCGATGACGGTGGCAGTGGCCATGCCATGCCCGACGCACATGACCTGCAGGCCGAACTGCCCGTCGGTGGCTTGCAACCCGGCCAACATCTTGGCCATCAGGGCCGCACCGGTTCCCCCCAGGGGATGACCATGGGCGATGGCGCCGCCCCAGGGGTTGACCTTGGCGGGATCGGCGGGAAAGGTGCGCAGCCATGCCAGGGGCACCGTCGCGAAGGCCTCGTTGATCTCGATCCAGTCCAGATCTTCCAGGGCCAGACCGGCCCGGGCCAGCGCCCGATGGGTCGCCGGCATGATCCCCGTCAGCTGCATGACCGGATCGGACCCGATGGCGACGCGCGCCCGGAAGCGTGCCTGGGGCCGCAACCCGTCGGCTATGGCGCGGTCGCGGTTGCCGACCAGGACCGCTCCGGCGCCATCGGCCAGTTGGCTGGAGTTGGCGGCGGTCACCACGCCCTCGCCAGGCGCACGGAAGACCGGCGCCAGGGCGGCCATCTTTGCCTCGTCGATCGTTCCCCGCACCCCTTCGTCGCGATCGACGGGCCGCGTGACGCCGGTGACGTCCTGGCCGTCCATGGCAACGATTCCCTGGTTTTTCCGGGTGGCGATGGCCGCCTGGGCGCGGCGATGGCTTTCCTTGGCGAAGGTGTCGCAGTCGGATCGGGTCAGGTGCCACTGCTGGGCAATGCGCTCGGCGCTTTCCACCTGATGGATCAGCGGGTAGCGGTCGAACAGGGCGGGATTGAGGTCTTCGAAGCCACGAAACTCCCCCTTTCCCAGGGTGATGTCGAGGAACATCGGGACCCGGCTCATGCTTTCGACGCCGCACCCGATGACATAGTCGGCGTCTCCTGCCGCCACCGCCTGGGCCGCCATATGCACCGCCTGTTGGGACGAACCGCACATCCGATTCAAGGCGACACCGGGAACCGTCTCGGGAAATCCCGCCAGCATGACCGCCAGGCGCCCGACGTTGGCGCCCTGCTCCCCGGCCTGGGTCACGCAGCCGGCAATGACGTCCTCGATGGCCGCCGGGTCCAGACCCTGGCGGTCGATCAGACTGGACAACAGCCCGGCCAGAAGGGAATCCGGGCGATGCTGGCGCAGCATGCCGCCCCTACGGCCAAAGGGTGTCCGGATGGCGTCGATGATGACCGCTTCTGACAAGATTGCCCCCGTCCTTTCGCTGGTTTTGCCGCAGAATGATGTCGCGTTGGATCTCACTGGGCGCCCACATCGCGGCGTTGCGGGCGAAGGCCTTGGCCGAGGCGGCGGCAACTTGTCGTTGGATCTCGTTTTAAGCGAACGCTTGTTCGTTTCATTAGCATATCGCAACCTGCGAACGCAACGCGCAAACACCAACAAGCGCAATAAGGGAATATCTTAGGGGCCCCGGGGACGTCAGAAACAACGCCAGGAGGGTCTCGGGCAATTCTGCGGACGGTCACCGCGGCCCCTTCCCGCTTTCGGCTTTTCTTGCCGCTTTCGTGATCCAATGCAAGACCTTGGCGCCGGACGTGCTAAACTTACTTTTGGCCGTTGGCCCGCAACGATTCTCCTCCCGACCGCTTTGACACCCAAGCGGTCACTTGCGAACGGAGAATGCTGCCGCGGGACTGCAGGGTAGGAAAGGATCGCGTCAGACGGGGCTCTAGGGGGAAGGCTGATGACGATTATCGATTTTCCAGCGACGTCTCCTGGCTCGAAAGCGGAACTGACCGCTTTCCTGACCCGGAACGGCTGGGTCAGGATCGAGGATGCGGACAGCGATACCTGGGTTCTCGACCTTGGGCCGATCGATCCCGACGACGACGGGGCCTTTCGCCAGCGGCGTGCTCTTCTCGAGGCGCTGGTGGGGCATTTTCACAATCGTGGCTGGAAAACCGAGACATTTGATTTCGATGTGGACGGCGGTTTGCACCTTTTGTTGATCGGTCGCCATGGTGATCGGGCGACGCTGGCCTCCTATCCCGATGAAAGCCGCGGACGTCGTGGGGCGGTCCTGCTGCTGGACCTGTCCCAATAACATCGGCAAGACGAATGATGCCAAGGTCTCGCTGGCACGCCAAAGGGATGGTTGATGAGGAAGCTTAATCTGGGCTGTGGGCAGAACAAGATGCCCGGCTATATCAACGTGGACAAATATGCGGCGGTCGAACCGGACGTGCTTTGGGATTTGGAGGTGACTCCCTGGCCCTTCGAAACGAATTCGGTCGACGAGATCGTCATGCGCCATTGTCTGGAACATATGGGTTCCACGACAGAGATTTTCTTCGGCATTATCAAGGAGCTTTACCGTGTTTCCTGCCACGGCGGAAAAACCCTGGTGGCCATCCCTCATCCGCGCAGTGACGGTTTCGCCGGAGATCCAACCCACGTTCGGCCCCTGCTTCCGCAGGTATTTTCCCTGTTCTCGCGGAAAAACAATCTGGATTGGAAAGAGCGGAACTGGCCCAACACACCGCTTGCTCTGTATCTGGGCGTCGATATCGAAATCGAGCACGTCAATTTCGATCTGATGCCCTTTTGGGCCGAGGAATTTCAACAAGGCCGCAAAAGCAGGGAAGAGATCGAATTCGCGATCGCGTCCTATTACAACGTCGTCAACGAGATTACGGTGACCTTGCGGGTGGTCAAGGAAGCCGATAACTCTTTGCGGATCGATTGATCCGATCGTTCTTCTTGTTATGTGGAAATGAAAAGCGCTCGAGCGTGATGCCGATCTGGGGCGTCACGCTCGAGGGAAAGCCTGGTGGCATTTCTAATCGAAGGCCGATCAGGAAGCCCGCAGGTTCACTGCGGCCAGCTTTCCGGTCCGTCCGCGCTCGACCTCGTAGGACAGCTTCTGTCCCTCGCTGAGGTTGCCCATTCCGGCGCGCTCGACGGAGGAAATGTGGACGAATACGTCGGCTGAACCATCCTCAGGTTGGATGAAGCCGAAACCCTTGATGGAATTGAACCACTTAACAGTGCCAGTGGACATGATGTCTCCCATAGCTGGCGTTACCCCGACCAAAACGATCCGAGGCATCAAATCAGTAATGGGTGTGTCCAGAAGGAGACCCGTTGCAGGGCAGCCGTGGGAAGTTCCCAACGAATTCGAATGGCCCATATGGTCACGGGCGGTTGTGGATGTCTACATCTTTCCAGAGACAGGGCAGATAGATCAAACGACCGTGGCCGGCGTGAGCCTGATCAGGATGGCGGCCCAACCATCGGATTGCCGCCGCCATTTGTCCGGAAAAGTTGGGAACCAAAAGGCTAGCTGCCGACCGAGACCGCCTCCTCGCTCATCAGCGCGCTCCCTGGTGTCACCGCGACATTGCGGTTGGTATCGGGATGCGATGTCGCATGAAGCGCCCGGCACAGGCAGCGTTGGCCGTGGCAATTGCGACGCCCGCCCAGCAGGCGCGCGGCACGAAGATTGATGCTGGCCAGGTCGAAGATCTGTCGATCATCCGGAAAGGCACGGCTTTCGAGGATATTAAATACAAAGCCGGAAAACCGAAGTAATTCAGTATTAAGCAGGTCGCTTGAAACGTAATGGTAACGAATACTTGTCCATAGGATCCGCTGCTCACGCAAGCATTTTTCTATCTTATTTCGAGTATCGGCGGCCTCCATGTCTCGTGCCAGCGCAACGAGCCATACCTTCAGGTGGCAAATGTCGGACGTCGGCATTCCGCCCTCCTTATGAGTTTCTTAACGGACCGCCAGAATATCGCCGATAGTTGTGTGAGCCAATAGAACTTTTTTGCCGTATGACGTTATTCCAGATTAGTAACAATAAATATAAAGATATTGTCAATATCGTGCGACCGGTTTGCATATTCCGTTACCAATGGGCAACAGTGGCGGATAACTGTGACTTTTTTGCATGTGCGAAAGGGGCCGATGGAATGGCGGCGAGACTGGCGGATCGCCGCGCCCCGTTGCTCTGCTGACGGGGAAATGGGGCAACCCTGGCAGGTTGCCCCGTAAATAAATGGTCTCGCAGGGACAGAGGATCCTGCAGTTACACTTCGATACCCGCTGGCGTCTTTCCCGATCCGGTCTTGGGAAGGATCAGATGCATGAGGACCAGTCCGACCAAGTAAAGCGAAGACGCGATACCAAACAGCAGTTGATAATTACCGTTGGTGGCATCCAGCAGCCTGCCGACGCCCATCGAAACGAATGTTCCGACAAAATAGGCGCAGAAACCGCCGATCCCGACAACCGAGCCCACCGTATTCCTTGGCATGGTGTCCGAGACGATGGTGTAGACGTTGGCCGAATAGCCCTGGTGGGCCGAGGCGGCAATGCCGATCAACAAAATGGCGGTCCAGGGATTGGAAGCCTGGGAGGCCATGAACACCGGGACCACGCACAGGCCGCACACCAGGAAGGTGATCTTGCGGGCCCGCAATGTCTTGACGCCCCGTTTGATCAGGTGGGACGACAACCATCCGCCGCCGATGCTTCCGACATCGGCCATGCAGTAGATGACCACCAATGGCAGCATGGCCGCCATCAGGTTGATGCCATATTGCTTGGAGAGGAACCCGGGAACCCAGTTCAGGTAGAACCACCAGACAGGCGCACTGAAGCAGGTGCCCACGATGTTCGCCCAGGTGCCGCGATAGCCCAGCAGGGTGATCCAAGGCACACGCTCGACGGAAACCGGCGGATCGCTGCGGATATAGTCAAGTTCGGCCCGGGTCACCCGGGGGTGTTGGTCGGGGCGCTGATAGAACAGGAACCACACGACGACCCAGATCAGACCGATGCCGCCGGTGATCAGGAACGCCGGGCGCCACCCCCAGCCGATGACGATCAAGGGCACGATGACCGGCGCAACCACGGCGCCGACATTGCTGCCGGCGTTGAACAGCCCGGTGGCCAGGGCGCGTTCCTTGGCGGGGAACCATTCCGAGATCGTTTTGATCGAGGCCGGAAAATTCCCACCTTCGGTCAGCCCAAGCCCGGCGCGGGCAAACTTGAACCCGGTGACACTGCCCATGAAGGCATGAATGCAGGCGAACAGGCTCCAAGAGGCGACGGCTCCGGGCAGTCCGAACTTGACGCCAATCTTGTCCATCAGGCGGCCGACGCCGATGTAACCGAAGGCATAGGCTAGCGAAAATGCCGCAACAATGTCGCCAAAATCGGACTCGCTCCAGTGCAGTTCGCCCATCAGGGTGGGCTTCAGCAGGCCCAGAACCTGTCTGTCCATGTAGTTGATCGTCGTCGAAAAGAACAGCAGCGCACAGATGGTCCAACGGTAGTGCCCGATCTTCTTGACCACCGTCTCGGCCAAAGTGGGTGCGAGTGTGTTGTCTTGATATGACATGTTTCTTCCCCAGGTCACGTCAGTGGCGTTCGCCACGGGGACCGGCATCCGGCGCCGCATCCCCCTGACCTCAAAACAAGAGTACTAGGATACAAGTACTAGTATCCTAGCACGACCGCCGCCATGCGGCAAGACGCGGTTGTCGGATGACTTCTCGGCGACCGCCCACCGCCACGCCATTGTGCACCCCGTTCCGGCTCGATTTTTTCTTGCCGGGAAAGGCAAACGTTTGCCAGGATTCCGCTTGACACCCTGCCATGGTAGTATATTGTTTTTGTCGCTTGCGCGGGACGAGATTGGGCCGCAAACAGTTTTGCAACTGCCGGCCTTTCTATCGGCATCCAGCCAACAGGTTCTTCAGGTGAGGACAATGGTCATTGCTCCTGGTCACAAGCATCTGCGACTCTCCGTACAGGTGTTCGAGACGATCCGTGCCGAGATCGTCAGCGGCGCCCTTTCCCCCAACACCCAGATCTCCGAAGCCGAGTTGTCCGAACGCCTGGGGGTCAGCCGAACCCCGGTGCGGGAAGCCCTGATCAAGTTGGCCGAAGATGGTCTGGTACAGATCGTGCCTCAAGTGGGCACCTTCGTTGCGCCCATCTCGGTGGTCTCGGTGAAAGAGGCTCAATTCATTCGCGAGCAGCTGGAATGCGCCCTGGTCGTCGAGGCGGTCAAACGCATTGACGCCGCCAGCCTGCGCCGTCTGCGGGACAACCTGAACGAGCAGCGCCACGCCACCCAGGACGGTGATTGGGACCGCTTCTATGCCCTGGATGAGTCCTTCCACGGCATCCTGGCCGGCGTCGCCGGACATCCGACGGTTTGGCGCGTCATCCAGCAATCCAAGGTGCATATGGACCGGGTGCGGCATGAAAGTTTCCGGATGCCCGACCATATGGCCCACCTGATGATCCAGCACGCCGCCATTGTCGACGCCGTTGCCCACGGCAATTCCCAGCAGGCTCAGGAGGAGCTTCGCCGCCACCTGCGGGAAATTCTCGGAACCCTAGAGAAATTGGGACTGGAGGCGGTTGCGGATTCCCAGCCCTTTGCACGTCAGCGAGAAGCCAGGACCTGATCGATCCCCCGGTCCGGCTTGCGGCGCGCCGCACTATCAATCGAGGCCTGTGGCCTTAAGCCAAAACAAGGAGACTGACACGATGAAAATGACTTTCCGCTGGTATGGCGACAGCGATCCGGTAACTCTGGATTACATACGCCAGATTCCCGGGATGTATGGCATCGTCTCGGCCGTCTATGACGTGCCAGTCGGCGACGTTTGGCCCCTTGAGAAGATCAAGGCTTTGAAGGACAAGATCGAATCCCACGGCCTGACCTTCGAAGTGATCGAAAGCGTACCGGTCCACGAGGACATCAAGCTGGGCAAGCCCAGCCGCGACCGCCTGATCGCCAACTATGCCCAGACCTTGCGCAACCTGGCCGCCTGTGGCCTCAAGGTGGTCTGCTACAACTTCATGCCGGTGTTCGATTGGACCCGGACGACCCTGGAGATGACGCTGCCCGACGGCTCGACGACGCTGGGCTTCGACACCGAGGTGGTCAGCAAGATCGATGTCAGCGGCGGCATCTCCCTGCCCGGCTGGGATGCCAGTTACAAGGCGGAAGAGCTGAAATCGCTGCTGGCCGAATACGCCAAGGTCGACGAAGCGACCCTGTGGGCCAATCTCGAATACTTCCTGAAGGGCGTCATCCCGACCGCCCAGGACGTCGGGATCAAGATGGCCATTCATCCCGACGATCCGCCGCGCCCGATTTTCGGCCTGCCGCGCATCGTCAAGGATCGGGCCGACCTGAAGCGACTGTTGTCCATCGTCGACACACCGGCCAATGGGTTGACGTTGTGTTCCGGTTCGCTGGGCGCCGATTGCAAGAACGATATCGTGGCCCTGGTGCGCGAGTTCGCCGGCCAGGGGCGCATCCATTTCGCGCACCTGCGCAACGTCAAGGTCTCGGAAAAAGGCGATTTCTTCGAGACCGGTCATCGGTCCGAGGACGGTTCGCTCGATATGGGTGAAATCGTTCGCGCTTACTACGAAGCCGGCTTCGAGGGTTATGTCCGGCCCGACCACGGCCGCATGATCTGGGGCGAGACCGGCAAGCCGGGTTATGGCCTTTATGACCGCGCTCTGGGAGCGGTGTATCTCAACGGCCTGTGGGAAGGCATTGCCAAGGCCGAAGCAGCAGGAAAGAAAGCATGACTGTTCCGTTCAAGATCGATCTCTCGGGCCGTGTTGCCGTCGTGACCGGCGGCGGCGGGGTCCTGTGTTCCCAACTGGCCCAGGCGATGGCCGAATGCGGCGCCAAGGTCGCCATCCTCGACCTGAATGCCGAGGCCGCCGAAGCCTCGGCCCAGGCGCTGCGCGCCAAGGGGTTCCAGGCCCAGGGGTTCGCCGCCAACGTGCTGGAGCGCGCCTCGCTGGAAGCTGCGGCGGCGGCGGTCGAGACCGCCTTCGGTCCCTGCGACATCCTGCTGAACGGGGCCGGTGGCAACCATCCGAAAGGCACGACGACAAAGGAGTGGCTGGAAGAAGCCGACCTCAACGACCCCAGCCTGACCACTTTCTTCGATCTGGACCCTAAGGGCATTGAGTTCGTCTTCAACCTGAACTTCCTGGGCAGCCTGATCCCGTCTCAGGTGTTCGCCCGTCAGATGATCGGGCGCAAGGGATGTTCCATCATCAACATTTCGTCGATGAACGCCTTCTGCCCCCTGACCAAGATCCCGGCCTACAGCGGCGCCAAAGCCGCCGTCAGCAATTTCACCCAATGGCTGGCGGTGCACTTCGCCAAGGTCGGCATTCGCGTCAACGCCCTGGCGCCGGGCTTCTTCCTGACCAACCAGAACCACAAGCTGCTGATCGATGAGGCAACGGGCCAGTTCACCGCCCGAGCCAAAAAAATCATCGACCATACCCCGATGGGGCGCTTCGGCGAAGCCGAAGAACTGGTGGGAACCCTGTTGTGGCTGGTCAGCAACGAAGCCTCGGGCTTCGTCAACGGTGTCGTCGTTCCGATCGACGGAGGTTTTGCCGCCTATTCCGGCGTGTGATCCCCTGCCCCTCCCTGATGACGGCTTCCAGGGAGGGGCTTCCTTCTCTTGCGCCCTGTTATACCGGCGAACCTTTGATTTGACTCGTTCGCCGGTCCTTGGCCGCCATTGAGGCGGCGGCCAGGCGGGCGGATGCCCGACCCCTATCGAGGGACTTACGGCAGGTCAATTCATTGGCCTGCCGGTATTACAGCCCTGTCAGGTTAAGCCGTCCGTTCTTGATCGGCGGACAGTAGAAATAGGCTCCGCTTTCCGCCTCGGTATAGCGCAACAGCGCATCGACCTGGCCATCGACCAGGCCGCACATCCGGCGCAGGACAAGGTCCATGACGGCCAGATCAGCGGTGTAGGCGACGAACTGCAGCCCTTGCTGCAGCAGGGTTCCCCATGGCATCGACCGGCGCAGCATGAATGCCGGCTGCTCGTACCCTTCCTGGTCCGTTCGCTTGACGTGGGAGGTTTCCGGGGCGTCCTCCATTTCCTCGTTGTCCGACAGGCGCCGGCCGACAATGGCGTCGCGCTCGCTCTGCGCCAGGCGATCAAAGCGGCTGCGATAGTGGAGATAGCGTTGCACCAGGGCAAAGGAGCCACCCGCCAGATCTCCGTTGGGGATCAACGCCGCCTCGTCGGCATCGTCGCCTTCCGGATTGGCGGTCCCGTCCAGATAGCCGGTCAGGTCCCGCCCGTCACGATAGCGAAACAGCGGCAGGCTTTCCTCCAATTGGAAAAGCCCGGCCAGTTGAGACTCCAGCGTCTCGGCCCGGGCGAAGGCGCCGCCAGGGGTGGCGTCGGTGATGTAGGCCCAGAGGGCCGTTTGCGTGGACGGCATCGACACCGTGCCATCCAGCGCCTGGAAGCCCTTCAGGCCGGGAACGGAACCGCCCAGCGCGGCCACCAACGGCGCCCCCAACCCAATGACTGCGTCATGGGGGTCAAGGGCGGCAAGGACGGCGCGGACCCGGGCGGGATCGCCTGTCAGTGACCATTGCAGGCTGTGGCCGGCAGCCGCGCCGTCGACGAACAGCCCCGGCTGGGCGAATTGTCTTGCCTTGGTCATCATCACCCTCACTTCCTTGTCCGTCATGATCGATTGTCGCCGTTTGACCGGCGATGATCTTCGGTCGCATGCAATCGGAAAGCGGCAGCGACATCAAGCGCGAAGTTACGCACCGGACAGCCGCTCTTGCCAATCCGGTTGTCACGGGCGATCATCCCGCCGTCAGTTGAAAGAAGCGTGATTCATGACATCGACCCCTGCCTCCCATAATTCCATCCAGCGCCTGTTGGACATTATGACGCGACTGCGCCATCCGGTCGACGGTTGTCCCTGGGACCTGGAACAGACGTTCCGGACCATCGCCCCCCATACCATCGAAGAGGCCTACGAGGTCGTCGAGGCGATCGAGGACGGCGACGACCGCGCCCTTTGCGACGAATTGGGCGATCTGCTGTTCCAGGTGGTGTTCTATGCCCAGATGGCTCGCGAGCAGGGTTTGTTCGACTTTGCCCGAATCGTCCAGGGAATCTGCGACAAGATGGAGCGCAGGCATCCCCATGTTTTCGGCTCCGCCACCGTCGCCGATGCCAATGAACAGACCGTCCAGTGGGAGGTCCTGAAGGCGCAGGAACGGGACGCCAAGGCGGCCGGCGTCGCACTCAGCGTTCTCGACGGCGTGTCGACGGCCCTGCCGGCCCAGACCCGGGCCTTGAAATTACAAGCCCGCGCCGCTCGGGTCGGGTTCGACTGGCCCGACGCCGCCCAGGTCATCGAAAAGATCGCCGAGGAGGTCGGGGAAGTGCGGGCCGAAATGGAGGCCGGAAGCGATCCGGACCGGCTGGAGGACGAGGTCGGCGACCTGCTGTTCGTTTGCGTCAATCTGGCCCGCAAGCTGGGCGTCGACCCGGAAGGCGCCTTGCGCCGCGGCAACCGGAAATTCGAACGCCGCTTCCGCCATATCGAAGACGTGCTGAGGGCGGCCGGCCGCTCGCCTGACCAGGCCAGCCTTGATGAAATGGAAACGCTGTGGTGCGACGCCAAGAACCTGGAGCGCCAGGGGAGGAAACCATGACCCGAGAAACCTCGGCCCCTGCCGGCCGGTCACTGCGTCGACGCGGGATCGCCTGGGCCGGATGTCTGGCGCTGCTTGCCTTTCTGGCGGCCTGTTACATCCCCGACAACTTCAAGTCCGAGATACGCCTGGGCGCCTCTGGTGATTATGCCATCGGTTTTTGGGGTGATCTGATCTGGGCGCCCTTGTTTCGCGATATCCAGGAAAAGAAGGTCTCGGGCATCGAAGCCGACAAGCGGGTTGCCGAGATCGAAAAGGACCTGAAGCGGGATCCAAGCTTCCAGACCGTCGAGTCCCTCGGCAAAGGGCGGTTTCACGTGGTCTACCAGCGCCAGGGCCATCTGGCCGCCACCGACATGGTAACCTTCGTCCGCCGCAATGCCATCATCATCCAGATCACGGCCAAGCAGGACGGCACCGTCGTCGTCAACGGCAACACCATGAAACCGACCGATGCCCAGGAGGCCGCCTCCGTCGGCCTGAACGTCCAGGGCGAGTTCCGGATCATCGCCGATGGCCTGGTCAAAGAGCATAACGCCTCCGAGGTACGGCCGTTCGGCCGGTACCTGGTCTATGTCTGGACCATCCAGAATGCCTTCTCGCCTGCACCCCATTTCGTCATGCAGCGTGCCGGGGTGTGGCCGCAGGCAAAGTGATGCGTCATCTTTTGCAGGAGATATGATGACCGATCTTTCCACCGCTACCGTTTTTATCACCGGCGCAACGTCGGGGTTCGGTGCCGCCGCGGCCCGCCGGTTCGCCGATGATGGCGCCCGGTTGGTCCTGTTGGGTCGCCGCGACGACCGGCTGCAGGCCCTGAAAGACGAGCTTTCCGTTCCGGTGCTGACGTTGTGCCTCGACGTTCGCGATCGCGCGGCCGTCACCGAGGCGATCGCCACCCTGCCGGCACCCTTTGCCGAGGTCGACGTTCTGGTCAACAACGCCGGCTTGGCACTTGGTCTGGAAATGGCGCCCAAGGCCGATCTCTGCGATTGGGAAGTTATGGTCGACACCAACATCAAGGGGCTGATGTATTGCACCCGCGCCCTGCTGCCCGGCATGGTCGCCCGCAAGCGCGGGCATGTGATCAACCTTGGGTCGGTGGCCGGCACCTATCCCTATCCGGGTGGTAACGTCTATGGCGCGACCAAGGCATTCGTCGAGCAATTTTCCCTGAATTTGCGCGCCGATCTGGCCGGAACCAAGGTGCGCGTGACGAACCTGCGTCCCGGCTTGTGCGAGACCGAGTTCTCGGTGGTCCGCTTCAAAGGCGATCAGAGCAAGGCCGATAGCATTTATGAGGGAACGACCCCGCTCACGGCCGACGACATCGCCCGCTGCATTCATTGGGTGGCGGCCCTCCCCGCCCACATCAACATCAACAGCCTGGAAGTGATGCCGGTCGACCAGGCGTTCTCGCCATTTTCCATCCATCGCGAGAAATAGCCGACTTTCAGGTGCTCGCTCGCCGACGTGCCCCGTTTCCTCATCCCCGCTTTTGCGGGGATGAGGATGTTTGTCACTTTTCCGGCACACTCGGTTCGACAATTCGGAGGTGCCATCCATCGGGGTCGCGGTGGTAGACCGCGAGGATGGTGCCGCGCACGTCATGGAGTTCGCCATTGGCGCCGGGTACCGTGACGGAGAATTGGGCAATGCCATAACCGCCATCGCCCTGGACGTGCACCTCTGACACTTTGATCGCGTGGCTTCGGGCGCCCGACGCGAAACGGTTGGTGTAATAGACCGTCAGAGCGTCCCGGCCACGGACAATTGGGCCGCGTGGCGAGATCAAGACTCCATCGGAAGCATAAAGCGCTGCCATCGCAGCGGGATTCTTGTCCGCGTAATTGGCGTCATACTGTTTTCCCAACTCGATTGCCGCCTGCATCAACTCCGTCTCGGTGACATCGGCTGCCAGCACGGGCATGGCCATGACGGCGGCCAGCAAGGCCGGCAGCGCAAAGATGGACGGTTTTCTCATGTCGCGTCTCCTACTCGGTCGGAACCTGATGAGCTGTTGCCCAAGGGACGGCCGCTTTCGACAAGGCTGCATCCTGGTGAAAGCACCGCCTCGACCAGAAATGTGAGCAATCGATAATCAGAAGAAAAGTGAATATTTCTTATCCAATCAGTAGACATTCAACTGGATAGGCCCTGCCCTTTCCGGACCCGAGGTGTCGCGTCTGCTTGCCTGCTTTCCTATCGAGCGCCAGATGCCATGATCCACGCGCCGCGATGTCCCAGGCCGTTTCCTAGTCGGTCGATTCACCATAAGTGAAGGTGGTAGGTATTGTCAGTAGCGCCGGCGTCCCCGCCGGTATTGCCGGCACAGAGGCCAGCGCTACTGCAGTCATACAACCCTTCAACTTAACGGAAGCGGCCGACTAGAACGAGTCGAGCAGCGGCTGCAACTGGGACCAAAGCGCCCGATCGGGTGCCAGCAGCAGGGCTTCGCGGGTTGGCATGGGGCCGTAAGGGGTCCCGCTGAGCAGGGCCGAATAGCCGCCGGCCT
>Ga0326727_10018261_pt1 | contig 14350 bp, 14 predicted proteins | sample MB2enrmetagenome_FD_207643 | JGI IMG/M metagenome (GOLD analysis project Ga0326727, IMG submission 207643) | Lab enriched peat soil microbial communities from McLean, Ithaca, NY, United States - MB29MY | ecosystem: Environmental > Terrestrial > Soil > Wetlands > Peat | place: USA: New York...
CGGTGAGGTCGTCTTCGACGGACACGACCTGCTCACCCTTAGTGAGACCGAAATGCGCCAGATCCGCGGCAACGCCATTGCGATGATCTTTCAGGAACCGATGAGCTCCCTGAACCCGGTGTTCACGGTCGGTAATCAGATTGCCGAAGCGGTACGGTTGCATCAGGGTATGAGCTGGCGGGCGGCGCATCGGAAAGCCATAGAGATGCTGAAGCTGGTGGAGATTCCCGAGCCCGAGCGCCGGGTGAACGAGTATCCGCACCAGCTCAGCGGCGGGATGCGCCAGCGCGTCATGATCGCTATGGCCCTGTCGTGTCACCCGCGGCTGCTGATCGCCGACGAGCCCACCACCGCGCTCGACGTCACCATTCAAGCGCAGATCCTCGATCTGTTGGCCGGCTTGCAACAGCGACTCGGCATGGCGTTGATTCTCGTGACGCACGATCTCGGGATCGTAGCCGAGCGTGCCGATGAGGTAGCGATCATGTATGCGGGACGGATCGTGGAACGGGCGCCGGTGCAAGCGATCTTTCGCCGGGCGTTGCATCCGTACACGCGTGGCTTACTGCGCTCGATCCCGCAGGTCGGCGCCGAGAAAGCGCGGCGTCTAGAAGCCATTCCCGGGGTCGTGCCCGACCTATTGTGTCTCCCGTCCGGCTGCCATTTCCGCGACCGCTGCCCGAAGGCGATCCCACGCTGCGCCACCACCGAGCCGCCACTCGAAGAGTTGCAAGCAGGTCACCAAGTCGCCTGCATCCGGGCCCCGGAGCCCACCTGGTGAGGGGACATGACGCCTCTTGTCGAAACCCGCAACCTCAAGAAATACTTCCCGGTCCGCGGTGGTCTGTTCGGACCGCGGCAGTTCGTGCGCGCCGTGGACGGTGTGGATCTGCAGGTGTTCCGTGGCGAGACGCTCGGTGTGGTCGGCGAGTCGGGCTGCGGCAAATCGACGCTTGGGCGACTGATCCTGCGTCTGTTGGAGCCAACCGCGGGCGAGGTGCTGTTTGGTGGCGAGAATCTTGGCGCCCTGCCTCCTAAGGCGCTGCGCCAGAAGCGGCGCGAGATGCAGATCATCTTTCAGGATCCGTACGGCTCGCTGAACCCGCGCATGCGGGTTGGGAAGATCGTCGGTGAAGGGCTCGATATTCACAGCCTGGCGCGCGGCGCCGACAGGAAACGGCGCGTCATGGAGCTGCTGGAGCGCGTCGGCCTCCGCCCCGACGCCTACAACCGCTACCCGCACGAGTTCAGCGGCGGGCAGCGGCAGCGCATTGGCATCGCCCGTGCCCTGGCCGTGCAGCCGCGGCTCATCGTGGCCGACGAACCCGTCTCCGCGCTCGATGTCTCGATCCAGGCGCAGATCGTGAACCTGCTCCAGGACTTGCAAGAGGAAATGGATTTGGCCTACGTTTTCATTGCGCACGACCTGCGGGTTGTGGAACATATAAGCCATCGTGTGGCGATCATGTACCTGGGGAGAATCGTGGAGCTGGCGGAGAGCGAGGAGATCTATCGCAACCCGCGACATCCGTACACGCGTGCCTTGCTGTCTGCCATCCCGGTTGCGGATCCGGCGGCGCGCCGCAGCCGCGTGCTCTTGCCTGGCGACGTCCCGAGTCCTATTCATCCACCGGCGGGCTGCCCGTTTCATCCACGCTGCCCGTATGTCGAAGAGCGCTGTCGCGCTATGGAACCGAAACTGCTAAAGGGTCACAACAGTCACGCGGTGGCGTGCCACGTATTCCCGACGTGAGGGAGGGGAAGGAGGAAGGGGCGGTGTTCTGGAAACGAAGAGGGGCCCTGAATTTGAATCGGGGGGGCACACAACATGAGCACACAAGTCCGGTGGCCGCGGAAAACAACTTGGTCGTCCCGGTGCCGGTCCTGCGGTCGTCGCTTGGCCACGACACGGTGGTGAGCGGCCGGCTCAGCTTTACCGTGCCGACGCGCATCGACGGCACCTTGCGCGGTGAGGTGCGCGCCAGCGAGATGCTGGTGGTTGGCGAAGACGCCATCGTCGAAGGCGTCATCCGCGCATTGAAGCTGGTAGTGCTGGGCCACGTGCGCGGCGAGGTTCGCGGCGCCGAACGGGTCGAGATCGGTACCGGCGGGCGGCTGATCGGAACAGTCGAAACCCACAGCCTGGTGGTGCAAGAGGGTGGCTGCCTCGACGGCGATTGCCGCATCGCTCCACCGCGCGCGCCGCTCCGCGTGCTGCGTTCCGTGCCGGCAGCCGCGGGTAGGTGAGGGAGAGGTCAACAGTCGATAGTTTATAGTCGATAGCCGGAGCACCGCGTGTTCCGGCCAGGGTCTCTCACTCTCGACTATGAACCGTTTTGAGCAGCGCCAAATCGCAATTGGTGGCGGCGAGTCCGTATCGGTCGTTGTCGCCCGTCCGGAGACGCGTATCTCCGGTGACGCGCCGGCCGTCATCCTGGCGCACGGCGCTGGCAACGACATGCAGAGTCCGTTCTTGTCGGCGGTGCATGAGGGCCTGGCGCGTCGGGGGTACGTGGCGGTGAAGTTCAATTTCCCTTACACGGAGAAGGCGCGGCGTGCTCCTGATCGCCCAACCGTGCTCGAAGCCTGTTACAGCCACGTGCTGCGTGCGGTTCGGAACGATGCACGCATCGGAGCCCGCTGCATCGTGATCGGCGGCAAATCGCTGGGCGGCCGCATCGCTTCGCACCTGGCCGCAATGGGGGAGGCGGTCGCCGGTCTGATCCTGCTGGGTTATCCGTTGCACCCGCCGCACCAGACGGATCAATTGCGGATCGCGCACCTCGGCAACATCCGCGTGCCGATGCTCTTCTTCTGCGGCACGCGCGACGCGCTCTGCGATCTGCAGTTGCTGCGGCAGGCACTCGGCAGCCTGTCTGTGCCGGTCGCGCTGCATGTCATCGAGGGCGGTGATCACTCCTTCAATCTCCCCAAATCGATGCACCGCAGCTCGGCGGAGGTGTGGAGGGAAATCGTGGATGTCGGCGCGCGCTGGCTGGACCAACTGCCCCGCTAACAGCAGTCCGACGGAAGGGGACGACAGATGGCGGACGAACCCAAGGAAGCTTCGCACCAGATCTCGATCCAGATGGACGCGCAAGGCGCGACGGGGGTGTACTCCAACCTCATGATGATCAGCCATCGCAAGGAGGAGTTCATCCTGGACTTCCTCTTTGTGCAGCCGCAGCGCACGCCGCAGGGGCAGGCGATCGCCAACCTGCGCTCGCGGGTCATCACCACCCCGGAGCACATGAAGCGGATCCTGAAGGCCATCGAGGAAAACATCAGCCGCTACGAACAAGCATTCGGGCCCATCCAGGCGGCTACCGACATGCCCAAGGTCATGCACTGAGAGTCGAGCCACGCGCTTGCCCGGCTCGGCGATTTGCTGTTGCTGCCGCCTTTCTGTTACAAGTGTATTGGGGAGGAAGCGCGGCATGGGGCATGAGCGTCCTCGTCAGCAGTCTGAGTTGGCCCTCGTTCACCAGCCGTTCCGGGGTCTCGGCCAGGTGCAGGGCGCACGCCGAAAGCCTGAGCCCCGACGTGGACCGACCAAGGCAACTGCGACAGCCGAACCCCCCTCGGATCCGGCAACCTTGTTTCTCGATGCCGTCGCCGACGTCAGGCCGCTGGATCCGGGCGCGCGCACCCGCGTCGACGGTCCCGCGCCGGCATCCCCCCCGCGCGCCGTGACTGCTCCCGACGCCGAGGCGCTGGCCCAGCTGTGTGATCTCGTCACCGGTAGTGTGCCGTTCGACATCAGCGACAGCGACGAATACATCGAAGGCGCCATGGTCGGGCTCGACCCGCGCTTGTTGCGGCGGCTGCGCAACGGCGAGTTCGCCTCCCAGGCACACCTCGACCTGCACGGGATGACAAGCGAGGAGGCGCGCCGGGCCGTGAAACGCTTTCTGACGCAGGCCTATCAGAGCGGTAAACGCTGCGTGCTGATCGTCCACGGACGCGGGCACAATTCCAAGGATCAGATCCCGGTGCTGAAGAGCCGGCTGGCGACCTGGCTGGCGCGCGGCCAATGGGCCCGCCTCATCCTGGCGTTCACCAGCGCACGCCCCTGCGACGGTGGCACCGGCGCGCTGTACCTCCTGTTGCGCCGGCAGCGCAACACCAAACGGCCGATCCGCGTGATCACGGGCGCCAAGTGGTGAAGGGGCCCAGCCTCTGAGGCGATGTCTCTAATCTCAAGTCGATGAAGCGTTCCTTGCTTCAAACACTGCTGATCGGCATGGTTGTGCTAACGGGTACCGCTATGGCTGATGAGATGAAGAGCTTTTCGCCGGAGTTCATGAGCAAGCTGAACCAAAGCAAACAGATCTATGTGGCAACCGAACGCAAGAATGGGGCTCGCAGCACTGCCGTCCCGGTGTGGTTCGGTGTTATCGACAACGCCATCTGGTTCGCAACCCTTCCCGACAACCACAAGGCGAAACGGGTCAAACGCGGCAGTCCGATGTACATCTCGGTCGAAGGGAAAGACGGCCCTTTCATCAAAGCTAAAGCAGAGATCGTTCAGGATGGCGCCATGGCGGAACGGCTCGGTGAGATCTACGCACGCAAGTATTGGATCGCCTGGTTAGGAATGTTTCGGCCAAGCCGCAAGAAGATCGAGACGGGCAAGAACCTGCTGCTCCGCCTGACACCACTCCCTTGAATTCTCGATCCCCCACCGGGCGCCGCGCGCCAGCGCGGCCGGCTTTTCGGGTGAGAGACGTGCTCCGGAGCTAGTCAGCCTCTAGCCCCGGTCTTTGAGGCGATGGCTTCAGTGGCTTAGCGGCGGTCTGCCGGCAGCCCCAACTGGCGGTGGGCCGGCGGCGCCGCCGGGCGCTGACCCAGCTGCGCCCGCTGGGGGTGGCCCAGCTGCACCCACAGCTGGTCGTCCGGCCGCATCGAAGGGGGCCGGTCCCGCTGCTCCGAGCGGTAGCGGCCCTTGCGGTCCCGCAACGGGTGGCTGACTGAGATCGCCGCGGCACAACTCGACCTGGTTTACCGTCAGCGCACTCACGCGTGCAATTTCCGCCGAGCTCAGACCCTGCTGAAAGAGACCGAGCAGCGCGGTGCAGTCCTGCGCTAGCGCCAGCCCTGCCGCCAGCGTAAGCAGGACGGCCCCGCCGGCCAATGCGCGACCCCAGAACCTCAAGCCATGTGGTGTCATCGTCGACGCTCCTCCGATACGTGTAGCACAAACGCAGGCCAAGTGTTGCTCCCGGTGGTGCCGTTGCTCGTCGTTTGGCACTTCCGTCACTGCCGCTGATGCGGTATTGTGCTGTGTTAATCGATCGGCGAGGAACCCTTGTTGAGCCTCCACTCTCCGGCACTCCGGATACGCCTCGCGCTGCTGCTCGGATGCACCGGCGCTGCCTTCCCAGCGCGTGCGGTGACTGTGCCATTCGCTTATGTCAGCAATAAACACTCCAACAATGTCTCCGTCATCAACACCGCAACCAAGCAGGTCACCACGTCGATCAACGTCGGCGAGAGCCCCTCGGGTGTAGCGGCGAGCCCTGCCAGCCATTTCGTGTACGTGGTGAACGGTTCCGATCAGTCCAACAGCGTCTCGGTGATCGACACCCGCACGGAGACCGTGGTGCAGACGATCGGGGTCGGCCTGAACCCGCTGGGTGTGGCGAGCGCGCCCGATGGCAGCTTCGTGTATGTGACCAACACCAGCGCGAACACCGTGTCGATAATCGACACCGAGACCAACGCGGTACATACATTGGGCGTCGGCAGCAGTCCCGCCGGCATTGCACTCACGCCGGATGGGGGATTGGTGTACGTTGCGAACACTCAGAACTTGGAGTCTCCCGCGCACGGCAACGTCTCGGTGATCGACACAAGCGCAGACAAGGTCGTCGCGACTGTCGGGGCGGGGAATAATCCGTTTGCCGTTGCGGTCACGCCGGACGGCCGTTTTGCGTACGTTACGAACAGCAACTCCGAGGATACTGCCGGTCCGGGAACGGTTTCGGTCATCGCGATCGACACCAATACTGTCGTCGCTACGGTGCCGGTCGGCCGCAACCCCCTCGGTATCGCCATCACGCCCGACGGGAGTTCTGCTTACGTCACCGATTTCTATGATAACCAGGTGTCCGTCATCGATATTGGAACCAATCAGGTGACCGGCTCCGTAGACGTCGGCAATAATCCACTCGGCGTGGCCATCACACCGCATGGACGCTTTGTTTACGTCCTCAATCGCCAGCCGCTCAGTACCGCGGCTCTCGGTAACGTCTCGGTCATCGACACCCGCACGAATCAGGTTGTCGCTACCGTGCCGGCCGGTGACAATCCCACCGGGATTGGGATCGCCTTGGTTGATGTGCCGGGCTGCGCCGGCGACTGCAACGACGATGGGGTGGTGACGATCAATGAGCTGCTGACCGGCATCAACATCGCTCTCGGCAACGAGCCGCTCACCGACTGCCCGGGATTCGACATTGACGGCGATGGGGAGGTCACGGTGGATGATCTCCTGGCGGCAGTGGAAGCCGCATTGAACGGCTGTTCGGCGCCGTGATTCGCGTTCGCCCGGCTCTCTGTTTTCCATTTTCTCTCGCACGCGCTAAGGTGAGCGCGGAACGGTCGGCATGATTCGTAAGCCTGCCCCGTTGCGGCGGGGGGATGGGATTGGGGTAGTGGCACCGGCGGGTGCAGTGGACGAGGCGAGCCTTGAGGCGGGTGTGCGCGTGCTCGAAACTGCTGGCTTTCGGGTGCGCGTCGGCACGGCGGTACGCAAGAAATGCGGGTTTCTGGCCGGCAGTGACGCCGAGCGCGCCGCGGATCTGTACGACATGTTTTGTGCCCCCGAGGTCAAAGCGATCATCGCGGCGCGCGGCGGCTACGGCTCGGGACGGCTGCTGCCGCTGCTCGATCCGGTCGCGGTGCGCGAGCACCCGAAGATCTTCGTCGGCCACAGCGACATCACCTTTCTGTTGAACGATTTCGTTCAGCGGGCCGGACTGGTGGCTTTTCACGGGCCGTTGATCACCGGGCTGCAGCAACGGCCCGAGGCGGCGGAACACTTGGTCACGATGCTGACCGGCGAGCGTATCGGCTGGAACGAAGCGGCCCAGGAGGTGGTGCAGCCCGGTACGGCAGAAGGCCCGCTCGCTGGCGGCTGTCTCTCGGTCATCGTGGCCACCTTGGGAACACCGTACGCAGTGCAGACCCATGGCTGCCTGCTATTCCTGGAGGACGTCAACGAAAAGCCGTACCGCATCGATCGTATGCTTACCCAGATGCGGCAGGCAGGCGCGCTCGACCATGTCGCCGGTATCATCTTCGGCGAGATGAGCGGCTGCGCGGCGGCGGAATATGAGCAGGTCTCCGTGCGCGACGTGATCGCGGAAGCCTTCGCCGATGCTCCATACCCGGTCGCCTTCGGCCTTCCGAGCGGGCACGGAGCCGGAACGCTGACCCTGCCCCTGGGCGTGCGCGCACGCCTTGCCGGAGAACGCCTGACGCTGCTCGAATCGCCGGTTGCGGAGCGCACTGTCTGATGAGTTTCGAGGCAGTCGAGCGACAAATGGAGGCGGCGGTGAGCCGCCGCGTCTTTCCGGGAGCGGTCCTGCTGGTACGGGAAGGTACCCGCGTCTTTTATCACCGTGCCTTCGGGCATCGCAGTCTGGAACCGGAACTCACGCCGATGCGGGAAGACACCATCTTCGACGTGTCGTCGCTCACGAAACCGTTCGCCACGAGCGTCGCCATGATGCTGATGGTGAAAGAGGGCAAAATTGCGCTGGACGACCGCGTGACGCGCTTCTTCCACAACTTCGGCGTGTACGGGAAGACGCACATCACCTTCCGGCACCTGCTCAGCCATACCTCCGGCCTGCCGGCGTGGCGGCCCTACTACAAGGACATCCTCCAGATCGAGCGGCGCGGTGGGCGCATCAACTTCTTCAGCAGTCAGGCGGCCAAGGCCTACGTCTATCAAGAGATCCATCGCGAGCGCCCCGAGATCCCGCCCGGTCAGCAGGCTGTCTACAGTGACGTCGGCTTCATCCTCCTGGGCGCCGCCATCGAGGAAGTCAGCGGCATGCCCCTCGACCGCTACTGCCACGAGCGCATCTTCCGGCCGTTCGGCTTACGCACGACCGGGTTTATCGATCTGTCGTTGCTGCGCAGCCGCCGCTTGGAGCCGGTCACCGAAATGATCGCGCCCACCGAACACTGCGCGTGGCGCAAGAAGATCCTGTGCGGTGAGGTGCAAGACGACAACGCTTACGCCATGGGCGGCGTCAGCGGCCATGCCGGCCTGTTCGCCTCGGCGAAGGACCTCGACACCTTGCTCTGCCGGCTGAGGGAGTGCTGTCGCAACATCAGCCAGACCATCCCGCCACGTATCGTGCGCGAATTCTGGACCCGCGATCAGACGGTGTCGGGCTCGACGTGGTGTCTCGGTTGGGACACGCCGTCTCCGGTCGGTTCGAGTGCCGGGGAACATTTTTCTCCGCATTCGGTCGGCCACCTGGGGTTCACCGGCACCTCCGTGTGGCTCGATTTGGAGCACGACCGGCACGTCATCCTGCTGAGCAACCGCGTGCACCCCAGCCGCGACAACGATCTGATCAAGGCCTTCCGGCCTGTCATTCACGACGAGATCGTGAAGGGGCTGGCGTGAGGGATGGCAGTGACAAACCGGAAATTTCAAACCGCAAACTTCAAAACGGGCAACCTGGCTGTTGGCCCGTTAACCGCTTCTCAATTTCCGGTTTCGCATTTCCGGTTTGCCAGTTTCTCGCAAGTTCCTCGCCGATGATCGAGCCAGTCAGCGCTGTCCCCGAGGCCGTGCGCCGTGGGGCTGCCCGTCGCATCCATCTGATCGCCATCTGCGGTGTCGGCATGTCTGCCTTGGCCGGCATGCTCGAGGAACGCGGGTACGACGTGTCGGGATCGGACGACAATGTGTATCCGCCGATGAGCACAGTGCTGGAGCGCTTGGGCATCGCTATTCGGCAAGGGTTTCGTGCCGAGAACCTGGCGGATCGACCAGACCTCGTCGTGGTAGGCAACAAGGTCTCTCGCAATAATCCTGAAGTCGAGGCCTTACTAACGAGCGGGCTCCCGTACGTTTCGTTTCCCCAAGCGCTCGCGGAGCTCTTCTTGGCGGACCAGCGCGCCATCGTCATTGCCGGCACGCACGGGAAGACGACGTCGACCGCGCTGCTCGCGTGGGTACTCGAGCAGGCGGGGCGCCACCCCAGCATGATGGTCGGCGGTGAGGCCTTGGACTTTGGCGGGAACCACCAGCTCGGCAGCGGAGAGTTCTTTGTCATCGAGGGTGACGAGTACGACACCGCGTTCTTCGACAAAGGCCCCAAGTTCCTTCACTACCGCCCGCAGGCCGTGCTGCTGACGGCGGTGGAGTTCGATCATGCCGATATCTATCGGGACCTGGAACACGTGAAGGTGGCGTTCACGCAGCTGGTTCGGTTGCTGCCGGCGGCGGCACCGCTGGTGGTCGCCTCTGATTTCCCGCATGCGCTGCAAGTGGCCGCGCTCCACGGTGCCTCGACAACCTTCGGTTTCGGTGAGCGGGCAGAATGGCGGGCGGCCAACCTGCGTGACGACGGGAGCCACACGATTTTTGATATCGTGCATCGCGGCAAGCTTGAGTGCACCGCCGCCATCGCACAACCGGGCGCGATCAACGCCCGCAACGCTCTCGGCGTGTTCGTGCTGGCGACGAGTCTGGGGCTGAGCGCCGCTGAAATCCTGCCTGCGCTGGGGAGCTTTGGTGGCGTGGCGCGCCGGCAGGAAGTCGTCGGGGAATTTCACGGTGTTACTCTGATTGACGACTTCGCGCATCATCCGACCGCGGTCGCCGGGACGATCGCGGCGCTCCGTCTGCGCTACGGCGCCCGCCGCTTGTGGGCGGTGTTCGAGCCACGATCGAACACCAGCCGGCGTAAAATCTTCCAGGGCGAGTACGTCGACGCCTTTGCGGCTGCGGACCGCGTGATCATCGGCGGTGTGTTCAACAAGCAGACCGATGTTGTCGCCGCATCCGAGCTCTTTTCGCCGGAGCAGCTCGCCCGTGATCTGCGCGCCCGCGGAACGGAAGCGCGGGCCATCGCGCCAGTGGACCAGATCGCTGCCACGCTGTCGGGGGAGGCCCGCTCCGGGGACGTGATCCTGCTGATGTCGAATGGCAGCTTCGGCGGGCTGCGTTACAAACTGATTGCGGCGTTCACCTCGGGTTAGCGCCAGGCGCATGAGACGGAGACGTTCTTGGAAGCGGGCCAGTCACCCTCGTGGGTACCGGGTGATACCCCCTCGTGCGCTCGTTTGACGATTCTGTGCCAAAATGGGATAATGCTGCATTTCGGGGCCAGGGAGGCACAGACGATGTTTAAGGTCGGCGAGAAGGTCGTCTACCCGGCTCACGGGGTTGGCGTTATCCAGAGCATCCAGACCAGGGTGATATCAGGGACCGAAAAGACGTTTTATATGCTTCGGATCCTTGAGAACGACATGACCATCATGATCCCCACAGAGAACGTCGCCTCCGTGGGCCTGCGGCGCATCATCGGCAAGGATATGGTCGGCAAGGTGTACAAGATCTTGCGTGAGCGCCGGATCGAGATCGACCAGCAGACGTGGAACCGCCGCTACCGGGAGTACACGGAGAAGATCAAGACCGGATCAGTCCTTGAGATCGCCGCGGTATTGCGCGATCTTTTCGTACTCAAAGGAGATAAGGAGTTGTCCTTTGGCGAGCGTAAGATGCTCGACACGGCTCGCAACCTTCTCGTGAAGGAACTCTCGATCGCCCGCGCTCATCCAGAAGACAAGATCATGGAAGAGCTGAGCGATATCTTCGCGCACTAATTCGCTCATCGGGCCGCTAGCTCAACAGGCCGGCGGTCCCATTTTGCGGTGAAAACCTCTGCGATCGTCGTGGCGGCCGGACGGGGCACCCGGATGGGCGCTACGGGCGGCAAAGGCTTGGTTGCCGTCGGCGGTCAGCCGATGGCGATTTACTCGATTCATACATTGGTGAAGTTGCGCGATCTGCTCTCGATCGTATTGGTCGTCAGCTCTAACCAACAGGAACGCGCCGCTTCAATGGTGACCGATTGCGGCCCCTGGCCGGTCCCGGTGCACCTGACCCGTGGCGGGGCAGAGCGTCAGGATTCGGTTGCCGCCGGACTCACACTGGTCGATTCGGCCGCCGATCTCGTTGTCGTGCACGACGCGGCCCGGCCATTTGTGCCGTTGCGCTGCTTCCAGGCGTGCATCGAAACCGCCGGGCGCAGCGGCGCCGCAATTGTTGCGGTCCCGGCCCACGACACGATCAAGGTGGTCGACGCCAGGCACGAGATCGTGGAGACGTTGGACCGCCGGACCATCTGGCTGGCACAAACGCCCCAGGTGTTCCGGGCCGACTTGCTGCGCCGCGCCTACGCTCAGGCTCGTGCTGACGGGTACACGGCGACCGACGATGCCATGCTGGTCGAGCGGCTCGGGGTGACGGTGCGCGTCGTCCCGGGAGAATTGGTGAACCGTAAGATCACGACCCCGGACGACTTGGAATGGGCCGAGTCGCACCTACGCGGTCAGCGAGCGGAGTAGCGGCGCAGTTCCTGGGCCCTCCGCTTTAGAAACTGGCTTGAGGGCTCACGGCGCCACCAGAGCCTCGTTCAAACTCCCGCTCCGGAAACCCTGCAAGTCGAGCGTCACGTACAGGAACCCAACGGCTTTTAACTCCTTGACCAGCACGGCGCGGATCTCCGGCGCTACGATTCGAGGAAGCAAGTCCGCAGGGACTTCGATGCGGGCGACGGTGCCGTGATAGCGGAGGCGGCATTCCCGGAAACCGAGCCGCCGCAACAGGCGCTCACCCGCGGCCACTCGCTGCAGCCCGTCAGGGGTAATCGCAGTACCGTACGGGAACCGAGATGACAGGCACGGACTGGACGGCTTGTCCCAAGTCGGCAGCCCGAGGCCGCGGCTCAGCTCGCGGATGTCGTGCTTGCTCAGCTGGGCTTCGATCAGCGGATGGCGGACGCGGCGCTCGGTGGCGGCCTGCAGGCCGGGCCGGTAATCGCCCAGATCGTCGAGATTCGCCCCGTCGATGATCTGGGTGATCCCGAGCTTGGCAGCCTCGGCAGCGCACAGCTCGTACAGGTTGTCCTTGCAGAAGTAACAGCGGTTGGTCGGATTGGCGGCGTAATTGGGGATGTCCAGCTCATTGGCGTCGACGATGATGTGGCGCGCACCGAAATCACGCGCCAGCCGCACCGCCACCTGGTAATCCTCGTCCGCCGCCGTCGGCGAACGGGTGGTCAACGCCACCGCGTTGTCCTGCAGTTCGTCGACCGCGACACGCAACAGAAAAGTGGAGTCGACTCCCCCGGAATACGCCACCAGGGCCCGCTCCATCTGCCGCAAAATGGCGCGCAGATGCTCCAGCTTCGCCGACATCAGACCCCTTCCGCGTGGAAGACCTCGGCGTCGTTCTGTCCCGGGATACGGTTCAAGTGGACGACCGGGGTATTTCCGATCAGATCGAGACACGACTGGGCTATGGCTGGACCCATTGAAGTTGTACTAGCGAGCGAGTCCAGCCAAAATAACGGCGCGGTTCTTCCAAGTCAATTGAACCCATGCGACCAGCTGTGGATAGTGCGCTCATCTTGTTTCCCGGAGCCCTCGGGGATTTCATCTGCTTGCTGCCGACGCTGGTCGCGCTGCGCGCGCGCCACGCGGGCCGCATGCTCGTGGTCGCGAAACCCGCGTTGCTGGAGATCATGCGGCTGCGGAGAGTGGCGACCGCTTCCATCGACGGACGCGCAGTGGCACAGCTGTTCGCCTCATCACCAACTGTGACTGCGGAAGCGGAGGCCCTGCTGGCGGGTTTCGACACGGTGTACTCCTGGACTGGCTTCGGAGATCCCGACGTCGGCCGGCATTTGGCCGCGCTCACGGGAGGGCGCGTCGACACGTATCGCTTCCGCGGCATGGATCCAGGCGAGCACGCCGTTGATTACTACGCCCGCTGCGCCGGCGTCGCGCCGCGCACATCCATCGGTGAGTCAATCGCCGATGATCCAAACTGGTTCGCCACACTGCAGCGGCAGCAGCGGCTTGGAGACTCCTTTGCCGTGATCCATCCCGGGAGCGGATCGCCACGGAAGAACTGGATCGGCTTTACGGCTGTCGTCCGCTGGTGGCAGCGGCGCGCGCGAAGTCCGGTCGTACTTCTCCGCGGGCCGGCCGAGGTCGAACGGAGTGCGAACCCGGATTGCGGCGCCAATATCATGCTCGAGGGACTCACGCTGCCTCAGGTCGCGGCGGTACTGCGCCGCGCTCGCCTGTACGTCGGCAACGATTCGGGCATCAGTCATCTCGCCGCGGCAGTGGGAGCCCGGGGAGTGGCACTGTTCGGTCCTACCGATCCTGCGATGTGGGCGCCACGTGGTCCTCACCTTCAGACCTTGCATGCCCGGGAGCCCTGTCGGCAGTGCGGACCCGAGGTGTTCTGCCTCCACCGCTTGCCGGTAGAGCAAGTGCTTGGCGCAGTCGAGAGGCACCTCGGATCGTAGGGGCACGGCATGCCGTGCCCCTACGATTGGTACAAGGCCAGCTGTTCACCGGCACGCCGCGGCTGGCGGAAGGCACTCGCGTTCAGCGACGGTAGCGACTGATCGAGTCCATGGCGGCGTGCCGCGGCCCTGAACAAGGCGCTGATCTGCTCGGCGTACGGGCCTTCGCCCCGCAAGCGGCGGCCGAAAGATGTGTCGTTGAGCCGGCCATCGCGGCAGGTCCGGATGCGCCCGAGCACGCGTTCGCGCCGCTCCGGAAACTGTTCCCCCAACCAGTCGACGAACAGCTGATCGACCGGTTCCGGCAACCGCACCAGAGTCCACGACGCGTTCCACGCTCCCGCAGCGGCAGCCGCCTTGAGGATACGCGGGATCTCTTCGTCGTTCAGTCCGGGAATCACCGGAGCGATAAGGACGCCCGTCGGAATACCCGCGGCGCTGAGACTGTGAACCGCTTCGAGCCGCCGCTCGGGCTGCGCCGCCCGCGGCTCCATGCGACGGGTGAGGGCGCCGTCGAGGCTGGTGATCGAGAGGATCACGTGCGTCGCTCCGTGGCTCGCCAAGTCACAGAGGAGATCGATGTCGCGCGTCACCAGCGCGCTCTTGGTCGTGATCGACACCGGGTTCACAAACTCGCTGAACACCTCCAAGCACCTGCGCGTCAGCTGCAACCGGTGCTCGACCGGTTGATAGCAATCGGTGTTGCCCGAAAGCGCCACCGTCTGCGGCTGCCAGCGGGGCGACATGAACGTGCGCCGCAACAGTTCGGCGGCGTC
>Ga0326727_10018263_pt1 | contig 14349 bp, 8 predicted proteins | sample MB2enrmetagenome_FD_207643 | JGI IMG/M metagenome (GOLD analysis project Ga0326727, IMG submission 207643) | Lab enriched peat soil microbial communities from McLean, Ithaca, NY, United States - MB29MY | ecosystem: Environmental > Terrestrial > Soil > Wetlands > Peat | place: USA: New York...
GCAGGGGCTGACGAGGGTGCAGCACGCCATGGGGCGCGATCAGGAGGCGCTGGCGACGGTGGAGGGAATGCCTCCGTCGAGCTATGCGGCGGCCATGCGCGATCCCGGCTTTGAGGCTACGGTGGCTTCCATCTACCAGGCGGAGAAGAAGCTGGATGTGGCGGAGGACCTGCTGGAGAAGGCGACGGCGGAGCAGATCGGCGCGGGACAGAAGCCGTCCGTGGGGATGGAGATGCAGCTTGCAACCCTGCACATGGAGCGCGGAGACCCCAAGCTGGCCGCCCCAATCTACCGGCGACTGCTGATCGATGATGCCAGCCGCACGGATGCCTGGGCCGGGCTGATCGGGTCGCTGCACGCGGCGGGCAGCGACAAGGAGGCGGCCACGCAGGCGCAACAGATTCCCGCTGTGGCGCGCGCCCAGCTGGAGAGCAATGTGAACTACCTGCAGACCATGGGATCGGTCTACCAGGCGCTTGGCCAATCGCAGCAGGCCCTGGCGCTGCTCAACCGCGTGCAACAACTTTACGCGGCGCAACACACCGCTCCGCCCGCCGGGATCGACATACAGAACGCGTGGCTGCTGTACAACAGCGAGGACGAAGCGGGCCTCTATCGCCAATTGATGGCCCTGGGCGGCCGGCCCGATCTGACCCAGGAACAGAGCCGCGCGGTGCAGGCGATCTGGACCAACTGGGCGGTGCGGCGCGCCAACCAGACAGCCGCGGCAGGGAATTCGCGGCGCGCACTGGCCATTCTGAACGCGGCGGCGCGCGCCTTCCCGGACAATCCCGCGGTGCTCAAGACGCTGGCCAACGGATACGCGCGCGCCGGGCAGCCGGAGCAGGCTGTGATTATCTACAAGGCGCAGAACATGGCCTCGGCCAGTGCCGAGGACTATGAGGCGGCGGTGGGCGCCGCCCTGGCGGCGGGCGACAACAAGCTCGCCGAGACCTGGCTGCGCTACGCGCTGGCTGCATTCCCCAACGACCCGCGCATCCTGATTCTGGGCGCGCGGATGGAACAGGCGCGCGGAGACACAGCGCGTGCCATCGACTACTACCGCGCATCGCTGAAGGCGATGCCGCCAATGGACCCCGGCGCGGAGCTGGCGTCGGAGCTCAGACTGCCCGCGCCCACCGTGGCTTCGCGTCTGCCCAGCGCAGAGCAGGCGCAGGACCTCTCCCTTTTGTTGGCTCCGGCGAGCGCCGAGATGGCTCCAGCCGGCAGCATGCCCGGCGCGCAGTCGCAGCCCTATCTGCCCAACTATGGCAATGGCTACGGAACCTACGGAACTCCAACCGGCTACGCTCCAGCGGCGCCGAATGGACAACCGGCGGGCCAGCCGTATTACGGCCCGACCGGCGTTGTGCCGCCCTATATGACCAATCCCGGCGCGCAGCCGGAGAGCACCGGCAAGGGCAGGCCGAACGAGAATGCGCCGCAGTCCCGCCTGGACCAGGGAGCGTTCAATCTGCCCAGCCAGGCAGAGGTCGAGTTGAGGGTGCGCGATGCAGTAGCACGAGCGCTGGGCCAGTTTGAGGCCGCGAGCGAAATCGCAACGCAGCCCACTCCTGGGACCGCTCTGCAGCCTGCTCCAGAGATTGCGCTGCGGCCCGCAAATGAGATCGCGTCCCGACGCGAAGCTGCAACGCCGGAACGCCTGGCATCTGCCAGCACTGCCATGCCCTCCGTGGTCGCGGTCCAGCTTGGCGACAGCAGGCCGCATCCGGCGCCAACACAGGCTGAAGTCACCGACGTCCTGCCCACCGTGCACTATGTCCCGAACGCCCGCGCCGTGCAGACCATCTCCTCCCACGCCGATATCGCCGCCGCGCAGGCTGCCAGCATTCGCCGCCATCAGTCCGACCCCGACACGGCCAGGACCGGGCAGAGCAACCCCCCACCCGATGACTCGATCACAGCCACCGGGGAGGACGCGCAGTACACGGTGCCGCAACTGTTGCTGGCGCAGAACCAGAACAGCCAGCAGATCGCCCGGCCATCCACGCCACCCAGGGGCCAGACCGGCAACATCCCCGACACAGGGTCGCAGCAGTATTCCCAGCCGCGCGTGGCTCCCGCACCCGCTCCCGCTGCCTCGCCGAACCGTTCGCCGGGCGCCTCGTCCAATGCTCCGCGCCGCGTGGTACGCAGCGCGCCTGTTCCACCCCATGCTCGTGCTCCAGTGCATGCTACGGTTCCGGCCACCGGCGCCCGTACGCCACCGTCTGCGACTACGCCAACCCCGCCCGCTGCCAATCTTCCAGTGACGAGTTATCCGAGCGGCGGCCAGCCACTTGGCGGGCAGCCTTACCCGCTCATCGGACCGCCGTATCCGCTGGCGCCTCCGCCCAGCGATGCCGATCTGATGGCGCGCAATGTGCCTCCGTTGCGTGGCAGCTATGAGGCGCAGGCCCCTATTGCGATGACCCCGAGGCAGGAGGCCGAGAGCGAACTGGCCACGCTGGAAGGGTTGTACAGCGGATGGGATGGTGGCACAGGCATCGGGCGCTATCGCAGCGGCACAGCGGGCCTCGACCGGCTCACCGATGTCGAGTCCCCGGTCGAAGCCTCCGCCATGCTTGGCCGGTCGGTGCGGCTCACGGCGGTCGCGCGTCCTGTCTTCCTCGAGTCCGGCGTGCTCAACACCGCCGCCTTCACGGGCAGCAATGTGCCCTACCTCGGCACACTTCCGGCCAACAGCGCCAATCCGCCGGCCCAGCAGCTCTCCAGCGGCATCGGCGGAGAACTCCAGTTGACCAGCAGGAACATTGGCATCGCCGCCGGCTACACCCCATACAACTTCCTGGTGCAGAACGTCACGGGACACTTCCGCTGGAGTCTCTTTAACGGCCACTTCACATTCTTTGGAGACCGCGATTCGGTCAAAGACACGCAGCTCTCCTACGCCGGCCTGCGCGATCCAGGCACCATCACACCGCTCTACCTGGGCACCGTCTGGGGTGGCGTCGTCTCCAGCACCGGCGGAGCGCGCCTCGACTTCGGCGGCGGCGGCTCGGGCTTCTACCTCTCCGGCGACGGTGGAATCCTGCACGGCTACCACGTCCTGGACAACTCCAAGTTCGAGGGCTCGATGGGCGCCTACCTGCGCGTGAAGAACTGGCCCGCAGTGGGCAGCCTCACCCTTGGCGCCTCCCTCTTCGTTATGCACTACCACTACGACGAGATTGGCTTGAGCTACGGCCAGGGCGGATACTTCAGCCCCAACTCCTACTTCATCGCCTCCGTGCCAGTCACATTCAACGGCGCCTACAAGTCGAACCTCCACTACCTGGTCTCGGGCGCATTCGGCGTGCAGACCTTCCAGCAGGATTGGGAGTACTTCTATCCGCTTGATGCAGACATGCAGGCCAATCTGCAAGCCACCCTGGGATGCACCCTGGCACAGCTCGCCGCGCACACCTGCGCCGAGTATCCCGTGAGCGGCAACACCGGCTTCAACTACGCGGTCAACTCCGAGGTCTCCTACCGCATGGGCGAACACTGGTACCTGGGTGGTTTCGTCTCCGCCAACAACACCAACAACTACAACAGCGTCACGGGAGGCTTCTTCTTCCGTTACGCCCTGCGCAAGCAGCACTCGTCGGAGGGCTATCCCACCGGCCTCTTCGCGGTGGATGGCTTCCGCCCGCTGCGCGTTCCGTAGAGCCGAGCGACCACCCCGCTCCAGCAATCACGATTTAGATTTGACGGTTTCCGTCAGCGCGAAGGTCTCCTGCAGCCACGAACGCATCTCTGCCTGCATGCGGTTGAGCTTTGCGTCGGGCGATTCGTTTGTTCCCTGAAAGAGGTGGTCCGCGCCCTCTATCCAGACCAGCCGCTTCGGCTCAGGCGCGCGCTGGCAGACGGCGGTGAGTAGATCGCGCGGGGCAAACTGGTCGTGATCTCCGTTGATGAAGAGCTTGGGCGCGGAGCACTGTGACAGGAAGCCGTAGGTAAAGTCGCGCCCGCCGGCGCGGACCGGCAGGCCCAGCGCGATGAGGCCAGCAACCCGCGCATCGCCGCAGCAGACGCGTAGGCCGATCTGCGCGCCAAAGGAGAATCCGGCGAAGAGGATGGGCCGATGGAACTCAGCGTCCAGCCAGTCCAGCGCTACGCGGACGTCGTCCTGCTCACCGTGGCCGTGGTCGTGCTTGCCCTGGCTCAGACTGACACCGCGGAAGTTGAAGCGCAGCACGGGAAGCCCGAAGGAAGTGAGGGCCTTCATGGCGTGGTAGACCACCTTGTTGTGCATGGTGCCACCGCCCGCCGGGTGAGGATGACAGACCAGCGCGGAGAAGGGCGCATCTGGACGGCCGCTGTTGAGCAGAGCTTCGAGACGGCCGGCGGGACCGTGGAGGTTGTCCAGCGAGTGGATCTGCGCGGATCCATGCGAGCTGTGGGATGTCGTCGTCATCTACTCCAGTTTAACTATTCGGTGATAATGTGTCTGAGCAAGTTATCGGACGATGGTATTCTGCCGCAAGGACGATGGAGGTGCCCTGATGGGATCGATCTCGATAGCGTGCTACAAACCGCGAGCGGGCTGCGAGGAGCCGCTGCTGGAACTGGTTCGCAACCACCTGCCACCACTGCGTGCCGAGGGCCTTGTCACCGATCGCTCGTCGATCGTGATGCGAACCGCAGAGGGAACGATCGTTGAGGTATTTGAGTGGGTCTCGCAGGAAGCTATCGCCGGTGCACACCAGAACCCGGTGGTCCTCGATCTGTGGAAGCGATTTGAGGTGGTGTGTTTCTACGAGACACCATCCAACTTGCCTGAGTTCCAAAGGATGTTCTCGCACTTCGAACCGATATAAGAGGGTCACAATTCGACCGCAGCTTATGCGGAGGGCTTTCTGAGTTGCGCTTGATCGCAGGCCGACGGGTTATCCTGTAGCTAATGAAAATCGACCCAATCGACCTGACGCGCAAGCTGGTCAATATTGAATCCATCTCCTACCACGAGGGCGCGGTCGGAGCATTCCTCGCCGACTTCCTCGCCGCGCAGGGCTACGCCGTGGAGCGCATGGCAGTGGAGCAGCCGGAGCTTGCGCGGACGAGTGAAGGCGGCGCGGGCGAACGATTCAACGTTTACGCTGCGGAGCCAAGCATCACGCCCGACGTGGTTCTATCGACACATATGGACACGGTCCCGCCCTTCTTCGGCTGTACCGAGGACGATGAGTATCTGTACGGGCGCGGGGCGTGCGACGCCAAGGGAATCATCGCCGCGCAGGTGGCCGCGGCGGATCGTCTGCGCGAGGCGGGCGTCAAGGCGGGGCTGCTGTTCGTGGTGGGCGAGGAGCGCGACTCGGCCGGGGCCAAGGTTGCCAACGCGAACCCACGCGGCTCGCGCTTTCTGATCAACGGCGAACCGACCGGCAACCACCTGGCGCTGGCCACCAAGGGGGCGTTGCGGGTGGAACTGCGCGCGCACGGAAAGATGGCGCACTCGGCGTACCCGGAGCTGGGCGAGTCGGCGATTGCCAAGCTGGTGGAGGCGCTGCACGACGTGCTGGCGATGCCGCTGCCGATTGAACCGGCGTTCGGCGAGGCGGGCCAGACGACCGTCAATATTGGGCTGATCGGTGGCGGCTACGCGCCCAACGTAGTGGCAGACAAGGCTGAGGCCCATCTGCTGGTGCGTACCGTGGGGCCATCGCAGGAGGTGAAGGACGCGATCAAACGAGTGGTGGCGGGACGCGCCGAGGTGAGTACATCGCTCGACTTGGCGTGCGTCCGCATGAGGCGCGTGGGCAAACTGCCGACGATGGTGGCGAAGTTCGCCACCGACATTCCCATGCTGAGGGCGTGGGGCGAGCCGTTCCTCCTTGGCCCCGGGTCGATCCACGTTGCGCACACGCCGGAGGAGCGGATCAGCAAGAAGGATCTGCTGGCCGCGATCGATCTCTACGTCGAGTTGGCGACGAGCCTGGTAGGGTAGCGCAGCGCGGTTGCATTGCAGCCAGAAATAGAGAAACCCCAGGATTTACTGGGGGTTCTGCGATTCAGGGATGGTGTTGATTCTCTGAAACCATGGGGATGGTGGGCAGTGAGGGACTCGAACCCCCGACTTCCTGCTTGTAAGGCAGGCGCTCTAACCAGCTGAGCTAACCGCCCGTGGCTGCGGCAACAGCCTTCAGTGTAGGTTAGCGTTGCAGCCGATGCAACGCACGCTCAGCGGTGATTGGAGTCCGAGGAGGGGTTCTCATCACGATCGATCGGTATGTCGAGCTGACGACGAGCCTGTGAGTTGCATTTCGTACTTCTTTTCCTCAGCGGCACGCGACTCGCAGCAGGCTTAAACTAAGAGCATGGCTGCTGAGTTTACCCATCTTCATCTGCATTCGGATTACTCGCTGCTGGACGGCGCATGCGACGTGGAGAAGCTGGTGAAGCACGTCCACTTGCTGGGGCAGAAATCGGTGGCCATGACCGACCACGGCAACATCTTCGGCGCGGTGCATTTTTTCAACGCGGCGAAGGAGAAGGGAATCAAGCCGATCCTGGGCTGCGAGCTCTACATCTGCAAGGAAGAGGACCACCGGACCAAGCCCGATCCGGAGCTGAAGTACAACCACCTATTGGTGCTGGCGGAGAACCAGGAGGGCTATCGCAACCTGGTGCGGCTAACCAGCGAGGCCGCGCTGCACGGCTTCTATCGCAAGCCGAGGATCAGCAAGGAGTATCTGGCGAAGCACGCGACGGGGCTGATCGGATTCTCCGCGTGCCTGGCGGGCGAGGTCGCCGAGCACGTCATGGCAGGTCACTATGAGCAGGCCAAGGCGATCGCAGGCGAGTATCAGGACCTCTTCGGGCGGGGCAATTTTTTTCTGGAGATCCAGGACCACCAGCTGGGGCCGGACAAGCAGGTGTGCGATGCGATGTTGCGCCTGGAAAAAGAACTAGACATCCCGCTGATCGCCACCAACGACTCGCACTACATCACCGCCGACGACAGCCGCGCCCACGAGGTGCTGCTGTGCGTGCAGACCGCCGGCTCGATGAACGATCCCAAGCGATTCAAATTCGACTCGAACGAGTTCTACATCAAGAGCGCCGACGAGATGGCGCGGCTGTTTGCGCACGCGCCGCATGTGGTCAGCGGAACGATGCAGTTTCCCGAACGCTGCAACCTGACGCTCTCGAAGATCGAAGATCCATTTCCAGAATTTCCCGTGCCCGAGAGCGAGACGCTGGACAGCTACTTCGAGAAGGTGTGCCGCAAGGGGCTGGAGAAGCGGCTGGCCACATCGATTGAGCATTTGCGCGCGACGGGCCGGCTGAAGAAGACGATTCCCGAATATCAGGCGCGGCTGGAGCGAGAGATTTCCTGCATCCAACAGATGAAGTATCCCGGCTATTTCATGATTGTGTGGGACTTTATTCGCTACGCACGCGAACAATCCATCCCTGTCGGGCCAGGGCGCGGCTCGGCTGCCGGCTCGCTGGTGGCCTACTGCATGGAGATCACCGACATCGACCCGCTGCAACATGAGCTGCTGTTCGAGCGCTTCCTTAACCCGGAGCGCGTCAACATGCCGGACATCGACATCGACTTCTGCATGAACCGGCGCGGCGAGGTGATCGACTACGTCAAGAGCAAGTACGGCGACGACCAGGTGGCGCAGATCATCACCTTCAACACCATGGCGGCGAAGGCGGCGATCAAGGACGTGGGCCGCGCGCTGGACATGCCGTACGGCGAGGTGGACCGCATCGCGAAATTAATTCCGGCGACGCTTGGGATCACCATTGACCATGCGCTGAAAGATTCGCCGCCGCTGGCCGCTGCGTATGAGGGCGACCCCAAGATCCGCGAGCTGATCGACACCGCCATGCGGCTGGAGGGACTGGTGCGCGGCGCGGGCGTCCATGCCGCGGGCGTGGTGATTGCACCCAAGCCACTGACCGAACTGGTTCCGGTGACGCGCACCAAGGACGAGGCGATCGTCACCGCGTACGACATGAAGTCGATCGAGAAGATGGGCCTGCTGAAGATGGACTTCCTGGGCCTGACCGCGCTCACCATCATCGACGACGCACTCAAGCTGATCCGGACGACCAAGGGCATCTCGCTCGACCTGGCCACCATCGCGCTGGACGACGCGAAGACGTATGAGCAGGTCTTCCATCGTGCGCTGACTTCGGGCGTCTTCCAGTTTGAGTCGAGCGGGATGCGCGACGTTCTGCGCCGCTACCGGCCCACCACGGTGGAAGACCTGACCGCGTTGAACGCGCTATACCGGCCCGGCCCCATGGCCATGATCGACGACTTCATCGAGCGCAAGTGGGGACGGCGCCCCGTAGAGTACGACCTTCCCGAGATGGAGACGATCCTGCGCGAAACCCTTGGCGTGATGGTCTATCAGGAACAGGTGATGCAGATCGCCAACGTGGTTGCCGGCTACTCGCTGGGCGAGGCCGACCTGCTGCGCCGCGCGATGGGCAAGAAAGACGAGAAGGAGATGCATAAACAGCGCGCGCGCTTCATGACCGGCGCGGCCGCCAATCATCATCGCAAGGAGGTCGCGGGCAAGATCTTCGACCTGATGGCGCAGTTCGCCGGTTACGGCTTCAACAAATCGCACGCGGCGGCCTACGCGCTGCTGGCGTACCACACGGCGTGGCTGAAGACGCACTACCCAGTGGAGTTCATGGCCGCGCTGCTGACCAGCGAAACCTCGAAGCCGGAGAATGTGGTGAAGTACATCTCGGAGTGCCGCGAGATGAACATCCCGGTGGTGCCGCCCAGCGTGCAGGTGTCGGACGCCAACTTCACGCCGGTGCGCACGGAGGCGGGCGAGGCCATTGGATTTGGGCTGGCGGCGATTAAGAACGTGGGCCACAACGCGATTGTGTCGATCCTGACGGCGCGCGAGGCGCTGCGCAAAGAGGCGAAGCAGGGATTCAGCAGCCTGTGGGAGTTCTGCGAGAGGGTCGATCTGCGGCTGCTGAACAAGCGCGTGCTGGAGTCGCTGATCAAGGCCGGCGCGATGGACGCCTTCGGGCCGCGCGGACAGGTGGCCGCGGCGCTGGACAAGGCCATCGAGCGCGCGCAGAAGTCGCAGAAGGACCTGGCGGCGGGACAGAGCGGACTCTTCGGCGGCATCTTCGACGCCGGCGACGCGCCCGCCGCAAGCCGCGAGGCCGAGGCCCTGCCGCCCGCGCCGGACTGGGACGAACACACGCGCCTGCAGAATGAGAAAGAGGTGCTGGGCTTCTTCGTCTCCGGCCATCCGCTGGACAAGTATCGCGAGAAGCTGCGCAACCTCAACGTGATCGACACCGTCGCCGCCATCGAGATGAAGCCCGAGCCGCAGACGTTCCGGCGCGGCCAGAATGAACAGCAGAACGAGATACAGATCGCGGGAGTGATCAGCGGGCTGAAGGTGGCCAAGTCGAAACGCTCGGGCGAGATGTACGCGCAGGCCACGCTGGAAGACAGCGTGGGCAAGATCGAGCTGATCGCATTTTCGACCGCGTATCAGAAGCTGGCCGAGCGGCTGAAGATCGACGTGCCGGTGCTGGTGCGTGGCGTTCTGCGGGGCGAAGAGGACTCCGCGCCGAAGCTGGCTGTCAGCAATATTCAGGCGCTGGAAGACGTGGTCGTCAAGCTGCCGGAGTCGCTGCGGATCCGAGTTCCTCTGGACCATCCCGACGCCGCGCTGCTGGAAAAGCTGCACGCCGTCTTCCTCAGCGCGCCCGGCCCGGGCAAGCTGCTGCTGGACCTGGAAGAGCCGGGCGAGTTCTGCGCCGTGCTGGAGCCGCGCGATGTGAGCGTCGCCGCCGACCGCTTGTTCATCGACCGCGTGGAAGAGTTGGTGGGGCGCGGCGCTGTGCGTGTGATCGACTAGGAGCGCTACCGCGTCCCTCATTCCTCGCCCGCTCCGATACAATGGGTTGGATGGCAGAACAGGAACCAGGCAGGCTCGCGCAGGTGCAGGCGGCAGCAACGGCAGTGCCCGAGGCCTGGCGCAGGACGGAGCTGGCGCGGCATCCGGAGCGTCCCTATCCGATGGACTTCATCGCAGCACTGTTCACCGACTTCAGCGAGATCCACGGCGACCGCGCCTTCGGCGACGACGCGGCGATGGCCTGCGGCATGGCGCGCTTCCACGGGCGGCCGGTGATGGTGGTGGCGAACCTGAAGGGGCGTACGCTCAAGGAGCGCGTGGCGCGCAAGTTCGGCTCGCCCGACCCCGAGGGCTATCGCAAGGCGCTGCGCGCGATGAAGATTGCGGAGAAGTTCGGCCATGCGATTTTCAGCTTTCTGGATGTGGCCGGCGCCAACCCTGGCATCGGCGCGGAGGAGCGCGGACAGGGCGAGGCGATTGCGCGCAACCTGCGCGAGATGTCGCGGCTGCGGGTGCAGACCATCGCGACGATTACCGGCGAGGGCGGATCGGGAGGCGCGTTGGCGCTGGCCGTGGCGGACCGCGTGCTGATGCTGGAGAACTCCATCTACTCGGTGATCTCGCCCGAGGGATGCGCGTCCATCATGTGGAAGGACGCGACCAAGAAGCAGCAGGCCGCCGACGCGCTGAAGTATACGGCGCACAGCGTGAAGTCGCTGGGCTGCGTCGACGATGTGTTGGGCGAACCGGAAGGCGGCACGCACAACGATCCCGCGCTGGCCGTGGCCCTGGTGGACGAGCGGCTGCGCTTCCACCTGGCCGAACTCGATGCCAAGCCCATGGAGCAGTTACTGGAAGAGCGCTACCAGAAGTTCCGAAACATTGCGCAGTTCTACACCACCGCCGAGTGAGCGCGGAAGAGGATCAAACCTCAGGGGCTAATGCCCGAATTCAAAAGAAGCTCTTTCGGCATCCATTCGACTTCGCTCAGGACAGGCTCTGAAACCGTGCCCTTAAGCAAGACGGAGATTTTCGCAGTCTGTAAAGTCATGTCTTTAGGTAAAACTGTTTAGGGATATAGCAATCAGCTGCAAGAAGCCATGCAAACCACGTCCACCAGCGCCGCTCCACCGCTCCCGCCGCCCGGCCCAGCGCGCCCGCTGCCGGGCCCGCGCTTATTGGAGTTTGCGCTTTTCGTCGCTGCGATTCTGTGGTATCTGTGCGCGCAGGCCCTCTCCGCAAGCGCAGCCGGCGTTCTCGACATGCGCTTCGACCTGGGGGACGCGCGCCCACTGGTCGAAGCCTCACTCCTGCTGTTTCTTCTGGTCTGCGGCCTCGCGCTGCTGCGCGCCATCGAGCGCCGCCGCGCGCCGCTGCGGCAGACGCTCGGCCTTCCGCGACGCGCAACCTCGCGTGAAGAGTGGGCCACGGGAGCGGCCATCGGCTGGGGACTGGCCGTCGCTGTTGTTCTGCCGATGGCGCTGGCGCGCACGCTCAACGTGCAGCTATGGACCGCGCCGCGCGCCTTCACGCTGCTCGCGCTCGGCCTGCTGACGCTGGCCATCGCAACGCTGGCCCACGCGCTGGCGCTCTACGGCTACGGATTCCAGCGACTGATTGAGGCGACCGGGCCGGTGCGCGCGACGATGATTCTCATGCTTCTGACGGCGGTCCGCGCCGCGTTCACTCCCACCGCCTACGGCACTCCCGATGGAACGCGCATTATGGTAGCAATGCTGGCCGCGCTGCTGCTCTCGCTCTGCTGGCTGCGCACCCACGGTCTGTGGCTGCTGTGGGGACTGAACTTTGCGTGGGCCGCATCCATCGCCGTGCTCTTCGGCCTGCCGCTGGGCGGCGATAACAGCCTCAGCTCTATCGTGGATACGCGCGCATACGGCCCGGCATGGCTCACCGGCGGTGAATACGGGCCTGCTGCTGCGGCGTTCTTAATTTTGCTTCTGCTGGCTGCGATTCCGATCCTGGTGCGCGCGACCAGCGACTACGCATGGAGCTACACCCATCCGCCGCTGATTCCCGGCGGCTACGATGTAACGCTTGCGCCGCCCGCCGCGCACGTTGCGATGGAGCAGGCTGCGGAATCCGCCCAGCCCGTCAATTCCGCATCGCTGGTGCAGATTCTTCCCAGTACGCCGCAAAACCCCATCGTTCGCACCTCACCCGAATAGCCGCGAACCTGCGCGAGTTGCAGCCTTTGCACGCCGCATACCTTACGCACCACCAAAGTGCGCTTGAAAAAAGGCAGGAGAAGGCGCAAGATTTCCTCACACGAGGTGCCTGCAATGGCCTTTCGTTCCCATCGATGGAGTCCGCACGCAACGGCACTTCCGGCCTGTCTGCTGGCCGGAGCGCTGGCCTTCGGACTGCCCGGCGCGGCGCGCGCGCAGGTCTTCGTGGTGGGCGAAAAGACCGCCATGGCGGACGTCTCCACCGACTTCCACCCCACACGCATCGAGCTGCCCACGGCCCCCATCACGGAGCGCGGGCGGCGCGATCTGGTGCGCAATCTGGAGGCTGAGCAGGGCTTCGCGCATCGCGCGCTGCCGCTGGGCGAGGACCTCATCCTGGTGGCCAACGGCAATCTGCGGCCAAGCGGAGATGCCTACAAGGAGATGCTCTACAAGAAGGGCCAGTCGGCCGCGCCGGGCGACCGCATCGTGCTCACTGCGGTGACGGTGAAGGACGACCGCATCGTCTTCGACCTCAACGGAGGGCCGTACCTTAATCACCGCTTTCTGCGCCATATCGACCTGAACGGCGTTCCCATCGTTCCCGACGACGGAGCGCAGGTGACCGGCTGCCGCGTCACCCTGCTCTTCGAGGGCGGGCTGCCGGCGGTGAACGCGCCGGAGGTGAAGGCGCTGCTCGATCCCATTATTGACTTCGGCGTGAAGACTTCGGCCGAGGCCTACGCAGACAGCCTTCCGCCATTTCTCAAGGACGCAGTTGCGCATCACGACGTGCTGGTGGGGATGGACCGCAAGATGGTGCTGGCCGCGATGGGCGCGCCGCAGTCGAAGGTGCGCGAGCTGGTCACCGGCTCGACGACACGGAGCTATGAGGAGTGGATCTACGGCCAGATGCCGCAGACCGTGCGCTTCGTCCGTTTCGAGGGCGACCGCGTGACGCAACTGCGCATTGCAGCGCTGGGCAAGCCCATCGTGATCCACACCCAGGACGAGATGCGCGGCTATCTGGACCCCGAGGACACCAACGAGGTCGCCATGGGCGACGCGAAGCCGGGCAACGGAGAAGATGGCACGGCCAAGCCGCCGACGATCCTGAAGCCGGGCGAGGCCGCGCCGGGCAGCTCGAAGCGCGTGCTGCTGCCAGTCCCCGTGGGAACACCTGCGTCCAATCCCGATTCCACCTCGACGCAGGACAAGAGCGCGACGCAGGACAAGAGCTCGACGACGGATTCCACCGCACCCACAGACAAGCCGGCCGACCCACCCACCACTGCAACTCATTAGAACCTGTATACGGAACGGTAATTATTCGTTGTTGCCGGTGATTCGGAACGACGCTGCAATGGATGCGACCGAGAGGAACGCGGCGATATATATCCAACAGAGCATGACCTGGTCTGGGGTCAACGAGAGCGCAAGCGTCCGGTACGACTGTAGCGCGGCCTCGACCGTTTGCTCAAAACTTGACCCCGCATGAACGGCGTAAATAACGAGCGCAACCAAACCGCAGGCGATGGCGACTGTGCCAACAAGAAGAGTGCTCCAGGGGAAGACAAGGGGCGGAGGCGCGCTGGCCTGAAGGTGGATCGACTCCATCACTGCGTGGACGAAGCCCGAGGAAGGCGCGAGCTGCGGCGCCGGTTGTGTAAGATGCTCGTCGAGCAGACGATCTACATCCTCCATAAGCAGCGCAGCATCTCTCTGCCGGGTCTCTCTGGCCGGTGTTGTGGATGGGGGGTTCATAACAACCTCGAAGTGAGTGGGAGGGGTGGCTTGTCTTGCATCTGGCCCAGATGCTGGGTTGGATTTGTATCTGGCGCGGCGCGATCCTGCACCAGCGGCCTCAGCTTCTCTCGCAGCAGGTTGCGCGCACGAAAGAGATGCGCCTTGACCGTGCCCTGCGGAATTCCGAGGCTGCGCGCGGTCGAGGGAACGTCCCGCTCGTGAAAATAATACAGCGTGAGGACCTCGCGATACTTCGCCGGAAGGCTCTGCACGGCATGGTGAATCGCCGCGCTCCGGTTGCGTTGTTCGAGTCCGCCGTCGATCTCGCGTGGATCGGCTGGCTCATGGGTCTCGTCGAATGGCAGCGAGATGGGTGGTATACGGCGAAGTTCGGAACAGAAGAGGTTGGTCGCCAGCGCGAAGAGCCAGGTGGAGAAGGCCGACTCCTGCCGCCATGAGCCCAGATTGCGGAAGGCGCGCAGGAAGGCCTCCTGCGCCATCTCTTCAGCTCGGCCACGGTCGCGGCAGAAGCGGTAGGCAAGGTTGATCAGCGG
>Ga0326727_10018264_pt1 | contig 14348 bp, 11 predicted proteins | sample MB2enrmetagenome_FD_207643 | JGI IMG/M metagenome (GOLD analysis project Ga0326727, IMG submission 207643) | Lab enriched peat soil microbial communities from McLean, Ithaca, NY, United States - MB29MY | ecosystem: Environmental > Terrestrial > Soil > Wetlands > Peat | place: USA: New York...
AACCGCACGGATCGGCGGTCTTCCGCCTGCCGGAGCACATGCAGCGGCTGCTGGACTCGGCCAAGATCTACCGCATGGAGATTCCGTTTTCGCTGGAGGAGCTGTGCGCGGGGGTGGTGGACACGATCGAGGCGAACGGCGTAGCGCCTTGCTACATCCGGCCGATCGTGCTGCGCGGGTACGGGGAGATTGGCGTGAATCCGAAGGGATCGCCGATCGAGGTGTATATCGCGAACTATCCGTGGGGCAAGTACATTGCCGGGCATGGTGGCGCGGATGTGTGCATCTCGAGCTGGAACCGGCTGGCGCCGAACACCATGCCGGCGCTGGCCAAGGCGGGGGCAAATTACATGAGCTCGCAACTGATCCGCATGGAGGCCGAGGTGAACGGCTACCAGGAGGGGATCGCGCTGGATGTGAGCGGGCTGGTAAGCGAGGGATCGGGCGAGAACATCTTTATTGTGCGCAACGGAGTGCTGTTCACGCCGCCGCTGGCGAACTCGGCGCTGTCGGGAATTACGCGCGACAGCGTGCTGACGATCGCGCGGCACCTGGGCCTGCCGGTGACTGAGCAGGCGATTCCGCGCGAGCTCTTGTATATCGCCGATGAGGTGTTCTTTACGGGGACGGCGGCGGAGGTGCAGCCGATCCGGTCGATCGATCGCATCGTGATTGCCGACGGGAAGCCAGGCGAGATTACCAAGAAGATCGCGGACGAGTTCTTTGGCATTGCCAATGGACTGAAGCCGGACCGCTTCGGTTGGCTGACACCGGTGAAGGTGGACGCAAGCGAGACGGTGACGGCGTAAGAAGCAGCTATCAGCCTTCAGCTCTCAGCTTTCAGCAAGAAGCTAAAACCAAAGGCCCTTCGGTACGTGCCGGAGGGCTTTTTTGTGCGCGGGCTCGGCGTCAATTGATCTGTGATCGCGTGAATTGGCTCGTGGAGCATCGCAGGCTCCCGAGTCTCAGGATCCAGACCTTCGCGAATGCACGCACGGGGCATTCAATCGATATTCACTTGTTTTCCGATGAAGGGTGGCTTACGCTGGTTTCGCTTCAATAGAAAACGAAGATGGAGGTCACGCGATGGCTGCGATCGATTGGAATACTGCGATTCAATACGCGCTGCTGGTGCAGATTGCGGAGAGCGTTCAACCGGCAGCCGAGTACTCGCCCGCGAATATTGCCGCGATTCAGGCTCAGGGGTACCAGTTTTTGCAGACACTTTATGGCAACGAACTGGCAACGGACGTGAGTCCGCATCAGGGCGAGACGGTGACGTATGGGTTCCTGGGCGTGTCACAGGGCGGGGAACTGGTGGCTGCAGTACGCGGGACGGACACCATCATGGAGTGGATTCACGACGCGGAGTTTTTGCTGGTGACGAATCCGGTGCGTGGCAGCGCGGGGATGACGGAGGACGGATTTACCGCGATTTATAAGTCATTGCGCGTGGGGCGCGATGCGCAGGCGGCGACTGCGGTCGCGTCGATGGGGAATATTTTGCAGACGGGGCAGGCGAAGAGTGTGACGGTGACGGGGCACAGCCTGGGCGGGGCGCTGGCCGCGCTGCTGACGCTGGATGTGGCGCTGAATACCGCGTGCCGAGCGCCGGTGGTGTATACCTTCGCCAGCCCGCGAACCGGGGATCATGCTTTTGCGGGATCGTTCAATGCAGCGATTGCGGAGAGCTATCGCGTGTATAACCGCTGCGACCTGGTGCCGAATCTGCCGCCGATTCTCCCCCTGCCGTACGAACACACGAATACGCCGTTCGAGCTGGTGCCGCCGAAGGACGCGATCCAGGAGAACGTGGTGTGTGAGCACGAGTTGACGACGTATTTGTGGCTGATGGGGCAGCAAGTGGGTTCAAGTGCGTACCCGGAGATCGCGGAGTGCCGGGGCAGCGCGTATCCGGGGCCGGCGTAGAGGAACCGGAATAGGGAATAGGAAAGACGAAGGCCCTTCGGCGTGCGCCGGAGGGCTTTCGTGTCAGCGCCGGCACCCGCGCGCGGCGGGATCGCGCGCGCCAATTATGATGAATCGGAGAGCCGCACAGGGGCCGCGCGGGGCGCAGAGTTCCGCAGCGCCGCAGGAAAGGGAGACAGCCTCCAAGTGAAACCCGACATGAAAGTCTCGTTCGCCGGACTGGAGCTGGTGAATCCGGTAATCGCCGCCAGCGGCACCTTTGGCTACGGCATTGAGTTTGAAGAGATCGTTTCGCTGGAGCGGCTGGGGGCCATCGTGACCAAGGGGATCTCGCTGCAGCCGATGGCGGGCCACACGCCACCGCGTTTGGTGCAGACGGCGGCGGGAATGTTGAACGCGATCGGCCTGCAGAATGTGGGCGTGGAAGAGTTTGTGGAGCGGAAGTTGCCGCCGATGAGCCGGCACCCGAGTTGCAAGGTGATTGTGAATGTGTTCGGGCACACGGTAAGCGAGTATATCGGGGTAATCGACCGGCTGAACGATGCGGAGGGGGTTGCGGCATACGAATTGAACGTATCGTGCCCCAACGTGCGCGCGGGCGGAATGACGTTCGGCGCCGATCCGTATGCGCTGGAAGAACTGGTGGAACGGACAAAGAGAATCGCCATTCAACCGCTCATCGTGAAGCTATCGCCAAACGTGACCGCCATCGGGCACATGGCCCGCATCTGCGCCGATGCGGGCGCCGATGCGGTGAGCCTGGTGAACACGTTTTTGGCGATGTCGATCGACGTCGAGGAGCGGCGGCCGCGGCTGAGCAACGTGACGGGAGGGTTGTCGGGGCCGGCGATCAAGCCCATCGCGCTGCGCATGGTGTACGAGGTGGCGCGGGCTGTGAAGATTCCGATTCTGGGGATGGGCGGGATTATGACCCCAGCGGATGCGGTGGAGTTCATGCTCGCTGGGGCGACGGCGGTGCAGGTAGGGACGGCAAATTATGCCGATCCGCGCGCGACGGAGCGGCTGGCGAGAGGGCTGGAGTCATGGTGCAAGAGCCACGATGTAGCGAAGGTGAGCAGCCTCACGGGGGCGCTGGAGCTTCCACGCAGGTAGAGATCTCGCGCGCGGAATGCTCTTCACATCTGCATATTCATAGGAAAAGTTCATCGAAAAGATGAGGTTCCGGCCTAGAGGCGCTTGATGAAGGCGAGAGCTTCAGCGAGCTGGGGGAAGCGCGCTTCCTCGGTTTTGAACTCGCGGGAGTGGATGCAGCGGCGCAGGCCGCGCGCCTTGACGGGGTACTTCAGGTGCAGCATCTCGTGGTAGAGCAGGTACTCGATGGCGTAGCGCGGACTGGAGGGGCGGTCGAAGACGCGGCTGACGACGATGGTGTTGTGTGCGGCGTCGTAGTGACCAAGCGAACGCTTGGCGTGGTGCTCGCTCCAGGTGAGTTCGGGGCGGCCGAGGAGACTGCCGAAGAAGCGCGTGTTGAGCGAGTCGAAGACCTCTTCGAGATGAAAGTAGCGGCCTTGAGGACCGAAGTAGCGCTTGCTGCCACGGGTATGGCGGATGAGCTCGGTCTGGCGCGTGACGGCAGCCGAGGAGGCGAAGCGCTTGTAGCGCAGGTTGTGGCGGGCGTCGATGGGCTTGCGATAGAGCTTGGCAAGAAGGATGTGGGCGATGGCGTGGAGGACGGACTCGGGTGCTCCTTCAAGCAGATCGGAAAGGCTGACGAAGATCTCGCCCTGGCGCAATCGGATGGTGGTGTTGAGCGAGGTGAAGCGCCGGAAACGCACGTGAAAGGGCGGCATAGGCGCGCGCGGGCGGAGGGCGCGGTACTCGTGCTGAAAGATGGGGGCGAAGTCGGGGGTCACCAAAAGCAGAATAACAGTGGACCGTGATCGCCGGGTTCACTTCGGTTCGTAGCGGTCCTGGCCCTTCTCATCGGGATGGGCTTTGAAGTAGGCTTCCTGGTCGGCAGTGATTTGCTTCGCTTGATCGGAGAGATCGCCGATGCTGTCGAGCGCCTCCTTGAGCGAGAGCTCGAAGACTGGTTCGCTGGGTAGATCGTGCAGGACTCCCTGCCAGCGAGTGATGCCTTCGTTGAGCCCCTTGAGCGATTTGCGAAGGTCGGCCTTGCGCTCGGAGTAAAGGTCGAGGTTGTCGCCGAGTTCGTCGAGGAGAGCGGCAAAGTCCTGGAGCTCATCGTCGAGGCGATGGGCGCGAGCCGGAGATTTGGCGCGCTTGATCAGCCCTTGGATGGTATCGGAGTATTCATCGAGAAACTTCACGTAGAGGCCGACGCGGGCAACGGGATCGAAGCCGGCTTCGGCAATCTGGTCCTGCTGATCGAGAGTGAGCGGCTCGCGTTTCTGGCTTTGCGCGGTGAGCGGCGCGGCAAGCAAGAGGCAGAACAGGATGGCAGCGAGGGTGCGCATGGCGGCAAGGCTCCGGCGATTCCATTCAAGCACAGAGATTCGAGCGCGGCAACGCATTCCGCGTGGCCTGTGACGTGGCTGGCTTGGGTTGGACGCGCGGACGGGGTCCAGGTGAGAAATCGGCAGGCTATTTGTGGAAGACCTGCATCATGGTCGCGTTCTTCGCGTCGGTGACCTGAGCCAGGGTCTGCTGCACGAGAGGGCGGTCTTCGATACTACTGGCCTGGAGCATCTCGTTGAGGCGGAAAGCAGTGCGGCTGAGCAGGATCTGGGCGTTCTTGAGGCGCTTGTCATTGTCGGCCAGGGTGCGATGGATCTTCTGCGTAATGCGCTGGATTTGCTTGAGCAGGCCGGTTGCCCTGGCGACGTCGCCGGCTGCGTACTGACGGATGCTGAGCTCGGTCATCTGCTGCACGAGCTGGGCGTAGAGGAAGCACTGCTCGCGCGGCTGCGCCTGGTCGGCGCGTGCCTCAAGGGCATCGATGGCTTGCTGGTTGGGCAGGGAATTGTCGGCAGACGAGGCGCGCAGGGGGCCGACGTTCAGGCTGAGTGCGAACAAGACGGCAATCGGAACCACAGTCCGCATGAGGAACCTCCACCGATGCGGTTCTGCCCCCAACAATTGTGCTTATCCTACGCACATTGCACAACGATCGGCAAGGAGTAAGATGCGGAATTTTGATGTGGCGAATAACGCAGGTACCAAGCGAGGCGGGATGCCGGAAGGCGCACCGGGCGCCCATGAAGCGGCTGGGCGGAGGGAGGGTGGTTGGGCGGGAGCTATTTTTCGAGGATTTGCAGGCGTTGGCGGGCCTGCCATTCCTGATTTGGGAACTTGCCGCCCGCAGCGTCGAGAAAGCGGTGGTAGTAGGCAGCGGCCTGGGCCTTTTGGTGCAGGGAATCGTAGGCTGTGGCCCAGAGGAAGAGGGTGGAGGGGATCTCCGGCAGGTAGCGGGAGCGCATGGTCAAGGCGTGCAAGGTCACGTCGGGATGGCCGGTACGGGAGGCGGTAAAGGCCAAACCGCTCCAGGCGTCGACGTTGGCGGGATCGATTTGCGTGGCTTTTTCGAAGACGGCGTAGGCTTGGGCGAGCTGGGCCTGGTGGATGAAGTTTTGGCCGTGAGCGACGAGGAGGTCGGGATCGTTCGGAGTGGCGGCGAGGAGATGGAGGTAGAGCTTGTCAGAGCCGGCGAAGTCGCCGGCATCGGCAAGGACGACGGCCAACATGCGGGTGATGGTGGGATCGTCGGGGTGGGCGTCGTGGAGCTTCTGGAGGAGGGGGAGAGCTTCGGCCTTGTCCTGCTCGGCGAGCACCGTGGCGAGCTGCGCGGTGAGTGTGGGGTCATCGGGGTCTTTGGCGAGGGCGGCGCGAAGGAGGGTTTCGGCCTCGGGATAGTCTTTGCGCAGGATGAGCAGATGCGCCAGGCCGGCGCTGGCCGGTGTGGAATTGGGTTCTTTGGCGAGGACGCGGCGGTAGGCGGCCGCGGCGGCTTCGAACTGGCCGGTTTTTTCGGCGAGCTCGGCGGCGAGGAGGGTGTCGGCGGGGGTTTCCGGCGAGAGCTTGAGGGCTTCGAGCAGGTCGTTGGAGGCCGCGGCGGGATTGGAGTCGCGATCGATGCGGGCGAGGGCGCGCCAGGCGCGGGCTTTCAGTGTAGGATCGGCCAAGCCGGGATCGAGAGTTGTGGCGGTGACGAGTTCGGGACGGGCGTCGGCCAGTTTGTCTTGACGGGCCAGAAGCAGGCCGAGCGAGATGTGGGCCTCAAAAGAGTTGGGATCGGCGGCGATGGCGCGACGATAGAGAGCGGCGGCATCGTCGAGACGATCTTGCGCGTCGGCGACGTATCCGGCGTCAAAGAGCGCGCGTGGGTCGGCGGGGTGGGCAGCGAGCCATGGGTCGAGCTTGGCCTCGGCGGTCTTCCAGTCGGAGATGGCAATGGCGGCTTCGGCAGAGGCGACTTCGGCGGAAATGGATGGAGGAGATGCGGCGGAGGCGGAGGGTGGCGGGGCTGAGCTGGCAGGCGGAGGCGCGGAGCCGGCGGGGGACGAGGAGTTTTGGGCAAAGGCGGGGGTCGAGCCGAAAATGAGAGCCGCAAGCAGGAAGAAAAGAACGAAGCGAAGCACAAGATCCCTCATATAAACAGTTTAATGGCGGCCCGGGTCGGCAGAACGAGTGGCGAGGGTGATGGGAGCCGGTTGCGCCTGCCGGCCGGGGAACAACTGTGCGCCACGAAGCGGCATCCAGTTTAGATAGCAAGAGCGATGCGGAGGTCACGCCTGCAGCGCTCTTGTCCAGCGCTACGACTGTTCAGGTGAAGCCATGAAATTCACCACGATGCAGCATATCCCCCTAGCGTCTGCTTACCTGTGCCCGGACTGCAATTGCATCGGGAACTGCGCGGAGCAATGCCCGGCATGCGCATCGCCCGTTCTGTTGGCACTGGCCAATGTTCTTGATCGCGCGGTGGAGAAAGAGTCGAACCAATACGTCTACACCTACGCACGCCGGCAAGCCTACCCGCGCCGACGCGCTTACCCGCGCCGACGCGCCCTGGCGGCGTGATGTTCCTGCACTCGACCGGTTGGCCGCCACATCCAGGTATAGTTCCCGGTTTACGGTTATCGGCCTAGCTGAAGAAGCCGCCGGCCAAGGAGAAACGGCCAGATCATCATTGCCAGCCCGGCCGCGGCGGCAACGGCCATTCCCGCGGCAAGGGGCGGAATGAGGGCGATTTCAAGCGCCGTCGCCGATGCGCCGGCCAACAGAGCTCTTTGCGCAGCGGGGTTGCAGCGCAATTTATAATAGAAAGTGGACGGTTGCGTCCCAAGGCTCGCGGAGAGCACTGTGGCGCGGCCCAAAGAATCACTGCGGTGCCTTCCCTTTGAACGATGCCATCGTCATCCGCGGCGCGCGGACACACAACCTGAAAAATCTCTCCTGCGAGATCCCCCACGGCAAGCTGACGGTAATCAGCGGCGTGTCAGGCTCGGGCAAGAGCTCGCTGGCGTTTGACACCATCTACGCCGAGGGGCAGCGGCGGTATGTGGAGTCGCTTTCAGCCTACGCGCGGCAGTTTCTGGAACGGATTGAGAAGCCGGACGCGGACGAGATCGACGGGATGGCGCCGGCCATCGCCATCAAGCAGAAGAACACGACACGAAATCCGCGGTCGACGGTGGCGACGGCGACGGAGATCTACGATTACCTGCGACTGCTGTATGCGCGGTGCGGGACGGTGCACTGCATCTATTGCGATGGACTGGTGAAGCGGAATTCGGTGGACGAGGCGGCTGAGGCGGTGCTGGCGCTGGGCGAGGGAACGCGGCTGAATGTGCTGTTCCCGGTGATGAGCGCGGCGCCTGTGGCGGAGACCGAAGCGAGGGCGGGGAAGGCCGCGGAACGCGCGGCGAAAGCGGCAGTGAAGACCAGGCCGGCGGGGAAGGCCAGCGACTGGCTGCACATGGAGACGCTGAAGGCGCGGCTGACGGAGCTGCGAGCAAGCGGGTTCAACCGGCTGTGGCAACAGGGAAGGATCTTCGAGTTCTCCACGCCCGAGTCGCTGCTGGACCTGGACTTCACACTGCCGGTGTTTGTGCTTTTGGACCGGATTCAAGTGAGCGCGGAGAACCGCTCGCGGATTGTTGATGCAGTGGAGGTAGCGTATCGCGAGGCAGGCGAGGCAATCTTTGAAGAGGCGCCCAACGAGGAGACTGCGGAGCGCAGGCGGCTGCGGTTTTCGGGATCGTATGAATGCACCAACTGCCACCGGCCGGGGCGCGAGCCGGAGCCGCGGCTGTTCAGCTTCAACAATCCCTTTGGCGCATGCCCGCGCTGCCAGGGATTCGGCAACACCGTGGACTACGATTTGGGCCTGGTGATTCCCGACCAGGGGCTGAGCCTGCTTGGCGGCGCAATCGACCCGTGGAATCGGCCGAAGTACCGGCCGTGGTTTGGCGAGCTGCGCAAGCGTGCGGCGGAGTTGGGCGTGCCGCTGAACGTCCCGTGGCGCGATTTGCCGGAGGCGGCGCGCGAGACGGTGCTGCGCGGCAAGCCCGCCGCGGCGGGCGAGGTCGGATTTGTGGGCGTCTATGGATTCTTCGCGCAGTTGGAGCGCAAGAAGTACAAGCTGCACGTGCGCGTGATGCTGAGCAAATATCGCGGGTATGCGGAGTGTCCGGATTGCCGCGGGCAGCGATTGAGGGCGGAGGCGCGATCGGTGCGCATGGATGGCAAAAACATTTGCCAGGCGACGGCGCTGACGATTGCGCAGGCGAAGGAGTTCTTCGATGCGCTCAGGCTTTCGCCGATGCAGGAGGAGATTGCCGGGCCGATTCTCATTGAAGTGCGGCAGCGGCTGAGCTTTCTTGTTGCCGTGGGGTTGGAATATCTGACGCTGGACCGGCTGGCGTCGACGCTCTCGGGCGGTGAGGCGCAGAGGATTCAACTGGCTACGTCGCTGGGGTCGCGGCTGGTGGGCGCGCTGTATGTGCTGGACGAGCCATCGATCGGACTGCATACGCGCGACACGGCGCGGCTGATTCATATTCTCGAGGAGTTGCGCGACCTGGGAAATACGATTCTGGTGGTGGAGCACGATGCCGATATTCTGCGCGCAGCCGATCATCTGCTGGATCTGGGGCCGGGCGCGGGCGAGTTTGGCGGGAAGCTGCTGGCCGAAGGGGTGCTGGCGGAGATTGAGGCCAATCCGGCGTCGCTTACGGGGCGGTATCTGAGCGGGAAGATTGCGATTCCCGTACCCACGCGGCGGCGCGCGCCGGGACGCGAGAAGCTGGTGCTGCGCGGGGCGCGGGCGAACAATCTGCACGGACTGGACGTGGAGATTCCCCTCGGCCTGCTGGTTGCGGTGACAGGCGTTTCCGGATCGGGGAAGTCCACATTGGTACACCAGGTGCTGTATCGCGCAGTGGCGCGTGCGCTGGGGCAGACCGATGGCGGCGATCCGTCTGGGGTCTTTACTTCCTTAAGCGGCGCGGAGCGGCTGAACGACGTGGTGCTGGTGGACCAGACGCCCATTGGGCGGACGCCGCGATCGAATCCGATTACGTACATCAAGGGCTTCGACCTGGTACGCGAGCTGTTTGCGGCGCAGCCTGAGGCGAAGCGGCTATCGCTCACGCCGGGACATTTTTCGTTTAACGTGCCGGGCGGTCGGTGCAACACCTGCGAGGGCGATGGGACGGTAACGGTGGAGATGCAGTTCCTGGCCGATGTAGAGCTGCCCTGCGAGGACTGCAATGGCACGCGCTACCAGGCGAAGATTCTCGAAGTGCACTACAAGGGAAAGAGCATACACGACGTGCTGCAGATGACGGTGAAGGAGGCCTTGCGCTTCTTTGCCGGGCAGACAAAACTCCTGGAAAAGCTGGCCGTGCTGGATGAGATCGGGCTGGGGTATTTGCGGCTGGGTCAGTCGGCAACGACACTCTCAGGCGGCGAGGCGCAGCGCGTGAAGATGGCCGCGCATCTGGCCGCGGTGCGCGCGGTGAACGCGACGGCGAAACCCTCGCAGGCCAGCCGCGTGCTTTACATTCTCGACGAGCCGACGACCGGGCTGCACTTCGACGATGTTTCGAAGCTGCTGACGGCATTTCGCAAGCTGATCGACGGCGGCGGATCGCTGATCGTGATCGAACACAACCTGGACGTGATCAAGAGCGCCGACTGGGTGATCGATCTGGGACCCGAGGGCGGCGAAGCGGGTGGGCGCATCGTGGCGGAGGGCCCACCGGAGAAAATCGCGAGCAATCTACATTCGTATACGGGGAAGTGGCTGGCGCGGATGCTGTGAACGGGTCAGTCCGCTTAAGCTGCGACGGCGGCGTGGCGTGAGAAGCACCATCCGTTGCCGTGCAGCCAGCAGGATTCGTCCTTTTCGTGCGCGTCCAGGCGCAGTGAGCGGACGCCGACGCCGTCATCGCGCTTGAGCGCCCGAGCAAGTTCGCCGCTGACTGCGGGGTCGCGAGCGCCGGCAAAATCGACAAAAAAAACCGAGCCGCAGAGCATGGCTGCGAAGAGATTGGCGCCCTTGCGGGCAACGTAGGCCATGGCGCCGGGGCCGCGCGTGGATGTAAGCGGAAAAAGCAACGTGCCTCCGAGCTTGAGGGCGACGAGCCAGGCGGGGAGTGGGTGGGTGGCGCCGGCGCTGACGACGATTTTGTCGGCGGGATCGAACGGGCCTTCTGCGCCGTCACCCTGGATCATGGTGACCTGGGGCCAGGGCTCGAGCGCCATGCGCGCACGGGCGGCGAGGCCTTCATCGATTTCGATGGCGACGACTTTTCCCTGCGGACCGGTGAGCTCGGCCAGAATTGCGGAGTAGTAGCCGGTGCCGCAGCCGAGATGAAGTATCTGGTCGCCGGGGCGCACATCGAGCAGGCTGAGATGAAAGGCCCACAGGCTGGGCTGACCGTTGTTGAGGCACTTGGCTTCGTCGAGCACGATGAGCGCGTCGCGATAGACGTGGCGGGGATCGGCGCTTTCCGTGAACCAGTGGGTATCGCGGCTTTGAATCATCCATGGGCCGGGGCCGACGAAGCGCTCGCGCGGGACGGTGGCGAACGCGGCAAGGATGGCGGGCGAAGTGATGCGGTTAATGCGGCACAACTCCTCCGCATAGAAGCGGCGCGCGGATTCGATGGGATCGGCCGTTGTTGGTTGCATCGCGCTGGCCGGCGCCGTGGCTGCGATTGTGAACGGGGACGGCGCCGCCTTACGCTGGAATTATAGGCGCAAAGACCGTTAGCTTCTTCGTGCCTGGGCAAGGACATTGAGGTAGGCGCGGGCGGTTTCAGTGATGGTTTCGGGATGCCCGGTGTCGATGGCTGCGAGATTGACGAGGTCGCTGCCCACGCCGAGCGCGCGCGCTCCGGCCTTGATGAAGCTCTCGGCGGTTTGGAGCGTAACGCCGCCGGTGGGAATGAGCTTGAGGTGCGGAAAGGGCGCGAGCAGGGCTTTCAGATAGCTGGCGCCGCCGACAGCGGAGCAGGGAAAGATCTTGACGTAGTCGGCGCCGGCGTTCCATGCGGTGATGGCCTCAGTGGGCGTGAGCGCGCCGGGACAGGAGATTTTCTTGTTGGCTTTGGTCACGGCGATGACTTCAGGGTGCAGACTTGGGCTGACGACGAATTCGGCGCCGGCATCGATGGTGGCCTGAGCCTGATCGGCGGTCGTGACGGTACCGGAGCCGAGCAGGAGCTCGGAGCCGTAGGCTTTCTTGAGCTCTTTGAGTAGCTCGATGGCGCCGGGAACAGTCATGGTGACTTCAACGATGGTGACTCCTCCGGCGATCATGGCGTCGACGACAGCGCGGCCCTGCGCGATGCTCTTGGCGCGAAGAACGGGAATGAGGCCGACGCGCTCGATAGTTTCTGCTGTGGATTCGGGCATTGCTTTTTCCCTCAATGGCAAGCGCGGCTGCTTGCAAGCTCTTAGCTGTTAGCTTTTAGCTCTTAGCTTCTTCGCTGTCGGGTCTAAGGCGCTGAATCAGCCGAAACGAAGCTAAAAGCTGAGGGCTAACAGCTGCATTACCGTGCAATGCGCGCCGACGCTCCTTTCATGAGGCGCTCGACCTCGACTAGCGTGGCCATGCTGGTATCGCCGGGAGTGGTCATGGCGAGCGCGCCATGAGCCACGCCGCACCGGACGGCCCAGTCGATGCCCTTGCCGGCAAGCAAGCCGAAGATGAGCCCAGAGGCGAAGCTGTCGCCGCCGCCCACGCGATCGAGGATGTCGACTTCGTGTTGCGGAACGTGGACGATGCGACCCTCATAGAGTGCGATGGCTCCCCAGGCGTTGCGGCTGGCGGTTTGGGCGGTGCGCAGGGTGCTGGCGACGAGTTTCAGGTTGGGATACGCAGCGGCGACCTCACGCAGCATCTCTTCGTAACCGGCGATGGGCAGTTCGGCGAAGTCCGCGCCAACGCCTTTGATGGCGATTCCGAGCATTGCCGAGAAATCTTCTTCATTGCCGAGCAGCACATCGACTTTGCGCACGAGGTCGCGGTTGACCTCCTGCGCCTTGGCCTTGCCACCGATGGCCTTCCAGAGCGACTCGCGGTAGTTGAGGTCGTAGGAGATGGGCGTCGAGTATTTGCGTGCAACGTCCATGGCTTCGACAGCGACTTCGGCGGTGGAGGCGGAAAGCGCGGCAAAGATACCGCCAGTGTGAAGCCAGCGCGTGCCGTTGCCACCCCAGGAAGCAGAGATCGCTCCCTGGGGACCCCGGTCGTTCGCCGGATCAAAGATCGACTCCCAGTCAAAATCGCCGGGCTTGACCTGGCTGATGGCGGTGTGGCCGCGATCGGAGCAGCCGACAGCCGCGCGCATGCCGAAACCGCGCTCGGTAAAGTTGAGGCCGTTGCGGACGGTGCGGCCGACGCCGTCGTATGGGACCCAGCGGATAAGCGAAGTATCCACGCCGCCCTGGAGGATGAAATCTTCAACGAGGCGGCCGACGGGGTTGTCGGCGAGCGCGGTGGCGATGGCGGTGCGCAGTCCGAAGCAGCGGCGCAGTCCGCGGGCGACGTTGTACTCGCCGCCGCCCTCCCACACCTGGAATTGGCGCGCGGTGTGGATGCGGGCCTCACCGGGATCGAAGCGGAGCATGACCTCGCCGAGGCTCAGGCAGTCCCAGCGGCGCTTGGAATCGGGAATCGAGAGCGCGTTCATAGTCAACCAATAATCTAACGCATGGAGGCCGCGGCAGTCAGTGAGCAGCGGCGTCGAAGACCACGGCGGGAGCCATCATGTAGGCTAAGTGTGTTTGAGATTGCGGGCGGACCCATGGTCCGCGCCAGCGAGAGTGTGGAAGAAATGGCTGAAAAACGAAAGCTTCAGATGGGCATGGTGGGCGGTGGGCCGAGCGCATTTATCGGCCCGGTGCATCGCATAGCGGCGGAGTTGGATGGGAGAATCGAGCTGGTTGCGGGAGCGTTTTCGCAGTCGGTGGAGCGCTCGCGCGAGGCGGGTGTGAGATACCACATCGACCCCGATCGCACGTATGCCGATTACCGGCAGATGATCGAGGCCGAGCGCAGGAGGCCGGATGGGATCGACTTTGTGACCATCGTGACGCCGAACCACTTGCACTTGCCGGTCGCATTGGCGGCGCTGGAAGCGGGAATTCCGGTGATGAGCGACAAGCCCGCGGCAGCGACGTATGAAGAGGCGCTGAAGCTGGAGGCGGCGATCGCGAGGGCGCGCCTGCCGTATGGGTTGACGCACACCTATGCGGGCTACGCCATGGTGCGCGAGGCTCGGGCAATGTGCGCAGCGGGCAAACTGGGACGAGTTCGCAAGGTTGCGGTGGAATATTTTCAGGGATGGCTGAGCGAGCCGCTGGAGAGAACCGGGCACAAGCAGGCGGAGTGGAGGACCGATCCCGCGCGCAGCGGAGCGGGCGGCGCAATTGGCGATATCGGCACGCATGCCTTTCATCTGCTCGAGTACGTGAGTGGGCTCGAGGTGAAGGCGATCAACGCCACGCTGCGGACTGTGGTCGAGGGGCGCAGACTCGACGACGATTGCAATGCGTTTCTGCGCATGGACAATGGTGCGACGGGCACGCTGGCCTGCTCGCAGGTGGCCGTGGGCGAGATGAACGAATTGCACCTGCGCATCTTTGGCGAGAAGGGATCGGTGGAATGGCGGCAACAGGATCCGAACCGGCTGATTGTGAAGTGGCTTGACGGGCCGGAGGAGATTCATCACGCGTCGATGGGCTACCTGAGCAGCGATGCGCAGGCGGTGGCGCGTACCCCGGCTGGGCATCCAGAGGGATATCTGGAGGCGTTCGCGGTGCTGTATCGCGAGTTTGCCGATGCGCTGAATGCGTGGAAGCAGGGACGGGCGAATCCGCTGCCGGCCACGTTGCCCGGCATCCAGGCGGGCGTGCGTGGGATGCGGTTCATCGAGCGCGCGATCGAGAGCCATCGCAGGGAGGGCTGGGTGGAGGTTTGAGCCGGT
>Ga0326727_10018265_pt1 | contig 14347 bp, 13 predicted proteins | sample MB2enrmetagenome_FD_207643 | JGI IMG/M metagenome (GOLD analysis project Ga0326727, IMG submission 207643) | Lab enriched peat soil microbial communities from McLean, Ithaca, NY, United States - MB29MY | ecosystem: Environmental > Terrestrial > Soil > Wetlands > Peat | place: USA: New York...
CAGCGGCCGGCCTTCAATCGCGAAAGGCAGGCCCAGCCCGCCCACCAGCGGCAGATAGCAGCTCGCGGCGGCAGCCTGCACCCCCGGCAGCGCCTCGATGCGCTCCGTCGCCTGCCGCGCCAGGCCGGCAATTGCCGCCGTCTTCTCAAAGCGCCCGCCGCCGAGCGACGTGTCCATGGTGAGCACGTTGTGCGGATCGAATCCCGGCGCTACCTGGTGCAGCGCGGCAAAAGTGCGGATGAGCAACCCCGCGCCCGCTAACAGAACGATGGCGAGAGCCATTTCGGTGACTACCAGCAGGCTGCGCGTCTTGTTCTGGCGCAGGCCGGAGCCGCCGCGCGAGCCGGTCTCCTTCAAAGTCGCGTTGAGGTCGGCGCGCGAAGCCTCGATGGCCGGGACCAGGCCGAAGACGATGCCCGTCACAAACGAGACCGCGAGCGTGAAGCCAAGGACCGTCCAGTCGAGCGTCACCGCCGAGCCGTCGACGCCAATGCGCGGGATGTTGCCGGGATTCAGCGCCAGCAGGGCGCGCACGCCCGAGGCGCCGATCGCCAGGCCCAGCGCGCCGCCCATGAGCGAAAGCAGGACGCTCTCGGTGAGGAGTTGGCGGACAATGCGGCCGCGGCCTGCGCCGATGGCGGCGCGGATGGCGATCTCCCGCGAGCGCACGCCGGCGCGCGCCAGCAGCAGGTTGGCCACGTTGGCGCAGGCGATAAGCAGCACCGCGGCCACCGCCCCCAGCAGGATCAGGAGCGCCGGCCGGACATTGCGCACGATGATTTGTTGCAGCGGTTCCACCGTGAAACTCATGTTGGGGCCCATCGAACGGGGGAATTTTCGCTTGTACTCTTCGGCGGCCAGCGCCATCCCCGCCTTGGCCGCCTGGAGCGAGACGCCGGGCTTGAGGCGCGCCGCGGCGTTGAAGAAGTTCGCCATTTGGGTGCTGTTGGGATCGGCCTGGAAGGGCAGGAAAATATCAGCAGGCGGGTCGAAGGCAAACCCGGCGCCGATGACTCCGACGATGGTGTAGGCTTCGCCTCCGAGCGAGAGGGATTTGCCGATGACCGAGGGGTCGGAGCCGAAGCGGCGCTGCCACAGGCCGTTGCCCAGCACCACCACGTTGCCGCCCCGGGGACGATCCTCCTCGGCAAGGAAGGTGCGGCCCAGCGCAATCGGCGCGCCGAAAAGGTGGAAGAATTCGTACGAAACGTGGATGCCCTTCACCTGCTCCGGCCGGTCTCCGCCGCCCAGGTTCACGCCCGGGCCGCCGGTATCGTAGGCCGCCACGTCCTCCAGCACCTGCGTCTGGGCGCGCCAGACGTTGTACTTGGGAACATTGGCGCTGGCGAAAGTGCCCTGCGGCGCGCTGTTCATCAGCAGCACCATGCGGTCGGGCCGCGGATATGGCAGAGGCTTCAGCAGCACCGTGTTGACCACCGAGAATATGGCGGTGTTGGCGCCGATCCCCAGGGCTAAAGCGCAAATGGCGGTCAGGGCAAATCCGGGACTCTGCCGCAGCAGGCGGAAGGCATGCTTAATGTCGTGAACGAGCGTGTCCATGGTCGCGGTGGCACAGGCATTCCTGCCTGTGTTGCCTTACTTAGACGGCCATGGGGGGCAGAAGTTCCGCCCGCCAGCGCCTCAACGCCCGCTCCACCAGCGTTTTTTCGGCGCGGCGACGCCCAGCAGCTTGAGAAACGGTTCAGCCTCCTCGCCGGAGAGCGGTTGCGCTCCGCGCAGCAACTCCACCACCTCCGCCATCCGGCAGAAATGGTCGATGCAATGCCAGCAGCCGGTGACGTGGCGCTCCAGATCTTCGCGCCCCCGCCAGGTCATGCGGCCATCGATGATATCGAGGAAAGGCTTGGCCGCCAGGCAATCCTTTCCCGCCGCCTCCGCGGCGGCACGGCCCAACGCGAGGCCGTTTTCCGCCAGCAGGCTGCGGCGCCAGGCGTCCACTTTCTGGCGAATCAACTCGCCCGCGCGGTCGCGGATCCGCGAGACAGTCTCCGCAGCCACCCGCAACATCGCGCCAGTCTCCCGCGGGGAGTACCGCATGGTCTCGGTCCAGGCGGCCTGCTTTTCGAGCATGGTCAGGGGCTCGAGCGCGGCGGCCAGAGTTTCCAGATCGATGGCGATATCCGGGGCCGGCGCCACGATCCGGGCGAGGACTTGCTGCCGCAATTCGGCCACAAACAATCGTTCGGGCGCGGGATCGAGGGATTGGAACAGGCTCGATTGCGGATTGCGGATCTCCAGCAGTGCTGGTTCCAGCAGCGCCGGATCGTCCGGCGCATAGTGCGCCAGTAGTTTGCGAATCGGCGGAATGTAGTTGGCTATAAAGTAGGACCAGCCCGCCGGCAAGTTGGCCCGGCAGTCCCGAACCATCTCGTAGCAGGTGTAGATCACCGCCGCTCGAATCTTCCCATGTACTGCGTCTCGGCCAGCACGTGTCCCTGGATGGCCTTGAGCAACTCCGCGCGGTTCACGCCGGCGGGCAGCCCCAGGGTATGGACATCCAGGGCGTGCAGTTTGAAAAAGTAGCGGTGGGGGCGACCTTTGGGAGGGCAGGGACCGCCGTATCCCAGCTTTCCGAAGTCGTTGGTGCCGCTGACGCCGAGCGTGCCTGGCTTGTAGCCTTGCGCCAGGCCTTGCAGTTTGGCGCCCAGGTCGTAGAGCAGCCAATGACACCAGGTGCCGGCGGGGGCATCCGGATCTTCCACGATCAGCGCGTAGCTGAGCGTTTCGGACGGACCGCCGCTCCATTCGAGGGAGGGAGAGACGTCCGCGCCCTGGCACGAATGGAGTGCCGGTATCCATCCGCCTTCGGAGAATGCGTTCGAGAACAGTTTGAAAGCCATATTTCGCGACTCTGCCGTTCTTGATCGTAACGCATTGGCGGCTTGCGGCGTCAGGTGATCGGGAGTAATCTGCGAATAGGAGTATCCCATGAGGTTTCTTCTGCAATTAACTCTATGCGCTCTGCTGGCCAACGGTGTCGCTATGGCGCAGCGGGGCGGAGGCGGCGGTCACGGCGGCGGAGGCGGCGGTTTTCACGGCGGTAGTATGGGCGGCGGCGGTGTTCGGGGCGGTGGTGGCTTCTCGGGCGGCGGCGCCTTCCGCGGGGGTATTGGCGGTAGTGGGTTGCGCGGGGGCTTCGGCGGTTATGGTTACGGCTTTAACCGCGGCTACGGTTATCGTGGCTATGGCTACGGCTATGGCTACGGCTGGGGCTACCCGTATTGGGGACTGGGATTTGGACTCGGATACGGCTATTGGGGTTATCCGTACGACTATTATCCTTACGATTACTACGGCTCCCCTTATGCTTCTTATGGGTACGGGTACAACACCTCGCCCGGCGTGCAGGTGATCTATCCGCCTCAGACGGCCGGCGCCACTTACGTGGAGCGGGCCACTCCCGTGACCCACACATACGATGAGTACGGACAGGAGGTGGGATCATCGGCCAGCAACGGCTCTCCCATCTACCTCATTGCGTTCCAGGACCACACCATTCGGGCGGCAGCATCCTATTGGGTCGACGGCAGTACGCTGCATTACGTCACGCTCGAGCACGAAGAAAAACAGGTTCCGCTGGATGCGGTGGATCGCGGTCTCAGCACGCAACTGAACCACGAGCGGCACGTGCAGTTCCGGCTACCGCAGTAACGGATCCCAGAACACGTGGCAGGTTCCGACGGCCGCGCTGTGGCGGAAGCTGCGCGGCAAGTCGAGCGCCTCATATTGTTCCTTCTCCTCGCAGGTGGATACCGTGCTGAAACCGCCGTCCGCGGCGCGGCGGCGCAGGTCATCCAGGGGAACGATATGCAGGGAAGCAGCCAGGGCGGCGGGCAGTTCGATCACTTCGGCGTAAGACACTTCGGTGCCCTCAATGGGCGGGCGGCCAGTGAGGAAGTAGACGTGCTCGTCGGCCCACAACGGCGCGCCCCGCGGGGTTACTTCTTCCACCTTGCGGGCGACGGGTTCCAGGTCGCGCCAAGAAAAGTCATGGCGGTCCTTATATAAGGACCTTGCCGATCCCAGAGCGACAACCACCAGCACCACGGCAACGGCCTTGTGTGGGGCGGGCGCCCTCGCCCGCGACCCGACCCCCCGGTCGGGCCTCACGGCGCCGAGCAGGGGCCGGACGGGGGCGTCCGGCGCGGTCCAGGGGGACCGCCCCACTGGTGTGTCAACAATTAGCCGGGACTCGTCTCGGCGCTCTTGCGTTGCGGCCTGGAGCCCCGCTACCCCCAGAATCCCGAGAAACGGGATGATGAGCACGTAATACCACTCGAAGGTGGGATGGGTCGCACACAGTTCGGCGCCGATGGCCAGGGCCAGCCAGCCGCACAGCGAGAACTCCGGGCGCCGGCGATAGTACCAGAATCCCACCGCTCCAAGCAGGCCGAGCAGCAGGGCTTGCGGAGAAATCAGCCACGAAGTCAGAACCTTCCAATCGTGCGGGGTGGCATCTTCCCAGTTGGCTCGGCGGTAGAACAGGTGGTACTGGAAGAGATTGAAGAAGACCTGGCGGGGCGCGCGGGCGAACAGCCAGAGCACCGGCACAAAGGGGACCACCGCGCCCGCGAGAAAAGCGGCTAGGCTGCGCAGGCGGCGTCCGGCGGGGCTCAGCCGCAGGATCCAAAACAGCAGAACCGCCGGCGCCAGCGAGACCAGCAGAGAGCACGCCAGGGCCGCGGACGCCAGCAGGCCCGCCGCCATGGCGATTGCCGGACTTTTGCTTTGCACCGCGAGCACCGACATGCGAAAAGCGGCGACCAGCAGAAACAGGCACAGGGCGTAGGGTTGTGCGGTGGTGGTGTACTCGATGAAGTTGGCTTGCAAGCCGATCAGCAGGGCGGCCGCGACAGCGCCGGGCATTCGCCAGGCAGCGACCGGGAAGCGGGTATAAATGAAGTCCGCGGCGAGCAGGATGGTTCCCGCCGTGACCACGGCGGAAAGGGCGTGTACGGCGCGCCACGTTTGGCCAAAGAGGCGCATGCCGGCGGCGTTCCAGTATGCGTTGAGCGGAGTCTGCGGGAAAAAGAAATCCAGGTACGGCCGTTTGCCGCGGGCGATCAACTGTGCCGCGAGGATATGGTAGCCCTCGTCCCAGGCGAAGGCGGCGGTCTGCGAGTAGACGATCAGAATGCCCAAGAGGCAGGCGGCCACGGCGCAGAGAAGCAGGCGGGCGTTCAGGCTTCAATCCTCCGCGGGGATGTCGAAGTTCACCAGTTCGCCGCGGAAACCGCGAGTCTTCCATGCCCCGAAGGCGATGCCGGCGGCCATCCAGATGCTGCCGGCAATCTGGGCGGTGCGGCTGAGGTTGAGCCATAGCAGAAGGCAGACGGCAAAACCCAGCGCCGGCGGAATGAGGTTGCGCAGGCGCTTCTCGGGGCTGCGGACGTAGTAGCGCACCAGGGCGGCGAGATTGACGCCCATGAAGGCGATCAGCGCGCCGAAATTCAGCATCTGCGCGCCGAGGTCGTAATCGATGATGAAGGCGCCGATCAGGGCGACCACGCCGACAAAGACCACGGCGTTGCGCGGCACGTGGTTCTTGGAATCCACCCTGCCGAAGAACTTGGGGAGGGCGTTGCTGCGTCCCATGCCGAACAGCAGGCGCGCGGCGCCGAGCTGCGCGCCGAGACCGGAACCGAAATTGGCCACCACCAGGGTGGCGCCGACGATGACGAAGAGCGGCGCCCAGGTGCGGCCCGCGGCATATACGAAAGCCGTGGTTTCGTCGGGGAACGGCTCGGAGGCGGGCCAAACGAGTTGCGCGGCATAGACCTCCATGGCCGACAGAATCCCGATCACCACGCAGGTGAACACCGTGGCGAGCAGGATGTTACGCCGCGGATTCTCGGCTTCTTCCGAGAGCGTGGAGATGCCGTCGAAACCGATGTAGGTGAGCACCGCGATGGAGGTGCCGCCCAGCACATTGCCGACAGTGAACGTTGCAGGATCGTAGAAGGGGCGGGTGAAAAATCCGGCGCCGTGGGGGATCCCGAAAATATAGCGCGCCGCGCATACGAAGAAGATGGCGATCACCGCGCTCATGGCAGCGGCGAGGCCGGTGTTCATGCGCGCCGAGGTGCGGATGCCCTGAATGTTCAGACCGGTGAACAGCAGGGCGAAGAAGATCACCCATACCGTGTAGGGAACGGCGGGCGCGAAGACGTGGGCCTGCTGGCTGACCCATACGATGCAGATGATGGGGTTCAGCATGTAATCCATGACCATGCTCCACCCCGTGATATAGCCCAGCGTGGGATTGATCTCCTGGCCGACATAAGTGAACGCCGAGCCGGCGCTGGGATAGGCACGGGCCATGCGGCCGTAGCTGATGGCCGTGAAGAGCATGGCGACCATGGCGATGAGAATGGTGGTGACCACGTGGCCGCGGCCACGATTGCTGAGGACGCCGAACACCGACATGGGCGCGGTGGGCTGGATGACGATCACGCCATAGAGAATCAGATCCCAAAGCCCCAGCGTTCGACGAAGGCGGTTTTCCTGAACAGCCGGACTGGACATTCCCTCAATTGTGGCACAGCGCGGCTTCGCCGCAAGCGTTCAGCGGTCAGCTTTCAGCGACCAGCTTCCGATTTGTGACAATTCGCGGATTTGTAATCCGGATATCCCTTGCGCCCCGGCTTGCCGGGTTTCAGTGGCGCCGCAGCCTGATCGTAGATGTTCTGGCCGCTCTGGATGCGCGCCCGGATCGTATCCGCCAGCACCTGGGCGAAGCCCTGCATCTCATACGCGGTGAAGGGGGAGTAAACGAACCGGGCACGGCGGATGACGGTCTGGAAGCGGGGCATGGCAGGAACCTAATCCACTTGCGCCGGTGGTTACCGTTTTGGTAACCTAAAGGGCGGTGAGGATCATCAGCAAGGCGGCGATCACCGAATTCACCAAAACGCACAAAGACGCGTTGGAGTCGCTATTGCACTGGCACAGCGTGACCAAACGCGCGGCCTGGAGACACTTGGTCGACATCCGCGCCGACTTTCCTCACGCCGATGCCGTGGACCTTTTCACGGTGTTCAACATCGGCGGGAACAAGTACAGGCTCGTCTCGGTGATCCAGTACCGGTGGCAGATCGTCTACATCCGCCACATCCTCACGCACGCCGAATACGATGAGGGGAAATGGAAACTATGAGCGCAACGCTGCTCGATGAACGTCAATACCGGAAGCTCCTCGATGAGACTCTGCCCGTTGTCATTCGAACGGAGGCGGAATACCATCGGCTGCTCGCCACCGCCGCCGCCCTCATGGAAAGACCGGAAGACGAGATTTCCGAGGAGGAGGGCCGGCTTCTGGAACTGCTCAGCATCCTGATCGAGGAATATGAGAACCGGGCGCACCCGCTCCCAAAGGCCGAGCCGCACAAGATGCTTGCCTATCTGCTCGAAGAGAAGAACATGAAGCCGAGCGACCTCTGGACCGTGCTGCCCAAGAGCCGTGTGTCGGAGATCTTGAACGGGAAACGCAGTATCAGCAAGACCCAGGCCCGCCAACTCGCCGAACTCCTCCGCGTGCCCGTCGATCTCTTCGTGTAGCTAATTTGCCCCGATCGCTACCGCCGCGACAATTGCGCAGCAGCAGTTCCTGGAAGCCCGTCGTAGATGTTCTGCCGACTCTGGATGCGCGCCCGGATGGTATTCGCCAGCACCTGCGAAGCCCGGGACATCTGTTGCCCAGTTAGAGATACGGGAGCTAGCCAGGCTAGCCTAGGGGGCACGGTCTCTGCCGCCAGGGACGATCCCGCCGCGGATCGATGTCCGTTGAAGCCTGCCCCACTTTGCGGAGTCACAGGTTGGAAGCCATTGCTTTGCCTGAAATCAATAACTTGCAGCATTGCTCGCGAATGCTCTGAGTGCTTTTTTCAATTACTTAAGGAAGGCCGCAAGTAGCTCTGATCAACGCTGGCAAGCGACTTGATGACGCGGCATGCAACCCTTAAGCTTGTGGTAGAGAATCGTCCACGATCATCCCCGCGATAGCATTGCGCATTATTGCTCATAAATGCTTGTTTTCAGTGTCTTAGCGAAGGCCACGAGTAACCATGATCAACGCTGCCATGCAAGGAGCGGGCATACTATTGGGCATACCTGCGTGATCTCGTGAACCGCTGCGGCCGGCCGCCGGAGAAAGGACTCCCAGGCCGTGTCCGCCAGCGTTGCCACGAGAGATCTACGCTACAATCGGGGATAGAGAATCAGGCGACCATGACGATTCCCGCTACGTACGAAAACGGCGTCTTCAAACCGCTGGAGGATGTGAACCTCACCGAGGGCACGAGAGTCGAAGTGCATGTCCCGGCGGAAGACGCACCGAAGCGGCCAAAGTCCGTCCGGGATTCGCCGATCTTCGGCATGTGGGCTGACCGCGACGATATCCCCGACGGCGTCACCTACGTCAACCGCCTGCGAGAGCCGCGCTACTGAAGACCGCGCGATCTTCGATGCCCTACCTAGTCGACAGCGACATCATGGTTGATCTCACGCGAGGAAGCGGCGCGGCGGCTGACTACCTCGACAGCCTCGACGATGTGTGGTCAATTTCCATGATCACCTGCCTCGAACTCCTCGTCGGTGCGCGCACCCAACGAGAAACCACCGATCTCGATCTTGTGCTGAGCGGATACCGGGTGATCCCCCCGAACGAGGACATCACACGCCGAGCGTACTACCTCGTGAAGACCTATGCACGCTCCCACGGGCTGCGCACGCTCGACTCGTTGATCGCCGCCACGGCGCTCGAAGATGGCCTCACGCTCGCGACCAAGAATCGGAAGCACTTCCAGATGATTGGGGATTTGAAACGGGAAGTGCCTAACTATTGAGGTCTGCCCGTTCCCCAGCCAGCCGCTCCGCGCACTGACGACCGTGGTCGCGGAGCAGCCAGAAGCGCTCGAGGACGTGCTGCGAAAAGCCACGCGCCGTTCTGCCCCCCGGAAGCGGTAGCATGTTACCGTACATCCTGAGAGGCGTCACAATGCGGCTGGACGGGATGGAAACGCTCGGCGCTGTCAATCTGTGGCTCGATCTGGCCAGGGGGCTGCTTGCCAAGAACGCTCAGTTACCCCTCGTCGACGACACCGATATCGACATGCACCCCGAACTCTGGCGCGGTCGGGAATTGGGCGATGACCCCCTTCGAGCGGCCATCGACAATATCCTCTCTCGTGATCCTGGTGACCTGGCAGCCCGCTTCGTTGCTCTCAATGCGTACTACCGCCTCATGGCCACGGAAATACCGTCGGAGATCCAGTACGTCAACAACCGCGAACAAGTTGACCGGGAGGGCGTAATGGGGCACCTCGGATACCTGGTCCGCCTCCGGGACCCGGAAACGTGCCGGGACACAATCAACATCCGCTGGGAAGTCGTGAATGCATCTGCCGTGAAGGACTACCCCCGCATCCTTGCCCTGTGCGATCAGCTTAAAGGCATCGTCCAGGACGGCGAGCGGTATTACCTGCGGGGGCGCGCCCACTTCTTGATCGCACTCCTTCATACCTGGGATATCGACGAATCGCTCGAACATTGGGATATGCCCCTTGGACCACCGGTCTGCGGCGGGCCGCGGGGAGTATGGCAATGGCTCGACAGTTCGCTTCTGACTGCCGCAGGCATACAGAAGATGGCGACGCGGGAAGAGCTCACGGATGACGACCGGGATCACCTCCGTGACGCTACGAAGTTTCTGGAGAAGGCACTGAGTTCGGAATGGGAAGCCCCGGCGACTGCGCGGCTCGAGAGGCTCGCCACTGCGCGGCTGGACTGGTTAGAAGCCAAAAGCCTCTTCGCGCGGCGACGGGGTTGACGGGCTGAGGCCAGAGCGCAGGGGAGCTTGCGGGGCGGTAAAATCATTTTCCGGCTGAATGTGGTCGTGGCAAGTCGGGATCGGGAGGCTACTTTGAACTGCAAAATACTCGTTGGAATAGTGACTATTGGCGCGGCTTGCGGCCAGACGGCGCCGGCGGAGAATGGATCGAGGATCGACCTCGCCAGGGGATGGCTGATCCAATCGTCGGCCAAAGTCGCCGAGAAGGGCGACGTCGTTTCGAGCGCCAGGTTTCAACCGCGCGAATGGTATCCGGCGAGCGTTCCTTCCACCGTGGTGGCGGCGCTGGTGAGCAACAAGGTTTATCCCGACCCGTATTTCGGAATGAATCTGCGCTCGATTCCGGGAACCACTTACAACATCGGAGCGAACTTCGCGAACCTGCCCATGCCCGCCGGCAGTCCCTTCGCGGTGTCGTGGTGGTATCGCAGCGAGTTCCGGCTGCCCGCCGCGCTGAAGGGGAAGCGCATCTGGCTGAATTTCGACTCCATCAACTACCGGGCGAATATCTGGCTCAACGGCCGCCAGGTGGCCGCCTCGAGTGAGGCCGTCGGCATGTACCGCATGTTCGAGTTCGACGTCACTTCGATGGCCGTGGCGGGGGCGGCCAACATCCTGGCGGTCGAGGTGATCCCTCCATTGCCGGCCGATCTGTCGATCACCTATGTGGACTGGAATCCCATGCCGCCCGATAAGGACATGGGACTGGTGCGCGATGTCTACATCCGGACCAGCGGGCCGGTGGCCATGCGCAATACCCAGGTGGTTACTCATCTGGACAACCCGCCCGAGCAGGCGCACCTGACTCTCTATACCGACCTGAAGAACACCAGTGGCCAGGCCATCGAGGGCACGCTCAAGGGAACCATCGGAAGCATTGCCGTTACCAAGAACGTGCGACTGGGCGCGGGAGAAACCGCGCGCGTCGAAATCACCCCGGCGGAGAGCCCGCAGTTGCACATGGCGCATCCCAGGCTGTGGTGGCCATACGGGTTGGGCGCGCAGGACCTGTACCACCTGCGGATGGAGTTCACAGCGGACGGGATAGTTTCCGACCGGGAGGAAGTGGATTTCGGAGTCCGGGAATTTACGTCGGAGATGGACTCGCAGCAACGCCGGGTCTTCAAGGTGAACGGCAAGCGCATCCTGATTCGCGGCGGCGGATGGTCGTCCGATATGATGCTGCGCTACGACGACGAGCGCGAAGAGAACGAGATCCGCTATACGCGCGACATGCATTTGAACACCATCCGCCTGGAAGGCAAGATGATGAACCAGCACTTCTTCGATACCAACGACCGCTACGGAGTGCTGGTAATGCCGGGCTGGTGCTGCTGCTCCTTCTGGGAACGGTGGAGGTACTGGAAGCCCGAGGATTACAAGATCGCGGGTGAATCGCTGCGCGACCAGGTCCGCCGTTTGCGAAATCACGCCAGCGTCTTCGTGTTCCTCTACGGGAGCGACGAATCGCCCAACGAGGAGGCGGAGAAGGTCTACCTGAAGGTTCTCGAAGAGGAGCACTGGCCCAACCCTTCGATCTCTTCGGCCGCCGACCGGACAACCAAGGTCACGGGGCGCACCGGGGTCAAGATGCCGGGACCGTACGAATACGTCGCTCCGAATTATTGGCTGCTGGACCGCGAGCGCGGCGGCGCGTTCGGCTTCAATACCGAGACCAGTCCCGGGCCGGCGATCCCGGTGCTGGAGAGCCTCGAGGAGATGCTGCCGAAGGAACATCTGTGGCCCATCGACGAATTCTGGGGCTTCCATGCGGGCGGCGGGAGCTATCGCAATGTCCGCGTGTTCACCGCGGCGATCGAGGGACGCTACGGCAAAGTAAAGGACCTAGACGATTACCTGAGGAAGAGCCAGGCGATGACTTACGAAGGCGAGCGCGCCATGTTCGAGGCATACGGGCGGAATAAGTACGCCGCCACCGGGGTGGTGCAGTGGATGCTGAACAACGCCTGGCCCTCCATCATCTGGCATCTCTACGACTGGTATCTGCGGCCGGGTGGGGGTTACTTCGGAACAAAGAAAGCCAACGAGCTGCTGCACGTCCAGTACTCGTACGACGACCAATCGGTGGCGGTAGTTAACTCGTATTACCGCAGCTTCGCGGGTTACACGGTGACCGCCAGGGCCTATAACATGGACTTAGCCGGGAAGTTCTTGAATATGGCCACGGCGGACATCGCGGAAGACAGCGTGGCGAAGGTCTTCCAGATTCCCCAGATCGAAGGACTGAGTAAGACTTACTTTCTCCGGCTGACTCTTCAGGACGCCTCCGGGAAGTTAGTAAGCTCGAACTTCTACTGGCTTTCGACGCAGCCCGATGTCTCCGACTGGGCCAGGGGCAACGGGGTCTACACGCCCATCAAGACGTATGCGGACCTTAGCGGGCTGGAGCAATTGCCTCCGGTGAAGGTCAAGATCGGTTCACGGGCGGAACAGAAAGGGCCGGAAGAAACGGACCACGTGACGGTGGAGAATACGGGTTCGCAGCTTGCTTTTATGGTCCACCTGACCGTGCGAAAAGGCCCAAATGGTTCCGACATCGAGCCGGTCTTCTGGGAAGACAATTACTTCGAGCTGATGCCCGGCGAGAAGCGCGAAGTGGCCGCTACGTTCCAAAGGAAGCTGTTGGGCGGCGCGCAGGCGCAGATCAAGGTGGACGGCTGGAACGTTATGTGAGCACCGGACAATTTGACCGAATTAGGTCAAATGACCGATTGACAACATAGCTTGACTCGCGGCCGGTTTCCGTTGTAGAATTTTTCACCAGTCCAGTTTCTGATGCGGAGGGGACGCCGTTAAGATGGCTGATCAAAGCTGCAGAGTGTTTTGTATCTTGGAAGGGAAGGCCGATGGGAACGAACAGCAGGAAATTGTCGATCTGGCCTTCGAATTCTGGCGGGCCAGAGCATTCCGAAACGGCTCACCCAGGAGCGCCTTGCTCAGAGCGGTGCGTCAGGTGCGATTGGGGACCGCGGCCAGGCGGATGCCTCCGGCATCGGACGCAGATAAGGTTATACCGATAAGGTGAGTAAGGCGTCCTGCAAGAATAACTTGGTCCGAAGCCGCGATCTTACCGCGGAGCAACGGAGACGCGGAGATCAGCGCGGAGGAACACCATGAGAAAAAGCGCAAGACGGATTGTGGCGGATGGCGGGCGTTTCCCATGCCGTCATTGGAGAACGCGGAGCGAGCGGATATTTGTGCGTGGGTCCTAAAGTGTGTTCTCCCCAGTAAGAATTGACAACCTGGCTGGTAGCCTTATGTGGGGCGGTGCGCCCTCGCCCGCGGCCCGAGCCACCGGTCGGGCCTCACGGCGCCGAGCAGGGCTGGACGGGACACCAGACTAGACTCGTTCGGTGACGCGCAGCGCCGGAAAGCCCGCTGAACGCTCCGCGAGAAATGCGTCCAGTTCGCTCTTCGTACTGTTTCCCTCCATAGGTCCGCGCCGGCCGACCGCCAGCGCGCCGGCGGCGTTGGCGCGCACCAGCGCCTGCTCGATGGACGCGTCGAGTGCCCGGCTGGCGAGAAAGGTGCCGCCAAAACAGTCGCCGGCGCCCGTGGGATCGACCTCCGCCACATCGAAGGCCCGCGCCTCGATACGCCGCTGGCGGTCGGTGTACCAACTTCCCGCGGCTCCCCGCTTCAGAACGACAGCTTGTATCGACGCCCGGTCGAGCAGCCTCTCGATGGCCTGATCAGCGTCGAGACCGGGATGGAAAAAATGCAGATCGGACTGGCTGGGCAGAAAGAGGTTGCAGACGTCCAGAGTCTCCCAAAGCGCCTCCCGCACCTCGGGCGAGCCGGTCAACTCCGGCCGGATGTTCGGATCAAAGCTGATCGGGCTTCCCCGCCGCCGGGCTTCCGCCACGGCCGCCCGGGCCGCTAGGATCGCGCGGCGGTTATAGAGAGAGGACCCCATGATGTGCAGGTAGCGGCACCCTTCGAACAGATCGGGAAGGATGCCGGTCGGGTCGAGCATTCCCGCGGCGCTGTGCGCAATGTTGAAAACGAACCGGCGCTCGCCGGCGGTACGGTATGCGACAAAAGCGGTGCCGGTGGGGCGGTCCGCGCATCTCGCGATGCCCTGGATCGAAACGCCGTCATCGCGCAGACGGCGGATGATGGCTTCTCCAAAGGCATCCTCGCCCAGGCAGCCGGCGATGGCCACGGATGCGCCCTGCCGGGCGGCCTGGTCGGCAAAGATGGCCGGCGCGCCGCTCGGAAAAGGGCCCTCGAAGGTTCCTGGAGAATCGAAGGTCTGCCCGATTGAGGTTGCGACGAACTCCACCAGCAACTCACCGAACGTGACGATTTGCGCCAACGTCTCGACTATACCATCGCCTCAATGGACTCAGGCACTTGCGGAGTAATCGTATTTCGGACCCAATCCCTGTAGATTTTTACGACAAAACGGTCTTATAATATGGTTTAGGAAGTGAATCCAATACTGGTAAGGAGGGG
>Ga0326727_10018266_pt1 | contig 14346 bp, 10 predicted proteins | sample MB2enrmetagenome_FD_207643 | JGI IMG/M metagenome (GOLD analysis project Ga0326727, IMG submission 207643) | Lab enriched peat soil microbial communities from McLean, Ithaca, NY, United States - MB29MY | ecosystem: Environmental > Terrestrial > Soil > Wetlands > Peat | place: USA: New York...
CACTGCCACACCGCCGCCTTCGGACATGGGGGTTAACGGCGACTTTTATATCAATACGAGCACCAATATGATCTTTGGACCTATGGCAAATGGTTTGTGGCCTTCTTCAGGGGTGTCGCTGACGGGGCCTCAAGGGCCCACTGGCCCAACCGGAGCAACCGGGCAGACAGGCGCGACCGGAGCAACCGGGCCGCAAGGGCCTGCCGGACCCACAGGGCAGACAGGAGCAACCGGACCGCAAGGACCTATAGGTAATACGGGGGCAACCGGGGCTCAAGGGGTTCAAGGACCGGCGGGACTGACAGGACCGACTGGCGCAACCGGAGCAGCCGGGACAAATGGAAATACTGTTTGGAACGGCACTTCCAGTCCTCCCCCTTCGGGAACAGGGGTTAACGGGGACTTTTATATCAATACCGCTTCTAACACTATATTTGGGCCAAAAGCTTCAAATGCATGGCCGACCACCGGAGTATCCCTCGTAGGACCGACTGGAGCAATAGGACCAACAGGACCTCAAGGGCCTGCCGGACCTACAGGGCAGACAGGAACAACTGGAGCAACAGGACCGCAAGGACCCATAGGTAATACTGGGGCAACCGGGGCTCAAGGGATTCAAGGACCGGCGGGACCGACAGGCGCAACCGGAGCGACCGGAACAAATGGAAATACTGTTTGGAACGGCACTGTCAGTCCTCCCCCTTCGGGAACCGGGGTTAACGGCGACTTTTATATCAATACCGCTTCTAATACGATATTTGGCCCAAAAGCTTCAAATGCATGGCCAGCCACCGGAGTATCCCTCGTAGGACCGACTGGAGCAACAGGCCCAACCGGAGCGACAGGGCCGCAAGGGCCTATAGGTAATACTGGCCCAACCGGAGCGACAGGGCCGCAAGGGCCTATAGGTAATACTGGCGCAACCGGAGCAACAGGACCGCAAGGACCTATAGGTAATACAGGAGCAACCGGAGCTCAAGGACCTATAGGTAATACTGGAGCAACCGGAGCAACCGGAGCAATACTTCTCGCCGGCAATTCTGGCGCTACTAATGTGAACACCACGACCACGGAATATGGCGGGTTTATGTATAATTCATATAACGCGACCGATGCTAATGTTCAAACACCCATGCCAGCTTGTACCGTAAGCAACTTGTCAGTCACGCTGGCAAGTGCTCCTGTAACTGGTAGTTTTACATTCACGGTACTACAAAATGGTAATGCTACAGCCGTAACCTGCGTTATTTCCACATCAGCGACCACATGTTCAGATACAACCGATAGTGTTTCATTCACTGCAGGTCAATTAATTTCGCTGAAATTGGCCCCCACCAGTCCCAAGACTGGAAGTAAGGCTACCTGGAGCGTCAAATGCCAGTAGGGAATGGAATTTGTTGGTCTGAGCTCAAAAGAGGTGACCTCCGCGCTCATTGGCAATGATTCTGAGTTCGATCGGCGAGTAATCCGCTACGATCGGGTTGTTTCCACCTCCGGTTTCATGGACTTTCACGCAAAAGTCACGTTCCCGAGATGATAGCGTAACAAGGACAGTCTACCGGTAGCTTCAAGAATCCAAAATGGAAGGGGTGCCTGTTCTCAGATAGGCAATGGCCTCTCTGGTCTGAATCTGCTTGCCCCCAGGTCGAAAGAATTCAAGCACCCCTTCCACCCTCTCTACTGGAGGGAATCAGCGTTATCAAAATCTCAGGATACCGTCTTCGTAATCACATACGGGATTTTTGTCTTCAAAATGGTCGCATGAGTGCGATCCTTCGATCCGGCAGCTACGTCAATAACAACAGAACTCCTTGAAAATTCCGTCACTTACATCTGTTATACCATCATAATGCTTACATCCTCCCCTGCAGATGTTTGCCTGCGACATCTTCAGGTCTCCGGGCCGAATCGATATTGCAGATCCCCACATATCGTGATATGAGATCGGTCAGGAGATAAGCGAGAAGGTCAAGTCTTCCCCCTTGAAGTAACGCAAACGTAACTTCCAAAACAGGCTTCCGTTGGAACGTGGTGGAATTTGCCAATCCGCACTACGAGGCATTTCCGTGCCCGAGTCTTTTGAGAAGATAAGGGGAGATTCTTGTGACTTATATACCGACACCGAGTTACGAACAGCTTAGGAGAAAGGTCCAGAGACTCGAAAAAGAAGCTCTCAGGCGAAAGCAGGCTGACGAGGTGCTGCTGAAGAGCGAAGAGCGCTACAGGATGATTTTTAATTATTCTCCGCTGGGAATCGTCCATTTCGACAGCGACGGAAAAGTCGTTGACTGCAATGAATGTTTTTTGGAAATAATTGGCGCTCCGAAGAAAAAACTTATCGGATTCAATATGACCGAATCCCTGCGAGATGAAAGGATGCGGTCGGCGGTCGTAGCCGGTCTTTCGGGAATGCCTAACTATTTCGAAGGCGATTATCTGTCCATTACCAGCAATAAGCTCACACCGGTCAGGGCTATGTTCAGCCGGATAACCACCGAGGATGGCAGGTTTTTGGGTGCTGTGGGTCTTTTTGAGGACATTTCGGATCGAAAACAGTCAGAGGAATTTCTCAGCAAGATTGCTAATTCCATAAGCGACCCGATTTATGTCGTGGACAGACAGCACCGATATGTTTTGGCCAACGACGCCCTGTGCGCTCTTGCAGGCCGGAAGCGTGAGCAAATCCTCCGCAGAAGCGATTATGATTTTTTCCCCAAAGAGCAGGTCGATCTTTTCTGGGAAAAGGATGAAATCGTTTTTGAAACAGGGGAGGAGAATGAAAACGAAGAAGAGATAACTGATAGTAACGGGGTTACCCGCACCGTGGCCACAAAAAAGACTTTGTATACGGACAGGCACGGGAATAAACTTATAGTAGGCATCATAAGAGACATAACACGCCGTAAAGAAGCTGAATTGGCCTTACAGGCCGCTCACCGCGAACTTCAGGACATTATCGAATTCCTTCCTGACGCCACTTTTGTCATCGACAGGGAAAAGAAGGTACTATACTGGAACCGGGCCATGGAAGAGATGACCGGGATCAAGAAACTGGATATTCTCGGAAAAGGTGACCACGTATACGCCGTTCCTTTTTATGGCGAAAGAAGACCTTTGCTTATCGATATCATATTGGATGAGAATTCTGAAATCGAAAAACGCTACGATTATGTTCAACGAAAAGGAATGACTCTTTATGGGGAGGCTTTTGTCGCAGGGGCGTACCGTGGGAAGGGGGCATATCTGTGGTCTACGGCAGCGCCACTTTTAGCAAGGGACGGGAGCATAACAGGTTTTATTCAGTCTATCCGTGATATCTCGGATCGCAAGAAGGCAGAGCTAGAATTGCGGCTCAGTGAAGAACGGTTTCGGATAATTTTCGAATCCGCTCAGGATTGCATTTACTTGAAGGACCGCTCATTCAAGTATGCCTTAGTGAATCCTGCTATGGAAAGGCTTTTTGGAATTCCAGCCGCGCAAATCATCGGACACAAAGCAGGTATCCTCTACGGAGAAGAAGTCGGGAAACTGGTTGAAGAGAGTGATGAGCGTGTTTTCGCCGGAGAAATCCTCACAATAGAAAGAACCAAGCCTATTAGAAACCGAAACAGGACCTTGCATTTGGTCAAAGTGCCCATACGAGATCAGACCGGTGAGATCGTAGGTCTATGCGGCATTTCGCGGGATATAACGGAAATCAAACAAACGGAGAATAAACTTCAAGGTGCGTTGGACTTCCTCCAGGTTCTGATGGATACAATTCCAGCCCCAATTTTCTATAAAAGTGTCGATGGTCTGTATCGGGGCTGCAATAAGGCATTCACATCCTTTATCGGACTTGATAGAAAAGCTATCATAGGAAAGTCGGTTTTCGATGTAGCGCCTAAAGATTTGGCAGAAAAATACCATGAGATGGATACGGCCCTTCTGAGTGATAAAGGAGTCCAAACGTATGAGACTTCGGTACTCTATGCTGACGGCACCAGGCATGATGTCATTTTCTCCAAGTCTACATTCCCGGATGATGGTGGCTCAGCAGGAATAGTTGGTGTAATCCTCGATATTACCGATCTTAGACGAGCCGAGCAGGACTTAAAGACAAGCGAGAGTAGATTTCAGTTGATGGCCGAATCAATTCAGGATGTATTTTGGATGGCTACATCAAATTTTAAGGAGATATTCTACGTAAATCATGCATTTGAAAAAGTCTGGAAGCGTACTAGAGAAGAACTCTATAATTATCCCCAATCCTTTATTAACAGTGTACATCCAGATGATCGGGAACATATTTTTGCCGAGATTGGAAAGCTTAATGCAGAGGGAGATGTTTTTGATGCTGAGTACCGAATCATAATACCGGATGGTTCAGTTCGTTGGATTCGTAACCGTGCTTGTGCCGTTCGAAAAGATCAGGGCGGTCCCTGCCTCGTGACCGGTGTGGCAAGAGATATTACTGAAAGAAAGATAGCGGAGGAAACCTTGCGAAAATCGGAAAGCGAACTTCGCTTCCTTTCCTCGAAGCTCCTTGCGGCTCAGGAGTTGGAGCGCAAAAAACTCGCGGCGGAGCTCCACGATAGTTTGGGATCATCCCTCACTGCAATTAAAATCAGCATCGAGCATACACTGAACCGGATGGTGAAGGGCGAAGCGGAACCAGCTTTACTCGAAAGATCAATTTCATTGACGCAGAATACTATGGAAGACGTCAGAAGAATGATCATGGACCTTCGGCCCAGTGTATTGGACGATCTTGGGCTGATCGAAACGGTTGACTGGTTCTGCAGGCAGTTCAAGGGAATTTATCCGGATATTGGCATAGAGAAGAAGATCACAGTGAAAGAAGACCAGATACCCGATACCCTCAAGATTGTTATATTCAGGCTTTTGCAGGAAGCCTTCCATAACATAGGAAAATACAGCAAAGCAGATTATGTGAAACTTTCTTTTGTATGTAAAAGAGGCGCTCTGGAACTCACAATAGAAGACAACGGAGAGGGATTTGATATAATCTCCACCCTATCCAGGGAAAGCGGCGTCAGGGGTCTCGGCCTTACCAGCATGAAAGAACGAACAGAGTTCTCAGGGGGATCTTTTTCGATCAGATCAAAGATAGGAAAAGGTACCGCAATACGGGCCTCATGGCTTACAGGCACATAAAAGGGAGGGAAAAATCGGATCCACGAATGCGCTTAGGCGCCTGTTGGAAACGTGGCATCACATACTGCCTCCTCACAGCTTCCTTGGTGGAAATGTGTGCTTTAGCTTAGAGTGGAACACGGAATAATTGAGAGGTCTTAAGATAAGGCGGTTTTCATCATCCAGCTTGGAGGAGTCCCTTTCTCATTCATTAAGATGATCCTGAGGGGACCGTTCTGCAAAAAGAGAGCATATCTTAGTGGCGCAATTCACGCCGATTGTAGCTCGGATGTACAGTGGGGGCACCGGATAGCCTGTATCGGGATCGAAGTGGCGCAATAAGGGCAGTTTTTGGTCGTGGGTTCCGCCGCTACCTCGGGTTTTCGGCTCAAAGTGTTCACGGCCTTTATGAGCATAAAAACTGCAAATGCCACGATGAGGAAGCTGACCAGCGAGTTGAAGAATAGTCCGTAGCTGATGGTCACGGCTCCAGCGGCTTTGGCGTTGGCAAGGGCAGCGTAAGGCCCCGGTGTTGTGCCGTTTTTAAGAACGATAAAGAGATTGGAAAAATCCACACCACCCAGCAACAGCCCGATCGGCGGCATGATCACGTCGTCCACCAGACTTTTTACGATGGTTCCGAATGCGCCGCCGATGATTATGCCTGTTGCCATGTCTACCACATTTCCTCGCATCGCAAATTCCTTGAATTCCTTAAACATATGCTCCTCCTTTTCCTGCCTTGTGTTGCCTTGTCACTCTTTTAATGAGTACACACCGTGGCAACGCGCTATGCTTTCCAAGTTCGACCGATCCACAAAAAACGGTATCCCACATAAAGTAAGCTATTCATGCTGCGGTTCAAGGTATTGCAAAGGTCAAGTCGCACCACAGGACTACTCCGCATCATTTTCGGATGAACTCCGTCCAGGTACGGCAGGTAGGGAAAACGTGTCTGCCAACAGTAGCTGCAGAGGTGTGTTTTCAAACTACCAAAACCGGTCCCATTGGAGCCTGCGTCCTCAGCACGAAGCAGGTGGACTTCGCGCTGAGGACAGGGGAACTGAAAACCTGCTTCGATCACGGCATCGTAGACGGCGGAGGCTTAGTCACGGCTGAGCATGCCGCTCGTGGTCAGGAAAACACCCCACGCGAGCGTGAGCAATAGCGTGCGCCTAGAGGATTATTATTGATCATGACTTTTTCCTCTTCTCATGTTTATGCAGTCCTTCAGCAACCGGCTATCGAATCGAAGTGGCAGCCCGGCGACATTCATGGAATCATGCCGCATTCGAACATTTTGTTGGCGATGGGAGCCGCCACTTTGTCGATGAACGCAACGCGCATCCGTGGGTCCTCCTTCAGGAATTGAACGGCTTTCTGCTCCCTCGCCGACTTTGGCTTGCCCTTTTTCTGCCACAATTGCTCGCAGGTCGAATTCTGGTACTTCTGGATGACTTTGTCGGCAACCCGGTCCATGATCGGGTAGTCTTGAGCTCGGGCAAGAGCCGGCAAAAGCAGCGCCGATACGAATGACAACAGTGTAAATAGATAAAAATATCTGAACATTACTTTCCGCCCTATCATGATTTTCTCCTTACTCTCAATGTTTTCCAGTATTTCTCCCATTTAACCAGGCGGGTCTCCGCCTTTGTTCGACGACGCAACGCCCGGTGGCATTGGGGTGGTCAACTCCGTTTTGGACGTCTCCGCCAAACCTGGCAGCCCGGTTGGGGGCCGCCGGATTTAAGCACTCGGCTACTCATTCGAGCGTTTCATGAGCCGAATCTGATCAGTGAGGCGTTTTTCGCCGCCGGAAGTCAGTTTCGGCCGATCTATCTTGACATACATCTCTTTCAGCTTGCCGGTATTCTCCACTGCTTGAGCTTTTGAAACGGATCCGAGCAATACCTGGATTCGCAATTATTAAATTAATATCAGTAAGCTAAGGCCGTATCGAAATGTCGTCAATCAAGGGATGCAGCCATTCGGTGGATTCTTTACCTTTGCGAAATGTACCTCTTCACCCTGATGCCCATCAATGTCCTCAAACTGCCCAAATTGGCCTGATAGGCATTTCGACTTGCGTATATCGATACGGATATCGTATTCTTTACGGACTCTGGGCGTTAGGGTCTCGGGAAGGAATTGAGGAATCTAAATCTTTTCGGTGTAAGGGGGGGGAAATGGATACCCTATTGAGGGGCAACGACGTTGAGGCCTTGTGCGGGATCATAATTGATACATTAAAAGAACTCAGATGGAGTTCCCAGCCAGTTACTCCCAGCGTACTTCACCGGGCGATGTCTACGAGACAGGATTACCTCCAATTGCTGACGGATAGAGAATTAGTCAAATCTTCTTTCGAGAGTTCTTGCCAATCCGGCCAGGAGGTTCTAAGAAAGCAACCCGTCCTCGAAGGAAACGATTCGTTGATCGGATCTTATATCAAGACACTCCAGGATTTCCGTCTGAACCTTCTTAGCGAATTCGAAGATAGACTCCCCAGAGAATCTCTTACACTCGCTTCCGAGATCCGTGAACTCATCAGCAAAAGCAATAAAGTTCAAGAAATTTTGGACCTCAACGACAATATTCTCGAAATTCTAAGGACTACAATCCGCAGGGCGAAGGGAGAACTGGAGCAATTCACCAGTCTCGTGAAAGAAATAGGTAAGGATTTGATCGAAATGGAAACCGGCCTCATGTCTTCCTTTTCCTGCACTCGCGAAACCTTCGAGAACAACAAAGCATTCCACAATACACTGGAACATAATTTGGCGGATACCACGGAGACCATCCACATAAGCACAAACTTGATCGAGTTAAAGGGTTTTGTCGCCTCCAAACTATCGACCATCAAGGAAGCACTCGAAAGAAAGCGCCAATATGACGACCTTCAATTAAAGAAGGCAACAGGGGAGGTCAAAAAACTTAGACAGAGCATCACAGGAATGAAACAAGAAGTCGTGCAGGTTCAGAAAAGGGCAAAAGTTTTGGAAGAAGAGACTCTCCTTGACCCTTTGACTGGAGTCCATAACCGACGGGCCTATGAAAAGCGCATCCAGGAGGCGTTAGCACGTTTCGAGCGTCATAAAGAGATTTTTTCTATCCTGATGATCGATATAGACAATTTCAAATCAGTCAACGATTTCTATGGGCATTGGGCGGGAGATAGATGTCTGGAAGAGCTCACCAAGCTGATTAAAAGGATTCTGCGGGGAACGGACTTTTTGGCGCGTTATGGAGGTGAGGAATTCATCATAATTCTTCCAGGAACGAATGAGGAAGGGATCTCTATTGTTGCTGAAAGGATGCGCGAACTCGTAGAGCGGGCTCGTTTTCTTTACCAGGACGAAGAAATTCCACTGACCGTCAGTATCGGTGGCACTACTGTAACGTCTTCTGACCAGAACGCTGAAATAATTTTCAAGCGAGTGGATAAGGCGATGTATGAAGCGAAAGGCGCCGGACGCAACAAGTCGGTTGTCGTATAACATATGATCAACTGAGTCAATCTCATTAACGAGACTGGCAGAGGCGGGATGATCCCCATTGGACTTTCTGAATAGGTTTTGATGGAGGAAGTGGAATGAATGTCTTCATCGCCAGGCAGCCAATCTTCGAGACTAAGCAGAAGGTATACGGCTATGAGCTTCTGTACCGCTCCAGCGTGGAAAACTTCTATTCAGAGGCTGACGGCGACAAGGCATCCTTCTCCGTCATCGGAAATACCATATTGGTCATCGGCTCACAGCAAATCTCCAAAGGCAAGAGGGTTTTTGTAAATTTTACTCGAAAGCTTCTTCTTGAGGGTGCCGCCACCTATCTTCCAAAGGGAATCGGTGTCGTTGAGATACTCGAAGATGTGGAGCCGGACGATGAGTTGATCGAAGCCATAAAAACTATCCGCTCTCAAGGTTACATATTGGCTCTGGATGATTTTGTTCTCCGTGGGAACGAGTATAGCCCTTTTTTGGATCTGGTGGATATAATCAAGGTTGATTTACGCCAAACAGATGAACAGGAAAGAGAGGCCATTGCGCAAAGATTTCCCGGTTCAGGCAGGGTAAAACTCCTCGCGGAAAAAACCGAGACCCGAGAGGAATTCGCAAACGCTTTGAAGATGGGATACAGCTATTTTCAGGGTTATTTCTTCTGTAAGCCGGTAATGTTTGCCAGACGTGATATCTCAGGGCACAAAATACACTATTTTCGCATTCTCAAAGAGCTCAGCGCAGATAATCCGAGCTTCGATGCGATCAAGAATATCATAGAGCATAACCCTTCGCTTGCTTACAAGCTTCTCAAGTATATCAACTCCGCCTTCTTCGGCTTGCGTCGGGAGGTCTCATCAATAATTCATGCTCTGCAGCTTCTTGGAGAGGATGAGATCAGAAGATGGTTATCCCTCGTGGTCCTCATGGAACTGGGGAAGGAGCAGCCCCTGGAACTCATGAGGCTCTGTTCTCTCAGAGCGCGGTTTAGCGAGAATCTGGCTTCTAAAGCCGGATATGACCAGCAGAAGTCTGAGTATTTCTTTATGGGATTATTCTCGTGCATCGACGTTATGCTTGGCAGACCTATGGAAGAGATTCTTGAGGACCTTCCTATTCGAACCTCCATCAAGGAAGCCTTACTTGGTAAGAGCAATCTTTTCAGATTGGTGCTTGATCTTGTCATCTCCTACGAAAAGGCAAACTGGATGGACTTCCCCACTTTGGCCTCACGGTTGGGCGTAGAGGAATCAGAGGTGCAGCAGTCCTATTCCAATTCCATCGAGTGGGCTGATCAGGTAATCTGACGTCTGTTCGAAGTTCTTCCCTGGCTGACAATATGGTTTAGTGATTCATAAAACAATTGGTGATCCGGCAGGCTGTTAACATTATAACTCTCTTAAACATTGACTTCACGAGGGCACGATCAACCCTCCGCGTCCATCACATTTGTGAACCTTCATTGGCCGACCATCCGAATCGCACGTATCGGCTCCACCATTTTGTCTTCCGGCAATGGTCTAACAACCGGCCAACGCCAACAAAAATTCTCGGTTTTTTATCTAAATCCGACACGCCGGGCGGTACATCTCCCGGCCACCGAAATGATGCTTCCCGTCTAAGTGCCTGAATTGGAGGGATAATTTGATCCACCATGTACTTTCGGGCTAACTGATCGAAACTCACCGCCATTGCCTTCGACCAAAAATTTTAGTGAATGCGTATAACTGTTTTTTCACCATCTTTTCATCGTCGCGAATTCGTCGAACAGCACCGATTAATGTAGAGACGCCCAACTGAAATCACCTTTCATCACGAGGTAAGTTATTTTTGGGCATAACATGGATAGTAACCATTGAGAAAGGGTCTCAATAGCCGGAGTGGAGGCAGAAAATGTCATCGGTACTTATCGTAGACAATAACGACTTCTTCAGACGTTCCTTCAAAGAAATCCTTAAGATGTACATCCCGTCGCTATCGGTTCACGAATCCGTTGACGGGTCCGATGCTCTGACAAAAATTTCTCAGTCTTCCCCGGACGTCGTTTTTATCGACATACGGCTCCTGGGGAAAAGCGGCCTTAAACTGACTCGCGAGATTAAAGAGCTCCATCCAAACCTGGTCATAAACATCTTTACCAACTACGACCTCCCCGTATACCGCAAAGTCGCCGAGGAATACGGGGTGGACAACTTCCTTGTAAAAGATGCTCATACCGGGGCCGAAATCGCAGCAATGGTGAGAGCTGTCACTGAAAAGAAAAAAGGGAGCACTCGAAGGCCGAATCGAAAAGGAGGAAGCTTCACAAAAAAAGCCTCAATAAATTAGCATGTTCGTCATGAAGGGAACACGCATGAGATTACCCCAAAATGTGAAGGGGATGGCCGAATCCACGGTCACTCATTCCACGCGGGTGTCCGAAATGGTTACCTCCACTTCAACGGTGAACTCTACCGAGATAAGCATTGTCCGCCTGAATCGTGGTCTCCTCGAGAATTGCATCAGCATCATCTGCCGTCCTTCAGGAACTTCGAGAATGATTTCGTCGTGCACAGTTCCACTAATCGGTGAGAGCGCCGACTCCAAAAAGCTTGGATCGAGTGCAGGTGCTGCGCTCTTGTCCCGCAGCATGAAAATTTCCAGGATTAAGAGGCACAAATGAAAAACCGACGGCAGCAGGAAGAGCTTATACAGAAATGCTTGATGGAGAACGATAAAAGATGTGCGATAAAATTGCTTTTGGAACTGATAACAGCCTGCGCACAAGAGAAAGATTTCAAATCAGCAGAAGCTCTCAGGGACCAAATGTACGAAATAGATCCGATGGCTCTTACAGAAATAATCCGTTCGGCGGAGATCATCGAGGCAGCGAAAAGTGGAGCTATTGACAAAGACCATCGTAAAACTTGGTCCGCACTCTACAATAATTTCAGTCTTGAAGAGGCAAATGCGTTCTACTTCGCGTTGAAAAGTGCGGTGTATGGTGCGAACGAAACTGTTTTCCAACAAGGAGAGCACAAACGCAGGCTCTTTTTAATAAACAGCGGTCGTTCAAAATTGATCTATTCAATGAACGGCACAGAGGTGTTCCTCAAGCTGCTGAATCCGGGCGAGATTGCGGGAGAGGACACAATTTTTTCGGATACTGTTTGCACCACTTCCATGATAACTCTCTCCGGAGTTGAACTGAGCTTCCTGGACGCAGACGTTCTTGAGCGCTTGAAAAAAGAATTCCCTATGCTTGAATCGAAACTGCTGGATTTTGTGTCTAAGTCAGAAAAAATATGTGACCTGCTTAAAACCAGGCAACTCGACCGCCGCCGACAAAAACGCTTTCGCATATGCGGGATAGGAACGGCGCATCTTATGAATTCTGCAAGAAACCCGGTTGGAAGGCCCTTCAAAGTGGAGATGAGTGACGTATCTCAAAAAGGGATCAGCTTCTACGTGCGTATCACCAACAAAGAAACGGCCAATCACTTAGTCGGGAGAACATTATGCGTCAGGTATAGTCATCCTCAACTGGATTCCGCCAAAGCCATCAACGAGTTTGGCACTATTGTCGCTGTCCGGTTTCATCCATATGCCGATTGCTCGATTCACGTTCAATTCGATGACTCGATTGGTAAAACAATGGAGGATTTAAGCCAGCTCTCCGCGCAAATGCAGTAGACGAATTAACCCGGACATCGAGACCCAGGGTTGACAACGAACCTGCTTGCGGCTTATGAGAAAAAATAAAGGATCTCAAAATGAAATAGCTAAGCTTAAATTCAGATTAGGAAATGAGGTGCACCCATGATAACCGAATGGGGACAACTCAGCATGAATATACTGAAAGTGCTCGTCCAGGTGCTCTTGTTTATCAGCAGCCAGCAATGGGCAAACCCAGCCGGCGCAGAATAAGTTCTTTCTGCTCCGGCGAGAGGATGGTGGAGTTTGCTGCTTCAAACCTGAGGGTTATTCTGCTGCTCGCCTGGAAATACAGTCACCGTCACGCCGTTTGATAGACGGATCCATTACACCGTCTGCTGCCAAATAATCTCACACTGGTCAGCGATAACACAAATTCTCAGTTCTAATCTCTTTTCGCCTACCGATACTCTTGCGGGGGTATGATCGAACCTTCCACGAGTTTCCTGGCAGCAGTATTGATGACTTCCCAGAAACCTAAACACCAGCTCTGTAAAAAGTGAGTCCTTTTGCCTCTAAAATACAGACGCGGTTGATCAAGTCTGGCAAATTTTCCCAAAAAGACCTTGGACGCCGGATCAGGTATATTCTCTCCTTTTGCCCGATACGCTTCATAAATGTTGTAATAAGACTCTGGATCTACACGGAAGTCCACACCCCGTGCAATTAGGATGATTTCGATAAGCTCAACATAGCCGAGCGCCAAAGCTTCGGTCCTCCCTGTTTCAGTCGCGTCCACTACGGCTTTATCTAGTTCGTCTTTCCCTTGCTCTAGAGTAGAATCTAACTGTTCATTCTGTTTATCGTCCATCATTCTAAGCTCCTCATCCGTATGTGCAGAATCTTTCTGGGTATTGCACAATTCTATGTCGTATCAGTATGATGCCTTTACCGCCAAAGAATAGATGAGATGATTTCTTTTGTCCAGTCGGTTTACCGCCGGTCGGTTTACCGCCGGCTGAAATGATACTTCCCCCCTGCAATCGAGGATTTAAGCCGGCTCTCCCCCCGGAGTTTCCACGGATCGGCAACCGCGGGCACCACGATAAACGGGACCTTGTGCGGGAGTGTTGTAGAGTGCATCCTGAAATTGCCGAAACTGGCCTCATTGGTGTATTACTTGCGTGTTTTGATTGGCATACCATATGATTTATGGACTCTGAGAGTGCCAAGAGTTTCTTCGGGTGGAATCCTTCGGCCGTCCGTTGGCGACCACTTTGAGGAATTATTCAGAATAATATTGATTGCAAAATATGCATTATAGACTCATCTTTTTTGTCATATTAGGTATGGTTTTTACCCCATTTATACCCACGTAAATCACCCTTGTAAGTTTCGACAGTCCACCTTAATTACACACTCAGAAGGACGATACTTGTCTTCCTCGGAGTGGATACACCGGTTTGCCTATACTTATCGAAAGGACATCAAAATGATTTATGAGCGCGATCCGGAATCGCCGTTTTCGAAAATCGTGGTCAAAAACGGTTCATCAGTTGTTGGCACTATCCGAAGAAATTTGATAACCGGTCATTATGATTTCTACGATAACCAGCGTGGTGCATTGAATTCCCTGCTCAACGAAAAAAGAATTGACAGCATGAAAACGCGAATAGAAGAACTGCTCGATCTTTCAAAGGCGAGCTAAGGATTATCTACCTCCATCATAACCTGCTTTGTTCCGCCGCAATATTTTGAAGGAGGAGTTTATGGCTTGTTATCAGATTGAGCGATTGATTCGCCTTCACAAGAAGGCTGAACGGCATTCAAATGAATACAAGAGGCTCTTGGGGGACCGCAGCGCTCAATCGAAAGCTCTCTGGCATCTGCAGAAAGCAGAGCGGCTTTATTCCCAGGTTTCGGGCCTGATCAGGGATTTCACTTCGACTCCAGCCGGCATGGCGGGGAATCTTCCGGATTCCGGCTTTCCCGCACGGCAGAACTGACCGGCGAACAGTTAGAGCAAGGAATGATTCGTATCTCGAATCGTCCACCCGGGATGCTACAACAGTGAGCATGT
>Ga0326727_10018267_pt1 | contig 14345 bp, 14 predicted proteins | sample MB2enrmetagenome_FD_207643 | JGI IMG/M metagenome (GOLD analysis project Ga0326727, IMG submission 207643) | Lab enriched peat soil microbial communities from McLean, Ithaca, NY, United States - MB29MY | ecosystem: Environmental > Terrestrial > Soil > Wetlands > Peat | place: USA: New York...
GTATCTACGTCCTCTATCTCTACGAGGAAGAAGGCCTCGTTCACGTGCAGGCCCCTCGACTGGGAGGTGCACATATAGCTCCAGGCGCCTATCTCGGTAGCCCCTATATGGTCGTAGACCTTGGCCCCCCAGGCGTCCTCTATGCGCTGCTTGGTGGTGGGTATGGCAGCGCCCGGCTCGCCTGCGCAGGTGATGCGCTTGATGCCTATGCTCTTTGGGTCTACCCCTATCTTCCTTGCGGTGTCGGCAAGGCCAAGCACGTAGGTAGGGGTGGCGCCGAAGGCGGTGCACTTCAGCTCCTTCATCTTCATGATCCTCGCCTCCGTGTCGAGGACCCCTCCGGGCACGACCTCGCAGCCCAGCTTCTCCGCTGCGTAGTGGCAGGCCCAGAAGGCGACGAAGATGTTGTAGCCGAAGGGGATGAAGACCCTGTCCGTGTCCCTGTAGCCCTGGGCGTAGAGTATATAGGCCCAGCACTCCGCCCACCACTCCCAGTCCTGCCAGGTGTCCGCCTGGTAGACGGGGGTGCCGGTGGTGCCGCTCGTCTGGCGGAAGCACGTCACTTCCGACAGGGGGACTGCCAGCATGTCCCCGTAAGGGAAGGGGGGTCTGCTCTGTACGTCCCTGAGCATCCCCTTGTCGATCTTGGGGACCTTCCTTATATCGGCAAGAGTCTTTATATCCCCCGGCTCTATGCCTGCGTCCCTGTAGAGATTGCCGTAGAACGGAGACTTCTCATAGGCCCACTTGAAGATGCGCTTGAACTTCATGAGCTGAAGCTCGTGGAGCTTCTCTGTGGGCAGTGTTTCGGTGATGGGGTTCCAGTACTGACTCGCATCCTTCGCCATCTCGTCCCCTCCTTAAGACCGCCTATGCCCCGCCCCGCTTCAAGACAGCGGCTGCGGTCCTTTATCCGCCGGAACACATCATAAAACGGGGCGCCTCCAGTATCAGGACTTCTGTTTGTCCTTTCTGCATCTTACTGTAGCATATATTGAGGAACTGCTGAAAGCTCGTAACCTGCCATCCGCTTACGATCCTCCACATTTCCGGATTGGCCCAGTCCCACGTCTTTGCTTCATCGAGGGTGTAGTACCTTTCTTCGCCCGTTTCCCGGTTGAGCACTTTCACCTTGATTTTGTACGTTACCTTACCTTCGCCCTGGCTCTCCGCCCGTTGGTCCTTTTCCTCTTCCGCCATGTCTCTTGTCCTCCTGTCGCTATTACAACGGGTATTCACCCGCCGCGGCCTCTCTTTTCGTTACCGGAACCGCTTCAGTAGCCCAATTCGCACACGTTCATCTCGTAATCGACGCTGCCCTCGCCTGTCAGCGTCCTTATGGTCGGGTACTCGCCGCAAAGCTCGCAGCCGGGGCGACGGCCGATATCGATGAAGCTGGCGCTCAGGCTGAGGGCATTATAGATGTAGAACTTTCCGATCATCGGCGTCCCGATTCCGAGTATCAGCTTTACCGCCTCCGTCGCCTGGATTAGTCCGATATGGCCGGGCACCATGCCCAGCACCCCTACCTGGCTGCAACTGGGGGTGAGGTTCTGGGCGGGCGGCACAGGGAAGATGCACCGCAGGCAGGGGCCGCTCTTCTTCGGCCAGAAGACGCACGCCTGCCCATCGAACTGCACGGCCCCGCCGAAGATATAAGGCTTGCCCGCAAGGTAAGAGGCGTCATGCGTGAGGAACTTCGTGCCGATATTGTCCGAGGCGTCCATCACAACGTCGAAGTCCTCGACTATTTCGAGGGCATTCTCAGGGGTGAAGAGCTCCCGGTAGGTGACGACCGACACGTCCGGGTTGAGCCTCTCTATGGCCGATTTCGCGGAATCGACCTTGGGCCTGCCCACATCATTCGTCCCGTGTATCACCTGCCTGTTCAGGTTGGAGAGGGAGACCTTGTCGAAATCGACTAGGCCGATAGTCCCTACGCCTGCTCCGGCGAGGTAGAGGGCTGCCGAAGAGGCGAGGCCGCCAGCCCCGACGAGGAGGACCCTTGCCTGCATGAGCCGCATCTGCCCTTCCTGGCCTATCTCCGTCAGGAGCATGTTCCTGCTGTATCGGTCAAGCTGGGCTGGCGTGAAGACGCCTTCTGCCGCGATGGGGGCGCCTGCATCGAGCCAGGCGTTGTAGCCGCCGGCAATCGAGCGGGCATTCGCAAAACCCATCTTACGAAGCCGCTCGACGGCCCGCAAAGCGATCTTTCCGGTCGCGCAGTAGACGAGGACAGGTGTTTCTTTGTCTTTCGCCAGCCTGCCTATCTCTTGTTCGAGGAGGCCAGGCGGGACCATCCGTGCGCCCTCGATATGGCCCAGGCAGAGCTCGCCTTCGCCCCTCAAGTCGATAAGGAGCGTCCGGGTGTCGCGCGAAAGCAGCTCCCTTGCCTCTCGGATCGATATTTCCAGCGCAGGCGGACCTTCGGGGGCGACTACCGGGTCTCGCCGTTCGGAAGCGTCGTCCTGAGACTTCATAGCGCCACGTTCATCATAGTAAACTATCCCGCACAGATAGTATAAACTTTACCAATACGCTAATCAATAAAGTTTTATACGATTACCAAGTCCGTTCAAACGAACCGTCCTCCCCGGCGCGTATGGCACGGAGTAGTGTCTGACCTCACAAGATGGGCGACCGATTCAGAATAGAGAATACTTGCGCCAATGAAGGCCCGGCTCCGGCCGGTCCGGAGGGCTTGCGCATCGAAGGCGACGGGCGATGCCGGGCGCGCTATCGCTTATGGCATTCCATGCATTTCGTCGGCGCTTTCGGTCCCTGTTTTACCACCTCTCTATGGCAGCCCAGGCACAGATTGTGGAAGGCCTCCTTCGCCGGTATTGCCTCCCCCTTTGCCTCTTTCTCGTGGCAGGTGGTGCAGGCTTTCGGGTCCTGCGGGTCTTTGTGGTGGCATTTCACGCATTCGATGCTGCGCTTCTCGTGGACCTCGTGGGGAAAGGTGACGAGGGGCATCCTGGCCCCTTCCAGTTTGATGGTTATCGGGCCTTTGGGCGGCTCTGCCGCCTTCGCGGCCGGAGAGGCGAACAATATCAGCAGGAAGCAGGCAACGAGCAGAGCAGCAACCGAGCGGGCTTTCATAAGGGGCGCCTCCGGGATGTGTTCGGTAATCATCATAAATATCCTACGAAGGAGGTTGGTAGTCAAGATGAATATTTTCGAGTGGGCGGCGGCAAGAGCGGGCCGTACTATGTTCACAGAGAGATATCGAGACGTCGATTATACGTTAATGAGACCAGGCCGGGGGCTTAGGGGAGGAAACGTCTTTTCATCTCCGCCAGGCTCATGCGAGCGAGGTCGTGGAGGTTTGCGCGGGAGACGCGGGCCATGATACGTCTTCGTTCCCCGGCGCTTTCGATATGTTTCAGCAAGTGGCGCCTGAAGGCGCCGACGCGCCTCGCGCAGGCCGCGTGGTCGGCAGTCAGGGACCGGGCAATCTCCTGCCTCAGCTTTTTCGACAGCATGGGGAGGACGCCCGACGTGGAGATTGCGATGGTGATGGGGCCTTTTCTTATGGTGGACGGCACGAGAAAGTCGCAGAGGTTCGGCGCGTCGGCGGCGTTCATGGGGACTCCCCGACGCTGCGCCTCAGCTTTGACCTGTCGTGTCACCTCTTCTTTGCCCGCCGCGGCGAAGACGAGGGCAGTCCCTTTAAGGTCTCCCCTCCTGTATTCCCGCAGGGCAAGCCCGATCTTGCCTTCCGCAGCGAGCCGCGCGATGCCCTTCGTCACCGCAGGGCCGATGAGCTTTACGCTGGCCCCGGCCGCAAGGAGCGCCCGCACCTTGCGCGAGGCGACCGCTCCCCCTCCTATTACGACGCAGAGTTTTCCGGTAAGGTCGAGAAAAAGGGGATAGAAAGCGGTTGTTTTCATCACGCCACAAGTATGGCGAAGGACCGGCCTGCCATCGTGAAACGGTCGCGCATCAGCAAGGGCTTTTCGGCGCCCGCTTCGCAGATGTCGTCCGGTGCAGACCTCGACGTATCGACGGCCTGTCGCCAAGCCTTTCCGCCGGGTGCGGAGGGCACGACAAACTCTTTTTCCTCCGGTCCCGCGTGGAACATCAGGTACAGCTCCTCGCTGCCGTGGACCATGCAGGCGAGGCTGCGGCTCTCATAGTTCCAGGCGTGGCGCCCACCGTCGGGGGCGTGCCACGATATGTCTGCGTCGGTATAAAACGACGGCTTGCTGAGCACCTCGTTCCTCTTCCGGAAGGCGATCATCTCTTTCGTGAACCTGAACAGGCCGCCGTTCTTCGCAAGTAGGCTCCAGTCATACCAGGAGATCTCGGTGTCCTGGCAGTACGCGTTGTTGTTGCCCTTTTGCGTCCGCCGGAACTCGTCGCCCCCCAGAAAAAGCGGGACCCCCCGCGAGACGAAAAGCGTGGCGATGAAGTTCTTGATCTGCCGGAGCCTGACGGCCTCTATCGCGGGGTCGTCCGATTCTCCCTCGACGCCGTAATTGAAGCTGTAGTTGCAGGCCGTGCCGTCCTTGTTGTTTTCCCCGTTGGCCTCATTGTGCGGCTCGTTGTAGCTCACCAGGTCGTTCAGGGTGAAGCCGTCGTGGCAAGTCACGAAATTGATGCTGTTCAGCGGCTCCTTGCCCGCCTTCTGGTAGATGTCGGCGCTCCCCGCTATGCGGGACGCCAGAACGCCGACCAGCCCAGGGTCCCCACGCCAGAACATGCGGATATCGTCGCGGTATCTGCCGTTCCATTCCGACCACCTGTGGCCGGGGAAGGAGCCGACCTGGTACGCCCCGGCTGCGTCCCACGCCTCGGCGATCAGCTTTGTATTCCGCAGGATCGGGTTCTCCGATATCTCGGCCAGGAGCGGCGGGTTATTCATGATCTCGCCGTTCTCGTCGCGTCCCATGACGGAGGCGAGGTCAAAGCGGAATCCGTCCACGTGCATCTTGATGACCCAGTAGGTAAGGCAGTCGACGATGAACTGGCGCACTACCGGGTGGTTGCAGTTGACCGTGTTGCCGCACCCGGAATAGTTCTTGTAGAATCGCTTGTCCTCTTCGAGCATGTAGTAGATCGTGTTGTCGAGACCCCGGAACGAGATGGTAGGCCCCGTCTGGTTGCCCTCCGCCGTGTGGTTGAAGACGATGTCCAGGATGACCTCCATGCCGGCCGCGTGCAGCTCCCTTACCATCCGCTTGAACTCGGCCACCTGGTCGCCCTCGTCGCATCCGCCTGCGTAGCTCGCCTTGGGGGCGAAAAAGGAGACCGTGCTGTACCCCCAATAATTCTTCAGCGGAGCGCCGGTGAGGGGGTTAAGTCTGTCAGGCTCGTGCTCATTGAACTCCTGCACGGGCAGGAGCTCAACGGACGTGACGCCGAGCTCTTTCAGGTAGGGGATCTCTTCTATGACCCCCCTGTACGATCCCGGCCGCTCGACTCCCGACGACGGGTGGACCGTCAGGCCGCGCACGTGGGTCTCGTAGATGACCGTCTCCGACCAGGGGATCCTGGGCGATGCATCGTCCCCCCAGTCGAAGCGGTTGCCCGTCACGATGCACCTGGGCGCCGAGTCCGCGTTGTCAATGGTTGAGGAAGAAAGGTCGCCCGCCGGGGCAGCCGGGTCGAAGCCTTTGGCCTTCAGAAAATCCCAGTTGGACCTGGACGCTAGGGCCGTCGCGTAGGGGTCGAGGAGGAGCTTGTGGCTGTTGAAGCGCTGCCCCTCGGCGGGCCTGTACGGTCCGTCGACGCGGTACGCGTAAAGCTGGCCGGCCATGACGCCCTCGACCCATATGTGCCAGATATCGCCGGTCCGGTTCTGCACCGGGTCGAGATCGATGATCTGATACGGCTCGATGTCGCCGGGACGCTCGAAGAGGAGGAGCCTTACGGCCGTCGCGTTTCGGCTGAAGATGGCGAACTGCGCTCCGTCGTCGTGCAGGCGGACGCCCAGAGGGAGGGGATAGCCTGGGTAGAACCTGTGCCTCTCAGGCCGCTCTCTCGGCGCTCCCCCATCGCGTTGCTCATCCTTCATCGGCTTTCATTGTAATCTTTTATGCGCGGAAGATGCAAGGGAAAGCAATTGAGCTCCCATCAGGCTCAAGGGGAAAGAGCTGAGGACGGCCGCCCGGTATTGAAGCAATCATTTGATTACATCCTCTCAGCGAGACGTGACTGGCCTGGGCTATTTTCGATGATAGGCGCCGTGACCGAAAAGCCGCCGCCCGGAGCGTACGTTTTGGGTACGTGAGGACGTGCGGCTTTGAGGGACAGGCGCATGGCGCGAAAAGAGCCAGGCCCCACTATAGATATCCCAATGCATATGTTGACATTTGGGGTGTGAGCCGTTAAGATAAAACATGTTGGCGGATGCGGCGAAGAAGTACGGCCTTATCGCACTGGCCCTCGCCCTGCTTTTCGTTGTCTGCCTTTCGGAGAACGGGATTGTCGAATACTTCAGGCTGAAAAGCCGCATACATACCGTTGACGCCTCAATCAAGCGGCTCCAGGGCGAGAATGTGGCGCTCCGGGCCGAGATAGACCGCCTGCGGAATGACGACCGCTACCTGGAAGACGTCGCGCGCAAGAAGTTCGGCTTGATAAGGGAAGGCGAGAAGGTTTACAGGATTGAAAAATGAAGTACGAAGGCATGATCTACCGGCCTCCCAGCGAGGCTTACAGTCTCATACTCCAGGTCACTGTCGGCTGCTCCCATAACAGGTGCACGTTCTGCGGCTCCTTCAAGGACAAGAAGTTCAGGGTCAAGAGCCTCGAAGAGATACGCGAGGACGTTGAAGAAGCGAAGGCGTACGAGCGCTACGTCAAGAAGGTCTTCCTGGCGGACGGCGACGCGCTCATCATCCCGCAGAAGCGGCTTATCCCCATCTTTGAGCTTATCAGGGGGGCCTTCCCGAGGCTTGAGCGGATCGGCATTTACGGCAACGCGAAGTCTATCCTGAAGAAATCCGTTGACGAGCTGAAGACCCTCAAGGAGATGGGCCTCGGCATCATCTATTTGGGCGTCGAATCGGGCGACCAGGTGACCCTCGACCGGGTGAACAAGGGGACGACCCTCGACAAGATGGCCGCGGCCGCCGCGCGGGTAAAAGAGGCGGGGATCACCCTTTCCGTAACCGTCCTTCTCGGCCTCGGCGGCGTCGAGCGCAGCGAGATACACGCGGAGGAGACGGGCAAGTTCCTGAGCGGGATAGACCCGGATTACGTCGGAGCCCTGAGCCTCATCATCGTCCCCGGCACGCCCCTCGCCAAAGAGATAGAGAACGGCACGTTCATAGTGCCCGACCCCTACCAACTCCTCAGGGAGCTTTCGATAATGATCGCCAACACGAACGTAACACATACGTTTTTTGCCTCGAACCACGCCTCGAACTACCTGCCGATCAAGGTGTGGCTGCCGGAAGACAAGGCGAGGGCGCTTCGGGCGATCAACCACGTCCTCAACAGGCGAGACGCTGCGCTCCTGAGGCCGGAGTCTTCGAGGGCACTCTGATGGACTACGTGGACGTCCCCCTGCGGGTGCGCTACGCCGACACGGACATGATGGGCATAGTCTACTACGGCACGTACCCTGTCTACCTTGAGGTGGCGAGGAGCGAGTTCATGCGGGAAAAGGGCCTTTCTTACCGTAGCGTCGAGGAGATGGGGTACAGGCTCGTCGTCGCTGCCATGGAGATAAAGTATTACAACCCCGCCGTCTATGACGACCTCCTCACCATAAGGACGAGCGTCTCCGATATCCAGTCGCGGGGCCTCACCTTCAATTACGAGATCACGAAGGATGGGACTACGGTAGTCAGGGGAAAGACGAGGCACATCTGCGTTAACGCCGACAGGAAGCCGACGAGGATCCCCGCCCCGATCCTGCAAGTCCTCCAAAATGACGGTCTACCGTAACATCCTGGTCATCAGGCTGAGCTCCCTTGGCGACGTGCTCCTGACGATGCCCGCCGTGCAGGCCATTAAAACCGCCTGCCCCGCTTCCGCCGTCTCGTGGCTCGTGGAAGGGCCGTCCTCGGAGCTCCTGGCCTGCCAGGAATTCATCGACAGGGTGATAGAATTCCCCCGAGGCGCGATTACCGGGAACCTGCGCAATGGAAGGTTCTTCTCAGCGGTAGCGGCGCTCTCCGCTTTTCGCTCCGCCCTGCGGCGCCAGGCGTACGATCTGGTTGTCGATTTCCATGGGATAGTCAAGAGCGCCCTTTTGGCGTGGGCCGCCCGCGCTCAGAGGCGGCTCGGTTTCGACGGGAGCGTTGCAAAGGAAGGGAGCTGGCTCGCCTACGACGAAAGGCAGCAGGCCTCCGACAGAAGGCTCCACAAATCCGTGCGGAATATGCTGCTCGCCTCGCGGCTCGGCGCCGGGGCGCTGCCGGAGGTAGACCTGAAAACGCCTCCCGAGGCCGCTGCATATATGGACGCCTTCTTTGCGCAAAAAGCCATATCGGGGCCGGTTATCGCCGTCAACCCTTTTTGCAGCAAGGGGAGCGCCTTCAAGCGATGGGATATGGACAGGTACGCAGACCTTGTAAGGCGCGTGGGCGACGCAACGGGGGCCACCATGATGGTCCTCTGGGGGCCCGGCGAGGAAGAGGAAGCGGCCGGGCTGGTGCGTGATGCGGGCGGCCGTGCGATGCTCGCCTGCCCTACGAGTGTAGCGCAGCTCCTCGCCCTTTTGAAGCGCACGGACCTTTATGTGGGCGGCGACACGGGCGTCATGCACCTGGCCGCTTTTGCGCGCGTGCCCATCGTAGCCATATTCGGCCCGACGGACCACCTCGTCAACGGACCGGTCGGGACAGGCCACGCGATAGTGCGGAAAGACCTTCCGTGCAGCCCGTGCAGGGATAAAACATGCAAGGACCGGGTCTGCCTGCGGTCGATCACGGTGGACGAGGTGGGCGCGGCGGTGCTTGGGGCCTGGTCGCGGATAGGGAAGGGATGATGCGCGTCCTTTTCATCTACCCCAATTTGAACGCGCAGATCGGGTTCAGCTACGGCGTGGCCGCCATATCGGGCCTCCTGAAGTCGCAAGGCATAGAGACGTTCCTCCTGAACGTGAACGGGGAGATGGGCTACCCCCTCGATCTTGAGCGCATTAAGAAGGACACAGCCGCGATCCGCCCCGACCTCATCGGCTTTTCCGTAGTCACGAACCAGTACAAGTACGTCCTGGAGATCGCCGCAGCGCTACGCGGATCCTGCGACGCGCCGATGGTTTTCGGCGGCATCCACCCCACCATGGACCCGCGAGGATGCCTTACGGAAGGGGTCATTGACTCCGTCTGCGTCGGGGAGGGGGAAGAGGCGGTACTGGAGCTTATCAGGAAAGGTAGTCCCGTAGGCATCCGGAACATGGGGTACAGGGGCGAAAGCGGCGTAGTCATCGAGCCGCTCCGGCCGTATATCGACATCACCAGGTTGCCCCCGAAGGACTACGAGATCTTCGATTTCCAGCGGATGATCGACGCGAAGGACGGGTGGGTGGGCCTCCTTGCGTCGCGGGGCTGCCCCTTCCGGTGCACCTATTGCCTGAACCACAAGATCATAAAGCTGTACAAAGAGTCGGGGAGCCTGCCCAAAGAGTACGTGAGGCGCCACACGGTAGAGCAGGTGATCGGCGAGATCGAGTACCTCCAGTCTCATTATCGCCGCATAAAGATGTTCATCTTCGACGACGACCTCTTCACCTTCGACAAGGCGTGGCTCCGCGAGTTCTCCAGGGCATACCGGGCGGCGACGCGCATCGGCTTCGTCTGCAACGCCCACGTCCGCATGTTCGACGAGGAGACGGCCTCGTATCTTGCGGAAGCGGGCTGCAGGATCGTCAAGTTCGGCGTGGAGAGCGGAAGCGAAAGGATACGGCGGGACGTTCTTTGCCGTTACATGACGAACAAGGACATAGAAAGCGCCTTCAGGGCTGCCCATAAATTCGGCCTTCACACGTCTGCGTTTGTTATGATAGGCTTACCTGGTGAGACCAAAGAGGACGTGCTCGCCACCGTGAAGCTCCTTGCGGACATCAAGCCCGGCCGCTTCAGGTGGACTCTGTTCTTTCCATACGTGGGGACGCGGGCCTTCGACATCTCCAAGGAGGCGGGGGCCATCGACTTCGATAAGATGGCGGGCCTCGACAACTTCACGGACGAGACCTGCATGGACCTTGGGTCGGAGGTGAACCTTTACGTAAGGAAGGTGAAAGACTTTTTCTGCGCCTTTGTGAACGGCTACGCGGGGCTGGCCGAATACGCCCGCATTGTGTCGGAGGTCGAGGCCTGCGACGAGGCGGGCTGGCAGGAGGCCAGGCCCCGCGTGGCGAGAGCGATAGAGAAGGCGGACGGGCAGATGCGGGGCGCGGGCCGCACGGCTTATACGGTGAGGTTCAACCGCTTCATGGGTGTGAGGAGTGACTGGGAAGACGATCATATATCTGCCTAACTGGCTGGGCGACATGGTGATGGCGACGCCCTTCCTCCATGCCTTGAGGCAAGCGGGCGGGCAGACGTGGGCCGTCGGCAAGCCTTCGGCCATGTACCTCTACCACGGCCTGGACCTCTTCGACCGCTTCATCCTATACGAAGGCAAGGGGCTTGTCCGTTTCTTCGACATCGTGGGCGCCATGCGGGGCGCCCGTTTCGAGCGCGGCGTGGTCCTGCCCCATTCCTTCCGGTCGGCCCTCCTCTTCTTCCTGGCGGCCGTCAGTAAAAGGGTGGGGTACGACAGGAACCGAAGGGGGTTCATGCTGAGCCAGACGGTGGAGGAAGGGGTCGAGCGTACGCCGGAGCCTACCGTCGCCCATTTCCTGCGCATCCTGGACGCCATGGGGATAGCGAGGTCCGTCGAGACGCCCTTTCTCAAGGCGACGGAGGACGAGGAGCGCAGGTTCGACGAGCGCTTCCCCGATGTCTCCGGGGCTTACGCCGTTTTGATAGCAGGCGCTGAGTACGGCCCGTCGAAGCGCTGGCCGGAAGGCCATTTTTCGGCGCTGGCCGACATGCTCGCAGAGAAGCTGAGCCTAAAGGTCTACCTGCTGCCGGGAAAGGGCGAAGAAGAAATAGCGGGGCGGGTGCGCAGCGGCGCACGCAACGACGCGTCCGTGCACGTCAAGCTGATGGACGTGAGAGACATGAAAGTCTGCCTGGCCCGCGCCTCCGTTGTCGTCGGCAACGACACGGGGCCTCGCCACGTCTCGGCCGCTCTCGGCGTGCCGACCGTCGTCGTCATGGGACCGATGGACGACCGCTACACGTCGTATGCGAGCCGCTTCACGGAGACGCTCTCGAAGGACGTGCCATGCAGGCCGTGCAATGAAAGGCGCTGCGGGCGCGACCACGAGTGCCTGAAGGGCATAGGCCCGGAGCAAGTCTTCAGCAAAGTCGAGGAGGTCCTTGCGTGGAAATGCGGCCGGAACTGATAGACCGGTTCAGGGACAGGCGCATCTGCGTCGTCGGCGACGTGATCGCCGACATCTATATTTACGGGAAGCCCCATAAGCTGTCGCGGGAAGCGCCCGTTGTCTGCGTCAAGTACGAGCAGGAGAGCCTCTGTCCGGGCAGCGCGGGCAACACGATAAACAACCTCCTCGCCCTCGGCGCGCACGTTTTCCCCGTCGCCTGCGTGGGCAAAGATGAAGCGGGGGACAGGCTGATGGACCGTTTCTCGGCCGCGCCCAATATCGAGATGGGCGGCTTCGTCCGCTACGACGGAAGGACCGTTACGAAGACGCGCATACTGGCGGGGGACACGCACACCTCGAAGCAGCAGGTAATCAGGATCGACAGGGAGATGGAGGCGCCCCTTTCCACCGAATGCAGGGCATCCCTGATGAAGAAGCTCGCAGAGGTCGCCCCGGCGGTAGATGGCGTCATCATGTCCGACTATGAGTACGGCCTGATCGATGCACCGATGAGGGCGCTCATTAAGGATATCGCGCGGAAGAAGATTGTCGTGGGCGATTCGAGGTATAATCTGGCCGAGTTCAAGGGGATCACCTTGATAACGCCAAACGAGTCCGAGGCGTATGCGCTGGCCGGCCTCGGGCCTGGCGCGCCCGTCGAAGAGGCGGGCCGCTCGATCATGGGCCGCATGGAAGTGGAAGCCCTGCTTATTACGCGAGGCAACAAGGGCATGGCGCTCTTTTTGCGGGACGGGCAGGTGCGCCACATACCGATATCGGGGACGGACGAGATAGCGGACGTGACCGGCGCAGGCGACACGGTGGCCGCCGCGGTCACCCTGGGTCTTGCCTCCGGGGCTGATTTCTACACCGCTGCAAGGATAGCGAACTGCGCGGCCGGGGTGGTCGTTATGAAGAGGGGGACGGCTGTCGTGACCGCGGAGGAGCTTAAGGCGGTGATCGGGGAGGAGTATGGGTCGATGGGTGCGTGACCTTGAGAACCTCAAGGCGATAGTCGAGGAGGAGCGGAAAAAAGGCAAAAAGATCGTCTTCGGAAACGGCTGTTTCGACCTTCTCCACGTGGGCCACGTTCGCTATCTGAGCGCAGCAAAGGCGATGGGCGACCTGCTCATAGTCGCAGTCAACGACGACGAGTCCATCGTGAGCCTCGGGAAGAGACAGAGCGTCATCACGCCCTTTGAGGAGCGGGCGGAGATACTGGCTGCCCTTGCCTGCGTCGATTACGTCATAGCCTTCAAGGAGCCGACCGTCGAGCGCCTCCTCCGCGAGCTGAAGCCGGACATCCACGCGAAGGGGACCGACTACACGGAAGAGACGGTGCCGGAGAGGGCGGTCGTCGCCGAGTACGGTGGCCAGGTCGCCATCGTGGGCGACCCCAAGAACCACTCGACGCGGGAGATCATCGAGATGGTCAAGCAGATGGAGCCTTGATGGGCCTGCCCCTCTCCGTCTACATGATTACATACAACAACGGCCCCACGATAGAGAAGGCCCTTGCGTCCGTGGCTGGCTGGGCCTCCGAGCTTGTGGTCGTCGATTCGGAAAGCACCGACGGGGCGCAGGAGATCATAGCCCGCTACACGGACCGCGTCTATCAGCTCAGGACCATGAGCCAGGCCGAGAAATACGGGCACGCCCAGGACCTCTGCACGTCGCCCTGGGTGCTCTTTATCGACGCGGACGAGTGGCTGACGCCGGAGATAAAGGCGGAGATAGAGGGCGTGCTTGCGGCGAAGACGCGATACGCCGGCTTCATGGTGAGGCGTAAGAACTTCTACCTTGGCGGGGTGATCGGCCACGGCGGGTGGTACCCGGACCATGAGATACGCCTTTACAGGAAGGACAGGGGGCGCTGGGAAGGGGGCATCCACGCGAAGGTGCATGTAGACGGGGAGGTCGGCCGCCTCAAGAATTATTACATGCACACGCCCTATACGGACATCGGCCACCAGATACGGACGATAGACCGCTATTCAGGCGCTTTTGCGCAGGACATGGCCGCATCCGGCCGGCGCTTCCACGTCGGCAACATGATAGGCAGGCCCCTCTTCCGCTTCCTGCGGGACTACATCGTTAAGGGGGGCTTCAGGGACGGCATACCCGGCCTCGTCATCGTTGCCTCGACGATGTTCTACGTTTTCATGAAGCACGCGCGACTCTGGGAGCTGGAGAAAAAACATGGAAGGGTTAAGGGATAAGCAGGTCCTCGTCACCGGCGGGCTGGGCTTTATAGGGAGCAACCTTGCGATTGAGCTGGTGCGCCTGGGCGCGCGCGTCACTATAGTGGACAACATGCTCCCGAGACAGGGGGGCAACCTCTTCAACGTAAGGGAGATAGAGGACAGGGTGCGGGTCAACTTTTCCGACGTGCGCGACCAGCCCTCGATGAGCTATCTTGTCAAGGGGATGGATTACGTCTTTCACCTGGCCGGGCAGGTCAACCACGTGGACAGCATGAAGAACCCCACCCAGGACCTCGACATAAACTGCCGGGGCACGCTCGTGCTCCTGGAGGCGCTGCGGGCGAACAACAGGCGGTGCCGCGTGATCTTCGCGGGCACGCGGGGCGAATACGGCGCGAGCGTCAGGCTGCCCGTCGCCGAGGACCACCCGACGAACCCCAAGGGCATCTACGCTGTCACGAACCTGACCGCGGAGAAGATGGTCCTCGTCTATGACGACGTTTTCGGCATAAAGGGGACCTGTCTGCGCATAACGAACACCTTCGGCCCGCGCCACCAGATGGCCCACGACGAGTACGGGGTCTTCAACTGGTTCATCCGCAAGGCCTTGGACGGCGAGGTGGTCCCCGTGTTCGGCGACGGAAAAATACTGCGCGATTTCCTTTACGTCGAGGACCTGGTCGAGTGCCTCCTCATGACGGCTGCAACGGAAGGCGCCTACGGAGAGGTCTTCAACGTCGGCGGCG
>Ga0326727_10018268_pt1 | contig 14345 bp, 12 predicted proteins | sample MB2enrmetagenome_FD_207643 | JGI IMG/M metagenome (GOLD analysis project Ga0326727, IMG submission 207643) | Lab enriched peat soil microbial communities from McLean, Ithaca, NY, United States - MB29MY | ecosystem: Environmental > Terrestrial > Soil > Wetlands > Peat | place: USA: New York...
TGAAGGAAATAAAGCACCTTCAGGCCCATGTCTACCAATGGCAGTCAATCCGGGTTTCGCCAGGTCGCCGCGGCGGATTTCCCCACTCGCTTCGGCCACTTCCGCATCTACGGATTTGAAGGGCGCTTCGGAGGAGAGATCGAGGAAGCCGTGGCGCTCGAAATGGGCGACTTGGCGGGCCCGGCGCCGCTGCTCGTGCGGATTCATTCCCAATGTCTTACCGGGGACGTGTTCCATAGCCTGCGCTGCGATTGCCGGGCGCAACTGGAGCTGTCGCTAGCCGCCATCGCCGAGGAGTGCCGCGGTCTGCTGATCTACGAGCACCAGGAAGGGCGCGGGATCGGCCTGTTGAACAAGCTGCGGGCTTATCAGCTCCAGGATGGCGGCGCGGATACGGTCGAGGCCAACGAATTGCTCGGTTTCAAGGCCGATCACCGCAGCTACGAGCTGCCGGTCGAGATCCTGCGCCATTTCGGCGTGACCAGTGTGCGGCTGCTATCCAACAACCCCGACAAGATCGAGGCCCTCGAGCGGGCCGGAATCCAAGTGGCCGAGCGCGTGCCCTGCATCGTCGAGCCTTCGGTCACTTCCGAGATCTATCTGCGCACCAAGAAAGAGAAGATGGGGCACCTGCTGGAAGGAATCTAGGCGCGTCACAAAGAAGAAGGGCACGCCGAAACGTGCCCTTCTTCGCCGCGTCAAAAAGATTCGACCCTGAATTGTTGACTTCTTGGTCCCCTTCGCATCGGGGCACTCATATCCTAGCACATGGCCGGGTGCTACAGCTTCTCCGCGATGGACTTGGCTTGCAGGAACAGCAGCATGTAGTCCGGGCCGCCCGCCTTGGAATCGGTGCCCGACATGTTGAACCCGCCGAACGGGTGCGCGCCCACCATCGCGCCGGTGCACTTGCGGTTGAAGTAGAGATTGCCGGTGAAGAAGCGCGCCTTCGCCTGCTCGATCTTCTCCCGGTTGCTGGTATAGACCGCGCCGGTGAGGCCGTATTCCGAGCGGTTGGCCAGTTCCAGCGCCTCGTCGAAATCCCGGGCTTTGGTCACCGCCAGCACCGGGCCGAAAACTTCCTCCTGAAAGATCCTGGCTTCGGGCGGGATGTCGGCGATCACGGTGGGGCGTATGAAGTAGCCGTCGCCCTCGGCCGCTCCGCCACCTGCCACCAGGCGCCCCTCCTGTTTGCCGATCTCGATGTACTTCAGGATGGAGCGGCGCGCGCCCTCGTTGATCACCGGTCCCATGTAGTTTTCCGGGCTGTCGGCCGGGCCGACCCGTATGGCCTCCACCTTCTTCGCGAGGCGCAGCAGGAATTCGTCGTAGACCGCCTCATCCACGATGGCCCGCGAGCAGGCCGAGCACTTCTGTCCCTGGTACCCGTAGGCGGAGACCAGCACGCCGTCCACCGCGCGGTCCAGATCCGTTTCGCGGTCCACGATTATGGGGTCCTTGCCGCCCATCTCCGCCACCACGCGCTTAATCCAGATCTGGCCCGGCTGCGGTTTGGCCGCCAGCTCGTTGATCCGCAACCCGACCTCTTTCGAGCCGGTGAAGGAGATGAATCGCGTCTTGGGATGTTGAACCAGAACGTCGCCCACCACCGAGCCGCTCCCTGTGAGCAGGCAGAAGCTGCGCTCCGGGAAACCGGCCTCGCGCAGCACCTCGGCGAACTTCGCCCCAATGGTCGGGGTGTCGCTGGAGGGCTTCAGAACCACAGTGTTGCCGGCCACCAGCGCCGCCACCGTCATGCCAATCAGGATGGCGGCCGGGAAATTCCACGGCGGAATGACCACGCCCACGCCCAGCGGGAGGTACACCAGTTCGTCCCTTTCGCCCGGCAGTTGCACCACCGGCTGGGGGCCGTCCAGGCGCAGCATCTCGCGGGCGTAGTACTCGCAGAAATCGATCCCCTCCGAGACGTCCGCCTCGGCCTCGATCCAGGTCTTGCCGGCCTCGTAGACCAGCCAGGCGTCGAATTCCATCTTGCGGCGGCGCAGGATGGCGGCGGCGCGGAGCAGTGCCGCCACGCGTGCCTCGGCCGGCACGCGGCTCCACTCGGGGAAGAACGAAAACTCGGCTTCCACCGCTTGGCGCGCCAGCTCCGGTGTCGCGCTCTGGTGGACGCCCACGATCTCATCCGGCTGCGAAGGGTTCCGCGACTCGATCTTCCGTTCGGTTCGGAAGCTCTCGCCTCCGATCCGCAGTTCGTATTCGCGGCCGAATTCCGAGCGCACCTGGGCGCATGCGCGCTCCATGGCGGCGCGGTTCTCGGGCCGTGTAAAGTCTGTGTAGGGTTCGTTGAGGAAAGCAGGCAGTGTCTGCATTTCCTCCCAGATTACACCCGAACGCGGTTGAGTACTGCCGCGGCTCCGGAGGCAACGTCCGCGCCCTTCCGGTAAAGGTCCCGTCCGGTGGCCCGAACGCTCTCGCCGGCCTCGGTCACGCTGTCCTTGATGCGGCCCCCGGTTTCCACCAGCGTATCTTTGGTCTGATTCGCCGTCTTGAGGATGAGCTTCCGTGTATCTTTGCCCGATTGCGGGGCATAGAGCAGGGCAACGCCCGCCCCGATGGACGCACCGGCCACAAACCACAGAACCTTCTCGATTGTTCGCATGTTGGGTCCCCTCATCCCTATTGTAGCTCCTGAAAGACCACCGCGACCTGTTTTATCCTGGAACCATGCCTGAGGATAGCGAACGCGTTCCGGTTTTTCGATCCGCCGATCCGGATGCCCTGGAGAAGGCCGAGGAGATGCAGGACCTGCTGCTCGACGCCGGGTTCTCCGCCGTGATCGTCGATAGCGCGACCGAGGGAGTGCCGCCGGGCGCTTTCGAGGTCCGGGTGCCCACCCTGCAGCAAGCCGATGCCCAAAAGCTGATCGACACCCAGCCAGTCGTGCCTCCAGCGGAATCGCCCGACCCTTCCCAAGGCCTCGACATGGTGCCCGTCTTCGCCTCGGATTCCGCGGATGCGGAGCTGCTGGCGGCCGGGATTTGCAGCATTCTCGAGGGGCAAAACATCCCGGCGCTGGTGGTCAGCGGATCGATGCTCCCGAGCCTGCCTTTCGAGGTGAAGGTTCCAAAGAACCGCCTCGAGGAGGCCCGCCGCGCGATCACCGAGGCCGAGGAGGCGGGGCCCGCGGCGGCGGACGAGGGCGAACGGGAGTCGGAAACGGAGACTGGCGCCTCAGAAAGCGGAGTATAGACCGCCCGGCTCCGACCAGCGCATGGTCTCAACCTGAAAGCGCCAGCCGTCGCTGCGGATTGACAGCAGGCCCCAGAGGTCCGTTCGCATGACCGAAACGTGGTGTTCCTCCAGTCGCTTGAGCACCTCCGGGCTGGGATGGTGGAAGGCGTTCTCGAATCCGGCGGAGATCAAGCCGAACGCCGGTTGCACCGCCTCCACCCAGGCGGCCGTGCTCGAAGTCTTGCTGCCGTGATGGGCTACCTTCAGCACATCCGTTCTCTTCAGCGAGCCTTCGGCGAGCATCTTCCTCTCCACCGGCCGCTCGATATCGCCGGTCAGCAGGAACGAATGCCGGCCGAAACTGAGGCGCAAGGCCAGCGAGTCGTTGTTGTGCGCGAGCTCTGTCGCCACATAGTCCGGGAACGGCGCCAGCACCTCCACCTCCGTGCCGCCGTAGCGAAACGCCTGGCCAGCCACCAGCGGGACGATCTTCACTCCATGCCGAAGAGCCGTTTCGCGCAGCCGCAGCCACTCCGGACTGTTCCCCATCGCTCCGATCCAGAGTTCTTTGGGACGAAAGTTCTCTATGATCGCCGTGAGCCCGCCGATGTGGTCCGCGTGCGCGTGCGAGAGCCCGACTACGTCCACGCGGCGGATGGAGCGGCTCCATAAGTACGGAGAGACCACGTCCTCCCCGATGTCCAGGCGCGTGCGCTGGCGCCGGCCGAACGAGGGAATGCCGCCGCCGTCCAGCACCATCTCTTTGCCATCCGGAAAGGCCACGAACAGGCTGTCTCCTTGCCCCACGTCGATGGCCGTCAGCTCCAGGGCTCCGTGCACGACCCGCGGGGCGAACGGATGCACCACCGCCAGCAGCAGCAACCCCGCCCAGGCGCACAGTGCGTAGAGAAATGCCACTCGGCGGCGGCGCAACACAGCCATCGCGAGCAGCGCGGCGGTAAGGGCGAAGGCCAGCCAGAGAGGGGGATCGGGAATGCGCCAGTCCGGCTCCGCGCGCGCGTGCACTTGGGCGGCCCATCGGGAAAAGGACAGCAACCAGCCGGCCAAAATGGCAGGCGCCCTCAAGTTGGTGAAGATCGCGGTGAAGCCCACCGGCACCAGCGCCGCCATGGGTGGCACGATGAGCACATTCGCGGAGAGGCCGGTCAGCGAGATGCGGTGAAAGTAGACCGCCATCGGCAAGGCCAGGCCAAGCTGCATGCTGATTGAGAGCACGGCCATGTCGTAGGACCAGAACACCGCTCGTAGCGCGATGCCCATGGCGCCCAGCCACAGCTTTTGCGGGATGCGGGTCCACAGCCAGAAGGTCTCGGCGAGCAGGCGCAGTTCGACGCGGAAGTGAGCCGAGCGCGGTTCCAGCGCCGGGTCGCGGTCCCTCTCGGCGAGGCCGGCCAGGCCTCTCGCCAGCGGCCCCGAGGTGCGCTCAAGCAGCGGGATGGCAAGTGCGCCAATGATCGCCACCGACAGAAACGAAAGCTGGAAGCTGGCTTCGAACATCTGTTCGGGATCGCACACCAGAAACCCCAGCGCCGTGGCCGCCAGCAGGTTGAGAATCCGGGGCCGGCGGAAGAGGCAGCGCGCCACGGCGAAGAGGGTGAACCCGGCTGCCGCGCGGATGGCCGGGGCATTCCATCCCGAAACCAGCGCATAGAGCCACGCCGAAAGCGAGGTGGCCAGCAGGGCGGCCGGCTCGGGGACGAACGCCAGGCGCAGCAGGAACAGGAAGAAGCCCGCCAGCACCGCGACATGCAGGCCGGAGATGACCAGCGCATGGTAGGTCCCCGTGCGGCGGAAATCGTCGGTCCAAACTTTCTCCATGTTCGACGATTCGCCGATCAGCACCGCCTGCATCATCGTGGTCTTGTAGTCGTCGCCGTGGTAGAGCCGTTCCAGCCGTTCCAAGGCCGCCACGCGCAAGCCGAAGATCGCGTGCCCGAAGGCCGTGCCGCATCCCCCCGGCAGCGCTTTTACGGGAGCGCCCGCGCGGGCCGAGGCCGTCCAGTAGATGTTCCTGCGCGCCATGTAGCCGGCGTAGTCGAAAGAGCCTGGGTTGCGGAAGTTCCGTATGCGGCGCGGGCGCGCCTCGATCTCTACCTTCTGCCCGTAGCGCAAATCGGGCGGCTGTTGGCCAGGCTTCAAGAACAAATTGATCTGCGCCCGCGCCCCCGGCCCCAGCTCCAGCAGGAACTGCGCGCGATCCTCCGAGAAAACCGGCGGATTGACCACGCAGCCGCTCAGGATCACCACTTCGCGCGGCGTCGTATCCAGTTCCGGCGGCGGCCCGGGCCGGTGCGCCACCGCCAGCAGCACCCCGGCCAACAAGAGCGCCGCCAGGCACGCCAGCATCGCCACGCGGCGGGTGCTCTTCCACAAGGCATACAGCGTCAGCACGGCCAGCACGCCGATGGCCCACAGCAGTTCCCGCGCGCCGAAGACGACGAATCTTCCGAGCACGAGACCCGCGGCCAAGCCCGCTAGCGGCGCCAGCAGCGGATCGGGCATTCTTCCCCCTTCGCGTATAGTGGGATCTCGCCCGGATTATTCGCAGCTTAAAATGCAACGGTTTCCTTCCGCCTCTCGCGGCGGCCGAAGACCCCGGGCGGCATAGCTGCGTTCTCGGCTATAGTGAGATCGCAGCGCTGTTGACCATGGCTTGGCGTGAGTTGGCGGGAAGAAGAGTTCTCGTTGGAGCCGGGTTGGCCCTCGTTCTGTTGGGGCTCAACGCTTACATTTCTCTGAAGCTGTTCGGCTGCGAGTATACGCGCAGCTCCCACTCGGTCGAAGGGAATTTCATCGGCCTGAGCCGCCTTCGGGCGAAGTATCCAGCGGAGCATGGTTGGTGGCCGTTTTGGAATGCCGGCATGCCCTTTCAAAACTCCTACTATCCGCTGCTGCCGGCCACTGTCGCCACGGCCGCGAAGCTCACGGGCCGGTCGGCGGCACGCTCCTATCACGCGGTTACCGCGCTAATGTACTGCCTGGGGCCGGTAACCATGTTCCTGATGGCCTGGGGGATCTCGCGCAAACCCGGCTACAGCTTCTGGGCGGCGCTGGCCTATTCCCTGGCGTCTCCGGCCGCGCTGCTGTTTCCCCTGGCCCGCCAGGACGTCGGGGGCGCTTGGAACGCCTCGCGCCTGCATGCGCTGGTGTATTGGGGGGAAAGCCCGCACATCGCCGCGCTCACTTTGGCGCCGCTGGCGCTGCTATCCGTGCATCTGGCGCTGCGCGACCGTCGGCCGGTCTGGTGCGTAGCAGCGGCCCTATCCATGGCGGCGGTAGCTTTGACCAACTCCTTCGGGACCGTCACCCTGACCTTAGGCGTCCTGTCATTGCTTTGCACGCAGAACCGGAAGTCGTTCCTCAAGGACCTGGGAATCGTCGCGGCGATTGGCCTTTTGGGCTACGCCTGGATTTCGCCGAGCCTGCCGCCGTCGGTGCTCCACACGCTTTGGGTCAACTCCCCAACCTCGGGCGGCGATTTCCGCTTCACCCTGCGGTCCCTGGCGGCTCTGTCGGTCGAGGCGGCTCTGTTCGCCCTGTTGTGGCTCTGGGCCCGGCGATCGAGACAGCCGGCTCACCTGCGGTTCTTCGTGTTCTTCGCGGTCCTCGCGAGCGCCATCCCGATGCTGGAAGCCTTCGCCAACTGGAACGTCGTACCGCAGTCGCATCGCTACCAGCTCGACATGGAAATGGCGATCTGCTGGGCCGTCGTGTTCGCGTTTCAGCCGCTGGCGGACCGCTGGCCGCGCCCGGCCAGGGTGGTCGTGGCGTTGCTGCTCGTGTGCCTCGCGGCGCGACAGACCGTCGTCTACCGGCGTTTCGCCCGCGCCCAGATCCAACCGGCGGACGTCACGCAGATGTTCGAGTACCAGACGGCGAACTGGTTCGACGAGCACTTCCACGGCCGGCGCGTCATGGCCACCGGGAGCTGCTCCCTGTGGCTGAACGCCTTCGTCGATAACCCACAGCTCAGCGGGGGCCACGATCCGTTCGCGACGAATCGCATGCAGCTCATCGCCGTGTACATTACTTACAGCAGCCTGGGCGCCGGCAACCGGGACGGCGAAATCGCGAGCCTCTGGCTCAAGGCCTTCGGCGTGCATGCCATCAACGTCTCGGGTCCGCGCGGTAGGGAGTTCTACAAGGCGGTCGCAAACCCCAGGAAGTTCGAAGGACTGCTGCCCGTCTTGTGGCGCGAAGGCGAGGACACCATCTACGGGGTCCCCCAGAGAACCGATTCGCTGGCGCACGTGATACCCGCCTCCGCCGTGGTGCAGCGGGCTCCTCTCCACGGCGTGGACGTGGAGCCAATCCGGCCGTTTGTAGCCGCTTTGGAGGACTCCTCCCTGCCGCTTGCCGCGATTCAATGGGACAGTTTCTCGTCGGGGCACATTCACGCCACGTTGCGGCCCGGGCAAGTGGTCTCGGTGCAGATCACGTATCATCCCGGCTGGCACGCCCAGGTGAACGGCGCTCCACAGCCGCTCGTCCGCGACGGATTGGGATTGATGATCGTGAAGCCGGATTGCTCCGGCCCCTGCACCATCGACCTCAGCTTCGACGGGGGCGCCGAGTACAAGGCGGCGCGCGTGGCAAGCTGGCTGGCTGCGCTGGCCGCGCTGCTGTGGCTGGCGACAGACATACTCGGATGGAAGCGGCCGCGCCAGTAACAGTTACAATATGAAGTCTGTGGCAATTCCGGAATCGGCGGCCGAGTTTCTGGCCGGACATGTCGAGCGGGTGCGCCGGCAGCAGCCCAAGAAGCGCATTGTGTTTCCGGAAGGCGGCGACCCGCGCATCGTGGCGGCCGCCGAGCGGCTGGCGCGCGAGGGGCTGGTCGAGCCGATCCTGGTCGGCAAGCGCCCGTCCGGGGTTTCCACCGGGCTCCAATTCATCGACCCGGAGACCTCGCCGAATACAGCCAAATACGCCGCGCTTTACTCCGAGCGGCGGCGCGGGCGGGGCCTCACGGAGGCCGACGCGGTCCGCACGGCTCGGCGCCCACTCTACTTCGCCCCGCTCATGGTGGCGGCCGGGGATGCCGATGGCACCGTCGGGGGCGCCTCCACCACCTCGGCCCATACCGTGCGCGCCGCGCTCCAGACCATCGGCCCCGCCCCGGGCATTCACACCGTTTCCGGCTTCTTCGTCATCGCCTTGCCGGACCGCACTCATGGGCACAATGGCCTGCTTCTGATGGCCGATTGCGCGGTGGTGGTTGACCCGACCGCCACGCAGCTTGCCGACATCGCCATCGCCACCACCGCCAGCGCCGAGGCGCTGCTCGGGACCAAGCCGGTGGTGGCGTTGCTGTCCTTCTCGACCAAGGGTAGCGCGCGGCACCCGGAGGTAACCAAGGTGGTCGAGGCGTTCAAGCTGGTGCGCGCGCGGGCACCGCACTTGGAAGTGGACGGCGAACTGCAAGCGGACGCCGCCTTGGTGGAGGCCGTGGGCCGCGCGAAATCGCCCGACTCGCGCGTGCCCGGCCACGCCAACGTTTTGATCTTTCCCAATCTCAATTCGGGAAACACCGGCTACAAGCTCACCGAGTGGATGTCGGGCGGCGTGGCCATCGGGCCGCTGCTGCAAGGCCTGGCCAAGCCGGCCAACGATCTCTCCCGTGCCTGCTCGCCCGACGAAATCTACAGCGTCGCCGTGATCACCGCGCTGCAATGCGCCGACGCCCAATGAAGGTCCTGGTTCTCAATAGCGGCAGCTCGACCCTGAAGTACCAGTTGTTCGAAACCAGCCTGGAGTTGATGGCTGCCAACCAGGATCGGATGCTGACCCGCGGCATCGTCGACCGCATCGGCGATGCCGTCGCCGATCACACCGCGGCGGTTGGCATCGCGCTGCGGCGACTGACGGATGGTCCGGTCGGGAATCTCGAAGAGATCCAGGCCGTGGGCCATCGCATCGTGCACGGTGGCGACTATTTCAGCCAGCCGGTGCGCATAGACGATTCGGTGGTCGAACGGATTCGGGAATGCGCCGTGCTGGCGCCCTTGCACAATCCGCCCAATCTGAGCACCTACGAAGCCTGCCGCGAGCGGATGCCCGGCGCCGCGCACGTAGCCGTATTCGACACCGCGTTCCACCAGACGCTCGCGCCCGCGGCCTACACCTACGGGCTGCCGTACGAGGTTTGCGCGCGCTACAAGGTGCGGCGCTACGGCTTCCACGGCACCTCGCACCGCTACGTCGCGCTGCGCTTCGCCCAGATCCGGAGCCGCCCCTTGGAGGAGTTCAAGCTCGTAACCTGCCACCTGGGCAACGGCTGCTCCATGTGCGCCATCGACCGGGGCCGTTCCATCGACACCAGTATGGGACTGACGCCGTTGGAGGGCCTGCTGATGGGCACTCGCGCCGGCGATACCGACCTCGGAGCCGCGCTCTACCTCATGCAGTGGGAGAAGCTGGACACCGGCCAGATGGACGCTCTCCTCAACCATTCCAGCGGCCTGGCCGGGATTTCGGGCGTCTCCAACGATATGCGGACGCTGCTCGAGAGCGCCGGCCAGGGCAATCCGCGCGCCCAACTGGCGATTGACGTCTTCTGCTATCGCATCCGCAAGTACATCGGGGCCTACTTCGCCGCGCTCAACGGGGCCGATGCGGTCGTCTTCACCGCGGGCATCGGGGAGAATGCGCCGGCCATCCGGGCCCAGGCTTGCGAATCGCTCGACGCCCTGGGCATCCGCATCGACCCCGCGCGCAACGCTTCCGCCCGCGGCGTGGAAGCCGAAATCTCCGCCGCCGGCGCCGCCACCGGAGTCTGGGTGATTCCCACCAACGAGGAACTGCTCATCGGCCGCGATACCGTGCGCTGCCTTCAGGCCAATTGAGATTCAAGCGCCGCCAGCGCCCGGCGGCACACTTCGGCATGGCGCGCGCGCCGGTCGTGCCGGAGGAGCTGGCGCGTCTCGTCGTCAAGCGGCGGCAGCAGATCGAAGGTGATGTTGGCGGGCTGGTAGTTGCCCGCTTCGGCGCTCGAGACGTAACGGCATAGCGATCCCAGCGCGGTTTCGGCCGGGAACAGACGCGGCTCGCGCCCCTGCGCCAGCGCGGCGGCGTTTCGCCCGGCAATCAGCCCCGTGGCGATTGATTCGACGTAGCCCTCCACTCCCGAAATCTGCCCCGCGAAGAGGCACGTCTCCCGCTTCCGCAGTTGGAGCGCCGCGTTCAGCAACGCGGGCGCATTGATGTAGGTGTTTCGGTGTACTTGGCCGAAGCGGACGAATTCGGCGCCCTCGAGCCCCGGGATCATGCGCAGCACGCGCGCCTGCTCGCTGAACCGGATGTGGTTCTGAAAGCCAACCAGGTTGTAGCTGTCGGCCCGCAGGTTCTCCTGGCGCAACTGGACCACCGCGTAGGGGCGGCGCCCGGTCCTCGGATCGGTCAACCCCATGGGCTTCATGGGGCCGAAGCGCAACGTCTCGCGCCCGCGGCGTGCCAACTCTTCAATGGGCAGGCAGGCCTCGAAGTAAGGAACGTCGCCCGCGATGTGCGCGCCGGCGCTCTCCGCGGCCAGCAACGCGTCCAGGAAGCGTTCGTACTGTTCCTTGTCGAAGGGGCAATTCAGGTAGTCGGCGGTCGCATCCAGCGATTTGCCGTAGCGCGAGGCCCGGAAGGCCACGCTCAAATCCACCGAATCGGCCTCCACAATCGGGCTGATCGCGTCGTGGAAGAACAGGCTCTCCCCGCCCGTGAGCCGCGCGATTCCCCCCGCCAGGGCGTCGCTGGTCAGCGGGCCGGTGGCGATCGCCACGATGCCGTCGGGAATGGCCGTCGCTTCCTCGCGCCGAATCTCAATGGCGGGCTCGGCGGCGATGGTGGCCGTGACCCGCTCGGCGAAGACCGCGCGATCCACGGTCAGCGCGTGGCCGCCGGGCACCCGCGCCTCTCCGGCCACCCGCAGTAGCAGCGAATCCAGCCAGCGCAACTCCTGCTTGAGCAGCCAGGGGGCCGAGCCTTCCTGCTCGGTCTTCAGCGAGTTGCTGCACACCAGTTCCGCCAGCCGGTCCGTCTTGTGGGCGGGCGTCATGCGCGCCGGCCGCATCTCGTAAAGAATGGCCCGGCCGCCCGCGCGCGCCACCTGCCAGGCGGCTTCGCAGCCCGCCAGTCCGCCGCCCAGGATGTGTATGGGGTGGAGCAAAGTTGGTCACACCATTGTATCCACCCCGCGCGACCATCTACCCGTGCTGCTGCTGCGTCTTCATCCGCGACCACATGGCCTGGGCGCCTTTCTCCAGATCCTCGGCCGTAACGTCCTTAGTGTGCGTGGCCAGCCCCCAGAAATGGCCGAACGGATCGGTCACCTTGGCGTAGCGATCGCCATAGAACATATCGGTCGGCGCCATGTCGGATTTCGCCCCGGCGGCCACCGCCTGCTTGTATGCGGAATCCACGTCCGCAAAGTACACGTACAGGCTGAAGGTGGTTCCACCCAGAGACATCGGGGAGCGCGCGCCACCCGGAAACTCCTCCCCCAACATGATGCGCGAGTCGCCGATCTGCAATTCCGCGTGGCCGATCTTGCCCCCAGGCCCGACCATGCGAGATATCTCTTTGGCGCCAAACGCCTGCTTGTAGAACTCGATTGCCTTAGCTGCGTCCCGCACCGTCAATCCCGGCGTGACGGAGTGGTAGTCTTTTGGTAACCAGTGTGCCATTTTCCCCTCTTTCTGTACGGGCCAAGCCCGTCGCTACCAGTCTAAAATGATTCTGTGCTCTTTGGTATCCAGCCCGAGCAGATCCGAAACGCCATGACTGCCCTGCTCGCCCTGGTCCTCGCACTCTCGGGCCGCGCGCCCTTCTGGGAGGCCAAGGCGCCGGCGCAGTGGACGGACGAGGAACTGAAGGAGCTTCTAACCAACTCGCCCTGGGCGCAGCCCGCGGTGGATGCGCTGGGCGCGGGCATCCCGGTCTACCTGGCGTCCGCCCGCCCGCTGCGCGAGGCCGAGCTCGAACTGGCCCGCAGGCAGCCGCCGGTCGACGATTCCGACGCCCAGGAGTACCGCGATTTCCTACGCGACAACCAGGGCCAACAGATTGTCCTGGCGGTCGCGCTGCCGGACCCCAAGTCGCTCCACGATCCCGCCGAACTCAAGCACCTGGAAGACGAGTGCGTTCTCAAGGTGGGCCGGAAGAGGTACCAGATGACGGGCCATTTCCCGCCCACTCCGTCGGACCCCATCCTGCGGCTGGCTTTCCCGCGCCCGGCGATCACCGACGGCAAGAGCCTCGTCTTCGACCTCTATGTGCCCGGTGCGTCGAGCCACTACCGCTCGGCGGAATTCCGATTCAAGGATCTGACCTACCGCGGCGCGCTGGAGATGTAGCGGCTACACGCCCATCTTGTCGATCTCGTTGAAGTAGACGCGGCGTCCTTCGTCCATGGCCAGGTTCGAGAGAATCACCATGGTGGAGTCGGCCAGGCCCAGTTCGAGATCCGCGAGCGGCTTCTTGCCGGTGCGCGTGGCATCCAGGAACGCCTCCAGTTGGGTATCCACCGGGTTCTCGTCCTCGCGCGGCATCATGATGCCCTTGCGGTACATCCACAGCCGGGCGAACTTCATCTCGCGCTTCAGGAACGAATCCTGGCCGGTGACCAATTCGCGCGACAGCATGATGGGCAGGCCACGCGAGCCCGCCGCCGCCGCCGTCAAGGTGGCGTTGGCGATGGTTGCCTTCTCCTTCTGGCCCGCGGCCGGAGCGGGCGTCGGGCTCGGTTCCACGAACCACAGCGCGATGGGCGGCTCGTTGTCCTTCCCGACCGTGATCTCCACCGTGCCCTCCGTCCCCATGATGACCTCGCCGAATTCCGTGCGCGCCCCGCCGAACAGGCTCAGGTGCCGGTTCGTGCCGACGGCCTGGTACATCATTTTCTGGCCCTTGGGATACTTCAGGATGAGCTGTATGTTGTCGAAAACGTCCCGGCCGTCATGGATGAAATCCAGGCCGCCCACGCCGGTCACGAACTCGGGGCGCGAGCCGAACATCCAGTCCGCCACATCCACCTGGTGCGAGGCCAGCTCCGCCGCCGCGCCTCCCGAATACTGCCGGAAAAGCCGCCAATTCAGCTCCTTCTGGCGCACCGGGTCCGGCTTCATGACCCAGCCCGGATTGCGGTTCCACTGCGCGTTGACGTGCGTCACCTTGCCGAGCAGCCCCTTGTCGACCATCTGCTTGACGGTCTGGTAGAACTGGCTGTAGCGCCGCTGGAGTCCCACTTGCAAAACCTGTTTGCTATGCTCCCCGGCCAGTTTCCGCAGCGCGTGGATTTCCTCGGCCTTGAACACCAGGCTCTTCTCGCAGAACACGTGCTTGCCGGCCAGCAAGGCGTCCCGCGTGATGCGGAAATGCTCGTACAGTGGCGTGGCGATCAGCACCGCGTCGATATCCCGCCTCCCCAGCAGCTCCCGGTAATCCAGATACGTCTTCGGGTTGCCGCCGATCGCCGCCGCGCCCTTCCGCAGGTTCGGCTCATAGATGTCGCAAACCGCCAGGCAGCGGCCCGTGTCGATCTTGCTGAGGTGCGTGAGCAGGTACTGGCCCCGGCTCCCGGTTCCAATCAAGCCATAGGAGACCTGGTTATTGGCCGCCTTCACTTTCTGGATAGCGGGCGCCGTCACGCGCGCGACGGCGGCCACCGCGGCCACGGTTCCTGCGGTCTTAAGCACATCGCGCCTGGTGGGGTCGGATGATCTGGGCATGCAATCAGTCCTTTTGGAATCGGAAACCTACAGTATAAGCTACGCCATCCCAGCGGGGGCTTCGCTCTGCCGCCGCGCCCGCCGCGCCGCCCATTCCGCCCCCGCCAGAATCACCATCGCCCCCAGGAAGCTCCACAGAATGATTGCAACGGAGAACTCGAACGGTCCGTATTCGGCCCTCAGTTTCTTGTCCAGGAGTGGCCAGGTGAGCACGTTGATGAACTTCAGCGCCTCCAGGGCAATGCCTACCAGGATGGCCTGCGGCAACACGCTCCGCCACGGAACTCGGCCATTCGGCAACCGCCAGTAGATCAGGAACAGCATCAGGACCGAGACCGGCAAGGCCGCCGTCTCGAAGAACACCAATCCGAGGAATCGCGTAAGCGGCGAGGCCGTCCCCTGGGGATTCAGGTT
>Ga0326727_10018270_pt1 | contig 14343 bp, 11 predicted proteins | sample MB2enrmetagenome_FD_207643 | JGI IMG/M metagenome (GOLD analysis project Ga0326727, IMG submission 207643) | Lab enriched peat soil microbial communities from McLean, Ithaca, NY, United States - MB29MY | ecosystem: Environmental > Terrestrial > Soil > Wetlands > Peat | place: USA: New York...
ATATCCGCCAGGCCGGGAATCGGCGCTGTCAGCCCCGAGGCCTTCATCATGGCCGCTTCAGCCTGCGCGCGCTTGGTTACGCGCTTGTCTACCCACGCATCCCACGCAGCCATCGGATTGGGCGTTTCCGCGTCGGCCACTGTCACGTGCCCGTTGCCGTGATCGACCAGTGTCTGGCCTTTGCTAAAGTTCCTGATCTGCTCCGTCGACCCTGAAAAATCCACCCGCATGTCGGTGAGAAGTGTGATCTCCGTCGCGTCCGTGAAGCTGGTCACGCGAGCATATGTTTCCTCCGGATACCTCGCAATCATCGATCCCGTAGGAATCAACAAGCGAAAAAATGCGGGGACCACAAGCTTCACATGCAGCGTCGCCGTACCGGACAGGAGCGCGATGCTGGTAAATGGAATTCCTGCCGTGGTGTGAATGTCGTTGAAGGTGAGCGCGGAGTTCTCCGCGAGATACACCGTCGACGCGTCCTCAAACTCGATCTCCGCGCGCCCCGCGCCCGTTACCAGGCTGAATCCGGTGGCAAGCGGCAATCCGGCAACGGCCTCTTCCCACGTGGCCCCGCTTGCCTTGCCGCTCTCCTTGCCGCGCATCACGCGCACGTCGCCCTCTAGCCATCGAATGCGCACAATCTGCGGATAGGTCGCTGTGGACGGTGGTTTGAACTGCGCGGGAATGGGAGGATTTGTGGCCTTCTCCTGAGCCTTGGCATAACTCAGTAAGGTTGAGGCGAAAGAACCGCAAAGAACGGCAACAACCAGATGCCTGCAGCGAATCATGGTCGAACCTCCGCTGGGCCCGTACTCCGGCTGACACTATGGATGCCCGCGGGTCTGCAGGTGGTTGTCTCAGATCTCGAGAAAATGTAGTGCTTGCTTTCGGTTAACGCGGCGCTTGCTCTGAGCAGAATCACGTTCGCCACGGAGGCCATCGTCGTTCGCGGTGCCTGACGCGCCAGTTTCCACCGTCAGTTCGCGGCTTCGGCCGTCTGCAATTCCAGCGCGTTGGCTTCGCGCCAGGCGGTGATCTCCGCGTGGGTCTGGTCAGCGGCCGTGCGCCGGTCGGGATAGATCTGCGGCTCGAAAAAGCGCAGTTGCGCCGAGAAGCCGGCCACGCCCAGCACCTTCCACAGATGCGTAGTAAAACTCTCGTCGCCGTACCAGCAAAGCTCGCGCTCCTCCACGCCGCCTTCGATCTCGTAGCGCAGCGCCGCCGCGGTAATCGGCGCGCCCGCCGTGGTTGCCGGATCGATGAGCCGCGAGTGGAAGCGCAGCACCTGCGCTCCATCCGTGCTCGTGCCCTCGGGGAACAGCAGCACCGGAACCGGCAAATTCAACCGTTCGGTGATCTGATCGGCGACCGACATGGCGCTGGCCAGGCTCGATCGGTCGAGAAAGATGGTTCCTCCCGTCCGCGCCGCCTTGCCGAAAAACGGCCAGCCGACGATCTCCATCTTGGCCACAAAGAAGCACGGCATGGCCGCGCTGATGATGACAATGTCGAGATAGCTGAGATGGTTCGAAACCACCAGACCGCAGCACGGCAGCTGCCCTTCCACCTGGTACTTGATGCCCAGGCATTTCAGAATCATGCTAGCCGCTTGCTGCAGCCACACGGCACGCTGCTCGAGTGTGAGCGGTCCGCGTACCCGCTTGAGCCAGTAGCGCACGATGCAGAGCGCAAGAGCGAAAACCAGCGCCACAGCGCGCCGGACCCGCCGCAGCATCATGAGGTCAGCGGAGCGAGGAAGCGGTTGCGCGCGGCAGCCGAAAGCAATTTGAGATCGAGGAGCGTCAGAAAATCGATGGTGCGGAACTCGCGGTCCCAGGCCGGTGGCGCGGCAATGCGCGCGCCAATGGCCAGGTAGGTTTTCAGCAGCTTGGGAACTTTTCCCTGCGCAGCAGGGGTCGCGAGAGTACCGGATCGATCGGTCTGGCAGGGCAACGGCTGTGCGTCGGCATCCTGCAGCTCCGGGGGGCACGCATAGGCCGCGGTTGGCGTCGTCTCAAACTCCCTGGGAACCCTGAAATTCTCAAGCTGGCGATACATCTGCCAACCCTCCGCCGGGTCATTGGAGTTCAAAGAAGAGCAACCGAGCAAGTAACGCAGCCCCATATCGGTAGCATACTGCGCGATCCCCCGCCACAACAACATCAGCACCTCGGGAGTGCGGTGCTCGCGATCGATCGAGGCCCGGCCCAGTTCCAGAATCCCCGGCCGCAGCGGCTCATACGGCGCCAGGCAGAACTCCTGCTCGGAGTAGTAGCCCAGGTGCCGCGTCGCCGTCTCGCCGGACTGCATGCGATAGGTTCCCACCACGCGCCGGCTGGTTTTGTCTTCCACCAGCAGGTGCTCGCACACTGTATCGAAGCGATCCACATCGAGTCCGGTATCGTAAGAGCTTTCCAACCCCTCGCCCAGCTCGATATTGAAGACCTTGAAGCGCAACCGGCACGCGGCTTCGCGATCCTCCGCGTTCTCGGCGACCCGCAAACGATAGCGCCCCACATCGGCATGAATGCGCGAGGCAGGCTTCGACCATGGCTGCGCAACGGCGCCGGCGGCAAATCCAATGTCTGTAATCGGAATCGTACCGGGATCCAGCTTCAGCGGAACCTTGTACCGGATGTGCGGAATCACGGCATCAGTATGCCGCCGGGTTGTGAAAGGGCGGTCAACCGAAAAAGAAATCCGCGCAAATATCTTGCGCTGCTGTAACGCAGCCGCAACAATGCGCCAATCTCTGAGGGTGCGAGACGAGCCCTCTTGTGATTTGGCTTACACACACGCGGCGCAGAATAAAAAAACGAACGGCCGGAAGCCGAACCCCCACACCAGCAGTTCCGCCCCGACCGTTCGAGGAGGCATCTCGTGATCCGCTTTTGTCAAAGGCCTTTTGACATTTTCTCAAGCCCTGATTTCAGAATTGCACAAAGGCCCGAAATCATATGCAAAAGCGAGTGAAGGTATTTCCCCGCGGTCGGCCACTGCTTCGAGATGCGGTGCCCACCCTCGCGACCCTTTGTCGCGAGGGTGGGGCCGGGATGACTCGGGATAAATCCGCCAACGCGCCCGTCAGATCTGGGAGACCGGAGACACGAGGGCACAATTCATCCGGTCAGCCCGGGCTTAACGCCTTCCGAATCCCCCTCCGCCGCGCATGGCCATCGCGGGACGGCCTGCGACTCCGGAGCGCATCATGCCTGCCCGGCCTGCATAGCCGTATCCATATGTCCGCACGCCCGCCGCATAGACCGGACCGCGCACATACCCTCTCGGGCCATACGCCGCATATCCCGGCCGCACGCCCACCACGAATCCGCCATACCCATACGCCACAACCTGCGGCGCAACTGGGTAGTAGTAAGGCATGGGGGCTACCGCAACCGGCGGCGCGTACGCCATCACCGGAGGAGCCATCGGCTGCTCAGGCGGCGCATAGGCCGAATCGGGGCCTTGATCCGGCTCCTGGTTCGGAGGAGGCGGTGCTGGCGCGTAGGCATCCGGCGACCGCTGCATCAACCCGTAGGGATCGCGTTGCGGTTCGGGAACCGAGGGAACCTGAATGTCTTCCATCACCCGCAGGGTCAGCGCCGTCTCTGCCTTGAGGGTCGGCCTCGGGCCGCGCCGTGGCAGGTTCATCAGGTCGATCGGCCACAATACCGGAATCATCCACAGAATCGAGTCTCGCACCGCATGCCCCTTGCCCAAAATGCGCCCCTGCGAGTCGATTTTGTAGCCGGGCACGTCGACCACCTTCGCATCGAGGGGAATCACCTGGTTGCCCACGTAAAGCCGGTCAAAATCCAGCTGCATCCAGCCCTTGCCCACAAAGTGGCCGGGATCCTTGTACTCCGAGAAATTTCCACCCAGATAACTTCCGTAAGGAAGCATGAAATCCCCACGATGGAAATTCACCTTGCACAGTATGGGATCGCCCACCGCGGTGGTCTTCGAGGAGATCCTTCCGTCGCCGGTGGTGCACGAGACAAGTGCGCCGGCCGGAATGATTCGTGCGCCAGCGTCCGCGAAAAGCGGCGGCGCCAACAGGAGAGAGAAGACAACGAGCGAACTGTATTTCATACACAATCCTCCATTGCAGAAGCGAGCCCCTCGGCATCTCTAGAATCCATCGGCGTCTGATCTGCACCCTTTAACAGGTGCAGCCCCAAAACAGACCTTCGCGGCCGCGCGCGAACCGTGCCATCGACAGCAACACCTCTCCTCTTCGCCGCCTGGGTTCAACCCCGGCGACGATAAAGATGCTGCAATCGCGCACACTCCGACTGTGCCCATAGCGATTCCAGAGTTGCGGTCCCCCTGAGTCCTTGCATTCAAGTCGCCGCGACCGTCAGCGAGTCTGCGGCATGGCAAGACCCTCAAATGGCACACAATCTCTGGAATCGCCGTAGCGATGCTGGAAATACCGTGATACGCCTCGTGGGATCGGATTCGCGCACCTTGAATTTGCGGAAAAGTCCCCCGAGTTAGCGGCATGAACCCCCGGCCACCAGGAAAGTTTCGATAATTTTGTGATTTATTTTTTCAAAGGTAACCGGACTTCTCTGTTTTGGCGTCTCATCACGCTTCCTTCGCATCGCGAGGGCGCCTGCGCTCAGGCCAACGTCCGCTCGCCTTGCTTATGCCGCTTCCCTACCCGCCTGCCCAACATCACCGACGGCTGGTCGACGAACTTGTGGAAGAGTTCGGACACCAGGTAAACACCGGCGAGGTATATCGGCAACAGGTAGTAAAACGGAAATCTTCCGTAAAACAATCGGATGAGCACGAACAGCACCGTGGGATGCATGAGATAGGTGCTGTAGGAGAGAGCTCCGAGGCGCACCAGGAGCGGACCGCGGAGAATACTGCGCAATTTGCCCGCTTGAATGGCGCACGCAATGAGCCCGGCCGCGCCCGCTCCGATCGCATAATCCTCCAGTTCGGAGATGGAACGCGATACCGGCGTCCCTCTCCACGCCTCCAGCCCATGGGGCGCGACGATGCAGAGGAGCGATAGCAAAAGCACTACGCCACGCCATCGCCTGCCTATCCTCACAAGAAAATGCGAGATCTCGGCAAGGTAAAGCCAGAGCAGTATTCCGATGATGAACATGGCCAGGTACGTCGGCGAAATCGTCAGCCCGGCAATCGCATTCCCGTGCGGAAGCAGCGGAAATACGCCGCTCACAGCCATGCAGATCCCCAGCAAAAGTGCCGGGGGCGCGCGGCGCACCACCCAAAGCAGCGCCGGAAAGAGCATCGAGACATGGATTTCGATAATCAACGACCAGATTGCCGTATTGAGTTGTGCGGGGTGCCAGGTGACGGTGACCAGGTGACCCGCAACCAGCCCCGGCGTCGGTCGCATGTTCCAGGTCTGGTCGATCCACGCATTTCCGGTGGGAGTCGTAGAGAACAGAAAAAAGTCGCAGATCGCGGCTGCCAGAATGGCCGCTAGATAAGGAAGGTAGAGCCGGCAAAAGCGCTTCATGAGAAAAACACCGTAACCCGGCGCGCGCTCTTCGCTCAACGGAATGCTGAGCACGAACCCGCTCAAAAGGAAGAACAGGACGACGGCTTCGTGTCCGGCAAAAAGCACGCGCAGCGGCGAGCGCTCCATCCACACGTGCCACGTTGCCGAAGCCCAAAGACCGGCAAAATGGCTAAACACCACTGCCGCCGCTGCAATCCCGCGCAGCGAATCCAGTTCAATGAATCGATGCGCCTTGATCTCTGCTGGAACGCTCTTCAAGCCTGCATTTGGCTCTTTCACGCATGCATGTCCTTTCCACGGAAGTTCCAGGCAACGCAGCCCGCGCGGAAACCAGCGTCACGCGCGAATCATGCCAGCGAATTCCCCGTTCAGAACGCGGGGAATCCTTATTGCAGCCAGGGCCCGTGAACAGTGCCTCGCGCCATGGTCTCCTCGGGCGCGACGCGTCGTTGGCGTGCGCCTTCATGCAAGTGCAACTCGTCAATGGCATTTTGCCCGCCTGGCGCCTCCGTATCATGCCGTCTTGTGGCCCTATACTATACTGGTCCGAATGCCAAACAAGTCGTGTCCCCCGGTCCTGCAGAGCCATCTGCCCTCCCTCGACGGCATGCGGGCATTCTCCATTTTCCTCGTACTTCTCGCTCATGGTTCCGGCGCCTTCGGTTATCAATCCGAATACCTCGGCTACTTCGCCCAGCTTGGCGTGTCGATCTTCTTCGTGATCAGCGGACTTTTGATTACCTGGCTCATGATCAGGGAGCGCGATGCGACGGGGACCTTCTCCTTGCCCGATTTCTATGTCCGGCGGTGCCTTCGCATCCTCCCCGTATTCTGGCTTCTTATTCTCGTCGTCTCCGCGCTCAAGTTCGCGCAGGTGATTTCCATCAATTGGTCCGACGTCCTTCGCGCCTTTACCTTCACTCACAACTATCCTCCCTCCCTGAGCCATCCTCAAGGTACCGACTATGGGTGGTGGCTGCATCACACCTGGTCGCTCAGCTTGGAGGAGCAGTTTTATCTCATTTGGCCGAGCTTGTTTGCCCTTTTGCCCAGGAGGCAGGCGCCGCGGCTGGCCCTGATGATGGCCTTCTCCGGGCCCGTTCTGCGCATCCTCAATTACTATCTCCTGCCTTCGTTTCGAGGTCACGAGGAGGGCTCATTTCAAACCAGCATCGATATTCTCATGGCTGGCTGCGCGGCAGCGTTCCTGCTGGAATCGCCCGTCTGGCGGCATCGCATCGAGAGGATCCGCGTTTGGCCCACACTGCTGGCGACCTCGTTTTTCCTGCTCGTGGCCTATCCCATTCTTGACTCTCGCTTCGCAACCCCCTCCCTGGCTCGCACTGTAATGCATGCCATTTTCCCCACCATCTTAGCGGTCGCGGTCGCGCTTTCCTTGCTGATCCTCGTAACCGCGAAGCAGGGCGTAGTGTTCAGGGCGGTGAATCTGCCCGTGGTGCGGCACGTGGGCAAGATATCTTTTAGCCTCTACATCTGGCAGCAGCTCTTCCTGGTTCCCTCTTTTGGTACCAGCGCCGATGGCGGGTTGTGGCGCCTGCCCGTTCTCTTTCGCTGCCTGATTCTCTATCTCGTCGCACTCTGCTCGTTCAACTTGATCGAACGGCCATTTGTCAGGTTGCGTGGCCGGTTCCGCCATGGGGTCGCCGTCTGAGGTGCGCGCAGCGCTTCTTTGTGCGCGCAACCAGCGTCGCCTTATCTTCCCGGCTCGTAATTCAGATTGGGGCCCAGCCAGCGCTCCACTTCCTCGACGCTCATCCCTTTGCGCCGCGCGTAATCCTCCACCTGGTCGCGGCCGATCCTCCCCAAACTGAAGTAGCGGCTCGCAGGATGCGCGAAATAGAAACCGCTCACGCTCGATCCCGGCCACATGGCGAAGCTTTCGGTGAGTTCAATCCCCGTCTTCGCCTGCACATCGAGCAGGCGCCAAATGGTGCCCTTCTCCGTGTGATCGGGACACGCCGGATAACCCGGCGCGGGCCGGATGCCCCGATACTTCTCGTGGATCAGGTCTTCGGTGCGCAGATTTTCATCCCGTCCGTAGCCCCACTCCTCGCGCACGCGCTTGTGCAGGCATTCCGCAAACGCCTCGGCCAGCCGGTCCGCGATCGCTTCCGCCATAATCGCGTTGTAGTCGTCGTGCGCTGCCCGGAATCGCTCCACTAGTTGTTTCAATCCGATGCCGCTCGTCACCGCGAAGGCTCCGATCGAATCACGCAAGCCCGTCTCTTTCGGCGCAACGAAATCTGCAAGCGAGCGGCAAGGCTCATTCCCTTCCCGGTCCGATTGCTGGCGCAGAAAATGCAACCGGTTCAGAACTTCGCCCCGTCCGCCGTCCGTGTACAGCTCCACATCGTCGCCCACCGCGTTGGCCGCAAAAAATCCATACACGGCGCGCGCCGTGAGCAGTTTCTCCGCGACAATCCGATCCAGCAGCGCATTGGCTTCGGCGAAAATCTGGCGCGCCTGCTCGCCCTGCCGCTCGTCCTCGAGAATCCGCGGGTAAACACCCTTCAACTCCCAGGTGTGAAAGAACGGGCTCCAATCGATAAATTCTCTCAGCGTCGCGAGGGGAAAATCCTCGAGCACGCGACGCCCGAGAAATTCAGGTACCGCCAAATCCTCGGCGCGCCACTCGATCGGCGTGCGCCGCGCGCGCGCCGTCTCCAGCGCAACCCCACTCCGCCGCGGCGTCGCATGCGCCTTGCGCAACGCTTCGTATTCCACCTTGTGTTGCGCCACAAACTCCGCGCGGCCCTCTTCGCTCAGCAGGCTCGTCGTCACCGGCACGGCGCGGCTCGCATCGAGTACATGCACCACCGGCTCACTGTAATGCGGCGCTATCTTTACCGCCGTATGCGCGCGGCTGGTGGTCGCTCCGCCAATCAGCAGCGGCAGCTTCAGTCCCTGCCGCTCCATCTCCCGCGCCACGTGCACCATTTCGTCGAGCGACGGCGTAATCAACCCGCTCAGCCCGATGATGTCCGCCCGCACCTCCCGCGCCCGCTCCAGAATCTTCTCCGCGGGCACCATCACGCCCAGGTCGATGACCTCGTAGTTGTTGCAGGCCAGCACCACGCCCACAATGTTCTTGCCGATATCGTGCACGTCGCCCTTCACCGTCGCCAGCACAATCTTTCCCTGCGCCCGCACCTCTTCGCCCGCCGCGGCCATTTGCGCCTTCTCCGCCTCCATGAACGGCGTCAGATACGCAACTGCCTTCTTCATCACGCGCGCCGACTTCACCACCTGCGGCAGAAACATTTTGCCCGCGCCGAACAGGTCGCCCACCACGCTCATGCCCGCCATCAGCGGTCCTTCAATCACGCTCAGCGGCCGCCCCAGCTTCACCCGCGCTTCTTCCGTGTCCGCCTCGATGTACGTGTCGATCCCCTTCACCAGCGCGTGACTCAGCCGCTCCTCCACCGTGCCGCTGCGCCACTCCTCGGCCTTCTTCTCCGCCTCCTCGCCGGCGCCCGCGGCCCCTGCCGCCTTCAGCGCCTCGCCCAACGTAACCAGCCGCTCCGTCGCATCGGGCCTCCGATTCAGCAGCACATCTTCCACCAGCCCTTTCAGCTCCGGCTCGATCTCCTCATACACCTCCAGCATCCCTGCATTCACAATGCCCATGTCCAGCCCCGCGGCAATAGCGTGATACAGAAATGCCGCGTGCATCGCCTCGCGCACCTTGTTGTTGCCGCGAAAACTGAACGAGATGTTCGACACGCCACCGCTCACCTTGGCATGCGGCAGGTTCTCCTTGATCCAGCGCGTGGCGCGAATAAAATCCACCGCGTAGTTGTTGTGCTCCTCCATGCCCGTCGCCACGGTCAGGATGTTGGGATCGAAGATGATGTCTTCCGCGGGAAAATCCACTTCGTCCACGAGCATGTGATACGCACGCTCGCAGATGCGGATCTTTTCTTCATAACTCGCGGCCTGACCTCGTTCGTCAAAGGCCATCACCACCGCGGCCGCGCCGTACTTCAAAATCGTCCGCGCATGCTCGCGGAACTTCGCCTCGCCCTCCTTGAGCGAAATGGAGTTCACAATGCCCTTGCCCTGCATGCATTTCAGGCCCGCCTCAATCACTTCCCATTTCGAGGAGTCCACCATGAACGGCACTTTGGCGACTTCGGGCTCGCTCTCCAGCAGCTTCAGGTAGCGCGTCATCGCGGCTACGCCGTCAATCATGCCCTCATCCATGCAGATGTCGAGCACGTTGGCGCCATTTTCCACCTGCTGTCGCGCCACGCTCACGGCCTCTTCGTAGTTGCCTTCTTTGATCAGCCGCGCGAACTTCGGCGATCCGGCCACATTGGTCCGTTCACCGATGAGAATGAAGACGCCGGGCTGCTGCGTGAACGGCTGCGACCCAGACAACCGTAACGGCCGCGTGGCGCTAACTCGCTGACTTGCTGACTCGCCGACTCGCTGATTCATGCCGCGCTCTCGATCGCGCGCTCTTCTTCGTCGCCCACCGGCAACCTGCGCGGCGGCAGCCCGTCAAGCGCCTTGGCGATGGCCGCGATGTGCTCGGGCGTGTTGCCGCAGCAGCCGCCGGCAATATTGATGAGTCCTTCGCGCGCAAACCCGCTCAGGTACCGCGCCATGTCCCCAGGTCCCAAATCGAAGCCCGTCGCAGACAGCGGATTCGGCAAGCCCGCGTTCGGATAGCACGACACCGCGACCCCAGCCTTCTCCGCGAGCTCGCGCAAAAAAGGCGCCATCAGGTCCGGTCCCAGCGAGCAGTTCAATCCCACGGCCAACGGCTTCGCATGTTCCACCGCATTCCAGAACGCCTCAATCGTTTGCGCCGAGATCATGGTCTCGCCGCCGCGTCCCACCGCCGCTGAAATGATCACGGGCAGCTCCCGTCCTGCCTCCTCGAACACCTCGCGAATCGCCACCAGCGCAGCCTTGGCGTTCAACGTATCGAAGATCGTCTCCACCAGCAGCAGATCCGCTCCGCCCGCCATCAGCGCCCGCGCCTGCTCGGCGTACGCCGCCTTCACCTGGTCGAAAGTCACCACACGAAATCCCGGATCGTCGGCATCGGGCGAATTCGAGAGCGACACCGTCAGCGGCCCCAGCGCTCCGGCCACAAACCGCTGCCGCCCCGTCTCGTTGCCCACGCGGTCCGCCCACTCCCGCCCCTGCCGCGCCGATTGCTCGTTGATCTCCCACGCCAGCCCTTGCAGAAACGGGTCCTCAATCACCTTCTGATAAAACTCCGGATCCTTCCGCCCACCCTGCTCGCGCGGATCGTCGACAAAAAATTCGCTCTGCGCAATCGTCGTCGCGCCAAAGGTGTTGGTCTCAATAATGTCCGCCCCGGCCTCCAGAAACCGCCGATGAATGTCGCCGATCAGTCCCGGCTGCGTCAGCGTAAACAGGTCGCCGTTGTTCAGCAGGTCCTTCTTCGCCTCCTTAAACCGCTCCCCGCGAATGTCCGCCTCCTTCATCCCGTAGGTGCGGATCGTCGTCCCCGTCGCGCCATCAATAATGGCGATGCGGTTTTCGAGAATCTTCCTCAGCGGATGAATCGGCGCCTTAGTCATTTCTTCCCCGCGATTTACGGCCTGCTCCTCCAGCATATCGGACTCGTCAACCCTCCCAAACCAATTCACGCTGAATTGCGCCCGCCCGCCCTGGACGGCCGCAACCCCGACCTGAATGGCGCGAATGGTAGTCTCGCACAAGTATCGGGTGCCCCATCCTAGCCGTGTCTTGTGCGGCTAGGGTGGGATAGCGCGAATTCCAACCCGCCCTTTTCAACTCAGCACAAAAAATGGGTGCCCCACATCTCGATTCTGAGATGTGGGAAAGCACAAACCTCAACCCGCCCTTTTCAACTCAGCAAGAATATGGGTGCCCCATCCTAAGCGCAATCCGGCTCAGCGGATTGCGCTTAGGGTGGGAATGACACAAACTTGCCAACTCGCTAACCTGCCAACTCGCGAACACCGCTAACACCGCTCCCTCCGTTAAACTGACAAGAGCAATGATTCAAACCCTCTTTGGCACTGACGAACCCGAAAATCCCGGTGCAAAACCAGGAAGCCTCTTCGACCGCATGAAGCAGGCGGTCTCGCGCACCCGCGAGAGCTTCTCCCAAAAAATCGCCGACCTCGCCGCACTCACCCGCACCGTCGACGAAAGCGCCCTCGATAAGCTCGAGTCCGCGCTGCTCACGAGCGACCTCGGCGTCCCAACCACCACCGCCATCCTCGACGCGCTGCGCGACCGCGCTCGCCATCAGGCCATCGAGGGCGGCGCCGAGCTCCGCGACCTCTTGAGAGAGCAACTGATCGCTATTCTCCGTGCGCCGCAAGCGTCGGCTGTCGCACCGCAGGTGCCGCCCTCCGGGGTCCCCAACGACCGGGGCCCCCAAGAAGCGATTTTTGCTTCTCGGGGTGGTAACGACAGGTCTTCGTCGTTGGGGTGGACACCCAGGGTCACTTTCCTCGTCGGCGTCAACGGCACCGGCAAAACCACGTCCAGCGGCAAGCTCGCCGCATGGTCGCGCGCGCAAGGCCGCTCCGTTTTGCTCTGCGCCGCCGACACCTTCCGCGCCGCGGCGATTGAACAATTGGAAGTCTGGGCCGCGCGCTCCGGCGTGGAAATGATCAAGACCAAACACGGCGGCGATCCCGCGGCCGTCCTCTACGACGCCATCACGGCCGCCAAGGCGCGCCACATCGACGAGCTCTACGTCGACACCGCCGGCCGCCTGCACACCAAATCCGGCCTCATGGACGAGCTCGACAAGATGCGCCGTACCGCCGCGCGTTTGGTCCCCGGCGCGCCTCACGAAGTCCTTCTAGTTATGGATGCGACAACCGGCCAGAACGGCTTGCAGCAGGCCCGCCAGTTCACGCAATCCGCCGGCGTCACCGGCATCCTGCTCACAAAGTTGGACGGCACCGCCAAGGGCGGCATCGCCGTCGCCATCGCCCGCGAACTCAATCTCCCCGTCCGCTACGTCGGCGTCGGCGAAAAAATGACCGACCTGCTGGAGTTTTCGCCCGAGGAGTTCGTCGATTCGCTGCTGGAGTAGACTCGTCTGCGATAAACGGGCTGCGGAAAAACTCTCTTGGCAAGGAGTCTTGTATCAGGGCGCGAGTTTACTCGCGCCGCAAGCTGCGCAAAATAAGCGTCGGCTTTAGCCGCTGCGCGCTTCTTCCCTCGCGGAAATGCCTCTTTCCGCAGCCTGTAAAGCCAGTGATTCTCCTTCCGAATAACTGAAACTTGTCTATAATCTGGATAGCGCCTGAGATGAGATGCAAGCACCTCGATTTGGAGTGATCACTCCAAGAGCTCAGACGCTATCTTTCTATGTACCTCTGCTACCTGGACGAGTCGGGTGTGCCGGAGATTCCTGGCAACAGCACACACTTTGTGCCCGCCAGTTCACGCAATCCGCCGGCGTCACCGGCATTCTACTCACCAAGCTCGACGGAACCGCCAAAGGCGGCATCGCCGTCGCCATCGCCCGTGCGTTGAATCTCCCAGTCCGCTACGTCGGCGTGGGCGAGAAAATGACCGACCTGCTCGAGTTCTCGCCCGAGGAGTTCGTGGATTCGTTGCTGGAATAAGATGGCAGACGGGGAAGTCATTGATGAGTATGAAGATTCTTGAATTCGTATTCGAAGCAGTTTCGATCTTCGTCTTTGTTATGACGCCACCCGTCATGGTGTGGGGCTGGATCAGATGGGCACGCCGCGAGAAACGCTGGACCGCTGGGTCGGTTTCGTCTCTGAGCGGATTCGTTCTCGCCACCGGATCCGCATTATTGGCAGTCGCACTATCGATATACGGACACCTAATTGGTGGGTTCGACTTTTATGATCCGCGACTCATGAGGTTTTACGCGTGGGGCACATTGATTTCCTTATTTGCCCTGGTCCTCGCACTCACGGGTGCCTGGCGCCGGAGCACCCTCCGCTGGCATGCACTCTTCTGCAGTTTCGGAACGCTTGTCTATTGGTTTGCATTGGCCGAAGCCGAGTAGGACCGCGCCCGCGACGTAGAACAAGCGACAAATACCGCCGCAATCACGCCGCCAGTCGCACAATCTTGACGCGCCGCTTGCGCATGGCCTCTGCCAGGTCGTAATTCGCCTGCAACCTGATCCACACTTCGGGAGAAGTTCCGAATGCCTCGGATAAACGTACGGCCATCTCGGCCGATACTCCTGTCTTGCCGTGGATCATTCGCGACAGATTGGCCCGCGTGATCTTCAGGTGCGCAGCCAGGCTGGCAAAAGTCAAACCGAGACCCTCCATATATTCCTGAATGATCTCGCCGGGATGCGCAGGGTTATACATCATCTGTAGAGCGTATTGACACGATAGACGAACCTCAAGGAATCCTTTGGCGTGAGCTTGCATCCCCGAAGTCAGAACCCTCCCGGTGCGCATAATGGAGGGTTCCGCAGACTGTACGTCGCGCGCCCGTCCTTTCCGCATTCACTGCAGATAGGGTAGGACAGGCCGCGTCAGCGGGCGCAAGACGGTAGCCCCAGGCCCCGGGGTCCCCGCGGGCAGGTCTTCGTCCGCGGGGTGGAGACGCAAGACTGGGGTTCTCGCAATCCCCACGGCCCCGAGCCCGCTTCAGCGGGCGAAAGATCAGCGGCACCGTTCCTGTCAAGTCCGCAACCCTCAACCAGCGCACCCTGAAATCCGCCTAACCCGCTGATCCCAAACCCTATAGCGCACAGCGAATTTTCTTGCCTGGCAATTCAGGTTATTTCTTCCATCCGTGCATACTGGTTTTATCAGTAGAAAAGCACGCTCCCGATACGGCGGATGTTGGCG
>Ga0326727_10018271_pt1 | contig 14342 bp, 13 predicted proteins | sample MB2enrmetagenome_FD_207643 | JGI IMG/M metagenome (GOLD analysis project Ga0326727, IMG submission 207643) | Lab enriched peat soil microbial communities from McLean, Ithaca, NY, United States - MB29MY | ecosystem: Environmental > Terrestrial > Soil > Wetlands > Peat | place: USA: New York...
GCCAAGGTCGAGGAGCTCACCCGGGTCCTCCATGGGATCGCGACCCGGCTCTACCAGTCCACTGGGTCCGCCGCCCCGCCGAGCGGCCCCACCGAACCTCCCGAGGAGCCCTCGGGAGGCGAGAAGGAGAGCCCCTCCCACGCCTCCGACGGGGCGCCGGTGGATGCGGACTTCAAGGTCGTCGACAAGGACCCCGGCGAGGAGAAAGGCTCCTCGTAGAGCTCCGGGACGGAGGGGGCCCTCGCGCTAGGGCGGGATGGGGCGTCGCGGGTAGCCCGAAGGCAGGTGGCGCTCCCGCTCTCCCGTGTACCGGATGTCGGGTCGGATCAGGCGGTTCGACTCGGCCTGTTCGAGCGCATGCGCCACCCACCCCGCGGTTCGGGCCACGGCGAACGTCGCCGGAAAAAGGTCGCGCGGGAGGCCCGCGGCCTCCAGGACGACCGCCGCGTAGAATTCGACGTTCGTGAAAAGCCGTTGCTCCGGCCGTCGCCGGCGTAGCTCCTCCAAGGCGAGGGCTTCGAGTCGCTGGGCGAGCGCGAACCGTCGAGGATCCGCGACCTTCCGAGCGATCTCCCGAAGCAAGAGGGCGCGGGGGTCCTCCACCTTGTAAGCGCGATGGCCGAACCCCATGAGGCGCTCGCGTCGTTCGAACGCTCCCCGAAGCCACGGACCGACGTTCTCCTCGCGGCCGACCGCATCGAGCATCTCCAGGACTCGTTCCGGGGCGCCTCCGTGCAGCGGACCTTTGAGCGCTCCCACTCCGGCCGTCGCCGCGCTGATGAGGTCCGCGTTCGTGGAGAGGACGACCCGGAGGGCAAAGGTCGAGGCGTTCATCCCATGGTCGGCGATGAGGTCGAAATAGCTCTCCAGCGCCCAAACGCGGGTCGGGTCCGGTCGACCATCCTCGAGCATGTGGAGGTAATTCCTGACGTGGCCCAGCTCGGGGTCGGGGGGCACCGGAGCCTGACCGGTCCGACGGCGATGGAACCGAGCGAGGAGGGTCGGTGCCTGGGCGATGAGTTCGAGACCTTGCTCCAAGGTCGGGGGATAAGGGAACCGGCCTCCCCCGAGGGAGGAGATTCCCGTCCGCAGGGCATCGATGGGCGGAAGCTCCGCGGGGAGCGCGTCCACGAGACGTTCGACCTCTGGAGGGAGCGACCGGCGCCGGGCGAGCTCCCGAAGCATCTCGGGCGGCGGGTCCGCCTCGGGGAGTCCTCCCCGGAGCAGGAGGTGGACCGTTCCCTCGTAGCCGAGGTGCTCGACGACCTCGGTGATATCGTAGCCCCGGAAGGAAAGATGACCGGTCTCGCCCCCCACGCGGCTCACCGCGGACTCGCCGATGACCACGTCCTCCAAACCTCGCGCCCGCGCGTCCATGCCCGCCTCCTCCGAGCTCCGTAGCCAAGCAGGTCGTAAAGTTTCGCTTCCGCGGCCGTCCCGGGAAAGCGTTATGCCGCGCGTCCCCGTCGGCGGACCGATGGACGGGCCTACCCGGGTTCTGGAGCGGCTGGTTCAGCAGCGGGTGGAAGTGCTCCTCAAGGACCACCGGTTGGTGACCGGTCGGCTCCTGGGGCTTGACGAACACATGAACCTCGTCCTGGAGGAGGCGGAGGACCGTTCCCCGGAGCTGACGCGGCGACTCGGTCGCGTCATCCTGCGAGGTTCCAACGTGATCAGCCTCACCGCCCCCGAGGGCACGGCTCCCGTCAAGGCCCCCTGATGACCCCTCCGTCGGCGGCGCCCCCGAGGAGCGGCCGTCCCCGACGCAAGTACGAGGAGGTCTCGCTCCTCAAGACGCTCGCGCTCGCCGGGGCGGACCGCACGCCTTCCATCCGGAGCTCCCGCGAGGTCGGGGAGTCGATCGGGGTGAGCCAGCAGGCCGCGGACCGGTATCTGGTGGCCCTCGCCCACGAGGGGCTCATCACGCGCGCCCTCGCCGGTCGGAAGCAGAGCCTCATGTTGACCGCGGCGGGCCTGACCGTCCTTCGGCGAGAGTACCGCGACCTCCGACGTGTCTTCGAAGGCCCGGCGCACCTCAAGCTCTCCGGGCAAGTGGCCTCGGGGCTCGGGGAGGGTCGCTACTACCTCAGCCAACCCGGCTACGTGCTCCAGTTCGCCGAGCGGCTGCGGTATACGCCGTACCCTGGGACCCTGAATGTGCGATTGACCCCCTCGGACCTACTACGAGCGTCGTCGGTCCGGGAATGGAGGGGGATCCGGATCGACGGGTTCTCCGCCTCTGGTCGGACCTTCGGAGGGGCCACCTGCCATGCGGCGCGACTCTCCGGCCGTCCGGGGCACCTGATCACGCCGGACCGCACCCACCACACCGACGTGGTCGAGTTCATCGCCCCGGAGTGTCTACGCGAGGCGCTCCACGTGAAGGACGGCGACCGCGTCGACGTCGAGATCGAGGAGTCGTGAGAAGATGCCGGAATCCGTCGCCCGCTCGCTGGCCCGAGGACGCAAGCCCACCCTCGCGGAGAGCGGTCGCCCCGACCGGCCCGTGAACCTCTGGTCGGAACCGGAATCGCTCCACGGTAGCCGGGTCCCGGCGTTCGTGATCATCCTGCGCACGCGCGGATGCTACTGGGCGGACGTGAAGGGATGCTCCATGTGCGGCTACTCCAAGGACACCCTCGGTCGGTCGACGACCCCGGAGGAGCTCGCCGCGCAGCTCGCGGAGGCGGAGGCCGCCTACCGGGGCCAGCCGTACGTGAAGATCTACACTTCCGGAAGCTTCCTCGACGAACGGGAGGTCGATGCCGAGAGCCGAGGGAGGATCCTGCGCGCCTTCCAGGGCCGGGCCCGTCGCCTTCTGTTCGAGACCCTCCCGGAGTTCGTCACCGAGGAGCGGTTGCGACCGCTCGCCGAGGCGTTCGACGGGGAGCTCGAGGTGGCCCTCGGGCTCGAGTCCACGCAGCCCGAGGTCCTGGGCCGCCTCGTCAACAAGGGCGCCTCCCCCGAGGCGTACCTCGCGGCCGCCGACCGGGTCCGGCAGCTGGGCCACCGGGCCAAGGGGTATCTTCTCCTCAAGCCCCCGTACCTGACGGAACGGGAGGCGGTCGAGGACGTCCTCACCTCCATCGACGTGGCCCGAGAACGGTTTGACACGCTCTCCGTGAACCCGGTGCACATCCAGAACGATACCGTGGTCGCCTGGCTGTATCGTCGGGGTCGATACCGGCCCCCCTGGCTGTGGAGCGTCGTCGAGGTCCTTGCCGAAGGCGCCTCCCGGGTCGGCGGGACGCGGCTCGTCTCCTTCCCCACCGCCGGAGGGTTGCCGCGCGGGCCCCACAATTGCGGCCGATGCGACCGGAAGGTCCTCGCCGCCATCGAGGAAGCCTCGCTCGACCAGAGGTTCGCTCCGCTTTCCGAGCTCGGGTGCGAATGCCGGTCGGTCTTCGAGGCTCAGAGCCGGCTGGAGCCGTTGGGGGTGGAGGCATGAGCCTCGAACCGCACCTGCCGCCCCACGCCGCGGCCACGGTCCACCAGTTCCTGCGCGCCCACGTGGGGAGCGCCCGGGCCGACGGGGTCGTCATCGGCCTGAGCGGCGGGATCGACTCCGCCGTCACCGCCCGCCTGTGCGCCGACGCTCTGGGGCCCCGGCGGGTACGCGGGGTCCAGCTGCCGGATGCGGGGTTCCCCGACGCCCTCCGGATCGAGACCGAGCAGTTCGCCGCCTCGCTCGGCATCGCCCACCAGCTCCTCCCGCTCGACGGACCGGAGGCGGCCCTGCGAGCGGCCCTCCCGGAAGTGAGCGACCGGGTGGCCGTCGGGAATCTTCGGGCGCGGCTGCGCATGCTCCTATTGTATGCCATCGCACGCGAACACCGGGCCCTCGTGATCGGCACCGGCAACAAGTCGGAGCTCTTGCTCGGGTACTTCACCAAGTACGGGGACGGGGGGGCGGACCTCCTCCCCATCGGGGACCTGTACAAGACCGACGTACGACAGCTCGCCGAGGAGCTCCGGATCCCCGAGGAGGTCCGTCGACGGCCGCCGAGCGCGGGGTTCTGGGAGGGCCAGACCGACGAAGAGGAGATCGGTCTCCCGTACGCCACGTTGGACCCGATCCTCCACGGGATCGAGGAGCTCTGGGAACCGTTCGACATCGCCGCGGAGCTCGGCATTCCCGTGACGGTCGTCGAAGGGGTCGCCGAGCGGGTGGCGCGGAATCGGCACAAGCGTCTGCTCCCCCCGATACCGAAGCTTCGGCTGCGGACCGTGGGCATCGACTGGCGGGACTGAGCCCGCCGTCGACCTCGCCGGCGCTCCCCGAGACGGGGGCCAGAACTCTTAAGCCGGTTCGGCTCGGGAGGGAGGTCGCGGGACGTGAGGTCCCGGCCGCTGAAGAGCGACGCTATTCCATGGATCGCGCCACCTACCAACGCCTCTACGAAGTCCTGGTCACCCCCGAGGACGTCCAACGGATCGCCCGGGCCGAGGGGTTCGACGAAGAGCTCCTGTTCGTCATCCATACCCACCGGGTGACCCGCGACGCCACGCGGCGGTTCTACGTCATCAAGCGACAGATGCCCCGCCTCTTGCACGACTGGCGCAAGGGCAAGCGGATCTTCGAGATCGCTCGGGAGTGGAAGTTCCCTCCGGTGCTCACGGGCCAATTGCTCCTTCAGGAGCTGAAGCTCCCCCGGAAGAAGGTCTGGGGCAGCTTCCTCGACCCGGCCAGCGCCCCGGACGACCGGCTCCGGCACGAGATCGAGGAGCTGCTCGCCCACGACCTCATCTACTCCCCGCGCGGGATGGAGCTGCAGCGCGAACGGGGCCGGAAGGGCGAGGAACGCCTCTACAACTGGCTCGAAAGGCACGGGATCACCTTCCGGACGGAGAAGGACCTTCGGGGCAAGTACTCGAAGACCCCCGACGCGCTCCTCGACCACCCGATCGTCTTCTTCGGTCAGAAGCTCAAGTGGATCGAGTCGAAGGCGAACTTCGGCGACGATGTGGAGATCCGGAAGAACCTGAAGCGCCAGCTCGGCCCGTACACCGAGCTGTTCGGCGAGGGCGCCGTGGTGTACTGGTACGGCTACGTCGACGGGGCGGTCTCCCCGCCCGGCATCCTGCTCTGGGACGGTCCGGCGATCGAGGGGCTCACCCCCCAGGTAGCCATCCCTCCGGCGGGCGTTCACGCTGCTCACCCGTCGCCAGGTCACGTTCGACCACGACACCTCGAGCGAGCTCCCTCGGACCCAGCAGGATCGCCCGACGGGCCCGGCGACGAGCCGCCTCCCTGAGCTGCCGGGAGAGCGACCGCCCCATCAGGTCGCAGTCCGCGGAGATCCCGGCTCGGCGCAGTCGGTTCGCCCACTGAAGCGCGAGCGGGACCTGCTCCGGGGTGACCGCCACCACGTAGGTGTCGAGCGCCGGCTCCCCCTCGGGCCACCGGTCGTTCCCGCGCAAGAGCGTCTCCAGCGTCTGGTCCCCGAGGGCGAGCCCGCACGCCGAGGTGGGAGGCCCGCCGAACAGCTCGATGAGGTGGTCGTACCGTCCTCCGCCGAAGAGCGCGCGGTGCTCCCCCTTCCGGTCGAACGCCTCGAACACGGCTCCGGTGTAGTAGGCGAGGCCCCGGACCACCGTCAGGTCCAGGTACACCCGGTCCTCGAGGCCGAGGGGGGCCAGGAGCGCGAAGAGCCTTTCGAGCCGCTCCAGCCCGAGCGGACCCGGCTCGGGGAGCTGCATCTCCCGAAGCCGCTTCCAGCAGGCGGCGACCTCCGTCGCGGGAACGCCCGTTAGGCTCTCCTCGAGGAGCGCCCGCAGCTCGCGCTGGGCCCCCGGGGCGAGGCCGGCCGCGGCGAGCTTCTCCGAGGTGACCTCCGGCGGGTCCTTGCGCAGGCGGTCGACGGCCCGGAAGTACTCCTCCGGGCGGGTGGCTCCGAAATGCCGTCCGATCCCCTCGGCGAGATAGCGGTCGTTGAGGCGGAAGGCGTAGAGCCCCTCGGCGCCGGCCTCGTCGAGCAGGAGCGCGGCGGTCGCGAGGAGGTCCGCCTCGGCCTCGACGCCGGGGACCCCGAGGATATCGAGGTTGAACTGGGCGAACTCCCGGGTGCGGCCGGCCTGGGGCTCCTCGTATCTCCAGATCCGGGAAAGGGTGAACCACTTCACGGGAAGCGGTTCGCTCTTGGCCCGGTCGACGAACACTCGTGCGAGCGAGGGGGTCGTCTCCGCGGCGAGGGCGACCTCCCGGCCCCCCTTGTCCCGGAACGCCCAGACCTCCTCCCGGATCTCCTCGCCGCTCTTGACCCGGTAGAGCTCCAGGCTCTCGACCGCGGGGGTCTCGAGCTCCTGATAACCGCAGCGGCGGGCCACCGCGCGCATCCGTCGGAACAGCTCCGAGCGCGCCCCGGCGGCGGGGGGAGGATAATCCCGGAAACCTCGCAGCGCTCCGAACGGCATACCTCGCCCGTCAGCCCGGCGGGGGACTTAGCTTCGTGGGAGGCGAACTCCCCCCGACGCTCAGCGCGCGGGCAGCGCCGGCTTGGGCTCCCCGCGAAGCCCGCCGGCCGCATCGCGCGCCCGTCGCCAAGCCACGACGGCCCCGCCGAAGTTGTGGGCCCTCAGCTCGCCGGCCATGGCGTGCAAGGCGTGCCGGGCGGGGAGGGTGCTCTCCCCCGAACGTTCCATCCCCTCGAGCCGAGCGGTGAGGTCCACCACCTGTCCCCGGAGGAGCGGGGCGACGACGTGCCAGAGCGCGAGCAGCGCTCGGGCGAGCAAAGGCTCGGCGGCCGCTCGGTCCCCCGCCCGCGCGTACTTCCGGGCCGCCTCGAGCGGCCCCTGCGCCGGCGAAGGGTCTCCTCCCAGCTCGCGGATCGTCTCGACGAGGAGCTCCGCCTCGAGGGCGAGGACTCGGACCGTCTCCCACTCCTCCTCGAGGGTGTCGAGCCCCTCCTCGGCGATCCGCAGGACCCGGAAGGACCCGAGGAGATTCCCCCGTCCGAGGGCCTCCCGAGCTCCGTCGAGCTCCGCGTCCGGGGTCTCCGTGCCGAGAAGCGCTCGGAGCTCCTGGCCTCGGGCCAGGGCGCCCTCCAGCCTCTCGGCCAGCGCGGCCGCTTCCTGCACGAACAGCTCGCGCCGGACCGAATCGAAACCGAGGAGGTCATCGGCGGCGACGGCGGAACGGATTCGGCTCTCGGCCGCGCCGAGGTCGAGGCCCATCTGACGCCCGAGCGAGTAGAGCAGGTCGACCTCGACGCGGAGCGCTCGCCGCGGGTCGTCTCCCTCGAGCGGCGGGAGCGCCGGAAGCTCCGAGATCGGCGTGGCCCGTCGACCGGCCCGAGGGCTCCCGGAGCCCTGGGAGGGGAATCTCGACGGGTGGGCGAGGGCGCCCGGCCCGTTCGTTTCGAGGAGCGCCGGACCGGCCGCGGCCATGACCTCCGGAAGGAGCGGCGGGTCGGGGCGCTCGGCGGCGCTTCCGAGACCCTGGCGCACCGGGGCGAAAAGGAACTGCGAAAGGCCGCAATGCGGGCAGAACGGGGCCTCCCGAGGGGCCGCCGAACCGCACACCGGGCAATCGTTCTCGGAGCTCATCGTGTTGCTAGCGCGACCCTCGGGCCCGGGCCGCTCCGAACGTCCCGGAGGTCGGGGCCCGAGCGGGGACGGAGTAGGAGTAGTCCAGGCGCATCGCGCGCAGTCGGCGCACCCGCTCCTCGAGCGGAGGGTGGGTCGAGAAGAGCGTGAGGAGGCCCCCGCCCCGCAGCGGGTTCACGATGCAGAGGCTCGCCGTGGCCGGGGTCCCGATGGGCGTCGGCTTCTCATCGTTGGCGTGCTCGAGCTTCTCGAGCGCGCTCGCGAGCGCCTCGGGGTCGCGGATCGTCCTCGCGCCGACTTCGTCCGCGCGGCTCTCCCTCGAGCGCGAGATGGCGAGCTGCAGGAGCATCGCCGCGATGGGCGCGGTGATCACCGCCACGATCGCGAGGATCGTGTTGTTCGACCCACCTCGAGAGTTCCCGCCGCCGAACATCGTGTTGAACAGGAACATCTGCGAGAGGAACGCGATCGCTCCCGAGACGGTCGCGGCGAAGGTCATCAGGAGGATGTCCCGGTCCTTGATGTGGGCGAGCTCGTGGGCGAGCACGCCGGTGAGCTCGCGGTCGTTGCACAGCCTCAGGATCCCTTCGGTGGCGGCGACCACGGCATGCTCGGGGTTCCGCCCGGTCGCGAAGGCGTTGGGCGAGGGAGTGCTGATGAGGGCGATACGTGGGCGGATGAGCCCGAACTGAGGGGCCAAGGCCTCGACGATCCTCGCGAGCCGCGGAGCCTCCTCCGGCGTGACGAGCTTGGCGTGGCTCGACCAGAGGACGAACCGGTCGCAGAAGAAGTACGAGATGAGGTTGAAGGCGAGAGCGAAGAGCAGAGCGAAGAAGAGGCCACCGACCCAACTACCCCCGAACAGGAACTCCCCGATCAGCCCCCCGACCACCACGAACAGCGCGATGATCGCGGCGAACAGCATCGCCGTCTTGACGCTAGGGGCGACCACGAGCGATTTCCTCCCGGTAGTGCTGCGACCGGGTCAAGCCTATAAATCGATTCGCGGGCGCCGGACATACCAACTCACGGGTCCTTCCCCGGGTCGACCGGGCTCCGGCGCGCGAGGGTGCAGGTGCCGTCGGGCCGAGGGGGTCGGGTGGTAGCGGCCCAGCTCCGGACCGGTTTCGGGCTCGATCGGGACCCGCGCCTCGGGAGGGGCGCGCGTGCCGTCGCGAGGGCAGCGAAATCCGCGATGGGTGCCGAGGCTATGCAACCGGCCCCCACAGGTCGGGCAACGGGGGTTGGGCGGAGCCCGGAGGCGGGGGACGGTCGCGACGAGGTCCACGCCTTCCAGTCGAAGGGTGGGGTCCCGGGCGCGGCCACCCCAGACCCGGAGCACGTCGCCCGGACGGAGCGAGGCGGCGAGACGCGGGAGGGTCTTCGTCGGCTCGAAGGCGAGGCAGGTGATCCGGTCGCCCGAACGGTCGACGAGGTCGAACGCGACATGCCCCCCCGGTCGAACCTCGGGCGGAGCTGCCACGGTACCCGAGAGGATCGCCGCGTCGTACGGTCGCAGGTCGGCGACCTCCCGCCGAGCGAGATGGTCGCCGGTACCTTGGTTGGTCCGGAACAGGAGGCGGCGGGCGACCGTCTCGCTTTGGAGCTCGTGGGAGATGCCGATCAGCCGGTCCGGTCGGCTCGCTCGGAGGCCGTACAGGATCGGACAGCCGGTGTGGGGGGCCACGAGGACCCTTCGCGTGGTGGGGTCGGTGCAGACGAACAGCTCCGGGTACCTTCGTTCCACCTTTCGGACCGAGGCCGACGAAAGTCTCCGCCGCTCGCCGTACCGGGCGGGAGCGCGGTAGGCGAGGAGCTCGAAGGTGGGGTGGGCCCCGGACCACGCTACGGCCGCGGCGGCGCCCACCAAGCCCCGACGGGACCCCTCGCTCCGGACGATGGCCCGGTGCGTCCGTAGCAGCCGCTCGACGGGAGCGAGCCGCACCAGCCGCTGCACGGCATTCCAGTACAGGGCCGCGGGCAGGCGATGCGAGACGACGACCATGGCGGGCTCCGTGCCCTCCTCGCCGAGCTGAGCGGAGTTGCGGACCGCTCCCCAGGCGACCTCGGCCAGGCGACGCGCCTCCTTCGTTTCGAGGGTCCGCCCGCGCCGGAAGGAACGGACGGGCGCGCGGCCCCAATCGCCGATGACGCGAGGCTTCCCGAGGCCATGCCCGAACCGGGCCGAGAGGGAAGCGTTCCCCCGGGTCTTGTAGGGGATGTTCGGATTGAGGCGGGTGAGCCGCGGTTCGCCGAGGAGGTCGAAGCCGTTCTCCGCCGCAGCGCGGATCACCTCGGTCAGGGTGAAGGTCGTGCAACCTCCGCGCGGGCTATCGGTGTCATCGATCCCGATCCACGTCATGGAGGCGATAGGCGGGCATGCGATCGGGGTCCCATGACGGTTCCGGGCGGAGCCGGCCGCCGCCCCATAGGCGGTTACGTCACGATCGAGAGCAGTTTCTGGTAGCTCCCGAGGTTGGCTCCGAGGGTGATATCGGCCTCGGCCGGCCCGGTGCGGTCGGGCAACAGCTTGAGCTCGAGGGATTCGGGCGGCGCGGCGGAGGGAACGCGTCGGTGGAAGACGCCCACCGGGATCTTCCCCCGCTCCTGGGTCTCGAGGTACAACCGGAAGATCGACTTTCGATCCGAGGGGTCGTAGCCGGGCAGGGTCGCGATGTCCACGACCCGCTCGCGCCAGCTCTTGTAAGTGTCGTTGTAGGTGACGCACGGCGAGAGCGCCTCGACGAAGGCGAACCCCCCGCCCTCTTCGTTGAACTTGATCGCCTCGGTGAAGACCCGGCCCATCGTCCGCGGGTCGCCCGAGAAGGTCCGCGCGACGAAGTTGGGCACGTCCTGGGAGAGCGCCGTGAGGATGCCGTCGAATGGGCGCTCGACGTTGCCCTCGAAGCCGAGGGGAGCGGTCGGGGAGGCCTGGCCCTTCGTCAGGCCGTAGGTCTCGTTCATCATCAGGATGTACAGGATCGAGGCGTTCTTCTTGAACGCGTGGATGAAGTGGCCCATGCCGATGGCGTATCCGTCGCCGTCGCCCCCGGCCGCGATGACCGTCAGACGGGGGTTCGAGAGCTTCACCCCCACGGCCTGGGCCAACAGCCGTCCGTGGAGCGCGTGGAGCCCGTTGACCTCGAAGAAGTTGTGGATGCCTCCCGAGCAGCCGATACCGCCCACGAGCACCGTGTTCGACGGGGCGATCTTGAGCTCGCCGAGGGACTTCTTGACGGCCGAGAGCACGCCGAAATGGCCGCAGCCCGGGCACCACGTCGACGGGATCGGTTTAGCGGACTGAACCATGGACCTTCTCCTCGACGGCCCTCACCAGGTCGGGTGCCCGGAACGGGAGGCCGTCGTACTTCAGGACGGATTGGAGCTTCTGGTGCAGGTCGGGTAGCGCTTCGCGGATGAGCTGCGCGAGCTGGCCGGTGTAGTTCTGCTCGATGACGAAGGCGCTGTCGACGCTCTTCAGGAACGGCTCGAGCGTGTGCGTCTGGACCGGGAAGAGGGTCCGCGCCTGGAAGAACCGCGTGGGGACCCCCCGGGTCGCTAGGAGCTCCTGGGCCTCCCGGATCGGGCCGGTGGTGCTGCCAAAGCCGATGAGGCCCACCCGAGCCTCCGTCGGACCGTACAGTCGGGGCAGCGGAAGGTCGTCGCGGGCGTGGAGGAGCTTGTCCATCCGCTTGTGCATCATCTTGTGGCGGTTCTCGACATTGACCGAGACGTGACCGTACTCGTTGTGCTCGTTACCGGTCACCTGGCTCGTGATGCCGGGGGTGCCGGGCGGCGCGTAGGGGGAGATCCCGTCGGGGGTGTGCTGGTAGTACTTGTACGCGTCCAGCTTCTGGACCTCTTCGGGCGTGAGCCGCCGCCCTCGGTCGATGGTCACGCGAGCCAGGTCGAACGGTTCGGTCGTCACGGAGTTCTGGGAGAGCGCCTGGTCGAGGAGCAGGATCACCGGCAGCCTCCATTTCTCGGCGAGGTTGAGGGCATCGACGGTCAGATAGAAGCATTCCTCGACGGTCCCGGGGGAGATGATGAACCGGGGGAACTCGCCATGGCCGAGGTGGGCGAGGTGCAAGAGGTCGGACTGCTCGTGCCGGGTCGGCTGGCCGGTCGATGGGCCCACCCGTTGGCAGTCCACGACGAGGATCGGCACCTCGGCGGCGCCGGCGTGACCGATCCCTTCGGTCATGAGGCCGAGCCCCGGTCCGCTCGTCGAGGTCATCGAGCGCGCGCCGGCGTAGGCCGCCCCGATGATCATGTTGACCGCCGCGAGCTCATCCTCCGCCTGCCGGACGACCCCGTGAAGGGAAGGAAGGTACCGGGCCAGATACTCCATGATCTCCGTCGCCGGCGTGATGGGGTAGCCCGCGAAGAACCGCCCCCCCCCGACGACGAATCCGAGCGCCACGGCCTGGTTGCCGGTGAGGAGGAACTGCTTCGTCGCCGAGCCCTCGGCCACGCTCCAGCGATTCATCGCCTCCGGGGTCTGGGTCGCGGCCTGTCGCCCGAGCTCGAGCGCCTTCAAGTTCTTCTCGAGGAGCTCGCCGCCGCGTCGTCGGAACCGGTCCTCGACCACCGCCCGGGTCAGGCCCGGGTCGAACCCCATCAATTGGCTGATGACGCCGTAGGCCGTCGTGTTCTTGTAGATCGGCTGACCGAGCTGGCTGCCCGCCAGCGTCGCGAACGGGTATCCCAGCGCGTTCGGGAGCTCGGAGTGGAACACCGAGGAATCGAAGAGGATGACCCCGTCAGCTTCGAGCTCCGGGAGTCCGAGTTCGAGCGACTCTTGGTCGAAGGCGACGAGCAGGTTCACCTTCGCGCGGATGGCGGCGATCGGCTCCCGGCTCGCCCGAATGGAGGAGTCGGCGTGGCCGCCCCGGATACGGGAGAGCACGTTGCGGGAGGTGTACACGTGGAGTCCTCGCTTTCGGAAGTACCGGCCTAGAAGGTCGGAGACCGTGAGCGTGCCGTCCCCCCCTTGACCTCCGATGAGCACCGCGAGGTCCTTGAGCTCGGTCCCGTGGGGGGAAGGGACGGGGCCGCGTTCGGACGGAAGGTTGTGCGGCTGGGCCGCGGAAGTGGCCATCGACTGCCTCGCGCACGGCCCGAAGGCGATCGCGCGCAGCGGATTTCATCCTCCGCGTGTATTTAACGTGCGGCCGGAACCGGATGCTACAGACTGTCAGTGGAGCCACCGGAGCGACGGAGAGTTCGTCCGACCCCTCCCTCGCGAGCTCGATTTTGTGACAAAGGTTATCTCACATTGCCGCTGGGAAGGACGGATGGCCTCGCCCCGCCTGGTCGAGTGGTACCATGCCGAGACCGCTCCCCAACGTCACTTCGCCGACCCGATCCTCTTCTGGGACGAGACGCTCCGGGATGGCGAGCAGATGCCCGGGGTCCATTTCTCCCCGGAAGAGAAGCTTTCGATCGCCGAGGACCTCTCCGAGATCGGCGTCGCGGTGATCGACGCCGGGATCCCCGTGGTCTCCGACCAAGAGGCCCAGGCGGTGCACCGGCTCGCCCACGCGGGGCTCAAGGCCAAGATCCTGGCCTCCGCCCGGACCGTGCCTCGGGACATCGACGCGGTGGCCCGGAGCGGGGCGACCCATATCGGCATCTTCGTGGCGGCCAGCAACGTCCACCTGCAGTACAAGCTGAAGATGACCGCCGAGGAGGTGTTGAAGGCGGCGGTCTCCTCCGTCCAGCAGGCCAAACAGGCCGGCCTCCACGTCGCCTTCGTGACGGAAGATACCACTCGCTCTCCGTTCGATTTCATCGAGCGCCTCTACAGCGCGGTCCGGGACGCCGGGGCGGACCGGCTCGTGGTTTCCGACACGGTCGGGGTCATGACGCCGTTGACCTTCCGCTGGTTCCTCCAGGAGTTCCGTCGCCGCCTTCACCCGAAGGACTGGGCCGTGCACTGCCACAACGATTTCGGGCTCGCCACGGCCAATACGCTCGTGGCCCTGGAGGAGGGGGTCAACGTGCCGCACGTGTGCGTCAACGGCCTCGGGGAGCGCGCCGGCAACGCCTCGCTCGAGGAGGTGGCGATGGCGCTCGAGTCGCTGTACGGGGTCCGTGCCGGCCTCAAGTTCGACCGGCTCTACGCGCTCTCCCGGAAGGTCGAGGAGCTGAGCGGCGTCCCCGTGGCGGCCAACAAGGCCCTGGTCGGGTACAACTCCTTCTCCCACGAGGCCGGCATCCACACGCACGGGATCCTGGCCCACACCCTGACCTACGAGCCGCTCCAGCCGGAGACGCTCGGTCGACAGCGGCGGATGATCCTGGGCAAGCACACCGGCAAGGCGGCGATCATCGAGAAGCTCAAAGAGAGGAACCGGGTCCTCAACGACGAGCAGCTCACCCACCTCCTTCATCGCGTCAAGATCTTTGGGGAGGCGCACACCAAGCACGAGCTCCACCAGTTCCTCGGGGAGTATCGGAGCATCTACGAGCATCCCGGTATCACCGACGCCGAGTTCTGGAAGATCGTGGATTCCATCGACCCCCAAGGACGAGGACGAGCCGCATGAACGGGAACCGAGACGCCGGAATGACCCTCGCCGAGAAGATCCTGGCCCGAGCCTCCGAGCAGCCGAGCGTGGTGCCCGGGCAGATCATCGAAGGTCGCGTGGACCTCGCGATGATGCACGAGCAGGGGGCGCAGACCGTCGGACCGTTCCACCAGATGGGGGCGCCTCGCGTCTGGGACCCCGAGCGGGTCGTGATCGCGATCGACCATTGGGTCCCGGCATCGACGGAAGGGGCCGCGGTCCTCC
>Ga0326727_10018273_pt1 | contig 14342 bp, 13 predicted proteins | sample MB2enrmetagenome_FD_207643 | JGI IMG/M metagenome (GOLD analysis project Ga0326727, IMG submission 207643) | Lab enriched peat soil microbial communities from McLean, Ithaca, NY, United States - MB29MY | ecosystem: Environmental > Terrestrial > Soil > Wetlands > Peat | place: USA: New York...
GGGGCGCAGAGCGCGCCGAGCGAGGACGTGCGCGCCGCGCTGCGCGACGCCAGCCCGAGCCCGATGCTGATCTTCGGCTCGATCAACGAGCGCATGATCGTCGCGCAAGAGAAGCTGCCCTCGCGCTTCTACCAAGCCTCGTTTCCCGGCGCGGTCGTGCGCCGCGCGACCGGCACGCCGTTCGTCGGCTACTCCGGCGCGGTCTGGCTCTTGCAGATCGTCTGCGAGATCTTGTTCGACACGCTCTTCGCCAATCTGCCGACGTCGTACGCGCCCGCGCAGCGCGCCGACAAACCGACCGCGCAGATCTTGCAAGAGGCGCCCGGCGTGACCACCCAGGGCGGCAAAGGTCAGAACTCGGTGCTCGTCTGGACCGACGAAGCCAAGGAACTCTCGGAGCGCACGGTCAAGCGCGCGCCGTTCTTCGTGCGCGTCTCGGTGACCAAGAAATTGCGCGCGGAGGCCGAGAAGCTCGCGCGCGAACGCGACGGCACGGTCGACCGCGCCGTCGTCGAAGAGATCATCGCGAAGTTCGCTCCGGGCCGCTAACGGCCGTTGCGCCCCGAGTCGCTCGTGCTGCTGGCCGCTTCGCTGTTGCGCGTGCCCTCGCCGCGCTTGCGCGCGCTCGCACTCGGCGATCAAGGCGCGCTGCGCGACTGGCTGGCCAACGAATCGGCGTGGCGTCTGGCCGAAGCGCGCCGCGACGCGCGCCTCGCCGCCCAGCGCATCGATGCTGCCGGAGCGCGCGTCGTCGCGCTCGGCGAGCCCGGCTATCCGGCGGGGTTGCGCGACCTGACCGACCCGCCGCCGTTTCTGATCGTGCGCGGCGCGCTGCCGCCGGCCGCCGCCCCCGAAGGCGTGGCCATAGTCGGCACCCGCGAGGCCGATCCCGATGCCGCGGCCTTCGCGCGTGCGCTCGCCGCACGCGTCGCGGCGCCGGTAGTGAGCGGCCTCGCGCGCGGCATCGACGCGGCCGCGCACGAAGGCGCGCTCGACGCGGGTATTGGGACGATCGCGTACGTCGGTCACGGCCTCGGCGCGACGTTTCCGCCCGAGCACGTCGACCTCGAAGAGCGAATCGTTGCGGCGGACGGCGCCGTCGCCTCGGAACGCCTGCCGGGCGAAGCGGTGGCCGGCTGGGCGCTGGTCAAACGCGACCGGCTGCAAGCGGCCCACGCGGCCGCGCTCGTGCTGGTGCAAAGCGACGCGAGCGGCGGCGCGATGCACGCGCTGCGCTTCGCGCGCCGCCTCGGCCGCCCGTGCTTCGCGCTCGCGCCCCGCGAAGGCGACGCCTACGGCGGCAATCGCTACGCCCTCGAGACGGGCGCTTGCCGACTGCCCTGGGACGCCGACGAGGCCGCCACGCTGTTGCGTTGAAGCGCCCGGCATCATGACGATCGTCACCCCAAGCGTTTCCCGGCTCGCGGGCGGCGCGAGTTCGCCGGTTCGGGCCGGAGCCGCCGTCGGGGGCGCGCCCTTCGTGCAGGCCTACGGACGCGGCGCATACGCCTACGACGCGGCGGGCCGCGAGTACGTTGACTATCTGCTGGCCTACGGCCCGTTGCTCTTGGGCCACGCGCATCCGGCGCTCGTCACCGGACTCGATGCGGTCGCCGCGCGCGGCACCGTCTTCGGCTCGACCCACGACGACGAACTCCGGCTCGCCGAGCGGCTCGGCGCGGCGTTGCCCTCGCTCGAGTTGCTGCGCTTCGTGTCGACCGGCACCGAGGCGATGATGAGCGCCCTGCGCACCGCGCGCGCCTTCACCGAGCGCTCGCTGGTGTTGCGCTTTGCGGGCAACTATCACGGCCACTTCGATGCCGCGCTGCACGACGCCGGCGCGTCGGCGCAAACCTCCGGCGCGGCCGCGCGCAGCGGCATTCCGGCCGGAGTTCGCGCGGACGTCGCGGTCGCGCGTTACAACGACCTCGCCGACGTCGACCGCGCGTTGGCCGGCCGCGAGCACGATCTGGCCGCAATTGCCGTGGAGCCGGTCGTCGGCAACATGGGTCTGGTCCCGGCGCAGCCGGGCTTTCTCGAAGGTCTCTTCGTCCGCGCCCGCCGCTACGGCGCGCTGGTCGTCTTCGACGAGGTCATCACCTGGCCGCGCTTCGGCCTCGGCGGCGCGCAGGGCGCGCTGGGCCTGCGCCCCGACCTGACGGCGCTCGGCAAAGTCCTCGGCGGCGGCTTCCCCTTAGCCGCCTTCGGCGGCCGGGCCGACGTGATGGCCGCGCTTTCGCCCGAGGGAGCGGCCTTCACCGGCGGCACGTTCTCGGGCAATCCGTTCTGCGTCGCGCTCGGCCACCGCGTGCTCGACGTGCTCGAAAGCGATCCCGGGCTGATCGGGCGCATCGACGCGCGCGCCGAGGAATTGGCCGCGGGGATGCGCGCCGAACTCGCGGCGCGCGGCCTCGCCTGCAGCGTCAGCCGGCTCGCGGGCATGGTCGATCTGAAGTTCTTGCCCGAGCCGCCCCGCGACTACGACGCCGCCTCGCGCGCGGACAAGACGGTCTTCGCGCGGTACTATCACGCGATGCACGAGCGCGGCGTGCTGTTGGCGCCGTCGGCCAACGAGTTGATGTTCCTTTCGAGCGCGCACGGTCCGCGCGAACTCGAACTCACGCTGCGGGCCTTCGCCGCGGCGCTCGATGAGGTGTTCCGATGAGCGTGCTTTCGAACGATGAGATCGACCGTCGCCTGAGCGCGCTGCCCGGCTGGACGCGCGTCGACGCAACGCTGCAGCGCACGGTAGAGTGCGGCGATTTCAACGGCGCGCTGCGTTTCGTCAACGCCGTCGCCGAGGCGGCGAACGAACTCGATCACCACCCCGACCTGACCTGGTCGTGGGGCACCGTTACGCTGAGCCTCAGCTCGCACGACGCGGGCGGCGTCACCGAGCGCGACTTCGCGCTCGCCGCCCGGATCGACGCGCTCCGCCCGCCCGGCTAGCCTCGCTTAGAGCGGCGGCGTCGGGGCCGGAGCGGCGGGCGCCGCAGCGCCGTTGTTATCGTACGCGTTGGCCACCGGCTGGAACGTGCGCTGGCGGCGCGGCTCTTGGAGTTCGATCGCCGGAATCAAATCTTTGAGTTCGGTGAACTCGTCGGCCGCGTCGAGCAACTCGTCCGACGCGCGCGCCGGAAAGGCGCGCGGATGTTCGGCCGTCGAGGTGTAGGCGTACGGCTGTTGCGAGGCCACGACCTCGATGCGCACGCCGCGCATGCCGATCGCTTTGACCACGGGCACGAAATCCGAATCGCCCGAGACGAGCACCATGCGGTCGCAGCGCTCGGCCAACGTCAGCATGTCGATCGCCAGCTCGATGTCGAGATCCGCCTTGGTGTTGCCGTCGGCGAACACGCGCACGGGTTTCTTCACCACTTGATATCCGTTGCGGTTCAGCATGCGGATGAAGCCCTGTTGCTGGGCCCGTTTGCGTTCGCTCTCGCCCGGGTCGGGCGGCGGCAGGGAAGCTCCGTCGAGCATGCGGCCGCGCTTGAGTTCCTGCAGCAGCGCGTAGTTGTCTTCGTTCCACTCGCCGATGTAGTACAGCGCGCGTAGGAGCGTACGACCCCCCGTGAGCGTCGTCAGCAGCCGCTTGAAATCGACGCGGATGCCCAATCCTTCGTAGGTTGCTTTGGCGAAGTTCCAGCCGTCGATGAAGATTGCAACGCGCTCGATCCCGCTATTTCTATGTCTATCGTGCATGATTCGCTACTGTACCTTGTGCTCTGTAATGGGTACGACCTGCCGGCGTTCGTTCATCTCGTCGGCGCCGGATAGGCCGCGACGCCGCCTCGGCCCGCCGAGTCGAGCGCTCGCACGCCGAAGACGTAGTCGTCCTTGGACAGCCCGCCGAGCTCGGCGGTTACGACGTTTCCGACATTTCGCGCGTGCGTCCAGGTGGGCTCGCTGGTGGCCCGCCACACTATTTCATATGACGACGCACCCGGAACGGGGTTCCAGCGCAGCGTGGTTCCGTAAGCGAGCGCACTGTTGAGCAGGAAGGCTTCCGGCGCGCGCGGCGCCCGAGCCAAGGCGGCGGCCGCCGCGATGTCGAGCCGCGCGACCCGCGCGAGGTAATCGAAGTCCATGAACTCGAGCAGGTCGCCGTATTTCACCCCGCCGTCGGTGCGCACGGTTTGGTGCTGGTGGTCGAAGTTTTCGTGCCGCTCGACGAAGCGGACCGCCGGGAATCCTTCAGCACTAAAGGATTCTTGGTCGCCGCCGCGCAGAAAACGGTCGGCGCGCCAGACGAGCGTGACGTGCATCGCCGGTTCGTAGGCCGCGCCCAGTCGTACGATCGTCCTGGCCAGTTCGCGCGCCGGCGAATCGTTCTCGCTTCCCAAGGCGTTGACGCGATCGCGCGTCGCGCCCAGCGGCAACGCTTCGCTGAACAAGCGGACGTCGTAAGGCGTGCGCGTTCCGTCGTGCGCGGTCGACGACCCGATGATGTCGCTGTTGAGATCGGCTTCGACCTTGAAGCCGCCGGTGGCCAAGACGTGGGCGTAATGCGAGGATCCGAACAGCCCCTGCTCCTCGCCGTCGAAGCACGCGAAGACGATCGTGGCCGGAAAGTGCAGGCCCGACAGCACCCGGGCGGCCTCGAGCACCGTCGCGACGGCCGAGCCGTTGTCGTCGGCGCCGGGCGCGTCGAGCAGAGCGTCGTTCCCGTCGGAGTTGCGCGAGTCGTAGTGGCTCGAAAGCACGATCGTGCCGCGCGACGGGTCGTCGCCCGGCAACGTGGCGATCACGCTCGAGACCTCGACCTCGCGCGGCGTGCGTTCGGTCTTGGGCTGCTCGTACGTGTCGAAAGCGACCGCGAGCCGTCCCCCGGTGGCCGCGCCGATCTCCCGGAAGCGGGCGGCGAGCCAATCGCGCGCGGCATACACCCCGCGGTCGGGCCGGTTCTCGGTTTCCGAGAACGTATTGCGCGTACCGAAGGCGACGAGCCGCGCGTCGTCCGCGCGCAAACGGGCGGCGGAGACGTGCGCGACGGCGCGAGCGATTTCGGGATCGACCCGTTCCGGGGGCGGCGCGTCGCCGGTTGGCGGGGCCGCGGCCGAACCGAGCGCGAACGTCGCTATGAGAAGGGCCGCGAGACGAAGCGGGCGGCGAAGCATTGGGCCTGGTTCTTAGCCTCCCTGCAAAATCGGCCTCCTGACGGCGCTACGCCGCCCCGGCGCCCTCGCTGACGCCCGCGCCGGCCGCGGCGTCTTCGATCCGGCGCAAGAGGCGGAGCCCCGCCGCGATCAGCAGTACGGCCAGCCCGACGCCGGCCAGACCGGAAACGACTCGAATCAGCATCGCTTACCCCGCGTTCGCATAGTGGTGTTCTTCGACGCCCACTCCGTCGGCGACGGCCAGCTTGGTCAGCACGAGCGCTTCCTTTGCCGTGATCTTCGGCGGCTCGGCGGCGACCGGAGCCTTGGGATGCATCCAATTGTTGAGCGCGGCCTTGACGCCGTTGATCAACATCGCGGCGTGGTGCTGCGGCTGCATCTTGGCCATTTCCTTGAACAGGTAGCTGTCGAAGGTCAGCTCCTGAACCGTCTTCGTGGCGCACATGTCGATGAAGAACTCGCGCTTCTTGTTGCTGGTGTACGACCACTTCTCGAGCACTTCGAGGAAGTCGAACATCGCGCCGTACTTGCGTTGCCAGGCCTTCTCGTAGCGGGTCAGGGCCATGCGCGGGTCGCCGACGTGCGCCATCAACGTTTGCGCGGCCATCCGGCCCGAGGCCATCGAGAAGTAGATGCCCTCGCCCGAGGTGTGCGCCACCAAGCCGGCTGCGTCGCCGACGAGCAGCGTGCGGCCGTAGACGAACTTCTTGTAGCGCTGCATCGGCAGCGGATGGCCTTCGAGCAAGAGCCGGCGCGCGCCGCGCAGTTTGCCGCCCGCGCGCGCCTTGACGCCTTCGAGAAAGGCGTAGGAGCGGTTGGCGTGCTCGGGACGGCAGCCGGTGCCGACCGCGACGTGGTCGCTCTTGGGGAACACCCAGCCGTAGAAATCGGGCGAGACGTCGTCGCCCAAATACAACTCCGCGCGATTGGCGTAATATTCCATCGCGTCGTCGGGCAGGACGAGCCGCTCTTGGATCGCCGACGCGTGGCGCGCGACGGGCCGTCCGCACGAACGCGCCACCACCGAGCCCGCGCCGTCGGCGCCCACCAGATAGTCGGCCGAGATCGTCTCCTCGCGGCCGCCGCGATAGCGAACCTTCACCTGCACGCCGTCGTCGGTCTGCTCGTGCGAGACGAAGCTGGCCTCGCGCAGATCGGCGCCGGCCTCGGTCGCCTTCGCGCGCATCGTCCGATCGAGCACTTCGCGCGTGACCATGATGATGTAATCTTCCGCGCGCGGCCGCGTGCCGCGGACGTCCATCTCCACGCAGCTTTCGCTCGGTCCGTAGACGACGGCGCGCCGGACCTTGCGTTCGATGATCTCGCTGGGCACGCCGAACTCGCTGATCGCCTTGGGCGGAATCGCGCCGCCGCAGGGCTTCTTGCGCTTGAGGTCGCGCTCGAGGAGCAAAACTTCGGCTCCGCTCGCGGCGAGATCGCCCGCGGCGACGCTGCCTCCTACGTTCGCACCGACGACGATGACTTTCATGCGGTTAGAATCCTCCCGAGCGAATGGCGAGGGCGGCGACGAGCATGCCCCAAACGAACGGCGGAATGGCGCTCGCGCAGTACCACGGAGCGAGTCCGGCCGGATCGGTCGAGAGCTTGCGCTGCATCGGCAGTTGGATGAGGAAGAGCACGGCCATAACCGCGGCCGCCAGGAACATGCGGTTGAGCACCACGTAGGCGATGGCCAAACCCTGGAAGACGTCGATGAAGATGAAGGCCGTCATCAACGCGCCGTCGAGTCCGAGCATCACCGGCAGCGAACGGAAACCCATCAGTTTGTCGCCGGCGTAGCTCTTGAAGTCGTTGAGCGTCATCAGACCGTGCGAGCCGAGCGAGTAGAGCGAGGCGAGGATCAGCGTGCCCGGCGTGACGTGGTGGAACATCGCGGCGCCGGCCACCCAGGCGAAGCCTTCGTAGGCGAAGGCGCAGGCCGCGTTGGCCAGCCAGCCGTTGCGCACTTTGAGCCGGAACGGCGGGACGCTGTACATGTAGGCCAAGGCCAAGCCGCCGAAGGTCAGCGAGAGCACGCGCTGGCCGAGATACGTGGCTAAGGCCATCGAGGCCACGGCCAAACCGATCGCGGTCCAGAAGACGGTGATCGGTCCGAGCTTGCCCAGCACCGTCGGCCGGTTGGGCTCGTTGATCGCGTCGACGTCGCGGTCGAACCAATCGTTGAGCACTTGCGAGAAGGCGCAGAGCAGCGGCCCCGCGAGCACCATGCCCAGCAGAATCTTGACGATCGAGGGCACGTCCCAATGCGACTCGCCCGAGGCGACCGCGCCGACGAGAATGGCCCACATCGGCGCGAACCACGTGCCCGGTTTGGCAAAGGTGCGCAACGACGAGTTGATCTTGGCCGCGCCGCTGTGCCGGTCGGCGAAGGGCAGCATCATCGCGCCGAAGTTGCCCACGGTCTCGACCGTGGAACGGGCCGAATCGCCGAGCGTCGACTTCTCCGTCATCTTTTTCATCCGCCCACGTGCTCGCGAGCGCGAACGACCACGGCCTCGTCGATCACCGCGACGCCGCGTTCCTTCGCATACTTCTCCACGTTGCTGCGGGCTTTCTTGCGCACGAAGAAGGGCACGCGCTGCATCAACCGTTCGGCGGCCGGATCCCAGCGCGGCGCGCCGTCCTCGACCGTCGCCACCGCGGAATGCGCGGCTTCGGGTTCGGGCGCGGCTTCGGCGAAGCGGCCTTGGCCGCGTGGACCGAAGGTCTCGATCAGATGGTGTTCGAGGCCGAGGACCTGGGTGGTGTTGACCAAGTCGCCGATGTGGTTGGCGCCGTCGTAGCCGACGAACGGCGCGTAACCGAGCGGGAAATTGAGGATGTGCGCGGGCGGCGAGACCACCGCGCAGGGTACGCCGAGGCCGCTCGCCGAGTGGCGCTCCATCTGCGAGCCGAACATGATGTCGGGCCGCGTGCGGTCGATGGCGCGCGCGACCTCGCGGTAATCGTCGGTCACCAGCACGTCGTCGGTGATGTCGCTAACGCGCGCGCGCAGCCACGGTCCCCATTCCTTGACGTAGGTGCCGACGAACTCCACGCGCATGTCGAGTTCCTCGCGCAGCGTCCGCGCGATGCCCGCCGCGGTGGTCGGCGTGCCGAAAACCGCGACCCGTTTGGACGAAAGCGCGTGCGCGTCGACGGTGCGCGCGTACCACAACAGGTTTGCGTCTTTGGAGGCGGCCTTGATGCGCTCGGCCGGAATCTCGCAGAGCGCGCACAACTCGCGCAGAAAGCGCGTCGTGCCCGCTTCGCCGTAGGGCAGTTCGCGCACCCACGGCGTGCCGAAGCGCCCCTCGAGAAACTCCAGCGTCGGCTGCGCGAGTTCGCGCGCGGTGCCGATGTTGACCCAGGCGCGGCCGATGCGGCGCAGGTCGTCGGGCGACGCGCCCAGCGGCAACACCGCGTTGACCTCGATGCCCAGCGCGTCGAGCGCGCGGCGCAGCGACTCGACGTTGGAGCGGTCGTGGAAACCCAAGAGCGAGGGGCCGATGATGTTGACCGAGGGTCCGTCGCTGCGCTTGACGTCCTGCGCGAAATGCGCCACGAGTTCTTTGGTCGTCAGCGCGAAGGCGCTGGTCTCGTCGTCGCGCACCGGATGCGCCGAGGCTTGGAAGATCTCGGCCTTCACCATGCCCGGGGCCATCATCCCGATCTCGCCGTCGAGCGGTTCTTGCAGCACGCTCGCGGTGGCGCTGCGGGTCACCACGATCATCTCGGGATGGTGGCGCCGGTCGACGTCGGCCAAGAGCAGCGGCAGGTCGGCGGCCGCGCCGGCCAAGGTCGCTTCGTTGAGCGCCGAGATCGACAGCGGCGGCACGACGCCGAGCCGTTCGAACATCGCCAGCATGATCGTGCCGTAGCCGTCGCCCTTGGGCGCGCGCAGCACGCAGTGGATGCCCGAAAACGACGCGGCGGCCTTGGATACGCCGACGTGCGCGGGAGCCTGATACGACCAGATCGCGAGCTTCATGCGCGCGTCTTGACCCCGACGCGGAAGAAGTCGAGATCGATCGGTTTTGCCGGCACCGAGTCGTCGCGGCGGCGTTTTGCCAACGCGTCGTGACGGCGCAGCGTTGCGGCGAACAGGCCGAAGAGCGAACCCGCGCCGCTGAAGCCGTGGATCGGCTGGAAGGTCAACTCGGTGGACCATTTCACCGTGAAGCCCATGCCTTCGAGCGCGTTGGCGATGTTGAGATTGGCCACCACCAGGTCGGGCTTCAATTCGGAGAGGCGCGCGAAGGTTTGGAAGCGGTCGCCGCGTTCGACGATCTCCACGCCCGCTAACGCCGCGACTTCGGCCGCGTGGAATTTCTTGTAGATCTGCGGGGTGCCGACGAAATCGACCACCGCGCCGGCCGCGCGAAGCGTCCGCGCCAGCGGCAGCTCGATCAGGCCGTCGGAGCAGAAGGCGATCGTCCGGCCGCGCAGGTCGGCGACCTCGCGCTCGATGGCCGCCCACGTGTCGCGCTCGCGCTCTTGGTAAGAAACTGACTTTCCGAACGCCGCGGCGATCGCTTCGTAAAACGCGCGCGAACCATCGGGGCCGTAGGGGAACAGCGTCCGAAATGTGGCCGTGCCGCGTTCGCGTTGGGCCCACGCGCAGCTTTGATAGAGATATGGGTGCGCGGGCGCCAGCACCGTGTTCGGCCCGACCGGGGGCAGGTCGAGCGCGCTCTCGGCGGGCAGGAAGCGCGGCTCGGGCAGGCCCATCGCGGCGCACTCGACGCGCATCTCCGACTCCTCGAGCGCGGAGAGGCAGCCCAGGATCACCAGGTTCTTCTCGTCCGTTTCCGGCGAGCGGGCCAGCATCGACTGGAGCACGTGGTCTTCGCCGATCGTGTACGACGGATCGAAGCCGTCGAGCCGGCACGGGTAGACGCGGACGCCGAATCGTTCCTCCAGCGGCGCGGCGCAGCCGGCCACGTTCATCTTGAGGATTTCGGGCGTGCAGGTCGAGGCCAGGAAGATGGCGCTCGGTTGGTGCTCGGCCACCACCGCTTCGACCAGCGGCAGCAGGCCGGTCAGCGGGTCGGCGCCGCTGAGGTCGTCCTCGCCGAGCATGGCCGTCGCAAAACGCGGCTTTGCGAAGATCATCACGCCCAGCGCCGTCTGCAGGAAACCCTGACACGACCCGGTCCCGACGACCAGGAAAAACGAGTCCTGCATCTTGTGATGCAGCCAGCCGATCGGCGCGAGGGAACAGAAGTCGTCTCGCTCGATTACGCCGGCACGATCGTCGTACAACGCGCAGCCCCCGGGGTCGCAGAAATCCGTGTTCGCACGGCGCCGCTCGCCGCGGCGACTTTAATCATGCCGTTCGGAGCCATTCGCTCCGGTGACGGCTGTCACGGGCGGGGCGCTACGCGCTGATTCGTCGACCGTCCGGGCGGAAGGGCGGCCTCAGCGGGCGGCTGAGGAAGCGGCCGATTTTGACGGCCGTACCGCGGCCCGGCGCGCTCCTGACCGTGAAGATGTCCGAGCAGCGCCGCATCAGCGGCAGGCCGCGGCCCCGTTCCGACGTGGGATCCGGCAGGTCGGCGGTCTCGGCAGGGCGCGTGAAGCCGACGCCGCGATCCTCGACCAGGGCCTGGATCCGGTGCTCCGAGATGCGGCACTCCACGCGAATCGGGTGGCTCGTGCCGCCGTGCTCGATGGCATTGGCCACGGCCTCGCCGAGCGCGGCCAGAAAGTCGCCGAGGTCGGTCTCGTCGACCCCGTTTTCGAGCGCGAAGGCGGTGACGCGATCGCGGACCAGACGGGAGCGCCTCGGCTGCGGCGGAATCGTGAGCCGCAGAACCACGTCGGGGGGAGCCATGATATCGGGAGCGTTATTCCCCCGCGGGGGCTTCCCAAAACGGTTGCTGAGCGTGGAAGAAGGGCCTTGATCGTCTACGTGCTCGTCTGCCGCGACGGGTCGTTGTACACCGGCTGGACCGTCGATCTGGTTTCCCGCCTCACCGCCCACGCGCGTGGTGAAGGTTCGCGCTTCGTCCGCTCGCGGCGGCCGTTCGCCTTGGCCGCCTGGTGGTCCGTGCCGGACCGCGGCTCCGCGTTGCGCGAAGAGGCGCGCTTCAAGCGCTTCTCGCGCGCCGGCAAGTTGGCCGCGCTGGCGGCGGGCCAGGTGTTCGGGCGGCCCCTGGTCAACGCCCCGCAGGTCTCACTGGCTCCCGGAGGATCGATGCCGACCTACGCCCCGCCCACCGGTACTGAACTCGACACGTTGGCCGCCGAGGCCGAGCATCTCCAGGCGCGCATTCACACGGCCAAAGGCGACATCGTCTTTCGCTTCTACCCACACGAAGCGCGGCAGCATAGCGCCGCGTTCATAAAACTCGCCCGCGCGGGATTTTACGACGGCCTTACCTTTCATCGCGTCGAGCCGGGCTTCGTGATTCAAGGCGGTTGCCCGCAAGGCACCGGAACGGGCGGCCCGGGCTATCAGCTCGATCAAGAATTCAACGAACTGCCGCACGTCAAGGGCACGGTCGCGATGGCGCGCTCGTCCAACCCAAATTCGGCCGGCTCGCAGTTCTACATCTGCCTCGGCGACGCGCGCTTCCTCGATCGTCAGTACACGGTGTTCGGTCAAACCCTCGCGGGTCAAGACGTCGTCGATTCCATCCGGCGCGGCGACGTGATGGAAAGCGTGACGATCGAACCGCTCGCGGCGACTTAACCCGTTCGGAAAGCGACGTCGACGGCTTTGGCGATGCGCCGGATCGCGATGACGCCGTTGGAGAAGTCGTTTAGGTCCTTGGTCAACACGCTCAACACGTAGGGCGCTTCGCCGTAGGGATCGACGATCGCGACGTCGTTGCGCACGCCGTCGATCTCGCCGGTCTTATTCGCGACGGGCACCCCGCGCGGCAAGCCGCGCACGATCTTGTCGCGGTCTTCCTGGCGCAAGAGGATGTCGATCATGCGCCGGCACGAGCGCACCGAGGCCACGGTCGGGACGCCCTCGTGCGCACCCCGGTCGATTTGATAGAGCAGCCAGCCCATGTCGCGCGCGGTCGTCAAATTGTTGCTGTGATGCACGATCGCCGCAAAGTCCATGAAGTGTCGCTTGAGCTGCGTGTGCAGCATGCCGGCGCGCTTGGCCGTGGCCGCGATCGCCTCGAAGCCGAGCATCGTGATCAGCGCGTTGGACGCGGTGTTGTCGCTCTGCTCGATCATGGCGTGCACCAATAACGAGACGGAGACGCGGTCGCCGGGATTGTAATTCTGCAAGACGTCGGACCCGCCGACGAAATCGTCGAGTTCGAGTTTGACCTTGTGCGTCAGCAGTTCCGGGTGGCGATCGACCTGCTGGAAGACGCAGGTCATGATCAGCACTTTGATCACCGAGGCAGACGGAAAGATTTCGTCGGCGTTATAGGTGAACGAGCCGCTGTGCCCGAGGCTGCGCGCGTACGCGCCGACCACGCCGGTGGAGTACGCCGCGGCACTCTCGACCTGCGCGCGCAGGCTCGCCGCGCGCGCGGGCTGCGGAAGAGCGGCGGCGGCGATTGCGGACCCCACAAAAATGCCTCGATTCACGAAGGCCTTCGTACGGACGAGGATTCGACGAATCCTCGCGGCAAGCCGCGCTCATGCAGCCTCTCGTACCGTCCGATCTCTATCGCCTCGTCCTGCCGGGCGATCCCGCCTGCGCGCCCGACGGACGCATCTTTTACGTCGTATCGCGCGCTCACGAGGAAAAGGATCGGACCGAGAGTGCGATTTGGGTGGCGCGGCCGGGCTCCCCGCCGCGGCGTTTCAGCGCCGGTACGCACGACCGCAGTCCGCGCGTCTCGCCGGATGGGACGCGGCTCGCCTTCGTCCGGCGCGGGTCGCGCGGGTCGAACGGCGGAGCGCACGAGCGCATCTTCGTCGCGCCGCTCGACGGCGGCGAAGCCGAGCCGGTGACGCCGTTTTACGATGCGATCGCGGGGCCGGCGTGGTCGCCCGCCGGCGACGCGCTGGCGTATTCCGCGGTAACGGACCTCGATCCGAAGACCGCGCGCATCGCGGTCGACGAACGGACGCGCGCGCGGCACATCCGCGCGCTGCCCTTCAAGAGCGACGACGAAGGTTTGCTCGACGGACGCCGCAAGCATCTCTTTGTTTGCGCGCCGCACGCGGAGGCCGAGCCGCGGCGCTTGACGTTCGGCGACTTCGACGCTGCGCACCCGGCGTGGTCGCCGGACGGCGCGCTGATCGCTTTCGACGCCGCCATCGGGCTGCCGGCGCATTCGTTCTTGCGCGACATCTACGTCGTGGCGCGGGAAGGCGGCGAACCGCGCCGCATCACGGGCTCCACCGGGCATATGGAACTGCCGGCGTTTTCTCACGACGGGCGCGAGATCGCGTTGATCGGCGCGGAGCGCGGCGAGGACATCGGCGGCCGGTTCAATAGCGAACTCCTCATCGTGCCGGCGACGGGCGGCGCCCTACGTTCGCTCTCCGCCGCGCTCGACCGCCCGGTGACCGATCAGGTGATTTGCGACATTCGCGGCGTCGGCGGCCAGCAAGCGCCGATCTGGTCGGCGGGCGATCGCGAACTCTACGTCCCGCTGTGCAGCGAGGGAAGCTGCGGCATCGCCGCGTTCGCGCGCGACGGTTCGGGGCATCGCCTCGTGGCCGGCGGCGAGCGCGACATCTACGCGTTCGCGCGCGCCGAAGACGGCGCGATCGCGTTCGTCTACAGCGCGCCGCTCGTGCCGAGCGAGATCGCCGCGCTGGACGCTTACGGAAACGAAGAAGCGGTGACCGCGAGCAATCCGTGGCTGGCCGAACGCGGCTTGCGCGCGCCGCGCCGCGTCCGCCCGGTCGCCGCCGACGGCACCAAGCTCGATCTGTTTCTGCTCGATCCGCCGTCGGCCGAGGCGCCCTGGGTGCTGCAAGTCCACGGCGGCCCGCATAGCGCGTACGGCTTCGCGTTCTATTTCGAGTTTCAGATGCTGGCCTCGCACGGCATCGGCGTGGCCTACGGCAATCCGCGCGGCAGCCAGAGTTACGGGCACGCCTACTCCGACGCGATTACGGGCGATTGGGGCGGCGTCGATGCGGCCGACGTGCTGAGCCTGCTCGACGGCGCGCTCGCAAACGCGCCGATCGATCCCAAACGCGTCGGCCTCGCCGGCGGCTCGTACGGCGGCTTCATGACGACCTGGCTGCTCGGCCACAGCGAGCGCTTCGCCTGCGGCATCTCGATGCGCG
>Ga0326727_10018274_pt1 | contig 14341 bp, 7 predicted proteins | sample MB2enrmetagenome_FD_207643 | JGI IMG/M metagenome (GOLD analysis project Ga0326727, IMG submission 207643) | Lab enriched peat soil microbial communities from McLean, Ithaca, NY, United States - MB29MY | ecosystem: Environmental > Terrestrial > Soil > Wetlands > Peat | place: USA: New York...
TTCCTTCCGTGTCGTTTGATTCATGTCTTTATCCATTCCGGCCACGGTAACCCGACTTCTGGCACAACGTATCCTTTTGCCCCATCTTCATCCCCCTCCCGGGTAACAAAACTTTTGGCGCAATTCGATACTCCCTGGCGTTTCATGTTAGCTCTTGCCGTGCAACTCCAGGTTGCGGTATGGTCTTGGCGTTTTGAAGTTGCAAGCGGTTAATGTGCGTCGGCGAAAACCTGACTTGGGCGTGATAAGCCCCGTTCCGGAAAGAGAGCCCGCGTACGCGCTTCTCGTCTTGATCGAAAACCTGATTGAACGCGCCCTGGCGCTTCCGCGCCAGCTTGCTGGCATCTGCGATTCAATGCGTCTCACTGCGTTTCATTGGGCAAAAGTAGAACAAGAAGCGGGCTGTGGAACTCGGAAAAACTATCCAAGTTCAGTGTTTTCGACGGGTTGGCTGGGTAGCTCAGTTGGTAGAGCAGAGGACTGAAAATCCTTGTGTCGGCGGTTCAATTCCGCCCCCAGCCACCATTCCTCGGGAACTAACGCCCCCTTTACCTATGGGGTTCCGGGGCAGTTGTTCCCCTCGCCGCAGCCCTGCGACGAAGACCGGTGAGCCGGTTCAGCGGTACTCCTCCCACTCCGGCTCGTTGTCAAATATCCAGCGGTAGTAGTCCTTTTCGACCAAGTTGGCGGCGGCTTCTTCGTCCACGATGACCGTGGAGCGTGCGTGGAGCTGGAGAGCGCTCGCGGAAATCATGCTGGTGATGGGGCCTTCGACGGCCTGGGCGATGATCCTGGCCTTGCTGCTGCCGGTGGCCAGGAGCAGGCAGCGGCGACCTTCGAGGACGGTTCCCACGCCCATGGTGATGGCGCGGCGGGGCATCTTGTCTTCGCCACCGAAAAACGGCGCGTTCTGCTTGAGAGTGATCGGCGTAAGAGCTTTGACCCGGGTGCGGGAGCGCAGGGCGGAGAGAGGTTCGTTGAAGCCGATGTGGCCCGCCTTGCCGATACCAAGAAGCTGCAGATCAATGCCGCCAAAGCGCTTGATCGTGGCCTCGTAGCGGTGGCATTCCGCATCCAGGTCGGCGGCGAGCCCATTGGGGAGGTAGGTATTACGAGGGTCCACGTTCACATGGCGGAACAGGTGGTTGTTCATGTAGTAGCGGTATGAGTTCGGGTCGGAGGGGAAAAGGCCGACATACTCGTCCAGGTTGAACGTTCGGCAGAGCGAGAAATCCAGCTTCTCGGTCTGGTGCATGCGGACCAGGTGGCGATAGACAAGCTCCATCGTTTTGCCGGTGGCCAAGCCCAGCACTAGGTTCGGGTTGCTGCGCAGTTCTCGGGCGATGATTCGGGCGGCCAGGTTAGCGGCGGACTCCTCATCCTGTCGTATAATGACTTCCATCTGCTGGCATATTGGCATGAACGGCCTTCGGGGGCACGCAGAAAGAGGGTGGCGGAACCCCAGCGCGCCCGGGCGTGCCAGCCGGAGCCCAACGCTACCCAAGGGTGTGCATCCAGACGCACAGTTGTCGTCAGGCGCGACCGGAATAAGCTTGGCGCAAGAACCGTGGCCACTAAAGACCATAGGCAGTACGCCAGAGGGCTGATCGAGGGTCTCGAATCCCGTGTGCATGCTGGGCCGCCGATTCGGGCGACCGAGATTCAGGGAGCGCAGGACTATCTGCGCCAAAATGACTTCTCCCCCGCCAGCGACTACTTCAGCCGCCTTGGGCAGATCCAGAGCCGCCTCGAACCGAGGCAGAAAGAGACTTCGCTGCCCTCTCCCAAGCGCAATTACGGCGGCGAGGCGGCAGGCTGTTGGTTGCAGTTGCAGTCCGCCTATGACCACGTAATCCTTTCCACCTGCTTCGAGGGCAGCGGGGATGGCCGGTCAGGGAAGGTGAAGCTCTCCCACCGTTTCAATCAGGCTGGGCGGACGGACTTTGTGGAATTGAAGTTCCTGCGCTCGTTACAGCCCTGTTTGGATGGCGAGTTCCGCAAGCTGGTGTTGGTGAAGGATTATGCGCGCATCCGGAAAGACTGGCATGCCGCAGAGGCCTTCGTGCTGCCGGTTCTTCCGCGCGAGTTGGTCTTCCTCTATCAGGACATCTTTCGCTGCCCAAGGGAGGAAGTACTGGCATGGCTCGTCAACATCGGGCACCGGCTCGCCAGGGACCTGTTAAAGGACCTGGAGCAGCGCCCCGCAGATGGCTGGAATGCTCACCCGAGTGTGAACGGGGACCAGCGGTGCCTCGCCGCGCTCCGGACCGACGAAGTGGCGATGCCCATCCTCGAACACGCGTCGGCGGTTGAGTGTGCCGTCGAGCTCACCGGCCCGAAAACCGCCGTCGTGCGGTACGTCAGCCAGTAGGGTCTTCGCAGTCCTCCTCGACCGCGCCTTCGCGGTCAGCCGTCGGATTCTGGGGATGCCCCCGGTTGCTTTTTGCCTGGCAGAGCGATACGATTGGCCATGCGTCCGATCGTCCTGCCAGGGCCGGCTCGCGCCGTGCTCCGCCTGAGGTACTAATGACCAGAGTGCAGTCACATCTTCAGGCAGAAAAGCGTGCCTCCCTTGGACGGTGGTGCCCGCGGGAATGACCAGGCGCAGGTCAAAGTCAAAAGCCGTAGAGCCGGCTACCCAGCCTCCCACCCGCTCGCGAACCTGGGCCTTGCGCCTGATGGCCTTGATTGGCGGGCCCCTTCTCTTCTTCGGACTCCTGGAACTGGGGTTGCGGCTCGGGGGCTTTGGCCATCCTACCGCGTTTCTCCTCTTATCTGCCGATCACGGGCAGGCTACCTTTGTCCAAAACAACCAGTTTGGCTGGCGCTTCTTCGGGCCGCGCATGGCACGGGTGCCGCACCCAATATCCATCGCGCGCGACAAGGCGCCTGGCACCATTCGCATCTTCGTCCTGGGCGAGTCCGCCGCGTTCGGAGACCCGCAGCCGCGCTTCGGGCTGCCCCGCATGCTCGAAGCGATGCTTGAACTGCGTCATCCGGGAGTGAAGTTCGAGGTCGTCAATGCTGCCATGACTGGCATCAACTCGCATGTCATTGTCCCCATTGCGCGCGATTGCTCCCGCGCCAGCGGTGACATTTGGGTCATCTACATGGGCAACAACGAAGTGGTGGGCCCTTTCGGCGCGGGTGGTGTGTTCGGTGCGCAGGCCCCGCCGTTGCTGCTCATCCGAGCGAGCGTCGCCCTCAAGACCACGCGCACCGGCCAACTACTTGACTGGCTGCGTCAGGCCTCGCAGCGGACGCCCGCCGACAAGAGCGAATGGGGGGGCATGCGGATGTTTCTGGACCAAAAGGTAAGCGCCGACAATCCGCGCCTGCGCGCGGTGTATCGCAACTTCCAACGCAATCTGGCCGAAATCATCCGCATTGGGCGCAATAGCGGGGCCGGAGTGGTCGTCAGCACAGTGGCAGTGAACCTCAGAGATTGCTCGCCCTTCGCCTCTCTCAATGGCGCCAATCTGGCCGGCCCGCAGCCGGCGGAGTGGGAGGGCTTGCTCAAACAGGGCATCGAAGCCCAGCAGGCAGGCGACTGGCGCAAAGCGGAAAGGCTTTTCCGCTCCGCGGCACAGATTGACAATAACTTCGCCGATCTCCGCTTCCGCCTGGGGCAAAGCGCGCTGGCGCTTGGTGAGCTCGACGAGGCGCGTGGCCAATTCGCCGCCGCCCGTGATCTGGACGCTCTGCGCTTCCGATGCGACAGCCGGCTCAACGAGGTTATCCGGCTGCAGGCCGGGGCGAATGCCGGAGCGGCGGGAATCCTGCTCGCCGACGCAGAGCGCGCCCTGGCCGTGGCGAGCCCCGACAGCATCCCTGGGGCGGAGTTGTTCTACGAACATGTCCATCTCACGTTTGCGGGCAACTACACTTTAGCCCGCTGCATAGCCGAACAGGTTGAAAAGCTGCTCCCTGGCTCCGTTTCAGCCTCAAGCCGTTCGTGGCCCGAACCGGGCGATTGCGCGCGCCGGCTGGCGCGCACCGGCCGCGCCGAGCAGTTGGCATTGTCGGACATCCTGGGGCGTTTGACCGATCCGCCGTTCACTCTTCAACTCAACCACAAGGAGCAGCAACAGCACCTGACCTCGTTGGCGCGCAAACTGCCGCCGGCGGATGCGCCGGGTTCATTGCGCGAGGCCCAGGCAGCCTGCGAGGCCGCGCTTACGAGCTATCCCGACGATGCGCTGCTTTATGAACAACTGGCGGAGTTGAAGCAGGCGGAAACGGATTACGCCGGAGCAGTCGCGGCAGCCAATCGTTCACTGGATTTGCTGCCGAGCAACCAGGAATGCTGGTTCCTCTTGGGTATGGCGCTGGCGCAGCAGGAGAAGTTCACCGATGCCGTCGGCGCATTCCAGCACGTGTTCGAGTTGGACCCGCAGGCGGTGTGGGCGGTGCATAATGTGGCGCTTTGCCTGCAAAAGCTAGGGCATCCTGACGAGGCCATCCGCCAGTTCAAGCACGCGCTGGCGATCAAGCCCCAGTTTGGGACGGCGTGGCTGGGGCTTAGCCAATTATACGAGCAAATGGGGCGCAAGGAGGAGGCGGCTGAGTGTTTTCAGCGTGCGCTGACCAACCGCCTTAACACCGCCGATTATCTGACCACCCTGGCGCGCTATTGTGAGAGCCGCCAGTGGCTTGAGGCGGCAGTGACTAACTTCGCCGATGCTATCGAATTGAGCCCGTCGGACCCGGGGTTGCTGTTGGAGGCGGGGCGGTCGCTTTCGGCGGTGGGCCGTCACGCCGAAGCGGCGCAGCGTTACGCGGAGGCCGTCCAGCTCGTTCCAGGACAAGGGCTCCCCCATTTCCAGCTCGGGGTAGAGCTGGGCAGGCTGGGAAGGCCCGCCGAAGCCGAGCGGGAGTTTCGCGAGACCCTGCGCCTCATGCCTGACTTGATGGAGGCGCGGCGGAACCTGGGAGTTGCGCTCTACAAGCAGGATAAATTCGACGACGCCCTCAAGCAATTCGAGGCAGTGATCGAGCGCAGTCCCTCCGATGTCGTAGCGTTGAAGTATGTGCAGACTTTGCGCAACAGGACCTCTGGCATGACCGAGAGGTAGTATTGTAGGGATGATTTCGACCTTATCTCAGGGCCATTCCCCGTTGCTTGTTGATAGGCCGAGCCATACGATACAGGTATGGGTCCGATTGTTTCCGGATGGCCGGCTCGGGCGGCCTTCTGTTTCGGCTGGCTGCTCGGCCCAGGGCTGGCGGCGGCCGCGCTGGCCGAATCCGACCCCGGTCCGCCAGCCTTTCCGCTCGCTACCAACATTCAGCAACTCCGTCAGTTGGCACGCCAGGAGCGTCGCATTGTCTGTTCATTCCGGATCGAAGGCGTAGTTTGCTCGACCAACGCGGCGATGGACCAACTCATCCTGCAGGATGATTCAGGCGCCGAACTGTTTGCACTGGATCTGCCTGGGCGCCACGTTTCACCCGGCGATCGGGTCAAGCTCAACGGAGAGCGGTGCTCGGTGGCTATCGAGGGCCCGGGGCTGGCGGTCGGGAAAAGCGCGCTGGTGGACAACGACGGGATTCACCCGATGCTTCGCAGAAGCGGAAAGGTGTATCTCGGGCTAGGGCGGCATCCGCTGCGCCTGCTCTGGTTCAATGCGCGGGGCAAATACGGTTTGCGAGTCAGTTTCCAAGGCCCCGACCTGAACCAGCAAGCGGTGCCCGACTCCGCTCTATTACGGACCGAGCGCGACCCGGTCACCGGCCTCACCAACATCGTCCATGGACTGGACTACCGCTGCTATGAAGGCGCCTGGGTGAACCTTGCGTCGGCGTTCGGCCACAGCAAGCCGGTAAAGACCGGTCACACCCCCAACTTCGATCTCAGCGTTCGGACCCGCGACGAACAGGTAGGCTTGGAGTTCAGCGGGTATTTGGACGTGCCGCGCGAAGGGCTCTATACGTTCGAGACCGAGTCGGATGACGGCAGCCGGCTGTTCGTCGGCGAGCAGGCGCCCAGTCTCGAGCGGCTGGGGCCGGGGGCGCCGCCAGTCCCCCGGAAGCTCGTCGTAGCCCAAATGCTGCCCGAGGACGAAGAGGCGCAATGGATCGAAGTGGAGGGGAATGTGACGTTCGCGAGCGAGATGGCGGGTGGGCTGGACCTCGAACTGCGGGCCGAAACAGGGAGGATGGATGTGAAGGTGGCCGATGCGTCAGGCCTTGCTCCGACCCACCTTTTGCACCGCCGCATACGGGCAGTGGGCGTTGGCCAGAGCATTCACAGCATCGAGGGCCCGCGCGTCCTGGGGTTGCTTTCGGTATTGAGCCAGGCAGATATCTCCTTGGAAGAGCCACCGCCAAGCGGCATGCCGGGACTGCCCCTCCTCACCACGGGTGAAGAAGTCAAACGCCTCAAACGCGACGAAGCCCAGCGCGGCTACCCGGTCCGAATTCGCGGAGCGATCACCCGTGCTGTGATCGGGTACGACTCCGTCGTCCTTCAGGATGCCACGCACGGCGTCTATGTCCGGGGCCTCTCGGGGCGAAGCCTGGATGCCCCGCGGCTCGGTGAAGACTGGGAAATCGAGGGCACCACTGCTGCGGGTGATTTTGCGCCCGTGATCAATTGGCGCCAGGGCCACAAGTTGGGTCCCGGACGTTTGCCCGAGCCCGTGGCGGCGACCTGGGATAAGCTGATGAATGGGAGCCTGGATACGCAGTATGTCGAATTGCAGGGGGTTGTCACCGCGGTCGGTTCCAATCACCTGGAACTCCTCCTCCGCGAGGGCAAGATCAGGTTGGGCTTCCTCGACAGGGAGCCGGGGACCCTGAACGCTTTCGGGAACGCCCGCATCCGCATCCGCGGCTGCCTTTTCCCGGCCTGGAACCCGTCCACCCACCGCGTCAACCTCGGGGAGATGAACATCTCTAGCGCCTCTATCACCGTCGAGGAAGCGGCCCAAGGAGACCTGTTTGCGACACAGGTCAAGCACATCCCGGAACTCTTTCTCTTCGACCCCGGCGCGGGGGCTTTCGAGCGGGTGAAGGTCGCCGGCCAATTCTTGTGCGCGCGGCAGGGCCAAGGTTTTGTGAGCGATGGCACCAACGGCCTGCGCATCCAGCCGCCGGCGGCGCAGGCTCTGCAGCCCGGGGACCTCGTCGAGGTGGTAGGCTACCCGGAGCTGGGCGGACCCTCGCCCCTGTTACGCGAAGCGGTGGTGCGCAAGACGGGGCACGCGGACTTCCCGCAGGCCCAGCCGTTGCTGCCGGAGAATTGGCTCGACGCCGAGCATGACGCGACGCTCGTGCGCGCGGAGGGGCTCCTGGTCAACCAGCGTACGGAAGGGGCTGAACGATTCCTGGAATTCCAGGCCGGATTACGGACCTTCGTAGCGAGGCTGAGCCCGGATAAACGACCGCCCCCATCCCTGCCGCTCGGAAGCCGCATCGGGCTAACCGGCGTTTATGCCGCCCAGGGCGGCAACCGTGCGCAGGGACGAGGCGTGGATTCATTCGAACTGCTTCTCAACTCGGCGGCGGACCTCCAGGTGCTGGCCCGCCCCTCCTGGCTGACCTTGCCCCGGGTGTTGGCTGCCTCGGGTGTCCTCGCGCTGATACTTCTGGGTGCCATGCTCTGGGCTTTGAGCCTGCGCCGGCAGGTCGCCCTCCAAACGGCCATCATCCACCAGAAAGCCCAGCGCGAGGCCGCCCTTGAAGAGCGTGCGCGCATTGCCAAAGACATCCATGACGACGTCGGCTCAAACCTCACCTTCATCATGATGCTGGGAGAGAGGTCCCGTGAGGACATCGCCAAGCCGCGGGACCTGGCCGTCCATACCGACAAGATCGTATCCTACGCCCGAGCCACCGTGCAGGCACTCGATGAGATCGTCTGGGCCATCAACCCGCAGAACGACACCCTCGATTCTCTGGTCGGCTACCTCAATCAATACGCCAGCCAATTCTTCGAGAGCACCAATATGCGCTGCCGGCTCGATGTCCCGGAACACCTCTCCTCGCTCGTGCTGCCAGCCGAGGTCCGGCACGACCTTTTCCTCGTGGTTAAGGAAGCGCTCAACAACGTCCTCAAGCACGCCAAAGCCTCTGAGGTTACCGTGGCCGTCGCCGAGTCCGTCGGCGTCCTGGAGATCTTCATTGAGGACAACGGCCGCGGGTTCGATGCCGCCGCCTCTGCCGGCAAGGGCCAAGGTGACGGACTTAAGAACATGCAAAAGCGCATGGCTAAGATCGGCGGCGGCTTCCACTTGACCAGCCTCCCGGGACAAGGAACCAAACTCAGGCTCGCCGTCAATGTGAATGGCGAGCTCCAGGTTTAACCGTCGAACGGCTGAAGGCGCTCGACGCCACCGCAGGCCAGGAGCAGTTTCGGCGTCGGTAGGCTCGGAAGCTCAGGGTGCAATACCCCCCCACACGGCGGCCTTTCATTCGCTCCCCCCTTGGGTCTTGCAAATTCACCACCAACCGGTGATTATTCCACCATGATTCGGCGCCGATAAGGGCGCTCCGGGATCAACTCGGCAAGCCATTCCGCGCCGGAGTGGTGCTTTATCCGGGTGACCAAATCGCGCCGTTCGGTGACAAGCTCCGGCTCGTCCCCGTGCCTGCGCTGTGGGCGCCGTGAAATACCCTGCGTCTTCTTCTCGTTGGCGGTGCGGCTGATTTAGAAACGTCCTTTGCGGCACATCTTCTGCAACTCTTCCAGCGGCCGTCCAAAGCTCTGCCGCCCTTCATGCTCCAGCCGCTCGAAATGGGCGTAATCGAAAATAGGTGATTCCACCGAAGAGACGCTGCTGGCAGCGGCTGCCGCATCCTTGAACATTCCCCCCACGGCGGCCATCAGGCCGTCGTATCGCCCCACCCGCTCCTTCAATGCTGCCTCCGAGCGCGTTTCCCAATAACCGCCCTCATCGGTCACTTTCACCTGCACGCCCAAGTTCCGCCAGAAATCCAGCAGGCTGATGATTTGCTTGTGGCATTTAAGAAAATGCTGCCAGCCATGCTCGCCCGCGTACTGCGTCTTGCAGTGGCTTTTCAGCAGCCAGCCTCGCCTAAACCCGGTAGGCACCCAACCACCTCGAAATAGAGACAGGCGCGGATACTCGCACAAACCAAACGTCGCGCTCTCGCAGCCCTCGCCCGGCCACACCTCCACCACCCAGCCGTCCTTGGGAGGAATGATGCCGAAGCAACCATCCTCAGGCCGGCCAACCTGCACGAACAACCCCGCGCTCTTATCATTGCCAGCCGCGGGTGCCGGCTGGCCCACCTCGGCGCAGCCGATGGTCTCCGCATAGCGCGCTACACGTTGCACCAACTCGCGGATAACCTCGAGATCGGGTTTCCTGCTCACGGACAACTCGTAAATGATCGTTAGTCCCATGCTCGTCTAGGGCTCCTGGGTTTCCTTTGGCTGCGCTTCGCGGCGCGGTTTGCCGTGAGTCATCCAAAACTCCAGCAACCGCGCTAAATCTGCCGCTCGCTTCTCATCGCCTGTCCGGCTTCGAGCCAGTTCCCCGGCTTTCGCGCCGATTGCGGCAAGACGCTTCACGATTTGCTGGTGCAAGGTCTGTGCGGCCTTTTCGGCTGTTCGCAGGAGCAACGGGCCGTGAACGTTGTGTTGCGACAGCAAATAAACGGTTTCAGCCTGGGCGCGGCTGGAGAGGTGGAGGGGCTGCGAGACAACCTTGCCGCCGTGGGCATGGCGGAAGAAAACCGTGGCCGCGTCCAGAAAATCGTTGGCGTCGGGCAAGCTCGCCTGGCCCTCAGGTATGTGAACGGCAGCGCCGCCGGTTGCCTGGCCGGTAATCCACTGAGCGAGCGGCTGCCTGTCTTCTTCGGGCAGGCTATCCCACAAATCGGCGGCCAGCTCATCGGTGCGGAACTCGCGGCCCTCGGCTCCGGCGCGCTGCTCTTGCTTTTGGACTTCGACGATGCGGATTTGCCGGAAATGGTTGGCGGTCTCGTAGTACAGTTCATCGCAGAGCTTTTCCCGCTCCGCGGCGTTAGTGACCCCGAGCAACTCGAACACCGCCAGGTCAAGGGCGCGGCGGTCGGGCATCTTCAACTCTTGCGGCAATCCAATCGGCTTCTCTGCGAGTTTTTTGATGCCCTCCGCTGAGTGGCGCTCCATGAATTCTTCTTCGACCATCGGCTGGGTATCGCGCTCGGAAAGCAGTTCGAACGCCTCCTGGAGCTTTTTGGCCAGAGCCTTGGGGATGTGGCGTGGGTCAGGCACTTCCAGCAAATTCACGTCAACGACTTCCGTCTTAAGGTTGCCCTCAGTACCGGCGTAGCGACCGTAGAAGGTCTTGAAATTGGCAATCAAGGTCGAATTTACAACGGCCTGTAAAGCGGCAACCTGCTCTCGCGACAGTTCGAACGGGTGAACGTCAAATAGATTGTGATTGCAGACCAGTTTCTCAGGATTGGCGGGAATGACGTGACGATATTGTTGCGCCATTGGCCAGAAGAATGCGCCTGGTTTGGTGTAAGTTAGATCGTACCAAGGGTCGCGATTGGCGCAGGTTGAGCGCTGTGGCACCGGCACGGCTTGGCTTTTTGTCGAGGCGAAGGTGTTTCGCTCGCCATACCGGAGGTACTTTAGGATATAGGTTCCCTTCAACTGGCTCATGGGTTCGGAAACGAACACCATGACGCGATCCACTTCCTTCGCTCGAATTACAGGGCGGCTCACTCTCATCAAGCTATGGACTTCAGGCACAAGATACTTGGTTTCGATGGGATGCACCGTCTCATCGCCGCTCCCGGTCTTGACAAGCTTCACGTGCCCGGATTCCACTTCTTGCCGTCCGCAGTGCGTATGCAACGGGGCGTCATTCCACTCCAGCTTGGAATACCTTTCCAGAAATTCGGCGCTGACTTCACGCGGCATGAAGAAGGCATCGCAACCGCTCTTTACGCCAAAACGAATTGTGGCGAGTTCCCCGAGCGGCACGAAGCGGCTGGCGTAACGCTCCATGATCTGAAAATAGAGGTTTGGGGCGCGAAGATATTTGCCCCACTTACCGCCGCCGTATTTCGAGCCGTAGCCGAGGCCGCCGCCATCATGGAGCAGGCCGTTGCCGTTTTCATCGTAGGTGGCGTTTTCCTCGCCCTCCCCGTTGGCGTTCTCACCCGTGCTGGCACTCGCGATACCATCTGCCAGATCGCGCTGCTTTTGCAGAGCGAATAACCTACCTGCGCGCAGACCTTCTTCCCAAAGGTCTTTCTGCTTCTTTACCACCACGCGCCAGCCTTTGCGGGTTGCGTTCTTCTTGCTGGCCAGGATTTCGTCCCGGAATTGTTCGGCAGCCGTCTGGCGAGCGTTTTCGTCTTTGCGCTCGCCGAGTATCTCGGCCAACGGCGTATCCAAGCGTACAAACTTGACCAAATTGGCGTCGCGTTTGGCGGGGTCGGCACAGCGCTGGAGAATCACGGCGCACGTCTTGACGCGGGCATCCTGAAACCACGGCTCGGCGTTGCTTTCGAGGATGGCGTGAATCTTGAAATTGGTGAGTAGCCACTCCTGCAAGGCAAAGCCGTACTCGACATCAAGCCAACTGGAGGAGACTAGAAATCCGAACCAGCCGCCTTCGCCCAAGAGGTGCGCGGCGGTGGGCCAGAAATAGCAATGGAGGTCGCTACGACCGCTGAGTTGGAGGCCGGGCCAGAGATCCGCGCACAATTCGAGCAGGTCTTCCTTGGCCTGCATGGGCTTCGGCTTGGGCTTGTCGTTGCGGCGGGGAATCAGCTCCTGCCGAACGTAAGGCGGATTGCCGACGACGGCATTAAGCGCGGGAAGAACGATGGGGACTCTCTTCTTCTCGCCGCGCAAGCCCTGGGGCAGGTCGCAGAATGGTTTGCCGGCGCGGACTTCGAAGAAGTTGCGGCGGGCGATGCGGGGGTAGTTTTCTTCGTCGTTAATCTCGCGGGCGGCGAGGTTGAGGGTGGACAGGTGGGCGGCGAAGAGGGAGATGTCGGCGCCGTAGATTTGGGCAAGCCGGTCCTGGTGAGATTGCCCTGGATGGGTGAGACGCTTATCGCTGTCGAGCCAGGCCTTGCGATGGTAGGCGCGAACGACAAAGCTGCCGGAGCCGCAAGCGGGGTCCAGCACGGCGTCTTCGGCTTTGCGGATGCAGAAGGCGTTGACCACGTCCACGAGGTCTTCGTTGGTATAGTGCTGGCCGAACTTGTGGCGTTCCTCCGGCTCGATGAGACGCTTGAAGATGCCGCCCAGAATATCGGTGCGAATCGCTTTGAAGTTGAAGGGGCGGAGGTTTTCGAGCACCGAGCGCCAGGCATCGAGGGAATGTTCGTGGCCAAAGATGTGCGGCCCGGCCCAGTCCTTTTCCGCCGGGTAGAAAAGGGTTTCGTAGTCGCCGGTGGCGCGAACCGCGCGCTGGAAGGTCTTCTGGAAATGGAGGTAGAGATCGTCGGCGGAGGCGGCTTTCGCGGGGACGTGAAGCTCTTTGAGCTCGTCGAATTTGGTGCGGACGGATTCGTAAAAGAGGAGGCGGTTGGCAAAGACGTAGCAAAGGGTGCGCGCGGCGCGGTCAATGAGGGTGCGCCAGGTTTTCGGGTCGTTGCGGATGACGGCCCAGCCTTGGTCGCCGGCCATCCATTCCTGGAGAAGAGCGTCGAAGGCTTTGTTGGTGGCGGACTGGGCCCAGAGAAATTCGGCAGTGAGCTTGACCGGCCAGGAAATATGGCTCTCGAAAGCACGAATGAATAACTTGTCGGGAGGCATTCCCCAGTCCGGCTGCTTGCCGGCCACGATGGCCGCGAAGTCGGAAAAGAAGCTGGCGAGAAACTCCTGGACGCCCTTCTCAACTTCGGCGCGGGTGACGTGTTCTGGGGCATCGAGATCGAGACCAAGGTCATAGTCCTTGACCCGGCGTTCTGGAAGGGGCTTGTGCCACAGCTTGGAGTCGAAGAGAACGAGCTTGTTGACGTTCCAAGTGAAGAAGAACTCGGCGCCAGCATTGGCGGCTTTTTGGTTGGAGTTTTCAACCAACGCAGAATTGTAAGCGTTGCGGCCTTCCGGGGTGCCGGGCAGCTTTACTTCTCCGGCCAGAATGAGTGTGTCGCCGACGCCATAGACGCGGAGGTCGGACCGCTTCCGGTTGGCGCCCGTAGATTCCTCAATCTCGGTGCGCTTGAAAGGCCAATCCAGATGCTGCGCAAAAAGGGAGTCAGCCCACTTTGAGACGCGGCTGCAAAACGTGACTTCATAAATGCGGATATCACTCTCGGGCATCGGGAGGATAGTTAAACGAAAGCAGGGGGGGCTGACCACCAAAATCTCCGCGTGAGTTCAGCACCCGCAAGCCGTCAAAATCCTCTTCTGGGAAACGTGACGACTGGGGATAGCGGGGGATGGCGGGCGATCGCGCGTGATAATGGGCCTGAACGGTCGGCGGTTTCGGGCCAAAACGCGGTGCTGCCGTGGCGGCCCGCTCGTACTGAGCGCTGCGCGGGTGAGGACCGCGCGCCACGCCCGGGAGATGAAAAACCGGTGTTGACTTTCGGCGCAGGAACTGCTTTCCAATGCAGGCATGAAGATTCTTGATGTACCGCAAACGGGGACCGTAGGCGAGACCGTCACTTACCAGAGCCGTTTTGGAATCATCCGCCGTCAGAAGGTCATCCCGCGCGATCCCCGCACCGCCCTGCAACTCGACCGCCGGACTGCCTTCCAGCGCGCCCGCCAGTTCTGGGGCACCTTCACCGACGAGCAGTTCCTCGCCTGGAACACTTTGGCCAGCACCCGCCGGACCCACCCGGTCCTCGGCCAGTCCAGTAGCCTGTCGGGCTACGAACTCGCCGTCCAGACCAACGTCCATCTGGCCACGTTCGGCTTGCCCATGGTGCCAACCCCGAGCCCGGTCCCGGTCTTTCCGGATAACCCGGTGTTGGGCCTCAATATTACCCGCGCCGGCAATGCCGTCTCGCTCGAACTTCCGCTCTCGGCCCAGCCGGTCCAATACATCGTCGTCCTCGGCGCCAGGCCCCAAAGCCCCGGCGTGTCCTATGTTGACCACTACAGCATCCTGGGCCTGCTCCCCGACCCGGAAGACGGCGTGTGCGACATCACCGACCTTTACCTTGCCAAGTTCCACCTGCTGCCCGCCGGCAAGCGCATCTTTATCCGCACCGTGCAGCAAATCAACGGCTGGCGCGACCTGCCCAAAACCATCTCCGGCCGCATCCCCGCCCAGTAGGCCAAGCGCCCGCTCAAGCCGGCCCAAACCCCCCGGGCCAGTGACAAAGTCGGCTCAGTCGGGCCGGAGCGCTGGCATTTTGCCGGCTTACACCGTCCGTGTGGCCTAAGCCGGCAAAATGCCAGCGCTCA
>Ga0326727_10018275_pt1 | contig 14341 bp, 13 predicted proteins | sample MB2enrmetagenome_FD_207643 | JGI IMG/M metagenome (GOLD analysis project Ga0326727, IMG submission 207643) | Lab enriched peat soil microbial communities from McLean, Ithaca, NY, United States - MB29MY | ecosystem: Environmental > Terrestrial > Soil > Wetlands > Peat | place: USA: New York...
GTATAGAACTTGCTCTGGAAGTAGATAAACGACATCCAGATCAGGTTGGAGGCGCCGTCGCCGAACGCATAGCCGACCTTGTCGAGAATCGAAAGCTTTTCGTTCTTCGCAGTCATGGTTTGCCTGTGAATATGGGTCGAAGGAAATTCTACATCAGCGAGGAATGGACATGCGCTTTGCGGGTGGGGTAGCGTCGTGAGCCAGAAATTCGCTCCACAATGAGTTGTCATCCTGAGCGAGTTCGCCGCGGCGGACGAGTCGAAAGCCTGCCCTGAGCGACGACCGTCCTTCGTGAAGGACGATCGGAGTCGAACGGGGATCTGCGGTTGTTTTTCCATGGACTTCAGATCCACCGCACTAGGGAAACCGGGAAAAAATCCGCCCTCTCTTCACCCACCAAAATTGCCATCCGGCTTTTGCCGATTAATTCGCGGATTCTGCTAGCGTGGTCTTAAGGCTTGCCGAAGAGGGATTTCGGCAGGCCTTTTCTCATCGAGGGGGCTTTCCATGCAACTGAGCGCCGCAGGACTGGATCGGATCAAGGGTTTCGAGGGCTTTCGCGGCCAACCCTACACCGATGTGGCAGGATTCCTGACCATCGGCTACGGCCATCGCATCGTGCCGCCCGAGTCGTTTCCCAACGGCATCGGCCAACCCGAGGCCGTGGCGATGCTGGCCAGGGACGTCGCCGCGGCCGAGCGCGCCGTCGCCCGCCTGGTCAAGGTGGACCTGACCCAGGGCCAGTTCGACGCCCTCGTCGACTTCTGCTTCAATCTAGGCGCGGGACGGCTGGCCAGTTCCACTCTGCTCCGTTGCCTCAATGCCGGCCGCTACGATGCCGCCGCCGAGCAGTTGCTCCTCTGGGATCTCGCCGGAGGAGAGGTCAATCTGGGATTGAAGGCCCGCCGCGAAACCGAGCTCCGCCTCTGGAAGTCGGGAGCGCAAGCGTGCCAGACCGCCGCCTGAATGTCGGGTTCCTCAGTCTTTGCTTTCTCGTTCCCTTGTCCCCTTGGTCCCTTGCTCCGTGCTTTCCGCCACTTCCAGCCGCTCACCGGCCTTTAAATACCCTTTGCGCCGGAACCAATCTTCCATCGCCGTTTGCAGCCGATCGAGGGGAACGCGAGCCCCAATTTCCAACAATCCATCGCCAGCAGGAAACGTATCGTCGAAGATCGCGTCGTTGGTAAAGTTGCGCATGGCAAAGTTGTCAATCTGGCGGATGGGGCAGGCGTGGCGCGCGCCGGCCGCATCGATCCGTTCCACAGAGATGCGCCGCGCAAACATGCTTCCACTCTAAACGAGCGCGGCACATCGATACGGTAAACTCAAAAGATTACGGAGCTGGTTAGCACGCGCGCGGCTCCGCACTGGGAGCTTAGCCGTGATCCTTCTTTTGCAGTGGTTCTTGTATGCACTCGCGCTCCTGATTGTCTCCTGGATTGTGCCGGGCTTTCAGGTGGCTGGACTGTGGCCTGCGCTCATCGCCTCGCTGGTCATCGGTCTGCTCAACGCCACAGTAGGCCTCTTCCTCAAGATCGTCACCTTCCCGCTCACCATTCTCACCCTCGGACTCTTCCTGCTGGTCATCAACGGCCTGATGATCCTGCTCGCCTCGCACATTGTGCGCGGCTTCACTGTGCGCGGATTCTTTCCGGCCTTCTGGGGCGCGGTGGTGCTGGCGCTTCTGGGTGTGGTGATTCGGAGCCTGACGAAGAACTCGTAGCGGTCTACTGCGCAACCGGCTTCGGCGCAACCTGACTCGCCGCGGGTTGTGCAATGCGGTTCTTCTTCGGCGCGGCAGGCTTCCTGGCGGACCGGCCTTCTTGTTCCCTTGTTCCCTTGGTCCCTGCCGGGGCCCCCGGCGAGCGGTCTGTGCTCGCTGGGGTGGCTTGCTCCCCGATCTTCGGTCCCGGCAGAGTCTCCGGAGTGCGCATCGCTCCTGCGCCCGCGAACCCGCCCGAAGCGGGCACGCGCGCCGGCATCACGACGACCTTGCCGCTCTGCCCTTGCTCGACGCGGGAGTAGACGCCCCAACCGCCGCCGACAACCACAAACACAATCGTTGCCGCCGCGGCCGTGCGCATCCAGTTGCTCTCCAGCACAGTCTTTGCTCGGAACGTCGCCGGCCACGCGAGAACATGTCCTCTGCACGGCGCTGCGCCGAGCGCCTCGTGCACGCGCTCTTCAAGTCCCTGAGGCGCAGGCAGACCAGCGATCAGCCGCAGCGTCTCTTCCCCAAAATCGGAATTCGGCGCGGAACTCATCGGCTTGTGAGGGTTCGAATTCATCGCAAACTCCTCTCGTGCTCGTTCCTTTCGTAATCGAGCAGCTCGGCCATCAGGTTACGCGCCCGAAAGAGCCGCGACCTCACGCTCGACTCCGTGATGCCGAGAACCGAGGCGATCTCCACGCTCGTCAGCTCCTCGAAGGCCGAAAGCAGCAGAACCTCGCGCTCTTTCACGGGCAGCCGCTCCACGCAGGCCAGCACGCGGGCGTGATGCTCGGCCGCGGCGGCCAACTCCTCTTGAGAGAGCCCCTTCGCAGGCAGCACGCGCGCCAGTTCCGCCACGTCGTCGGTCTCCGGACGCGTCTTCGCCCGCCGCTTGCGGTCGAGCACGATGTTCCAAACGATGCGAATGAGCCAGACGCGGTGGTCGCGCACCTCGGCGAGCGAATGCCGGTGCCGCAGCACGCGCAGGAAAGCCTCCTGCACGGCATCTTCGGCGTCACTGGGGTTGCGCAGGACAGAGTAGGCCACGCGATAGAGGGCTGCGGCGTACTGGTCGACCAGCGCCGCGATGGCAGCGTCTTCCGCGCGCCGGCGCGCATCCTCATTCACCGCGCTCGTGGGAATCTCCATCCATCCTGCGTAAATGGCCTGGCTGGTGCTCATCACGTACCAGACGCAGGCCGCCAGGAAAGTGCTCAGGCCCGCTCTCGCCCGCGCCGCATGGCCGTGTGCGAGTGCGCCGGGCGGACGGCCTTCGCCAAGGTCTTACTTTGAGCCCAGCTTCTGCGCCGCAATCTCGCCTGCCGCGCCGTCCTTATCCGCGTCCCGGACCTTGGCCCAAAGCGCGCGCGCCTGATCCTGCTTGCCTTCCGAGGCGTACAGATCGGCCAGGTCAAGCTGCGCCACGGGAGCTGAAACCGTGGCCGATGGCTTGGAGACGATCTGGTTGTAGAGATCGATGGCTTCATTGTCGCGGGAGGTTTGGTGGTAAAGGCCGGCCAGCGCCAGCTTGGCCAGGTTCGAAAGATTGCGGTCCCAGGAGTGCGATGCGGCCGTCAGCTCGGTCTCGGCCGACCCGTTCTGGCCCAGTTCCACATAGGTCACGCCGGCAAAGTAGTGGGCCCTCGAGCCCTCGGGCAGCCAGCCAAAATCGTGGGCCACGGCCACAAACTCCCGATTCGCCTCTTTGGCGCGGTCGGCCGCGGTCGCGTAGACGCCCGGCTCCGGCGGTGCTCCCGGCTGCGCCAGCGGCGAGGCGTAAACATCCAGGGCCGCGCCCAGGGCAGCGTTGGCTGCCGACGAGCGCCAGGCCCCATAAATCCAGCCGCCAACGATCAGAACAAGAATCGCTCCTGCGGTGATCGCCCAGCGCACTACGCTGGTTTGATGCTCGCTAATCCAACTGGCGCTTGAAACGGCGGCTTGGGCAAATTTGTCGTTCTTAAGGGCGCGACGGGTTCGTGTATCCACAGGTTTCTTATGTCCTTCGTTGATTGACTTGCAGGCGGGTCCGAACAGGTGAGGGCAGCGCTACTGCAACCCAATTAGTTTATCAGCGCGGTTTCGGCAGGAGCAAACCATGCGACCTCGCTTGCCGCCGTTCTCCGAGACCGGTAGGCTTAAGGACATGTACGAGGACTTCCACGTCGCCGACCGCTGGAGCGGCGAAGACCTTCACTGCTGCTGGAAAGGGACCATCGTGGCCATTGCCACCCGCCACGCCGATGCGGTCGATGTGCGCTTCGACGTCAACGGCCGCCCCATGTGGATCGCCCTGCCCTGCACCGCATGGATAGAGCAGAAGAAGCGCACGGGCAAAGTGATTACCGACCAGCTCGCGGCGCAGATCGGCGGGCGCTATCTCAAGCAGCTCATCGAGGAAGGTTACGATTCGCGCCGCGAGATCTACACCATGACCGTGCCCGAGGTGCTCGAGCACCTCGACGCGGTGGTGACCCAAGCCAAAGAGCAAGGCGCAATACCCGTGCTACCCGTAGGACCGTAACCGGCGTCCAAACAGCGCAGCATACGTGCGCTTGACACACGCACCAGGACTGAAATCACGCTCGCATGATTCGCCGTCTCATCTACCTCATTCTCGCCGCCTTGCTCGCCTGCGGTCTTGGCTCTGGCGTCGCGCAATCCTCCGGCCCTGCACCCGGCGCGCCCCTGCCCAATGCCGTCGAGCTGTTGCAGCGCGCCCTCGCCAACGAGCGCAAACTCGCCGAGGAGCGGGAGCGTTACGAATGCCGCATCACCGACTTGACCGTCGAAACCGATAGCCATGGCAACACAAAAAAAACCACCACGCTGGTCAGGGAACAGTTCTTTGTCAACGGCATCGCCATCGAGCGCACCCTCCAGAAGAACGGCCAGGATCTTTCGGCGGATGAAACCAAAAAGGAAGACGACCGCGTGATGAAAGAAACCCTCAAATACAACGATCAAGCCACGGCAAAGAAGCAGGGAGACAAACAGATCCAGGAGGTTGAAGACTTTATACAGGCCGTGATGCTGGCCAACGGGCATCGCGAGCAAATCAACGGCCGCGGCATCCTTATTTACGATATTGTGCCCAATCCGCGGTTCGCGGCCAAGAACGTCAACCAGCGCTTGGCTCAGGTGCTACAAGGCAAGATCTCCATCGACGAGCAAACCGGAGAACCCATCGACATCAATCTGAAGACGGTTGCGGATCTGAAGATTGGCGGAGGCTTCGTCGCGAATGTGCACAAGGGACTCTGGCTGCACGTCCACAACCATCCTGAATCCGATGGCGTATGGCTCACCGACCTCTCCGAGGGTTCGGGCGATGCGCGCGCGGCGCTCTTTCTCCATCCCTACTTCCGCTTCAAAGAGATCATCGACAACTGCCGCCTCTACTCAGCAACAGCCGTGCAGGTAGGCCCCGTGCGGCCCGTCAAGAAGCCGTAGGGCCGCACGAACAACCGCGAAAGCGGTCGTCATCCCGAGCGCAGCCGAGGGATCTGCGGTTGCCCTTGGCGATGTCCGCATGATGGAAGATCGTAGTTTCCGCATTGCCGGTGATTCGCCCGGAACGGTTCTGTGACGACAAGCCGACATATCGGGACTAAACGCATCCCCGATGGCCTTAACCTAGCAATGGCGGAAAAAGCGGCAAAATGGGCCGCCTCAAGCCCTTACGGGCCTCTACGGAATATACTCGCCGGGACAAGAGCTTTTGACGCAAATTCTGACAACTCCTTTCGACGAGTAGAATCGTCCCAGGCGCTCGCATAATCGCCGCCCCAAAAGGCCATGAAAAACGTTGCAAAGATCTTCATCGTAGAGGACCAGCCCGACCTACTCCATGGACTGATAATCCTCATGCTGGAGAGCGGCTACGCCGCTAAAGGGGCGTCGAGCGTTTCCGAAGCGGTCGAAGCCATTTCTTCGTTTATGCCCGACATAGTCATCACAGATATGTATATGCCCCTGCTGCCAGATCCTGTGATAGACCCGCGTGCCGGCTTGGCTTTGATTCGGCAAGTTAAGGCAACGCATCCTCGGATCAAATTCATTGTGATGACCAGCTACGCACAATTGGACATTGCGGTGGATGCGATGAAGCTCGGAGCGGCCGATTACGTCGTGAAAACAAGTCCCAACTGGAGTGCCGACGTCTTAAGATCCATTGGCGCCTGTCTTGGCCCGACGCGCCCTTTGGGGGTTTTCCTGTGCCACGGTTCCGACGATAAACCTGTGGCGCGTAACCTGTACTCTAAGCTCGTCGACTGGGGCTGCGATCCGTGGCTGGACGAGGAAAAACTATTACCCGGTCAAGACTGGGATCTTGAAATCAAGAGGGCCGTGCGCGCCGCCGATGTCGCCCTTGTTTGTTTGTCGCGGAGCTCCGTAAACAAGGAAGGCTATGTACAAAAGGAGATCAAGATGGCGCTCGACGCAGCGGAAGGCAAGCCGGAGGGAGCAATATTTCTGATTCCGGCTAGGTTGGAGGAATGCCCTGTTCCAGAGCGGCTTAGACGTTGGCAATATGTGGATTTGTTTGAGGGCCGTGGTGATGCCAAGCTACAGTACGCCCTGCGTGCGCGCGCCAACGCTCTCGGTCGAGCCGCGATCCTTTCGCAATAGTTTTGCGAGAAAGTGCCGCAGCGCAGACATCTGCGATTACTGAATAAGTTTCGGCAGCAGCACTTCTCAGGGTTGAATCTGGGGTCTCCGGTACGCCAGAAGTCGACCTCTGGATGTGATGCGGGATCTCGGATGAGTAACAATAAACGCCGCAGGGTCCAGGAACCGGGTTGTCCCTGGATCGCCCTCAACGCGGAAATCGCCATGCAGTCAACACCCGAGAGGGCGCGGCTTCCCCGCACCTACGCTTCGGTCTGCGCCGCCTCCGCCGCATCCCCGCGCTTCAGCAGCCGGCTCAGAATCACATACAGCACCGGAATAAAGATCAGATTCAGCACCGTCGACAGCAGCATTCCGCCCACAATCGTCGTGCCCACCGAGCGGCGGCCCAGCGCTCCCGCCCCGGTAGCGAAGACCAGCGGCAGCACGCCGAGAATGAACGCGAACGAGGTCATCAGAATCGGCCGCAAGCGCAGTTCGCCGGCTTCGATCGCAGCGTCGGCAATGGAGCGGCCCTTTCTGCGCAACTGCTCGGCGAATTCCACGATCAGAATCGAGTTCTTCGCCGAAAGCCCGATCAGCATCACCAGTCCGATCTGGCAATAGACGTCGTTGGCATATCCGCGCAGCGAAACCAGGCCCAGCGCGCCCAGCACCGCCATGGGCACCGCCAGCAGAATGATGAACGGCAGCGCGAAGCTCTCGTACTGCGCCGAGAGCGTGAGATAGACCACCAGAATGCCGAGGCCGAAGATCACGATCGCCTTGCCGCTTGATTCCAGCTCGTCGAGCGTCAGGCCGGTCCATTCGTACTTCATGCCCTGCATCATGTTCGCTGTGGCCAGCTTCCCCATGCCGTCCAGCGCCTGGCCGGAGCTGTAGCCGGGCGCTGCCGAGCCGTCGATCTCGACAGCGCGGAAGAGGTTGTAGTGTTCGATCACCGGCGCACCCGCGCTCTCATTTACCGCAACCAGATTGTCCAGCGGCACCATCTGGCCCGCATCGGAGCGCACATAATAACTGTGCAGATCGCCGGCATTCATGCGGAACGGCTGGTCGGCCTGCACGAACACGCGATACGTGCGGTTGTTGTAGTCGAAGTCGTTGATGTACTCCGAACCCATGAAGACATTGAGCGTGGTTGAAATCTGCGAGAGCGAAACCCCCATCGCCTTCGCCTTCTCGCGGTCGATCGTCACCAGTTCCTGCGGGTCGTTGGCCGAAAAGGTCGTGAACAGGCCGGTCAGTTCCTTGTGCGTGGGGCCTGCATTCGCAATCTGGTGCGCCACGCGGTCCAGATCGCTCAAGGTGTTGCCGCCCTGGTCCTGCAGCATGAATTGAAATCCGCCAAAGCTGCCCACGCCCTGCACGGCCGGCGGCTCAAAGGCCTCCACCAGGCCCCCGTCGGGGGCGAGCATCAGCATCTGCAGCTTCGGCGCCACGTCCTTGAGGATTTGGGCCGTCGTTTGTCTCTTGCGGTGATCTCCCGGCATCGCGCTCGTGTTCACGAACATCATGCCCGCATTCGACGAGCTTCCGGCCAGGCTGAATCCGACCACGGAGAACAAGCCGCCCACGTCGGGATTTTGCGCGATGATGCCCTCCGCCTGTTCAGCCAGTGCGGTCGTGTAGGTCAGCGAGGAGCCCGGCGGCGCCTGCACAATCACCATGAAATAGCCCTGGTCTTCCTGGGGAATGAAGCCGGTCGGCACCGCGCGATAAACCCACGCCGTCGCGCCCAGTCCGGCCAGGAACACCACTAGCAGCATGTAGCGTAGTTGCAACGCCACGTGAATGATCCGCGCGTAGGTGCTCCCCAGCCAGTCGATAAAGCGGTCTGCGCCGTGAATAAAGGCGGCAAAGGCGCGCGAGACAAAATCGATGTGGAGAAAGTCCAACTGGTGCGGCCGCGCCTCTTCGCCGCGCAGAAAGAGCGCGGAAAGCGCCGGCGAAAGCGTGAGCGCGTTGAACGCCGAAATAGCGATGGAAAACGCGATGGTCAGCGAGAACTGCCGGTAGAGAATGCCGGTGGTGCCGGGAAAGAACGAAACCGGAACAAACACCGCAATCAGCACCAGCGAGGTGGCGATGACCGCGCTCGTCACCTCGCCCATGGCGCGCGAAGTGGCCTCGCGGGGCTTGGAGTGCTCCATGTGCATGTGGCGCTGCACGTTTTCAATCACCACAATCGCGTCGTCCACCACCAGTCCCGTGGCCAGAGTGATGCCAAACAGCGTGAGAGAGTTGATGGAAAAGCCGAAGATCCGGATAAACGCGAAGGTTCCGATCAGCGAGACCGGAATGGTGACCGAGGGAATAATGGTGGCGCGCCAGTCAAGCAGAAAGAAGAAGATCACCGTGATGACGATGTAGATGGCTTCGATCAGCGTGATCAGCACCTCGCGAATCGACTCGCCCACTGCGGTCGTCGAGTCGAAGGCAATAGCGTACTCCAGGCCGGGCGGAAAGTTTTTCGAGAGCTGTTCCAGCACAGCCTTGGCTTTTTGGTCCACCTCGAGAGCGTTGGCATTCGAGAGCTGCTCCACGCCAATGCCCATCGCCTGATGGCCCCCGTACTCGAGCAGCGTGCTGTAATCCTCCGCGCCCACCTCCGCGTGGCCCACGTCCTTGAGCTGAACCAGCCCGTTCGCAGAGTTCTTGACGATGATGTTGTTGAACTCCTCGGGACTGGACAGGCGTCCCACCACGCGCACGGGAATCTGATACGCCTGCTTCGCGTCGGATGGCGGCTGCCCAAGCTGGCCGGCGGGAACTTCGACGTTCTGCTCCACCAGCGCGTTCACCACGTCGGTCGCGGTCAGGCTGCGGGCGGCCAGACGCTCCGGGTCGAGCCACACGCGCATCGCGTACTTGCGCTCGCCGAAGATCAGCACATCGCCCACGCCCGGCACGCGCTTGAGCGCGTCCTTGACATAAAGATCCAGGTAGTTGGAGATGTACTCGCTCGAATAGCGGCCGTCGCGCGTAAAGAATCCTGCGCCGAAGACGAAGTTAAAGTTCGACTTCGTGATGTCGATGCCGGTGGAAACCACCTCGCCCGGCAACCGGCCTTCCACGCTGGCCACGCGGTTCTGCACGTCCACGGCCGCAATATCCAGGTTGTAGCCGGTCTGAAAGGTGATGTCGATCTCACTGGTGCCGCTGTTGGTGCTGGAGGAACTGATGTAGCGCATGCCCTCCACGCCGTTGATCGCTTCTTCCAGCGGAATGGTGACGGCCTTTTCAACGGTCTCCGCATCGGCGCCCACGTAAGTGGCCGTCACGGAGACCACCGGCGGCGACAGCGTCGGGTACATGGACACGGGAAGATTGGGAATGCAGATGGCCCCGGCAAGAATGATCATCAGGGCGCAGACCGTGGCAAATACCGGGCGGTGAATGAAGAAATCTACAAACAATTTAAGCTCTCTTTCCTGCCTGGTTGATCGCTGTTAGCTGTCAGCCTTCAGCCATCCGCTTTCACCCTTCATTTTTGCTGAATTGAGGTCCTTCATTCCAGCACGCCCGAGCTGAAAGCTGACAGCTGATAGCTGAAAGCTGCCTTTCTCACCCGCCGATCGGAATCACCGGCATGCCATCCACCAGAAACTGCGTGCCCGTGACGATTACGCGATCGCCGGCGCTCAGCCCCGAAACAATCGAATAGTTATTGCCCGCGGTATCGCCCAGCACCACCGGCGTGCGGTGCGCCACGGCCATGCCGTTCTGCTTCTGCATCACGAAAACAAAGCTCTGCTCGCCCTGCCGGATCACCGCCAGCACCGGAACCACCGCCATCGGCTTCGTGCTCCAGATGACTCTGGCCTTCACGATCTGGGCGTTGCGCAGAATCTCCGGCCCCGATTTCACGGGGGCTTTCACCAGAATCCCCTGCAGCGTGCTGTCCACTTCCGGGGAGATGAAATCGACCACCGTATTCTCCAGCACCTTGCCGCTCGAGTCCGTCAGGTCGATGCCGAGTCCCATGCGCACCTCGGCGGCGCGCTCGGTGGGAATGTACACGTACGCTTCGAGATCCTTGTTCTCGTCCACAGTGGTCAGCACCGTCGATGTCGAGACGTAGTCGCCTACGTGCACCGGAATGTCGCCCACCACGCCGTCGAAGGGCGCGCGAACCGTGTAGTAACCGAGCAGTTGCTCCTGTGTCTTGCGCGACTCCACAGCCGCTTCGTAATCGGCCTTGGCATTCTCAAAGGCCTGCTGGGCCTGTTCGTAGGTGTCGCGGCTGCTCACTCCGGCTTCAAACAGCTTCTTCTGGCGCTCCTGCTCGATGGTGTCGTAATCGTAGAGGGCCTTCTTCTGCCGTTCGGTGGCGCGCAACGAGGCAACCTCGGCCTGTTGCTGCCGCGGATCGATCTCGATCAGCGGCTTGCCGGCCTCGACATGGTCGCCCGACCGCACGTGAATCTCCGTCAGCGATCCGCTCACCTGGGGTTGCAGCGTGGCCGAACGCCGCGATTTGATCGTGGCCACATATTCGCTCGTCTGCGCCACCGGCTCCATGGCCACCTTCACCGTCTGCACGGGAAGACCCTGCATTGCCGGTCCGGCCGCTGCCGCCGGTTTTTTCTGGCAGCCCGTTGCCAGGAGCGTCATCGCCATGCAGCTCATTGAAAAAGCGCGTAACCAATTGCTGTGCGTCACTGGTTTCTTCCCCTGGCCACTTTGTTCTCCGTCCACGGGCCTCGCGTGTGCTGGTTCAAATTCTGCCTGCGGCCGCGCATCTTCGCAGCGTTGACGCAGGAATCTCATCCAAAACCAGAACGGCCCGAAGGGCATGGGTGGGCTTCGCCATGGCCTTGAACAATGATTCTCACCTGAAAAAATCGAAACCTACCGGGCCGAATACTACCGGGTCGAATTACTACCGGGTATTGACCCGCCTTCTTCGCACCGGCCGCTTTCAGCGCAATCCCCGCTCCGGCAGGCAGACCCGGCGTCCTTCCGCTCAAATGGCAACGGTCATCGCCTTGTTCATCTTGTTCATCCGATACGCGAAACCGGGTCATCGATGCAAAAAAAACCATGCGGCACACCCTGCCCGAAAGCTCTGCGCAGAGTCCGCAGCCTTTATCGAGGATAGCGCACACCCTGGGTACGCCGTCTTGCCGCTTCTGGTTCCAGAAAGGCTGCTCTGCGGCCGCGTGGCTGCGCTCAAGGTTCTTTGACACCCATTCCCCGAGTTGATAGCCTCTGAAAGGGCGCATCCAGCCGCACTCCCAGCCGCTCTCTGCTCTCCCAATCGTCCCCGTCGTCTAGCCCGGCCTAGGACACCGCCCTTTCACGGCGATAACACGGGTTCAAATCCCGTCGGGGACGCCAATTAAATCAATAACTTAGAGAAAAGTAAGCCGGTTCAAGTGAAAGTAAAGTGAAACTGGAGCACTCCGGGCTGTACTGTGCGGTTTCACTTTGGACTTGCACTTGCCGGGGCGGATTCGCTGGACATACCGCCGCGCCTGTGATTCACTCCCGGCAATGGGAGGCAACGCCATGACGCAACCGAAGATGATTCGCTGCGAAGGAAGCGGACAGGTAGTGTACGGGCCGGATGAGCCTACAGGCACTGTCCAGTGCTTCAAGTGCGGCAACAGTGCCTTGATAATGAAGACAACCGTTGTTGACGGTAAAGAGAACTATTCCGTGCCAGAGCACAAGCGCCGTGCCATTCCTTTGCACCCCAAGGGAGTGAAGAGAGCGCCACGCTACCAGAGAACATCCCGGCGTGATTCAGGCCGGGGACGGTAGCCAACATTTGTATTGCAAGCGAGTGATGCAGAGGGTATGCAAATGAGTGTAGAACCCCAAGAGACTGACTTTCTGGTGAAATTTGAAATCGACAATTTCCCTGCTGAATATCGCCGCTACTACTCAATGAAGCGCAACAACCTCTTTGCGCGCATCCAAGAGTTCAATGTCCTGTGGAAACTCTACATTCAACTTGACGAAATATGGATGCGCGAATTCAGCGATTTGCAGAGTTTGCGAGAACCGTATTCAATGCTCCCAATTCTGTGTTGCATGAACGCACATGCCAAGATGAGGGTCAGTCTAGAACTCGCATTTTCAGACTGCTTGGCAGAGGCACGTTCGATATTGCGGGGTGCTATTGAATTCTTCGCTCATGCTCATGCGATGTACGCTGACACCAGTCTCCAGAAAACTTGGCTTGACAAGGTGAATGGAAAACAAGAGCTAGAGGCGTTTAAGGATGCTTTTGAGCGAAACAAAAGGCAGGGACTATTCAAGGGTTTGGATGAGTTGCACAAAACATGGGGCCAACTATCTGAAACCGGCTCCCATGCAAATGCAATTGCAATGTCTGAGCGTTTCGCACAGATAGAGTCAGATGACCACGTTGAATTTCGTCTCAACTACACAGGAACGGGAACACAAATGTGGGTAACTTCCGTTTTTACTTTGCTGCTGACTTGTTTCACGATGGAGGATACATTTTTCAAAGACTATAATGACCGTCTCAAATTCGATATTGAACTGATTTGCAAGCGAACAGCATTTCAGAATGCAAAAGAACAGTTGAGGGCCAGTATCGCCAACACGTTTCAATTGTCGCCACCGGGAGGAATACACCGGCCTAGACCAACAATCTATACTCCATGAGTCTCTGTGCGACGCCGTACCGGCAATCGGCAGACCTGCGCGTCGATGCAGTCAATCAGGTGCGAATGGAAGGGAAATAGCATCAGGGTGAAGTAAATACACTTCGGTTCCATTGACAATTGCGGCTCTCTTCCTATAATCATCCTGCCAAAACTTCCATAGCTCGGAGGGTGAGATGCGTTGGGGAATGCGTGCGCTGTTGTGCCTTGGAATTCCTGCGTTGTTGTTCTCGATATTGTCGACTACGGGTTGCGGCGGTTCTTCGTCGGTAGGCCCTGTCACGGCGACGGCAACTGCAACTAGCGTAGATGGAACAGATACAACGACTCTCACCGCCGCGGTGACCAACGACCGGAACTCGGCGGGGGTCACCTGGAGCACGAGCGCGGGAAGCCTGTCGAACACGACCACGACTTCGGCCACATTCACGGCCCCGGAAGCGACCAGTTCCTTGCAGACGATTACGATTACCGCAACCTCGGTTGCCGATACCACCAAGACCGGCACGGCGACGATCACCGTCCCGCCCGCTCCGGCGATTACCAGCCTTACTGCAGCCCAGCAGTCAGTGGCGGTGGGCACAACGTATTCGGTGACGCTGGCTGGCACAGGCGGCATTCCCCCCTACACCAACTGGGCTGTGAAGAGCGGCACGCTCCCTTCCTGCATGAGCCTTAGCGCGGCGGGTGTGCTCTCCACGCCTTCCGCTCCAACGGCCGCCTGCGTGGGCGTCTACAGCAACATCGTCTTTTCCATGAATGATTCGGGCACGCCAACCCCCCTTACGGCCACCTCGTCGGCACAGACCATTACCGTCACCGGGCCGACCATCACGTTTAGCTCGACTTTGCCGGCTGGAGCCGTCGGCGCCGCCTACACGGGAAGCGTGGCTGCCAGTGGCGCACTGGGCACAATAACCTACAGCCTGGCCAGCGGCGCATTGCCCGCTTCGGGCCATCTGACGCTGAACACCAGCACGGGCGCGATCACGGGAACTCCCTATGCGGCCGACGCGGGTACGTACACCTTCACGGTCAAGGTGACCGATCAATACGGGGACACGGCGACATCGGGCACGCTGAGCATCACGATCGCCGCTCCCACCATCACCTTCCCCGCCTCGTTGGCGGGCGCAACCGTGGGCACGGCGTATAGCGCCAGCGTGGCGGCTACGGGCGCTCTGGGCACAACAACATACGTCCTGGCCAGCGGCTCGTTACCCGCGTCGAACGACCTGGCTCTGAACGCCAGCACCGGCGCGATCACCGGAACACCCCATGCTGCTGACGTGGGTACCTATCCGATCACTGTCAAGGTGACGGATCAATACGGGGACACGGCGACATCGGGCACGCT
>Ga0326727_10018276_pt1 | contig 14341 bp, 16 predicted proteins | sample MB2enrmetagenome_FD_207643 | JGI IMG/M metagenome (GOLD analysis project Ga0326727, IMG submission 207643) | Lab enriched peat soil microbial communities from McLean, Ithaca, NY, United States - MB29MY | ecosystem: Environmental > Terrestrial > Soil > Wetlands > Peat | place: USA: New York...
GCAGCACTACCGTACCTACGCGAACAAGGTAGCGGGCATATCCTTCAAGTCTCAAGCATTGGCGGCATCGCTGCCTTTGCGTCCGGGGTAGGCCTATACCACGCTTCGAAATGGGCACTGGAAGGCTTTAGCGACGCGCTCAGCCAAGAAGTCAGCCAGTTCGGCATCAAAGTTACAATTATCGAACCGGGAGGCTTCAACACTGACTGGGCCGGCAGCTCCTCGGTCCACTCTAAAGAAAATCCATTGTACACTAGCATCCACGGGTTTCGACCAACCCCAGCCAACAAGCGCGGCGACCCCAAAGCTAGCGCGAAGGCTATTTTGCAAGTTGTTGACGCTGAAAATCCGCCACTGCGCCTGTTGCTCGGCAACTTCGCATGCGACTGCGTGAAAGAACTCTATCCGAAACGATTAGCAACGTGGGCAGAATGGGAAACCGTATCCCGCGCAGCCGACGGCAACTAATCACGCATCGGCAGAAGGAGACCACGGAAAACAAAAAAAGAGGAGGCTGGAAGGGATCATAAGTCCAGCTTCCAGAAACCTTCATCGTTCACTACAACATCCACTTGCATGCCGATCTTTGGGAATTGCTGGTATCGTTTCTTGAACATGGCAAGGTTACTTTTTTCTGAGATCTCCTTGGAGGTAGGTTTGTTCATTGTGCCGATCCGTCCTTCCCAATCATCAATTTCTCCTTCAATAACGATTAGCGCTTTCTGAGGATCCTTCAGACAGTTCATAAGCAATCGATATGGTCGTCGGTCTTTTCATTTTTCTTTGGGGGGGGGGTGAGTCTACTGGTGCGCACACCCCCAGTTGAAGAAGTAGTGCTTAGGAGAAGAGCGGAGTTAATCCATACTCTTTTGCTTGACAAGATCATTTACGAGAAGTTTCAATAAAATGTGGAGAGGATAGACGGTTCGTGGGTTTTGTGGGCTAGAGTGTTGTTCTACCCGTGGCGGTGGTGCCAGCGGTTGTAGCTGTTGCCATAGTAGCCATTGCCATAGCCGTACCCATAGTAATTGTTGTTGTAGTAGTTGTTGCTGTAGCTTGGAGAATAGCAACTGTTGCCACTGTAGTAGTATCCGTTCTGGTAGTATCCATTCTGGCAGTTGCTGTAAGGATTGTACGGACTGTTGTAGGGGTTGTTGTTGCTTGGATAATAGCAACTGGTGCCTGTGTCGTAATCATTCTGACAGTAAGGATTGCTGTAGCTCGAGTAGCAACTTCCACCGATGTACGAATAGCCTGGTGGGCAAGGAGTGTATTGCGCAAAGACTGGACTGCTGCTTGCTGCGGCTATCGCTACGGCAAGAAAGACAGCCAATCCGAGTATTGTTGCATCACGTGTCTTCAAACCTTCACATATCCCTCCTTCGGCACTACACACTGTAGTTGCCGTACTAGAAACTACGCCATGTAGTTACCTATAATTGCATCGGACGAGATTTTCATTTTCGATGTTTCAAACTACGCGTAGCTCGAGTCCGTAACCCTATGGGGCGGCTTCGGTAACGGCTGTTGCCGCGTTGATAGTTCCCTCATATCTCATCCATGCGTATCAAGCACGGTTACTGCTTCGTCGGAAATCGTAATTTGAACTGTTGTTCGGTTTCTTTTTTGGAGGGGTCTGGTGGTGCGCGCGCACACACACTAAGGCATAACCCTAGCACTCAACGGAACAATCTGCGTCACTTCATTTCCTACTCTATTATGTGATAAGTCAGGTTTCTTGTAAAATTGACTTTCTAGGTCATTCCGAGAGAGATGATTGCGTGTGGCATTCATCAGTACATGGGGTTCTCTCTGTGGAATAGTTAACAGAAACCTGAAACAAAACCGCCAATATTATTCGGTTATCGACTACGTTACGTTAAGACTCGATAATTCATCCCCTGACTAGCGTTTTACGAGTTCCATGCGTAGGTTACAGCGTCTGCTCGTGCTCACGTTACTGTTAGCTGGGGTTTTTCCACTCGCCGTCACGCAGGGGGGTGATCAAGCGGCAGCTCTAGCGGTTGAGGCATCATTCAGCACATCAACTACGACCTCAACGAATGTAAGAACAATTACGCGAGGAACAACCTCTTACCTTACCCAAACAAGGACCCTGACGCGTACGACTACGGCTGCAACCACAACCAGCTACATTGATCGTACCAAGACGACGACAGCATTCTCAACCAACGATATTTCTCGCACCGGGACGACCACCGCGACAACCACTGCAACAACCACAACAAGCTACGTCCACCTCACCGGAACGACAACAACGACCTCCCAAGCAACTGCAACCAACTACGTCACCAACACGCAGACAATAACAGCATCAACCACCGCGGCAACCACAACAACGGCTCAAGCAACCTCAACCGCGCACCTCACCAACACTCAGACAACGACAGCAACAGCTACAACAGCAACCACAACTACAGCCCAAGCAACCTCAACGACCCATCTCACTCAAACCCAGACAACAACAGCTTCGACAACGACGGCGACCACAACAACGCAGCCTATCACATCTACCCAGACAGCAACAACCACTACGACACAGCCTATCACGTCTTCAACGACTACAACAACGACTGTGAACTCAACTCAGACGTTAACTTCAACATCAGTAATTGCAACCTCGACAACTACAACAGCATCAACTATACCCACGACTGCAACCGGGTTAATTATTCCACTTTTCATCTATCCTACTACGGTCTCAACTTGGAGCAGTATCGCAGCCCTACCCGCATTATACCCGAACGTCCCTGTAATCGCGATAATCAACCCGGCCAATGGTGTCGGGGCATCTCAAGACCTTAACTATGTGGCCGGCATCAACTCGCTGAAATCTGCGGGCGTCATCACTGTCGGGTACATTTACACGGATTACGGAGCCATACCACTACAATCAGTGAAAACCTCGATCGACTTATGGAAGAGTTTCTATGGAGTTAACGGAATTTTCCTTGACGCAATGGCTTACACTCCAGGCTTCGAATCATACTACCAAAGCATCGAATCATACGCGAAGGGCACGGACGGCATGAGTATTGTAGTAGGGAATCCGGGCACTGACACGATCGCCTCGTACATTGGGAGTGGTGGAGTTGACAATATTGGATTGTACGAGAACTCTGGAACCCCAACTATCGCATACCTGTCCTCAACTTTCCACACAAGTTACCCCAAGACTCAATGGTCATTCATCTGTTACGGCGTACCAACACTGAACGACACATACATTACATTAGCAAGCCGATACGTCAGTTACTTGTACGTAGCCAGCGGTGCCTTCCCCAACCCATGGAGCACCCTTCCATCCTACCTAGATCACATGGCATCAGACCTAGCAGCAGTCAACCCACCAAGCCCAAGTCCTCCAAACCCAGCCAGCCCCACAGACACCTCGCCTAACACGAATCAACCTAATTTCAGCCTCTCCATAACTCTCATGAATAAACCGCGAACGGTACAGGCAGACGCCATGAAATTTTTGAAAGATTATTTCGAAACCGCCACAGTATTTACGACGGTCTCGACTCATTACGTGACGCAGCATCGTTAATCACAGAGTGACCGTAACTCGTGAAAGTCAAAATGTAACTATACCGGCACAAGGGATAAGCTACTAGCCACCAGCAACGGCCGCTATGACGAGGAATGGCTCTTCGCCATTTTGCACGGCGTTCGGTAGCGGTGCATCGGGCGCTTCGTTAGACAGATCCTCTTGGCAGGCGTAGAAGCGCAAGAAAGCGCGGCGTTTTTGGGTGACGTGGTCGCGGATCGTCCCGCGCAGCATGGGATAGTTAGCCTCGAGCGCATCTAGTACCGAGCATTGCGTAGCTTGACCCTTGACTTCGACTTCTACCTCGCCTTCAATGTGTGCCAGATTCCGGAGGTGTGAGGGGAGGATAACTCTGATCATGGGAGTGTTTGTGCCTCGACGGAGACCACTGGGGGGAGGTCTCGCACTATGGGGTTCCAGCTATCTCCGTCATCTACTGAGGCGTACACCTGGCCACCGGTAGTGCCAAAATATATCCCGCATGGATCTAGAGAGTCAACGGCCATTGCATCCCGTAACACGTCTACGTAGCAGTCGCGTTGTGGCAGGCCCTTGGTGAGCGCTTCCCAATCGTTTCCGCCTGTCCGGCTGCGATAGACTCGGAGTTTCCCGTCGAGTGGGTAGTGTTCCGCGTCGCTCTTGATTGGGACAACGTAGACGGTTTCGGGTTCGTGAGCATTGACCGCGATGGGAAATCCGAAGTCAGTGGGCAAGTTGCCGCTCACTTCCTGCCAAGATTCGCCAGCATCATTACTCCGCATGACATCCCAATGTTTCTGCATGAATAGTATGTTCGGTCGCGATGGGTGCATGACGATTTTATGAACGCAGTGGCCCACCTCAGCGTCCGGCTTCGGAATATACTTCGAGTATAAGCCGCGGTTGATGGGTTTCCATTGAGCCCCCATGTCATCGGTTCGAAATGCTCCCGCGGCGGAAATGGCGGTGTAGATCCTTTTCGGATTTGTAGGGTCGAGGAGGATTGTGTGAAGACACATGCCGCCCGCACCCGGCGCCCATTGTGCACCCGAGGGGTGGCCGCGCAGGGAGGCGATCTCATTCCAAGACTTTCCGCCGTCAGTCGTGCGGAAAAGCGCAGCATCCTCAACTCCCGCGAAGACTGTATCCGGATCAGTTAGAGACGGCTCGAGATGCCAGACGCGTTTGAACTCCCAGGGATGCTGCGTGCCATCGTACCACTGGTGAGTCGTGAGCGGTCTGCCGGTTGCGGCGGATGTGTCATAAATGAATTTGTTGCTTTCTCCGAGAGGTATTCCAGCCGGGTTCGTGGTCGTGGTCGATTCGCCCGGTTTTAGTCCGGGCTGGTACCAGGTTTTGCCGCCATCATCAGATCGCTGAATGATCTGGCCGAAGAAACCGCTGCTCTGGGATACATAGATGCGGTTCGGATCTGCGGGCGAGCCGTTCAAGTGGTAGATCTCCCAACCGCCAAATTGGGGGCCTTTGACTTCCCACCGTTCACGTTTGCCTTCCGAGGTCAGGATGAACGCACCTTTTCGTGTACCGACCAGAACTCTTACGCCACTCAACCCATTAACGCCTCTGAGTTTCGACAATTATCCTGAGTCTTTCTGTAAGGCAGGTAATAAAGTCGAAGCCTCAGCCGTAGGAAATTGCCATGCTCCTCGATCTGACTTGGACATCGCTGCCTCCCACAGTCACGGTCATCCCCGGTCCATCATTCGAGAATCTAGTGTGCTAGACTTCGTACGAGCGCCGTGATTTGAACTTGCGTTGGTCGTTGTTGGAAAGTGTGTTGTTTGTGCGCAATCAGTACCACACACAAATCCACCAACTCACTCCGAGTCTTTGGAGAATTGAATACGGACTTAAGCAAGTTGAGGCGAACATTACAAGGCATGCGTTGTCATATCCCGCAGGCGCAAGTTCTCTAATTCGGGAATTAACGGATGCATCATCACGATTCGGTGGAGCGCAAACGGATCGAATCGTGAAACCGAGCTATGGGGCTACCATTGATCGCAAACCGCTCTTGAGCGGATTTGACGTACTTCTAGAGTATAAATTCGCCACGACGAAACACGCGACCAAATTCACGATCGAGGCCAATAAGGTACTTGACGAACACAAAAAGAAAATCAGTGAAGCACATACTCGGTCCGAAGAGAAATCTCCTGAAACGGTGACGGTCGTATTCTTCTGGCCCGTTTTGGGTTAATTGATTCAAGGAGGTTGTGCAGTGTGTGCGCATCAAACGAAAAATTTGCGATATGAAAAGAAAGATATAGACTTGAAGGCAAACAATGAGACCCACGTCAACTCAATTGTTAGGAGCGGTCAATGTCATGGGGAAGAAATCGTTAATGCTTTTTCTTATCGGACTCGTCACTGGAGTAGCAATAGGAATTGCGCTTTCGAAGAAAGAACGCAGAGATTTATTCAAAGGGTATGTGAAGCGACTTGTGAAGAAAACTATTCGACATAGGAATAGACAGTACGATGAAACAGAAACAAGGAGAGCAACAGACTAGTCGGCCTAGTTGGAAGTCCTGCTAGCCGTATGGGCTCCACTTGTCAAATCTAATCTCCGCCTTTATGCGGATATGTATTCTTGGTTAAGGCTGACAGGGTAGCAGTAGTGATCCGCCGTTGTCTTGAACCATTAGCGCCCATGAGTTGATCGGCCAGAAGTAACCGTAGACGACAACGGATTGATTCAGGAAGGGCGCGAGGGAATTCGTAACCTGAAACGGCATCTGGAATACGCTTGGTTGAAACACAATTGGGCTAGCCCACGGAACCTCATCACCGCAGCTCTGTGCATGAACAGGTGTCGTTGCTGTCACGAAGCATAGACAAGCTGCTAGGAACATGAGTATGTATTTGCGGTTCAATCGAGCCACCTTAATTTTACGTTAATTCATACTCTTTAGCATTGTCTCATGATTCGACTTGTTTAATTGCTTCAACTCCTATTCCGAGGCCGCTATTCTGATACTGTTATGCTGGTACACACCAATATGCCCGACTCGGCGAGGAAAGCTCTGAGCTTGATTAGGCATCTGCACGGTTTCTAGGCTCGCCTGCAAGCGGCAGGTACACGTAGTAATCTTCTGAGCTCCTTCCTAGTGCTTCTATGAATAAAATTAGGAGTTTTAGAGGAAAGTCCCACGGTTTGTTTTCCGTGGGTGTTGTTGGTTGTGTCTTCGAGGAAGTGCTCAGGCCGTTTTCAACTGTTGCTAACTCTGCCTGAGTCATTCCTACCGCGCTCAACAGGAAAGGAGTGAGATCGTTTCCTATGAACTCAGTCCACGTACTTCATGCGACTTCATTTAATTCATGGGACCAATAGCCCAGTTCAAATTTAGCGTCGTAAACTGGTCTTGTTAAGTCGCGTTATGTGAAAAGTTGCTGCATTTAGGATTTTGAAAAGGTTAGATTCGTGACGTATAGACCAAATGGCTGAAAGATTGCGGCAGTTACCGACCAGGGGATGGGGGTGGCGATAAATTAACTCTTTACCGACTTCATATGAGCTGGGACTGCCCACTGTGCTGACGGAACCAATTTAGACCTGTGGTATGTGAACTGGCCCGCAGCTGTAGCAGCCGGAACCATGCAGTAAAATGCTGATTTCTATAGCAGCAGTTTTTGAGAGAAGTAGCAGCTAGTAGCTAGCGGCTGCAGCTTATGGCTAAACTTAACTTAACTCTGCCGCTATGCGTGTTCCACTTTTTACACGCTCTCAGAGTTTCCGTTTGTAGTCTCTTTCGAGTGCGGCAGCATACTTGGCCCACATTGAATTGAGACGTTCGTGAAATTCTGTTTTCGTAGGAGCTTGCGTCTTCCACTTCATTTTCAAGGAGACATACAGCTTTGTACTTCTTGGACCGAGTCTTGTTAGATGATATTCGCCTGTTCCATCGCGTTCCTCTCCGATTAGGCTCATATGCCATCTGCCGGGCGGATGAAAGGTGACGATGTTGACGGTCATCCCGGCTGCTGCGTTCTTAGGTTGGTTAATGTAAACTGCTCTGTTCTTGGTTTTGTCGATGATTATTCTGCGTAATTTTGCTCCTGTAATCTTGGGGTCAACTTCGCTGTAATCAGTACACCAATCGTAGACGAAACGAAGTGGAGCATTGAAAGTCCTTGACAATTGATACCTGGCCATCGTTCTCTTCAAATTCTATCCGTGCCCCTAGCGAGATAAAGTTGAATTGAAAAAGATATGCTTCGATGTTCGATTTAGCTTCCAGTTGAGGTTGGTGCGGCCGCCGGGATTCGGACCCGGGTCGTTGGCTTGGAAGGCCATTAGACGCAATTTTGCTATGTCCTAGACCAGACTAGACTACGGCCGCAGTAACAATCTAGCAATCTAGTGATCTTGATCCCTACGTCACGTTAGATAAGTTTGTTTCTTGAATGACAAAAGTATCAGACGACAATTCACGTTACTCATGCGGGCAGAGTCCAGCAATTATGAAATAGCAGCATGCGGATTCCTATAGTGATACTCATTGACTGAGAGACCGTTGCGGTTTAGGCTTCGCCGAGGGAACTTCGAAGTAGAGTTGGAGGGAGATTTCGAATATGTTCGCGGAAAATTCGAAGAATTACTCCAATCACAACCTCAGAACCAACAAGTCGGCGATCGAGCTGCGGAGACGGTTATTCCCGGCGAAGAACTGGCTGGCATATTGGAGACGACGCCTGACGGTAAGCTTCATTTCACAATTCCTTTCGACCGGCTTTCCGCCAAGGAAGCAATTGGCCTAATTCTTTACAGTGCCAATCCATCGGCCATCGACGATGCGGTTCTGATTGAACTACTTGGCACGAGTTGGAAGGCAGTGAAGGATAATGTCATCCGTGCAAGGGTCAGTGAGCTACGAAAGGAAGGCAAGCTAATCGCGGAGCAGGGTAGGTACAGTTTGTCTGGTGCTGGAGTTCAGTGGATTTCACAAGACGTCCTACCCAAACTTAGACCTCCGACTTGAACTCACGTCATGTTCCATACGGACTTCTGTTTCGCTTCTGGATAGCTTCCAACCACTCGAACCGATGCAATCCCCGGTCAGATAGACTATACGAAAATGATCCGCCTGCCTTCTTACGTACCAGCAAACCCTGACGATAATATCGCACTAGCGCCATCCTGACCGCATGAATCTCAACACGAGCACCTGTCGTCAGCAGACGAGCAGCAACATCTTCACCTGACATTGAACCACCTTCAGAGATGGTTCGAAGTATCAGCAACTTCAGTTCATTATAGTTCAATTTCAATTGAGATCCATCACACAGTATTAAAAATCTGTTTACGAGCATCGAACCACAAGCTTTCTGGAGAGAAGAAGGCCAGTAACACCTAGCAGAAGTTTCAAATCTTAACTTTTCGTGTCATTAATGCACTAAGTATGTGCATTTTCTAAAGTAACACCTTGCTGGGATAACCTGCACTTTAATGCTTTTATACTCTGTATGAGTAAACGTGAAGTGAAAGTAAATGTTGGATTCTCCGCAGGAACTATCCGGCGCAGCATACCCGCTAGAAGTTACAATCAGATACGGCAACCTCGAAAAAACCATCACTGGCACCCACGAGATCGTAGCCAAAGAGGTACTTGCTTTCCTCACCTCTGTCATCCCCCAACTACAATTGGCCTCTCGACTCGCTCTATCAACCGACTTGAGCGCACTCACAAAGGCAGTTGAAGGAATCATGGCGCTCACACCCGAAGGCGTTGTTCTAATGGTTTCACCAGACGGCTTGACGGATCGTGAGCTAATCCTCCTCCATCTAGCAAGAGCAGGGCTTTCGCATCTTCTAGGAAAATCTGACAAAGATACCCTTCAGGCTTCTGAGCTACTCGTGCTGACTAAGAGGACATCAGGAACGGTCGCTGGCCGCCTGAGCGAGTTATGCGGGGAAAACCTAGCCGAAAGAAAAGGGAAGGGCGAGTATAGAGCAACAACTCTTGGCATACATGTATTCCAGGAGCAAATCCTGCCTAAACTCAAGACGAAATCGGGGGTTTGAAAGACATGAGCACAGCGCAAACCAAACAAGTCAACATTCGAATCGAAGCGGACGGATTGAACTTCGAATCAACCGGCCCAGTGGAGGAAATTCTTCCACAACTCATTCGCTTCCTTTCACAGGTGATCCCAACCTACGATCTCGCCAAGAAACTACTTTACGTTCCAGATCTAGCGGGACTCGTCGATCGAGTGTCCGAATCAGCGAAAATCTCTAACGACGGTAGGTTCCTGCTCACACGAACCGATCTTCCAGCAGATCGAGCAATAATCATAATCCTCTTCATGGCTCACCTGACCGAAAAAATTGGCAAAAACAAAGAGAACCTGATAGGCATTGACCAGCTCGCCGCGGCGATCGGAAAAGCACCGAAAACGATCCGCAATTCGCTAGTGAGTCTACAGAAAACGGGACTGATAGAGCGCGCGGACAGAGGAAACTACAGAATCACACAGAAGGGCCTAATGCAATTAGAAAATTTCATCGCTCATTCGAACGAAAAATCCTGAAGGCCTAGTGATCGATGTCGCCTCGAACTCATCAATGTGTGTCCGTATCAACAATGTTGCAGCGAGAGCCTGACAGTGCATTCCAACAAACACAGCAGACGCTCAGCAGCTTTCTCCAAGATGACACGTTGGGGATAGAGACACTTCCGGAGAGTTTCGTGGAATTCTGCCAGAGATCTATTAAATCGACGCGCGGAGAATTTCTGTACACTGACCCGCTTCTAACAACAACTTCCTCGCCGCGTGCGGAACTTGAGGAAGAAACGAGCTCGCTTGACGTTGGAGAGATTGACGGACATGACATAGTCCCATTGACGCCAAAGGCTTCGACAAAACCTGTTGCGGCAATTGACACTTCAACGATAAAGCTCGGCGAGTTGGAGGACGGCTCGCTTTGCGCAATAAGAGGCGCAGTTGTGCTGCTTGAAAATCATCGATACCGATACATAAGATATGGACCGCTAGTCTTTTCAGTAAGCAGCTTTCCGACGCGCGACGACTTCGTGCAACTGGGAATTACACCTGCTCTAAACGAACTCAATGTTGAGTGTCTCCTTAAACGAGTCCGAGACACATTCGAGCGTTGGCTTCAATTCAGCATCAACCGAACGCTGAGCAACGCGTTCGTCCTCCTAGACGGATCACTCATGGCCGGATCTTCGGGCAATTCATCGTGGGAACTCGAACAAACCCTCAACGCCGCCCGACAAGCCAGGAATCTAATCATAGCGATCTCAAAAAACACGAAATTGCGAATTGGTGAAAAGCCGATTACAAACCTGTTAGATACCTTCAAAAAACCATGCTTGTTAGATATCGATGCGCAGATAGTTCGACAATTTTCACACTCTCTTCGGTTCCTCGGGCGAGTATTCGTGGGGAAACTTGCCTCGTCAGGATTCCCGTTCAGAATAGATGTCGATCGTCATGCCGAAACCAAGGCTGTACTTGATGGATTTCATGAGTTGATTGGAACCGAAATAGTTGATCAGGGATATCCAGAAACTCTCAGAATTGCTCACATTCTATCCACATTTACCGCTACAGACGTACTCGCTATCCAGGCCTTCGCGGCAGGTAGATTTGGGATACAATTGATTCCGAAGACCGTTCTTCGTCGATCCCTGTTCGGACCATTCGGAACCGCCTGGGAGAGTTGGCATTGAAGATCCTTCGAAAGGAAGGAGACGACATTCAGCTGCTCTGCTTCCCTGAGGAGAACGTGGTAAAGGGTGATTATGTCCTAATCCATGATGTATCTGCAGAGCGTTCTCTTATCGCACAGATCATTGACATTCAATACGCCAACATCCCCGGAATCTTGGAAGATCTTCTGCGTGATGGTATCTCTGAAAATGCCGTTACTGGGAATGACGTTGACCCCTTCAAAGTAGCTTCCCAGATTGAAGTATTGAAAGACACAAGACTCCTCCTCGGAAAAATAAGAGGAGCACTCGATCACGGTCGATTGAGTCATGAGGTCTCTTGGCTTCCCTCAAGAACACACTCGCAGGTCATAATAATGCCCATAGGTTTCCTGACCGACAATCTGGGGTCACGCCACACCTTCGAATTGGGTTCAACGTGTCGCTCCACAGTTATCCGATCTGACCTAACCGCGCTTGACGGCCGGCTAAACATAGTAACAGGACGAAAAGGTACAGGCAAATCACATCTCAGCAAACTACTCGTAACAAGTCTAGTTAACGAAGGGGCTCCAGTCGTTGTATTGGACGTGAATGGTGAATACGTGAACCTTGGTAATGGATCAGACGGAAGACAGGTGCACGCCTTCCCCAAGATCCTTTCACTCATTCCTGGAATAAACCTTCGATTCAACTTGAGTCAAGTTGGTTTGGGTACTTTACTCGGCATATTGGTCCACGCTTTGGCTCTTCCTGAAAATTCGGCACGCGTATTTGCACGGATATGGCATGAACTCGAACAGGAAAATTCACTGACAATGACCGCACTTGGATGTGCCATCGAGAACTTCGGATGTCACGACAGCATCAAAGACGCCCTCCAAGCCCGGTTCAACACCCTAGAGGATTCAGGGCTGTTTTCTGACGATCCACGTGTCTCGATCAGACTTGAGGAAGTCTTCAGGAATCACCAATCCGGATGCGCTCTAATTGTGAATATGAAAAACCAGCATGCAACAATGCGCAGAATTACCGTAGAATTGCTGATCAGCAAACTTACGGAACTTCTTTCTACCCAGAAGCTCAAAGCGTTATTCTTGTTTGCAGAGGAAGCCCATCTCTACCTACGCGAAACCTACTGGGATGACATCGTCACAAGAATGCGCCACCTAGGCCTCTTTACAACATTCGTAACGAATCAGCCCGACACCGTTCAAAGTAGCATTTACCGGCAAGCCGACAATATTTTTCTGTTTAACTTCAGTAACGACCATGATTTGGAAGTGGTCTCGAAAGTAGCAAAGGTTGACGCCGATACAATCAAACTAATTGTTCGTGATCTGCCACCGCATCGATGCCTGGTGGTCGGTGACATGGTAGGCAACTTTCCTCTCGTGGTCAACGTAAAACCGCTGGATGTTCAGACCATGGGTGCGACCCGATACTTCTTCCAGGACCAGCTCGCTGCAGCTTGAGCTCTAGGAACTGACCGCATACTCCTCTTGAGAGTCGACCCGAGCCAAGTGGCCGTGGGTGGTTGTGTGAAAGAAGCAATACGGACGACCACATTCGGAGCAGGTCCACTGAGATGGACTAATACACATGAAAGAGGAGCATCGTCCCAACAAGACACCTTGTTCCATTCGAACCAAATTTTCAATATAACGCTTCTCAAAATGGTAGCAGCTCGATGCAACCAAAACAGCGTGGAGTCCGAAATGCTGCGTCTGAAAGGGCTAAATAGCGTCATCCAGCTCTATTCTGGTAGATGTAATGGAGGTGTAGTGGTTACCAACTCACGGCTCGTTGACCAAAGCAGGTAAGGTCAGATCACAGACCCCGAAAGTCCCAGCACGCGAGAGACATTCCGCCATTCCAAAGATCAGAGTAAGGCGCAACTCGGAAAAAAGATTCGACATGGGACGTAAACCTGGTCAAAACTATCTGAGAACCTAGAAAACTCAACGCGGATTCGTTCGGGCACCACATGTGCCCGCGATCGCAGCCTGCTCTCTGTCGAGTAAACCTCATTTTCCGTTCTTTCCTTTCTGAGCAACTTCTATGCCTATGCACTCGGCATAGGTTCCGGCCGAAAAACATTGGAGTGCATGCTGGGATTCTGTTCCGTGTTAGCGCATGGGTTCGATGCTCCTCTTTCGGTGTGAGCGGTTAAAAAATACCCGATCCATTAGTAATCCCTGAGCCATGTCGTTCGTCATTCGAATTTCGTGTGTGTGCGCAGACCCACACGCGACAGAGAACGCTAAATGGTAAGGACTTAACCTATCAATTTACGACCGGGTGAAAGCTGTGGCAAGGAGAAAACGAACATCTGAAACCTGGGAGAAAACCTCGCTCCGCTTCTCAATGGCTAATGTTTTGAGAACCGCAGAAACACTCCGCGCAAAGAAGAGTTTCGAGAACAAACATGGACTTACCACGTCCTACGACCTCTGGTCAGAGACTGAGAACTGGAGACGACAGAAATTCAGAGCGCACACCAAGAACTATGACTGTTTCATGACTACTGCTGATCTCATGAATTTGTTCGTGGACACTGAACAAATTGAGCCTCTGGATGAATACATCGCCCATATCAGCGACCCTCAGCAACTAGCCCAAGAAGACTTCATAGACGAATTCAAAAACATGTTATCTTATCATGGAAGCTACTACATGCTTCCCATATACTGTGAATCAACCTTCTTCATGTACAGAAAAGACCTATACGAAAAATACCGCCTCCAGGAACCAAAGACCACTGAAGATGTATGGCATAATGCTAAGACAATTCAAGAAGGAGAACACGGAGAAATCTACGGGGCGATCACACGAGGAAAATCAACGCTAGCGGATAACGTTTACACGTGGACTCCAGTGCTGAGAGCATTTGGTGGAAACTACTTCAAAAATTTCCCTCATGATCTTTCAGTCGTGCTTGATTCTCCTGAAGCTATCGAGAGTGTGAGGTACTATGCTGACTTGCTTCAGAAGTTCGGCCCGAAGAATTCCTCTGAACTGACTTGGGAAGAAATGATGCCGATTTTATGGGAAGGTAAAGTAGCACAGGCCTGGGAATCTACAACAGTGT